>Ga0316231_1000553_pt1 | contig 51575 bp, 34 predicted proteins | sample TBH18027metaG_FD_206002 | JGI IMG/M metagenome (GOLD analysis project Ga0316231, IMG submission 206002) | Freshwater microbial communities from Trout Bog Lake, Wisconsin, USA - TBH18027 | ecosystem: Environmental > Aquatic > Freshwater > Lake > Hypolimnion/Profundal zone | place: USA: Wisconsin... | reverse complement strand
TGTCCCACAGGCTGAATTGGAAATCATAAAGTCCCGTGACGGCGGCACCGGCTTGCTGCAGGCGACCCTGGTAGGTGAAGGCCGTGCCGAGCGGAGCCGCGCCAAGACACGGGATGTTGAAGGCCAAAGCCAAGCTGAGGAGACCGGAACGGCGGATGAGTTGGAGGTTCATAAACATGTCATTTTTGGTTACTGCCTCGGCCACCCCCAATGGTTCCAAGAGGATGGCCGGTCGGACTGATGATTTTGTGGTGGATGCTGGTGGAGGCAGAAGTTCGCGCTTCGAAGATGCTGTTTCAGGCACGGACTTAGGCTGGGCGCCACCTTTTTGCCGCCTGCCTCCTTTGAGGTCAAGAGCGATAGGCCGCGTTTGCCAGGCTGTGCCCAAAGTTCACTCATCCCGCCGGTGATTCTGCGCCTGTGCCTGCCAAGATCAAGTCTCGATTTTCGTCCTCTACAAGAGAGGCCGCTGAGCCTGGCTGAAGGTGAAGGGTCATGGGACGATCCAGAGGACATCCGTTTTTGTTTCCCAGTAACTTCGTAGGTCAGGTCTGATACTGTCTTCTGATATTGGTTTGGGAAAATGAGTGCTAAAGGGACCACCGAAGGTCAACCCACGACGCCGGTCCACAGCACACCCCCGCAACGGAGATTCGAGCCCACCGAAAAGGCGAGAGACGAAAACCAACCCTCGCCTCCAAGTGGTGAAAGGGTAGCGGACCAGTAATGCCTAGGGATTGCCCCTGGGTGTCCAGTTGACGGTCCAGTAATAGCGCCACAGATTCTGCAGGGGGGCTTTTTGGACATGGCCATCGAACATGCCGATGTTGATTGCGCCTGGAATGCGCGCATTCGCAGCGACCGAGTTCGGCGCCCGGGACGGGGGGATGCCGCCGTGCCGATCGATCAAGAAGCGGCCCATCGAACCCCCGCCCGCCGGGGTTTCGGCGCTGGTGTTACGGCTCCCGGTGTAGGTGTTCAGTGGGGCGAATCCCGCCAAGGTGTCCGTTACCGTGGGCCAACTGTCAATCCAAATGCCGTCGGCGAACACCGGGGTTTGGGAGCTGAAGTTCACGTTGCTCTCCTTGTAGAATTTGAACTGCGGCTCGGTCTCGCTGTAGGTATCGGTTTTGTCGTATAGCCAGCCATTGACGGCGTAGGCGGATTGCGTCAGGTACTGCGTGCCAGTGTCATCCACCCACGGGGTGGCGGCGTCGCCCCAACCCCCGCTTCCGGCCGCCAACTGCTGCTGACTAAAACCATTGACGGAGGGACACATGATGACGCTACTGATAGCGGTTTTGGAACTGGTGGCGGAGGAGAAACACGGCCCCAGGATATTGACCCATTCATAACCCGTGGGTGAATCCACCTCCGCCGACCCTCCCGGGCCATATTTACCGATCACTTGGCCTTGGTTGTCGGAGCGGTAGAGGGCAAAGCCGACGCAGATTTGGCGAAGGTTGCTGCTGCATTGAATTGCCTTCGCCTTGAGCTTGGCCTTCGAAAGCGCCGGCAACAGCATCGCCGCGAGGATGGCGATAATCGCGATAACCACCAGCAGTTCAATCAGCGTGAAACCTCGGCCCGGGACGACACGCCAAATCCCTTCGTGCCCCACGCGAGGACGGCCAGTTCTGGCAGTTTCAGAATCCGATAATTTCACGGTGTATTCAGACACATTCGCCTACTCTTGCACGCGGAAAAACATCGCCGGTGTCGCCGGCGAAACCGTGAGGGTGTAGGGGGAGGCGGCGCCCGTGACAAGGGTCCAGGGGCCCGCCAGGTTGGTGGCTTGCAGGAGACTGCCTTGCAGCCAAGTCAGTTGCAGGCTCGATCCGTTCCGCTGGAAAGTGATGGTGACCGCCGCCGGGGCAGCGAGCGCGGTGAGGCTGCCCGAGGCGGACGTCACCGCGGAGCCCTTCTGAGGCGCCCAAGTCGCGGGGAAATTGGCGGGATGCGCGGCGGCGAGTTGCGCGTAGGAGTGTGTTCCGGGGGCGAGGTAAAAACCCCCAATTCTCACCGTCCGGAAGGTGTCATTTTGGTGCAGCAGCATCTGCCCGTTGAGGATCAAATCCCCGCTAGGGTTGTCAATATCATAGGTGGTCTCCAGCGCGCCGGTGGCGCCGACGGTAATGGTGTTGGTGCCGAGAGAATTAGCGCCACTCCCCAGCAGTGTGCCGAGGACAATGTTCCAGGCGCCGGAATAGGCATTGGTCGGGCAAGTGATGTTGAGGGTGTTGCCGTTGGCCAGGTTGTAGCCGAGATCGTGGTACTCGATGCTGCCGGCGCCGGTCAGGCAGGCATTGATGACGTAGCCTTCGTCATCCGCGGAGTCATTATAGAAGGGGGTGTTGGCTTGAATCACCATGGCGCCGTTGATGGCGACCGGGGTGGAGCCCGCACCGCCGCCATTGGACGTGTCCACCTGCCCGCCGTGCATCACGAGGCGCGGGAACGTCATGGGCGTGGCCTTGAACCGAAGCTCGCCGATGGTCGGGCTGCCGTTGGCCACAAAAACCCCGTCACCGTCGATGGTTAGCACGTTCCCCGGGAAGGTGGCCGGGCCGGTGATTGGGGTACGCAGCCGGGCGTTGGTTAACACCTCGTAGGTGCTGCCGGGATTTTGGACCGCGGAAACCGAGGCCGCGTTGCCATCGCTCCATTGCGCGGTGGTGTTCCAGTCCAGGCCAACGGCCTCCTCGCCCGCCAGCGTGAGGTCCAACGGCGGACCGACCGGGCTGACGGTGAGAGTCGCCGGCGGCGTGCTGGTGACGGCGCCATAGGCGTTGCTGATCACCACCACATAATCGGCTGCATCCGGGAAATCCACATTGCTGATGATCAGGGTTGAGGAGGTGGAGCCGACGATTCTGCCGTTGTCCACCAGATTGGTAAAGACACCCAGGCCAGAGGGGCCAGCCATCCATTGGTAGGCGAGCGGCGGCGTGCCGCCGTCCAACACCGTCATTTGCACGGCCTGCATCTGGTAGGCATTCGACGAGGCCGGCGGCGCCGCAATGGTGGGCGGGAAATTCGAGATGCCCGCGGCCAGGGCGAACAACCCCACCACCTGGTCGGATGACAGGATGCGGTTGAAGACCGCCACGTTATCGATCGTGCCGATAAAGGCGCGCCCGCCGTTGCCACCGTCGTAGGAATCATCGCCGATCAACGTGCTGCCCGGGAACTGCTGCGGGACATGGTTATAGACGTGCGCGCAGGAGTAGAAACTATTGGTATTGAGCAGGTAAAGGATGGCGTTGGTGGGCGAGACGGTGAGGGCAACCAGCGACCATTGGTTCATCGGCGGCACGAGCCAGGAACTCCAGTTGTAGGTGTTCGGGTCATTGTTGTTCCACTTCAGAGACCTTCGCGGATTGCTAATGAATATGGCTGTTTTGTGCCTTGGTGTGCCTTTTGCACAGCACCTGTGTGTGGGGGGCGTCCATGAGCGACTTCTCCACGAGGGTCGCGCAGGCTCGCCAGACGCATCCCTTGCGCCGGTTGATGACCGAGCGCGGGAAGGGGCCGGATCACGGCGGCGATAAGTGGGCCAAGTGCCCCTATTGCGGCAAGGATGGGGCGAAGTTATGGCGGCCCGCCGGCGGCACAGCGAAGTTCAAATGCTGGCATAATACCTGCCCTTCCGGCACCGGACATAGCGGCGGTGCCTGGGATGAAATTGACTTCATCGGGTTTGAGCTGGGGCTGAGAGGCCGGAAGGAAGCGTCCATCGCCTTCTTGAAGGAGGCGGGGTATTGGGAGGATCGCGAGAGGTATGCCCCCAGCGTCCTGCCGGGGAAGGCGCCCAGGAGGATTCCGCCGCCCAGCGACGTGGAGCATCTGCCTCCGCCTGGCGTCGAGTCTGGGCCCCCAAATGATCCGGCGGGAATTCCCGCCGACCCCACTTTAGCGCCGCCGGCCGGTGTGTCGCCGGAGGAGATCTCCGCGGGGCCTGCTGTTGGGTCCCCTGGTCCTGGATTTGAGCCAGTGCAGGACGCTGGATGGGTTGAGACCCCTGCCCAGCCTTCCCATGAATCAGAGCCCGGCGGCGCTGAAACTCCTTCACCTTTGTCCGCGACTCCCGCGGACAACCAATCTGGCGGGGGGGCTACCGGAGTTCAAGGAGTTGATCTTGCTATGGGTCGAGACGCCGGAAGGCGAGGGTGGCAAGGCCAAGGATTCGCGCGACGCGGACAAGACGGACGATGAGATCGCCGAGCATGTGGCTGGGGTGATGCTGGGCAGCAACAAGGGGGCGCAAGAGGCCCGGCGACGGTTGCTGCCGCACATCCTCCAATGGCTGAAAGACCATGGGGCGGATTTCGGGCTGGACCCGAAAGACATCGGGGAGAGCCATGCCGGCGCGCCGGGCTTCCTGGACTTCATCAGCGGGCAGGGTTTGGACCCAGCGGTTGTGGACGTGTGGCTGCGGGCCGTCCTCGAGGCTTGGAAGGTGATGGTGTTGGCCGGTTTCCCGGAGCGGTTCAGACAGGAGTTGGTGAAGATGAGGGATGAGCTGTGAGTCTGAGTTCCCCCGCAATCAATGGCACGGACCCGGAAGGAAGCGCCCTGGCGATTTGGAATGAATTCCTGAGCGGCTACTTCGATGGGGGCACGCACGCGATCGGGGCGATGCCGGTGCAGTTTCCGACCGCAACGTTGCGCTTCCAGGAAGCGAGCCAACCGCAACCGCTGGCCGGGGTGGGGATCTCGGTCGTGTGGGTGGCGCCCTCGCGGTCGACGCGGCGATGGGACGTGTTGACGTCGGTGGAAATGGTGGCGCTGCCGGCGGGCACGTCGCCGAATCAGGAGCGGATGCGGGCGCACTGTGCGTTTCTGTTTTTGGTGCGGGCCATGGTGGCGGACGGCGCGACGGGGGACAACGCGCAAAAGCAGGTGCAATCGGCGGCGGGAAAGCTGTTTGGCCTGCTGGAGAACACGGCGGCCACGGAGCCGTTGAGTGAGAAGGGGCTATCGAAGATCCGGCCTTCGCCGGCACGGATGGCGTTTCCGGGGGATGGAGCGCCGGGGGAGGATTTGGGGTATCGGTTGCGGATCGTGAGTTGCCGGGCAGTACTCCGGTGGCCGGTCGTAAGCCAGTTGCCCTAACAACCAACAAACGAAACGAACATGAGTGACGAGAATACAGCGATAGCGACGGGCACGAGCGGGCCGGTCGGGCCCCAAGGCGAGGCGGGGCAAGCGCCCCCTGCCAAGCCGGGGGCAGTGACGGTCACAAGCCTGGATCAATTGGAGAAACTGGTGGCCGCGCCGATATGGTGCGAGTTCTACCTGGACCGGCAGTTGATCCGCATCGAGTGCCGGCGGGTGGGTCAAGGGGTGGACGAACAGGTGCGGGCCTTGCGCCGGGAGGCGATGCCTCCGTTCGACTCGAAGCGGGGGCCGAACGGGGATTACGATTTCCAGAATGTCGGGTTCCTGGCCCGGCGGGATGCGAACGAGAAGAAGGCGCGTGCGCTGCTGATTTACACGGGCTGCCCGGCGGTGGCGGCGAAGTGTCCGGGCCTGACCACGCCGGATAAGATTCATGAGTTCGTGCGGGGCCTGCTGTCGGAGAACATCCTGGACCTGATTGCGTCGACCGTCTCCATCGGCGGAGTTGATCTGGTCAACCGGGCAAATTTTACCTTGCCCGGCGCCTTGGAAAACTGAGGGGTTGGAAGCCGAAGCCGAAGCCAGACGAGCCGGATCTGCCAGAGTATGACGAGTTGTTTCTGGAACTGAGGACGGCCAAAGAGTGGCGGTTGACGCCGCGGGCATGGCGGGCGGAGTCGGAAGACGACCGGGCATTGATGATGGCGTTCGAGTTTTTCACGAACACGCGCGAGGCGTACCGGCAGGAATGGCAAGAACAGAAGCGCAACAAAGACGAGAAGGGACCGAATCCCTTCGAGGCAATGAAACGCCAGATGGGTTTGTGAAACCCAAAACTCGAAACCCGAAGGCCGAAGTTTATGGGCGAACCATTAGTTGATGCGGTGAGGCTCGATGTAACGTCGAAGGCGACGTTGACGGGCCTGGATCAATCCATCGAGAAGTTGCGGGCGATGGAGGCGTGCCTGGACGCGATCCACGCGCGGCTAATGGGGTTCAACATGGCTCCGGGGTTGACGCGGACCAAGAAGCAGATCGAGGAAATCCTGCGGTCGGCGACGAACACGAAGACATTGCCGATGTCGGACGTGGCCAGGGCGCTGGACTTCGACCTGGCGAAGTTCAAGGATCACGTCGCGAAGTGGAAAGAGGTTGCCCGGAACAAGGACGCGTTAACGCGCGAGGGGACGAAGAAGGGGATGAATGAACTGGCGTTCACGAGTCCGGGGCAGGCGGCCCGGGCGGCGATGAGCTACCAGGCCGCGGAAGCCAAGGCTTTCGCCAAGGCCAGCGAACAGGTGAGGGCGCTATTCCCTCCGCCTCCGGGAGCGCCTCCGCCGCCACCCTCGCCGCCCAAGGCGGTTCAGCCGGAGTTGCCGAAGGCGCCTCCTGCCCCAGTGCAAGCGGAATTGCCCAAGACGGCGGCGCCGGTACCGTTGGAAGTGCCGGCGGCGAAGATTTTGGCGACGCTGGGGCCGGGCATGGTGACGTTGCTGGTACCCGCGGAGAGGGTCAAGGCCGTGTCCGACAATGCGGGGTTGACGTCGGCGGAGATCAAGGCCAAGGCCGCGGCGGCGGCAGCGAACCAGCCGGAGCTACCGCCCAAGGCGCCACCGCCGTCTGGTGAGGGCAAGGTGCCGGTGGACGTGCCGGCGGCCCGGATCATGGCGCTGTTGGGGCCGGGCATCATCACGTTGACGGTGCCGACCAGCCAGGTGCAGGCGGTGGCGACCGGGGCGAGCCCGGCAGCCGGAGCGGCGAAGAAGGGCAAAGGCGGGGCCGCGCCGTCCGCGCCCGCGGCTCCGGAGAAGGTCTTCTCCAAGGAGGTCGAGTCGCTCTTGTCCGAATTGGCGGACGTGAACGAGCCGTCCGAGGACAACGATTTCGAGCCGTACTCGCGCAAGCGGGCGATCCGGGACTTGCATGAAAACCTGGAAGAGAATCCGACGCGCGAGATGGGGGCCGAAGAGAAGGCGATGCGGGATGAGCTTCGCCGGCACATGATCGAGCAGGGGGTTTACAAGCACGTCACTGACGAGGACCTGGCCAAGCAGACGCAGGCCGGCGCACACGGGGCGGGCAAGAAGTATGACTTCACGATGGGGGGCAAGAAATACCAGTGGGTATCGTGGCAGCCGATGGAAGACACCGCGCCTCCGGCGGGCGGCAAGGGCGGGAAGCCGCCAATCCCCACGGCGCTCGGGTCAACAACGCCGGGCGGTGCGAGCGGGGCGCTCCTCGAGGAGAAGATCACGACGACTGAGGCGAGCCGGCAGGTGCAACGGAAGGAATTGCTCAAGGCCGGGCAGACGGTGGACAACTTCTTCAAAGAGGTTGACGGGGCGCTCGAACACCAGAAGGAAGTGTTGACGACGTCGCCGGTCAAGGCCGCGCGGGCGAAGATGGATTCGCGGATGGCGAGCTTGAAAGCGGAGTTGGAAGCGCACCTGGCCGGGACTGACATGGGGACGCTGCACGGGCAGGACAAGACGGCGCAACTGCTACGGAAGCAGGCCGAGATGGTGCGGAGCTTCACGGGAACGGCGGAGAAGCCGAGTGACGCGGCCCGCGAGTTGACCAGGTTGGGGCAGGGCGATGCGGTCACCAAGGCCCGGGCGGCGGCCTCGAAGATGGAACGGCGCGCGGCGCGCATCGAGGAGCAGGCGATCAATCAGCGGCAGGCCGAGATGGGCGAGGACATGCGGCGGCAGGGGCAGATCCGGCAGGAGTTGCACGCGGCCCGGCAGCGTGGCGATGCCGCTGAAGCGGCACGGCTGAAGGAGCAGCGGCGCCAGATGGAGGCGCGAATCAAGAGCCAGAATCGGATGCTGGCAGCCGGGCAGAAAAGCCAAGACCGAGCGGATGCGGAGTGGGACAAGCATTTTCAATGGCAGCATCAGCAAACGCAAGCGGTGCTGCGGGGGCAATACGACACGCTCCGGGCGGAGCATCAGTATCAGGCTTTCCTGGACGCGGGTGGCGTGGAGAAGTCGCACAGGCGCAACCCGCTTTATCCGGCCGGGCCGGCCTCGAGGATGGCGGAGCGGGAGTTGCCGAGCGGCGATATTGAGCGGCTGACCATCAGCTACGGGAAGAACGGGGTGGCATTGACGGAGTTGACCAAGGCGCAGAGCGCGGCGCGACGGGAGGGGGGCTATTTGGCGGCGGACTTCCTCAAGAACACGGCGAAGGTCACGCTATGGGCGGCGAGTGTTGGCGTGCTATACAAGAGCTTGGAGCTGGTCACCAGCTCTATCGGGAAGCTGGTAGCGATCGGTCCGCAATTGGGGCGGCTTGAACAGGTGTTCAAAGGCGTGGGGGGCACGGCGCAACAACTGACGGTGGACATCATGGGGCTGGCATCGGCGAACGGGGCCGAGGTCTCGCAAGCGATGGAAGCGGGCATCCAATGGAGCCGGTTGGGTCTGAGCCGCGTCCAGGTCAACGAGGCGGTGCGCGTGTCCCTCATGGCCGCCAACGTGGCGCAGATTGACGCGCTGGAAGCCACCGAGGCCCTCCAGGGCGTGATGCAAGCCTACGGGTTGGGGGTCGGGCAGTTGCGCGGCGAGTTGGGGCAGATCGTCCAGATCACCAATAGCTACAACGTCACCAACCGGGACATGCTCGTGGGGTTGTCGCGGTGCGCGGCGGTCGCGCACCAGGCCGGGCTGCCTCTCGCGGAGTTGCAAGGGCTCTTGGGAGCCACCATCGGTGGAACCAGCCAAACGGGCGCGAACATCGGCAACATGATGAAGTCGGTCATGCTGGCACTGTCGAACCCGGAGTTGCAAAGCAAGCTGAGGATGCGGTTCAAATTCGAGCCGACGACCGGCGGCGACGAAATCAAGGACATGAGCCGGATGCTGGGTGACGTGTTCATCAAGTTCAATCAGTTGAACGGGCTCCAGAAGCAGAGCTTCCTGTTCACGGTGGCGGGCCGGACCCAGGCGTCGCGCCTTGAGGCCATGCTCCAGGGCTACATGAAGGCGCAATACCTGGCGGTCAACGCGCAGTTGCACCTGAATACGGCGGAACAGGAGAATGAAAAGATCGTGGCCGCGCTCCGGACGCAAGTGAAAGGGCTGTGCGCAGAGTGGGAGCGGTTCGTCTTCATCCAGGGCAACCGGGGGCCGGTCGAGGCGATGGGGCAATTGATGACGGCGATGCGGAACGTCCTCAAGCTGATGAACACGCCGATGGGGGCGAACGTGACGACGGGGCTTATGGGCTTCATGGCGGCGGGCGGGATGAAGGCCATTATCACGGGCATGGCGTTGAAGGGCGGCGATACCTTCGTGGGCCGGACCAAGGCGGGGATCGCCGGGGCGCTGGGCAATTTCAACCAGTCGTTGAACGCGCTCTACATGCAGACGATGGCGCCTCGACTTATGACGCGGCCGTCGCCGGACTTTATCGGCCCGATGCAACCGCGGTCGGTGCGCGACGCGGCGAACTTCATTGGCCCCCTGCAACCGCTGTCGAGGCTGGAGAGGGTCGGACGGGGACTCAACGCCGGGGCGGCCTTGGGTGCGGAAAAGTTCTACGTGTGGGGCGAGGCGATGCTGCGGGTCGGGCGGTCGGCGAGCATTTGCAGCGCGGAGGTGCGGGGGCTTTTCACCATCATGGGGGCCACGACCAAGATGATTGGGGCGGGGCTGCTGGCGTTCAAGTCGTGGCTGCTGCCCATCCTGGCGGTGTATTCGGCGGTTGAAGTGTTCAACATGGCGATGGAGAAGATGGGGCTGGCGAGCGACAAGGCCCAGGCCAAGCTGGCGGGATTCAACACCGAGACCGAGCGGGCGGCGGCGGCGGCCAACGCCTTTGCCGAGGCGTCGCAGGCGCTAGGCACGTTGCAACGGGCGATCACCCCCGAGGCCGGCTTTGAGGGAATGCCGGCAGAGGACCGGGCGAAATATCTCGCTCAGGCGCAGAACCTGGTCGGGATGTACGAGCCGGACCCGGACAAGCGCCGGGGCATCCAGGAGGCCTTCGGGAAGGAATTGATGGCGCTGAACGCGCAGAACGACGCGCTGGGCGTCCAGAAGAAACTGGAAGGCGAGCGATTGACGCTGGGCAAGAAGCGGCTCGAACAGTTGCAGATGCAGGCGGTGTCCATCGCGAGCCAGGAGCGGGCGAACCAGGCGGAGATCAAGCGGCTGACGGATGCGCAACACGGCAAATGGACGGGCCACTTCGGGCACGACACGCGGGAGCGCCTGATCGCGGAACTGCAAAAGCAGTCCTACGAAGCGACCGGGGCGGCGACGCGCAACATGGTCGAGCAGACGGACACTTACGAGCAGGCGTTTGCCTACAGCGAGAAATGGGCGGCGGAGTTGGAAACGCAAAAGCTGTTGTGGTCGGAGATCGCGAGCATCTTCCAGACGATCAAGGCGAACAATCCGATGGAGGAAAGCGCCTTGAAGATCCAGGCTCTGGACGCGGAGAACGACGCGATTGACGCGCAGATTGCCCTCTTGAACCACGCGGACGACTTGGACGAGGAGGGGATAAAGAAGCGGGCCGACGCCCGGAAGAAAAGCCAGGAGCAAATCCGGGCGAACTCGGACGAGCAGGTGCAACTCCGCGAGGTCATGCGGAACCATGGGATCGCGGAAACGGACACGAACACGCCGTTCTACAACGTGGGGACGCGGGATGAATTTGCGGGCAAGTTTCCGTGGAACGTCGGGGCGGCTTTGAAGGAGAAGCTGGACCTTCCCTTCGAGACCAAGAATGGGCCACCGACGCATCCCGGCCAGCGGTTGAAGGACTTGAAGGAGGAGATGGACAAGCTCCTGATGAACGCTCCGGCGGAGGAGGCGGCGGCGGCTCCCGAAATGGTGCAACGGGAACACGCGCGCCAGGAGTACATCAAGCAGAAAGCCAAGAACGAGGAAGCGCGGGAGGCCCAGGCCCGCAACCAACTGATCTTCGAGACGAGGACGCGGGCGATATTTGGGCATGAAGAAGGGGAGCGGGAAGTGCTGCCCATGGGGGTGGGTCGAGACGAGACGCAAAAGTTCCTGGAGAAGCGCAAGGGCATCATGACGCGGCTGGCGGAGTTGTCGGCATTGCCCCAGGACGATGCCATGCGCCTCTCGCGCGAGATCGAATTGCAGAACCAGCTTTACGAGACCCAGGGGTCGCTGCGGCGGCGGAGTTTCGAGACCGAGCGGGAGATCACACAGTTGAAGATCGACCAACGGCGCGAGGCCGAGCACGCGCTGTTGGGAGCGGGACCGGGGGAAATGCTGCGGATGCTGGCGGCAGGGCGGATGGGGGCCGGCGGGCGGATGGGGATGGGGCAGTTCATGGGGTTGTCGCCCGATATGCGGCGCGACGTGGCCCGATGGGACACGCGGTTTGACCCGCGCATGATCGACTTGCAGGTCGAGGCCAGGCGGCAGGGGCGTCCAGGGGTGGACGAGTTTGCCCGGCAGCAGATGGAAACGACATATCGGCACAATGAGCTATCGGACCGATTGCGCGGGGTGTTGAAGGGAGTGGGAGTGGCGCCGAAAGCGGACTATGAAGCGGCCGTCAAGACCATGAACGTGACGGCGGGCACCGTCAACGTGACGGCGCCGACCGTGATGTTCAACGGTACGCTGGTTGTCAACGCGCCGTTCACGGGGCCGACGATCAACGGGACCGGGGCGGCGCCGAAACTGCCGCAAGCCGGCGGCAGAGGGGCGGGAGCGGGGCATCTGTGAATCAGTGGTCAGTAAGTGGGCAATACGTGGTCAATAAGTGGTTAGTAATCAGTGAACAGTATGAAACTGAGCTACAACGGTTTAGCCCTCGACAACCTGGGCGAGTTCACCGTCACACAGCAGCGCGAGTATGAGGACGGGCAGCGGGTGAAGGTGACATTGCGCGTCGGGGTCACTCTCTTCGAGCGGAGCTACGCGGACAATTACGCGCTGGTGAGCCAACTCCAGGAGGCCCTGCTGACACAGAACGCGGTGATGTGCTGGGAGAACGACGACACGGGGACGGACTATGTCAATCAGACGGTCACGTTGCAAAGCAGCGAACTTCCCGAGGAATGGGGCAGCTACCAAATGCCTTTCGTCCTCGTGTTCAACTATTACGAGCAAGGGTTGATCACCAACAACCTCCCAATGACGTTCGCGCCGACCGGTGGCAAGCCGTTGACGCTGGGCAACGTGGCGAAGTTCGCGGAAGCGGCCAGCACGGAGCGGTTCTCCCCCTTCCATTCGCAACGGGTATCGGTCAAGGGTGAGGTCACGGTGAGCGGCTGGCTGCTGGTGGACACGACGCTGGCGCTGGCGGATCGGCGCGTGGCGTTGACGGCGGCCAAGGCGGCGCTGATGACGGCCCTGGCGAGCGCACAGGGCTTGTTGCAATTCGGTGCGGCGGGGGCCGTGTTCAACCGGATGGTGCGTCCGGAGCGGTCGAGCGTGGAGATTGACCAGCTCCTATCGGCGGTCAATTGGAGCTTCACGGCGAGCTACAGCATCTTCCCCAACGAGGCGAACTTTGCCACGGTGGATTACCAGGCCGAGGAGAAAGACCCGGAGACGGGCGAAGAATTCCTGACGCTGACCGGGAAGATCACGGCGACTGACGAGCCGACTGCGCGGGCCAAGCTGGCGGTGTTGATACCGGCGGCGTGCGCGCAGTATGGTTATGTGGGTGACAACGTGGTCCAGATGCGAAACGACGCGACGCCGCGGATCGTGGACGCCAATCAGGACGGGGTCACCTTCACGGAGTTGAGCTTCACGATTGAGTTCAAGACCTGGCGGACGGATAACCAGGAGGCGACGTTCATTGCGACCGGGGAAACGGCGCCGGTACCCATCGGGAACGTGCGGACGTGGGAAATGAGCTACCAGGCCCGGCGGTTCAACGACATGCGCTCGCAAAGGCAGCGGGCGGGCGGGACGCTGTCGGCGAGCGGGACTTTCGCGGGCAATCCAGCGGACACCCTGGCCGACCGGCGGGCGGCGTTGCTGGCGGCGCAGCGAGCCATGCTGGCGGAAGTAAACGGGGCGGACGGCCTGCTTGAGTATGGGGCGTTCAGCCAGGTGGTTCGCGTGGACGAGTTCCGGGCGAACATCAACCAGGCGATCAGCGGGATCGACTGGACCATGACGGCCAGCTACACCCTATTTCCAAACGAGAGCGGGTATGCCACGTGCGAATGGACGGCGACGCCGCGTACCGACAACGAGACGGGCGAGCAAATCCTGAACGTATCGGGCCGGATCTTTGCCCCCGATGAAAGCCTCGCGCGTGCGAAACTGGCCCTGCTGCTGGCGAAAGTCGCACAGGAGTATGGGTTCACGGCGGCCCAGGTGTTGAGGCAGGATACCAAGGTCAACTCGGTCTATGCGAACGGGGACCAAACCGAAACGCTGGCCGGCCTCGAGGATGAAACCGAGGGCTTCGAGGGGGCAACCTTCATCGAGCTATCGTTCGAGCAGGAGTATCGGAGCCGCATGGCGACGCTGTTGAGTTGGACGATGCAGGCCTCCTCGAAATCGGAAGGCGCCTCCGGGCTGGTGCAGACGACGTTCAGCGGGAGCGTGACCGCGGGCGGCGAGGTCGGGGCGGCCTATGATGCGTGCGTGGCCAAGGCGCAATGGCTTGCGACGCGGGGGGCGCTCCAATTGGGCGGGGCGGTGAAGCTAAGCGAGCATTTGAACTGGGACACGCGCCAGGTGACGGCCACCGGCATCGAGGAGGGGGTGCGGTTGAACTTCACCTTCGAGTACCAGGGCAAGCTGGGGGCCGGCTGGGCGCAAATCCAGGTCACCACGGAAAGCACCTACACGGCCATTGGCGTGGATACCACTGGGGTTAGCGGGGCGGTCGTGGCGGTGGACGAGGGGACCGCCCGGATGCTCTACGCGGCGCTCGTGAGGGGCAGCTACGATGAGGCGATGGTGACGGAAGAACGGATACGGACGGCGGCGGTGCAATTTCAGATGCCGGCGGAGTTGGGCGGAACGACGGACCTGGCCCAGTCACAGGCGGTGACCGTCCAATACCAGATCACGCAGAACGGCGTGCCGGTGGATTTGACCGGGCTGGACGTGACGTTTACCTGGGACGGGGAGATGCTGGGGGCGGTGGTGATGGACGCCACTGAGGGCCAGGTGGCAGCGATCCTGACGGCGGATGACACGGCCACGGCGGGAACGTACCAGCTCATCTTCACAGTGGGGTCGGCGAACTATGGGCCGCTGAACTACGAAGTGACGGCCACACCGACGCCGGGGACCATGGCCACGCAATGGCTGCGGCTGGAGTACTCGTTCTCCGTGATCTCGCCGGTGCGCACGGGGCCGGCAGCCGGGCGCTATTCACTGAGTGTGAGCAGCGATTACCTGACGTTGACGCGGCGCTGGCTGGTGCGCGGGAGTAGTTACGCGAACACGGGGGCCGATGCCAAGGCCTTCGCGGAGACGATCATCGGCCTGACGATGCCGGAGACGGCGAGCGTCTTGAGGCACGAGTACACTCAGGATACCGAATGGAACGGGGACCCGGGGACCGGGTTCACGAAACTGTTGAAGTGCGACTTCGAGGTCGAGGCGGTGGACAAGATCACCGGGCAAACCGGCGTGCTCGAATGCCGGGTGACGGAGACGGTGAAGTACTCGGGGACCCGATGGGTGATCCAGCCGATCCCCCGCGACGTGAACGGCAACGGCGGCGTGAGCATCGTCCAGGACGCGGGGTTGACGGAGGGGGCGCGAACGGTGAAGGGGTCCGTAACGGCGTGCGACAGGGCGACGGCCATCGCGTGGGCGAACGCGCAACAGGTTTTCCTGGGGACCGACTCCGACGGGAACGGTTTTAACCAGCCGCCGGAATTGGAGACCGAGTATGAATTTGTGCCACGGACTGACGGCGTGGCGATGCTGGGGGCGGGCGAGGAGGGCCAGATCAATGTCAGGCTGTGGCGGGTGAGCTTCACGTTCGGGGAGATCCTGCCGAATTATCCGGCGCCAGAACACGAAGTTGGATAGAGGACTCCGCCGCAACCTCCCACCTCGTCATCAATCGCCCAACGAACAGTCCGAGCGCGGCGTTGACTTCGCGAGGTCCGAGATTATCTTGCCGACCGGCTCCGCCTCGGATTGATCTTTAACAACACACCCGTTTTCGCCAAACAGGTGGATGGTCCGCTGGCCTCCCATGCTCCGGCGGTGCTCCGCGGGCCATCGGCAATTTCAAAAGCTTCGCGGAATGCGGATTTTCCGCGATGTTCGCAAGAGCACGATGCAACCCATGGCGAGGGTTTGCCAAGAAAGGGTGAGCACAAAGTCAGCGCTCGCCGATAATCGCGAGCATGGGGGGTACTGGCCCCTACACATACGTGTGTCCCGGATTGAACATGCAGTATGGCGAGGATCGGTCCATTCTATTTTGCCGACGGCCGTGCGGAACAGGGAGCTAATCCCTCTTCGTTTGGGCTTGCGCGGGTCGGCGGCCGTCCCGGAGCAGACCTCATCGCCGCAGAAAGGAACCCCTATGAAGAACCTCAAACCTCAATGGCTTGAATTCACAATAGCGTCCGCCGCGGCCTTGGCCGCAGTGTACGTCTGCATCTCGGCCCTCGGCCAAACGGCTCCGGTCCTTAGCATTTCGCTCAACACAAACAACACGGTCTCTCTGAACGTGACCAACGGCGTCAGCACCGGCCGTTATCAGATTTATTGGACCGAATTCCTCGGCACCAACGCGAGTTGGGAACTGCTCGCCGTCGGCTCTCTGGGCCAAACTCAATTCGTGGCCGCCGCGAGCAATTTGGACACCGCGTTCTTCCGAGCGGACAGCAATACCAATTTCGTGCCTCCGAACTTGAACGTGATCATCCTCAGCCCAACGAACGGTGCCGTCATCTACTAACCAGCCCATGAAAGCTCGACTTTCGGCGACACCCAACAACATGAACGCTTATCCGATAAAACAACTGCCCTCAACACATGGGACCCCGGCCGGCACCAATATGAAAACCTGCCCTTGGCGAATGGGCTGGCTCACGGTTCTCCTCGGATCACTAACTTTGGCGCCTGCCGCCGTCGTGCCGCTATCGGGTGTGCAGCCAGTGTTCCAGGAGCTATACGGCTTTGCCTCGAGCGCCGCCCCACGATGGAGCCTGGTCGCCGGCAGCGGCGGCGCATTCTATGGAGTTACCGATGGTGGAGGCGCAAATGGCCAGGGAAGCGTCTTTCAGGTGACGACCAATGGAACCCTAACCACGTTGGCATCCTTTACCGGCGCCTCAGATGGCGGCGCCCCTCAAGCACCTCTGGTGCTCGGCAGTGACGGCAATTGTTACGGCACGACCACCAGCGGCGGCAGTTCAGGGAACGGCACGGTTTTTGCCGTCTCTCCTACCGGCGTCCTGACTACGATCGCCGCTTTCGATTCCTCCTATGGGGCCGGCCAGAAATCGGCCCTGGTCCAAGGGAGCGACGGGGCGTTCTACGGCACGACCTCTTATGGCGGAAGCAGCTCTTTAGGTTCCGTGTATCGCGTGACGACGAATGGGGCGCTGGCCGTTCTCGTGTCTTTTGCGGGAACAAATGGTTCAAGCCCATCTGGCCTGACGCTGGGCACAGACGGCGGCCTGTATGGAACATCGTATGCGGGCGGGAATTTCAGCGGCGGTACGCTTTTCCGCGTCACAACCGATGGTACACTCACCACCCTGCTCTCTTTCAACGGCACGAACGGATTATCCCCCGGGGCCGGCGTCATCCAGACCGCAGACGGCTTTGTCTGCGGGACGACCAGCGCTGGAGGATCCTTCGGCGCAGGAACAGTTTTCCGATCGAGCACTGCGGGCAGCTTAACCACGCTGGCATCGTTCGACGGAACAAATGCTGGATACCCCTGCGGCGGACTGGTACAGGCTGTGGATGGAGCGCTTTATGGAGTGGCCTCGTCTGGAGGCACAAACGGCTTTGGGGCGGCGTTTAGGGTAACGACGAATGGAAGCTTAACCTTCTTGGCATCGTTTTCTTCTCCCGCTTTGCCCTGGTGCGGGCTGGTCCAGGGCGCGGACGGCGCCTTTTACGGTGGAACGCCTTCCTTCGCCAACACCTATTGCGGGCTGATTTTTCGCCTGACGACCAATGGAGCGATATCCACTATTGCAACACTGGCCAACGACGCAGGAATGAGTCCGTCTGGTGGGGTCATTCAAGGCGGCGACGGAACCTTGTACGGCACCACATCCGGCGGGGGTGCTGGCGGGAGTGGAACCGTGTTCAGCCTGACGACAGGCGGCGCGCTGACCACCCTGGCTTCGCTCTCCACGCCATGTTCCGGCCCACTCGTGCTAGCCAGCGACGGAGCGCTCTATGGCGCCACCGCGACTGGGGGAAGCAACAATTTCGGAAGCTTAATCAAAGTCACGACGACTGGCCTGCTCACGACCCTGGCCTCTTTCGCAGGCACAAATGGGGCGAGCCCGTCGAGCCTCATCCAGGGGAGTGACGGCGCGTTTTACGGGACCACTCTTGGCGGTGGTAATGACGGCGGCGGCACCCTGTTCAAATTCGCTAGTAACGCACTGAACGTCGTGGTTTCTTTCTCCAGTTCAGACCCCGGTGGTCCTTACACTCCGTCCGGCCCGCTAATCCAGGGAAGCGACGGCGCCCTTTACGGCTTGTCCGAGGCGGGAGGGGATGGAGGCGCGGGGACTATCTTCCGCGCCACCACGAATGGCACGCTTGCCGTTCTTGCTTCGTTCTACGGAACAAATGGAAGCACCCCAGTGGGCGCACTGATCCGGGGAAGTGACGGCACGCTCTACGGTGTCACACAAGGCGGAGGCGATTCCAGCCTTGGAGCTGTATTTTCCTGCGCGACAAACGGTACGCTGACTACCATCGTTTCTTTTGCCTTCACAAACAACACGTCTCAGGGGCCAGCCGGCGGTTTATTCTTGGGCAGCAGTGGTGGACTCTACGGGACCATCCTCCCTGGCGATGATGCCAACGCGGGAAGCGTGTTCTCGATCACCAATGGCGTGCTAGCGCTCCCTGTGACGTTCTCAACCACCAATGGGGCCAACCCGACCTGCACATTGTTCAAAGGCAACGATGGGGCATTGTATGGGACAACCTCCAGAGGCGGTAGTCGCCTCGGTGGAAACGTTTTCAAAGTAAATCTCGGCAATCTCTGATCGGGCACCTGCGTCGAGCCTGTAGAAGGCAGTTGCCCAAGCAATCACCAGAACGAACTCGAATGAAACCACGTTCACGAATCGAAGCCCGCCGGGAGTTGCGGCTATTCCTCGCGACCGCACTTACCCTGGCCGTCCAGGCGGTAAATGCCCAACTGGACGGCATCGTCTTACACCGCGCCGCCGATAATGGTGGGTGCGTCGCGCAGGGTTGTTGGAGCTACCCCACCTTCCCGGTCCTCGCGGGCTGTGCATGCACGAACATCGTGATTTACGAGGGAGCGACTGGAGGGTACGGCCGATGCAACGTCATTTTCACCAACGTCGTTATTCCACCGCTGGGAGGAGCGTATTATGATTCTTGGGTAGATTATAAGATTCTCAGCAATTCCAGCGCGATCTATGGCGTGGATTATACAACCGGGCTGAGCCTCAGCAACCGAGTGACGATCCCGGCCGCGTCGAGCGGCTCCCCGCGCTACACGTCTTTTTCCCTCCAGTCCGTGATGACCACGAGCCTGGTGGACAAGGTAATTTCCATCGGTATCGTTGATTACCAGATGCCGGCCGACCGAGTTCCTGGCATCCAGTACGCGAACATCCTCATCAAGAATGACACTCCTCGGATCGGTGTTACAACGACAAATGCCAATCCTTTCGAGGGTGGCTCCAGCGTCTTCCGTTTCTACCGCACTAACGCGTGGAGCGCAAACGGCAGCAACATTTCGGGCGCATGCGTGATTCACTACACTGTCGGTGGGACGGCGAGGAAGAACATCGATTACACGGCGCCCGCTTTGACGAACACGGCGACCATCCCAGCCGGGCAAATGCAAGTGGACGTGCCGATCAGCGTTATTCCCGATACCCTGGTTCAAGGCACCAGGACCCTTCTCGTCACGATTGGAACCGGACTCTACTCTGTGATCTCCGGCCAAGGCAGTCAAACGCTCGACCTGCTTGATGCCACATCGGCCGTCGAAGTGACGACGACCAACTCGCTCGTTCCGGAAGGTACTCAAACCGCGATTATTTTTCAGCGCACCAACTGCTACATCTACCCGCCTTCCCCGTCCTGCACGGTCACCTACACGCTCAGTGGTGCAAGTGGACAATACACGGCCTCACCGCCGTTAACGAACTCGGTTACCTTCCCCGCCGGAGTCGCGGCCGTGACCAATGTGATCACGGCGCTTACGAACACCCTGGCCGACGGCACTCGCGAATTAACGCTTACCCTGGCAGGCGGGAACGACACCTATCAGATCATTGGTGGCCAGGGGAGCGTGACCATCGGGTTCCTGGACGATTCACCGATGGTCAGCGCCATCTCCAGCGCCCCCTGCGCATGGGGCACCAACCAGCCGGGCATGTTTTGCGTCTCTCGCACGGGGGGGCTGAGCAAGTTTGTGACCGTGAATTATGCCATTGGCGGCAGTGCCCAAGCAGGCTCGTATTCAAGCCTCCCGGCTTCGGTGACGCTCGCGCCTAACCAGACCACCACAAACCTGACGGTGGCGGAGACCGCCAGTCCGGCCTCCGCCCAAACGGTAGTGCTGACCCTGGCCACAAACGCGACCTATTGGCTTGGAGCCAACACCCAGGCGATCGTGACCTTGCTGCCGCAGAGTGACACCAGCAATTCGGTGGCCTTTCCGGCTGGACGGTATTGGCGGGGAACAGGCAACGACCCAACTTACTGGTCCATGGTCGTTCCACTGGACTATCAAAAAGGCGTTCTTTTCAGCAACCTCTATGGCAACTGCTCTAATCTTTACTCCGGTTTGACTGCATGGACCAACACGACCCTATACCACTATGATGCGACGAACGCACTGCCGCAGACCAACTACACGAATCGAATCGCCTTCAACAACCCGATCGTTGCCTTTGGCAGTACGGTGGGCGGAACACCTCTTTACGTCAACCAGGATTATCACCTTGGGATTTACGCAGGAAACGAGGTCGAGTCCGGAACTCCACTGTATGTCAGCGCGTACTACCGCTCCAACTACGCGTTGGCTGGCACGATCACGCTCATGCCCCCCTATCTGGGGAGCAGCAATTCGTGGAACAGCTACATCAGCAATAACTTCCAGGTCACTGCCCAAGGCTATGGCCTCACCGTAACCCTTTCCGACAGCCCCAGCCTCGGCTGGGGCGTGGCGCCCGGGGGCGGGGCCTACGTTCTCACTCAAAACGCCTCGGCCCAAGCGACAAACTATTATTACGCCGTTCAAGCGATCGGCTACCCAGGGGTGCAGGTAACACCGTTGGTTCTGCAGACGAACGGCCTGCCGGGCTTGGCCTTGCTCTGCACATTGGGGTTCGATTCGCGCCCCCTGTGGCGGTCGGTTGTTATCGACCAACCTCACTTCGATGGAAACCTCCTGCCGCCCTTCTATGCGGGACTCACCCTTGGTGAGCTACTGACCAATACTCCGCCCGTCACTAACGCCGTCAGCCTCCTCGCGTCCGCTTGCACCAACGTGGACGACAGCCCGGAACTGCGCCGCCATCCCATTCTCGACCAGTTCGTCAGCGATATGGCCAACGACCCGATTGCCTTGGCCAATTACGTCCTTAACGACATCGACCTCACAGATTGGATGGATTACAACGACACTGGCAACGTTGCCGAGCAATCGATCAACCTAGGCGGTGTCAGCCGTGGCGCGCTGGGCGCCTTCCTGGAGAAGCAAGGCTCACCCGCCGAGCAATGCGCCTTGCTGGTATATCTGCTGCGGCAGGCCGGCGTGCCCGCCGCTTACGTTTATCCGCCGCGCAACGGTGTGCAAATCCTCGATGCTCGACTGAGCCGGATGCTCAGGTTCCAGGTCCACGGCGGATTTAGCGAGACGGGACAGCCCTACACCAGGAACACGATGATCGCTGTCAACTATCCGTGGGTAGCGGCCTACATCGGGACGAACTGGGTCCACATTTTTCCTTGGATGAAGGACTACTCCATCGTGGAGGGACTGGACTTGTATGATTACATGCCGACCAATTACAGCAGCGCCTACGGTTGGGTGAAGGATTTTGTTTACGGCAACACCAATCTCCTTTCGCTGGCTGTGGACGGCGACGCAACCCCCCGTGTGATCCTGCCGGCCTACCTCAAGCAAACTCTGCTTCAGAATTACCCCGGCGTTTCAGTTGACGATCTGGGTGTGCAGACTTACAACCGGCGGCATTATTACGCCCGGTGGCAGGATTTTCCGACGCCGACGTGGGTCACCAATGTCTGCACTGCGGTCGAAAGCTTGGGGTCATCCAGCATCACCAACGTCAACCCCATTATGACGAACATGTTCGACACGGTGAGTGTGGAGATTTACAGCTTGAACAGCCCCAATCGGGATATCCAGACCGGGGACATGCGCCTGGTGGACTTGCACAACCGGAAGTTTTACCTCACGCAGAGCAACAGCGCACCTAACCAGATTCAGCTGAGCTTGGTGCTGGCCCCATTCAACACGAACATTACCACGGTGGCTTCCTTTGGGGGGTCTGACACAAACCTCACCTCCAAGCAGGTGCTTTCCATGACGCTGGACCAGTTCGATGACCAATTGAGCGTGCGGTTCAAGTACCACCGGCACAGGGGCATGGCCCCGTCGTATCCGATCGACCCCAACCAGACATTTTATGGCTTTAGTTCTTTGCGCTCGATAGTTCTCGAACGCCCCTTGCGTAAGGGCGACGTGGCGGCGATCTGCATGAATTACGGGCGCGTCACGCGCGATATGCTTGAGTCGCAGGCCACGGACCTCTGGCAAATGGAGAGCATTCTGGCTCAAAACCCTCTGTTGACCAATAGCGTCTCGCCGGACGTTTACCAGGGAACGATCATGTATCTGGCCGGCATGAAGTATTACGCGAAGTGCAGCGATTTCGACGCCTTTAACGCGAACCTGCATAAGATCGACTACGTTTCGACCTGGGCGGCGGGTCTCTCGAAGATCAGCCCGGCGCGGGACGCCTTTGGAAACCTGGCGGGCGGCGGGGTGGATCCGATTCTGCCCAATGTGGATATGTTCTTCTACGAGGTCGCCGCGGTCGGCAACGGGACCCTGCGCCCGGACTCCGGACGGACGTTTGAGATGGAAGCGCAAAATTTCAGCCTGATGAAAATCGCGGACCTCTCGGCCGAAGAGCACCAAGTCATTAACAGCTTCTATCAACAGACCAACGCGGTCTCGACCGTCCGTCTGCTGCAACTGGCGCAGAGTTCGGGAGCTGGCATTGTGCCGCTGACGGTTGACAATTACGCGGCGCAGGGGCAAACGCCTTTTCAAGGAACCAACCTCGCGGCTTGGGACCCTAACCTCTGGGCTCAAGTCACCGGCTTGTTGCAGGATGGCGCGACATACGGCTACGTCACCGCCTACATTACTCCGGGGCCGATGACGAACAGCGCCTACAAAGGGATGGCGGCGTTGGTGCTGGGCTGGGGCGAGTGGCTCGCCCTCATAACGCCCGAGAGCCTCAATGGCGCTTTCGGCGCCAACTTCCCTTCCGGCACTATCGCCGCAGTCAACACGCCGAATGTTGCCTTGTGGGCCGATCCGGACTCGGACGATTTCTCAGTCGACCTGGAACCGCCGAGCCAGGGCGCGACGCTCGCGCCGGCGCAGATCGCCACCGTCAATGCCACGGTCGTTGACAACCAGATCGCAAACAACGACTATGTCGTCGATCCGGTGCAAGTGGAGCAATCCGCCGCGATTGGGGCGGCGCTCGGCACGACACCGCAGTCAACAGAGGCCGCCACCGTCGCCCAGAACCTTGAAACCTGCCAGCAAAGCGGCTACCAGGGAGCGCAGAAGTTTCTGTCCCAATTGGGGGCCTTGCTGGCGGACCCAGTGTACTCGGTGACGGGGGAGTTCTACGTGGACGAGGCCGACGTGACCCTGCCCGGCCCGATGCCGCTGTCACTACGACGCAACTATTCGAGCCAGAATTTGGCGGACAACCAGTTCGGTCCCGGCTGGAAATTCAGCATCATGCCTTACCTAAGCGTCGCAGCTGGCGCGACCAACATCTACGGGGCGGACATGGACGGCGCGGTCCTGGCTTATGTGCGGACTACCACCAACGCGAGTGTCTGGTTGCCGACCCTGGCCGCCAATCCGCAACTGAACAATAACACCACCGCCGGCGCGGGCGGCTTGGCCAACCGGTTGCGCGACCGCCTCACGCAGAGTGTCGTCGGCGCGGTGACCAATTACACCCTGTACGGCGCCGACGGGAGCGTCCGCAGCTTCCAGGTGATGACGTTCAACAACGGAACGAACATCCAGGCCCGCCCCTACCTCCAGCAGTGGACCGACAACCGCGGAAACTTCTACACCTTTCAATACGGGACTAACGCCACGCAACCGGATTTCGCCCAGGTCCGCCGTATCCAGTGTAGCAACGGCAATTACCTCGGCTTTTACTATGACGTCTATGGCCACGTCATCGAGGCTTACAGCGGAGATGGCCGGCGCCTCTCCTACGATTTCGATGACTTTGGTGATCTCGTTACCGTCACGCTGCCCGATGCGACGACCCGTTCCTATGCTTACCAGCACGCCACGCAATCCGTCACCAACGGCGCCGTCGTCTCCCAGCAGCCCTACTCAACCCATTTGATTATTGAGGAAGACAAGCCGGATGGCCGTGCCCTCATTAACGCCTATGACAATCAACGCCGGGTGACCAACCAGTTGTCCACCGCCGGCCAGGATCTGACGCCCATCCGCACGGCCTCGTTCATCTATGCGAACAGCTTCAACTTCACCAACCCGCCCGCCGCACCGGTCAGCGGTTATACGTTGATCATCGATGCGAACAACCACACCAACCGGCTTGATTACACCAATAGCCTGATTACGTGCATCACTGATCCGTTGGGCCACACGGTCCAGCAGACCTGGTGTCCCGACAACGCGACGGCTCCCGGCTACCCGCGCAGCGTTTCCAGGCGGGTGGACAAGCGCGGCCTGGTCACGCAATACCAGTACGATTCGAACGGAAACGTGACCAACACCGCCGTCACCGGCAACCTTGGAGTGTATAATACCACCAACAGCACCGCCGTCACCACCGCGGTTTACAATTCCAACTCCCTGCCGGTTCAGGTCGTCGATCCCGTCGGGAACAGCGTCAACTTCGTTTATGACCCGACCTTCGCCTTCCTGCCGCAGCAGGTCATACGATGCGGCGGTTCGACCCCGGTTGTTACCAACTATTCCGTTTATGGCTCTGCGAGCAGTATCACAACGAATGGGTCGGTCGAAATTACCAACCACGCTTTCGGCCTCCTTCTCAGATCCATCCGTGCCTACAACTCTCCGGACGCGGCCACGAACGACTTGTTTTACAACGGCGAGGGGTTCATCACGAGCGCTGTCCAGTACACCGGGACCGGCGATCCGGCCATCAGGAATTCCCTTTTTTACAACGAGCGCAACGAATTGGTCCAGCGAACCGATGCTGCCGGGAGGGCCTACACGTTCACCTACGATGACATGGGGAGGCCAACGGGTAAGGAGGTGTTCGACACCGCCCAGACCAGCCCCATGGACTGCGAGTATTTCTATTACACTGACAATGGGGAACTCCAGTGGATCGACGGCCCCTGTTACAACCCGGACAATTATATCTTCTACGATTATGACGGGGCAGGCCGCAAGGTCCAGGAAATCCACTGGCGCAGCCAGGGCAACGCGGACGGCAGTGGTGTCTCCGCTATTCCTGGCTACGGCCTCTACGGCACAACGTTCTATCAGTACGATCCGTTAGGCAACCTGACGGAGGTCGTCGACCCCCTTGGCAACTACGTCGTCCAAGGGTTCGATGCCATCGGCGAGACCATTCAACAGGTCTATTACGCCTCCAACGGCGTGGCCATGGCCACCAACGGCCTTGCCTACGAGCCCGGCGGCCTGCTGGCCTTCGAGACCAACGCCCTCGCCGGCGTCACCAAGCGGACCTACACAATGACCGGCAAGCCTCTGGCCATCAATTATCCCGATGGCTCCGTTGAAGTGTGGACTTATGATTTGGCTGGGCGCGTCACCTCTCAAACGGCCCGGTATGGCTGCGGCCAGTGGCTGACGACCTATGACGACGTCAATCTTTGTGTCACCAACGCCTTCTTCGGGTTTACTGGACCTACGTGGTATGCGACCAACGCCATCCAGTTCGATCGCCGCCACAACGTCGTTCAGCGCGTTGACGACGCCGGCAACGTCTTCACCAACTCGTTCGACGGCCTAGACCGGCCCAAGGTCCAGGCTGGACCAGTCATCGAAACCGTCAACCTGCAGTGGGATCTGGTCACCTACGTTACCAACATTGACCAGCAGCTTCGCACTTACATTTACGATAATTGTGGAAAGACGCTGCTGGTCTCTAATGTCTTGGGTGAAACGACCGTCACCACTCGCGACCCGTTGGGTCGCCCAATTCAGGTCGCGTGCTACAACTCCAACAACCCCACGCCGGTCCGGGTGATTTCCGCTTCATACAGCCCCGACCACAACAGCGTCAGCGTCACCAACGGTACGGGTTCCACCGCCGTTGCCACCACGACCTACACGGACACCGCCGGCCGCCCGGTCCTGTCGCTCCATTACCCCACCAACGGCACCGTCGAGTACACCTGGCAACAGTATGATGCGAACGGAAACCGGTTGGCCCAGCAGCAACGTTCGATCACCGGTGGGATGGTGACGACCTGGGAGACCAACGGCTGGACTTACGACGCCATGAACCGGGTTCTGACCGAGACGACCAAAGATGGGTCCGTCACCACCTACTCCCGTGACCCTATGGGGGATATCACCGGCCGCGCGATGCCGGGCGGGTTGACTTGGAGCGCCACCTATAACGGCGCTGGCCAGATCCTGAGCGAACAGGAAAGCGGCGGAGGTCTGACGGCCCGGAACTATGCCTATCAGTATTATCCCAACACCAACCCCGGCGGCGCCAGTGCCTGGTACGGGATGCCTTGGGTCATCAGTTGGAATGCGGGGGCCATCAGCCAGACCAATGTTTACGATGATTTGGGCAGGTTGGCCTCCCTGGCCACTACCAGCACCACCCAGCCGGAAAAGTGCTCGCTGACCACCTGCCAATATGATCCGCGCGGCCAGGCGACCAACATAACGCAGGCGTTCAACAACTCAAGCACCGGCCAGGCCACGGCGGTAGTTAGAGGCTTGGACGCCTACGGCTGCGTGGTTTCAGAGCAGACCGTGGTGGGCACAAACACCGTTTCGAGCATTTCCCAGGGCTGGAATGGCGCCGGTCGACGCACAGGGCTGTACCTTTACGACGGGATGAACTACGGTTTCATCTACCAGGCCGACGGGTCCATGGTCGCATCCGACGGTTCGGTGTTCACTTATGCCGACAACGGCCTGCTGGCGTCGCGGACCAACGCGAGTCGAGCCTACAGCATCGACCAGCGGGATAGTGCGGGACGGGTGTTGCACACGACGACCAGCGTGCTGGGCCAGACCCAGTTGACGGAAACCCTCGGCTGGCGTAACGACGGACGGCTGAACTCCTACACCGCGGCTCGAGCCGACTTCACCGACGCGCGGACTTTCACCTACTCACCGCTGGCGAACCGGCTGACGCAGGAGAGCTTCTATGTCGGCCAGGGCCAGGCGATCACCAACACCTACACCACCGATAGCGGCCAGACCGGCGGTTTGGGCTTGCTCACGGGCCGGGCGGCTTCCGGAAGTTCTTCCGCTACATGGGGCATCAACACCCTCGATGGCCTGAGCCGCGCCGCCTCCGAGCAAAACAGCCTCATCAGCCGTTCGGCTTGGGGCCTGGTCACGGGGGCCGGCGAGGTCTCCGCCACGCTCGATGGCCGTCCCTTGAATGTGCAGTTCGACGGCCCGAAAGGGGCTGGCCAGTGGCGAGCCGACATGGACCTGGCTCCTGGCTCCCATACCCTCCTGGTCTCGGCCGTAGATCCGAGCGGCATCTATTCCGGCTACGCGACCAACACGTTCACCAGCACCACCAATTCTGGCGACGCAATCCAGGACGCCTACGATATTGACGGGAACGTGATCCGGCGTGTGTGGGTCAACTCAATGGGGAAGACCAATCGCACCCAGGCCCTCACCTGGGACGCTTTCAACCGTCTGATCAATCTCACCGACCGTGATGCGCAAGCGAATGGGTTTGATTGGACCGCAGTATATGACGCCATTGGGAGACGGCTGCAAACCACGTACACTATTGTCCTCACAAACGTGGAAGTGCAAAACCTGAACTCGTCTAACGCTGCAAGCGTCGTGCAGTCATGGTACGACCCGCAGGTGGAGTTTCTGGAGGTCGGCGTGATGGTCAACGGCACGTTCAGCATGAAGACCTACGGCCCGGACGCCAGCGGGGTTTACGGCGGGATGCAGGGCGTCGGCGGGATGGAACGCGTTACCATTGACGGGCACATGACCGCGACCGGAACAATCCAGGATTATTTCGGCAATGTGCTTGGCAGTATCACCGATTGGGTGGTCTCGTGGAGTCCCGCTCGCTTTAGCAGCTACGGGCCAGTGCCCGGCTATCAGCCGCCCTCGCTGTCGCTCGACGACGATGGCTTGGCGCAATGCATGGGCTACCGAGGCAAGCGCGTGGATGAGACGGGCCTCATTTGCCTGGGCGCTCGCCATTATGATCCGGCCGCGGGGAGGTTCATCAGCGCGGACCCGTTGGGCCATAGCGCCAGCCAGGATTTGTATTCCTTCTGCGGCGGCGATGCGATCAACTGGTTTGACCCGGACGGGATGTGCGCTATGCAGGACCAACTGCGAAGTCTCTATGAGGAGTACAATAACAATTACATCGCCGCAAACGATGCGGCCTTCCGTTCCGGCGATATCGACAGGATGATACGAGCAGCTGCTGGCATCAGCATTGAAGACTTCCTTAGCGACGTCCTTGAGGGGGCGCTCAAGGGCGGCTACGCCACAGATGCGGGACCCGGCGCGGGTCTGGGTCAGGCCATGGCCAGTTTCATCCCGGTTTACGGTCAAATTGGAGCCGTCCGAGATCTCTCCGCCAGTTTCGTTAACCTGGGGAGTGGCGGTTGGCAGCACTGGGGGAGCTGGGTAAGCGTGGGTGTGAACGCTGTAAGTGTCATCCCAGGGGTAGGAGCGCTCCGCGGAACAGCTAGCGCGGAACGTGGAATAGTAACCGCAGAGGGCACAACGGGACTTCGCCAACTTGGAGGCCTTCGCAACACCCAGCCACTCACTCCCGCTCAAATTCAGCAAATCTATCAGCATGTTGACGAGATGGGGTTAAGCCGCTCAGATTTCCTGATACATTCCGGCCCGTCGCTGTATTCTGACATGATGGACAAGGTTCTGATAGGCCCAGACGTGCTTCCTGCTCTGACAAGCGATGGGACTGTTTTATCTCAGCTCAGCCCTAGAGCCGTCATTGCACATGAAGCGGGTCACATGATCAATACTGCCGGGGGAATAGCCTTTGAAGCTGGTTCCGTCATGGACGAGGCGGCGGCATCAACGATGGGGAGCCAACTGCCTGGCCTAACGACAGCGGAAAGGAATCTCCTGTTGCAACACGCGCAACAAATGGGCCATTGACCAACCTATGACATTGTCATCAAACCCATCAGACGACCCGGCCGCCTTAGCCTCAATAATCGAGGCCGCATTGCGTGAATTCAAGGACAAAGGTGAGGTCACCTCAGTACGTTGTGACGCTTGCGGCAGCCTGATTGAACTTCTCTGGCTTGGCTCCAACCATTCCGCGGTATCGCTGAAATGCACGTGCGGGAGATTTCACGGTGCGTTGAGAGGCATACTCAAATAGTCCTGCAGGCATGAAGACGGTTGCAAAACTGCTGAAGATTGTTCGCAGCTACCAACTTGGTCGAGTTGACGGTCGGCACGCACATCCTCACTGGCAAACGTTCGCACGAGTCAAAACGCCCATCGAATGTCAGTAGCAGACTGAGCGCCCCACAAATGCTGCACGAAAACGTATGATACCCTTGACTGGAGATCCTGTACCATCCGAGTCTGCACAGAGACCGTTGCCCGGTGGGAAACCCTTTCCAATTGTAGCTGACCGCAAGTCGGATGAGTCATCGGGCGTTTTCGCTAGGAGCACTGTATTCCTGTTGGCGCTGTGGGTACTCCGAGCGGTGGCGACGGCCGGCGAGGCTCCCGCGGGTTTTCTGGAGAGTCTCTCACCGACTTCCCTCGGTGGCTATGTTGACACCTCCGCTGAACTGAATCCGGGCAGCGGAAACGCGAACCTGCCTCGATACAAGCTCAACGGGGCCTGCGAGGCCAACGGCTTTAATCTCGATGTCGTCCAAGTCCGAATCGACAGACCACTGGCCGAAGCGGCGTGGTCTGCGGGCTATCGGGTGGATCTGTGGGCTGGCCCTGACGCTGCGGCGCTCGGCACGCATTCGATTCTCTCCGCCGAAAGCAGCGCCTTCGCGATACGTCAGGCTTATATCGCTTTGAGCGTGCCCCTGGGCAATGGTCTTGGCTGCAAGATTGGGGTCTTCGATAGTCCCATTGGATATGAATCCCTGGAATCGCCAATCAACCCGAACTTCACACTTTCCTACGGACGTTCCATCGAACCCCAAACGCTTACGGGCGCGCTGTTCAATTATCGCTTCAGCGAACTTCTCGCCGCAACAGTCGGAGTGGCCAATACCGTCAACTCCGCTATAGACTCTCGCGCGCAACAGGGTTCCGCCGGCGGATATTTCGGAGGCGCTTTCGGCGCGGTGTCGCCGGGGCAAAATGCCTACGCCGAATCATACAAGGCGTACATGGGAGCCGTCAGCATTTCGGCCCCAGCCAATCTCCGGTGGTTGTCTGGCTCCACTTTGACACTAGGTGTGGTGAACGGCTACAACAATTCCGGTGGGCTTACAAGAGCGTTTAGCGACCCCGCCTTCGGATCGGCGGTGGGTCTCCCCGAGTTGAACACGTACGCCGGGGTGGCGCTCACGACACCGCTTAAAGGCTTGCGCGTGGGCGCTGCGTTCGACTGGCTGGATTTCGACAGCCAAGTCGGTGTGACGGGACCTGGCGGGCATTTCGCCTTCAACGTGGATGCCGAAACCTGGACACTGGCCGGCTACGCCTCCTATCAAGCGACGGGGAAACTGAGTTTCCACGCTCGGTACGAATATGTGGACTCTCGCATAGACAGCCCCGTCGGCTTCGAAACGAAGACCCGTTTAATGGCCACGACCTTGACCACCCAGTACGATCTCTGGCGCAACGTGCTTACCCGGCTCGAATTTCGATGGGACCGCTCTCTGACCGGGGAGAACCTGTTCGGCGGCGACAGCGCCGGTCAGCCGGCGAGAGACAACGCTTGGCTGCTCGCGGCCAATGTTGTTTATAGATTCTGAGCGAACTCGGCAGGACGCGAAATGGCTCTCTGGTCGGTTTATAGCAACTCCTTCTGGTGGCCCTTGGCCTCTGCCTTGGGCGCCCGCCTGAACGTCTCATCGATTGCCGCCGCGTTCGATGGACGTTCAATCGGTTTCCCTTCCATCAACTCCTTCACCGTCCGGAGCTGCAAGCGCGGGTATTGCTGCTTGTTCGTCTTGTGCTCGTAGAAGCCGGTGCTCACCGCCTCTGCCACCATCTCGCGCGTCGGCGGTTGGAGGGAAATCAGCACCCCCATTGCCGCCTTCTCCCGATCCAGCACCCCGCGCAGATCCCGCACATCCTTTACGCCCGTCTTCCCGCCTTTCACCTGAATGATGATCTGCTCGGGCTTTGGGTCGCGCGGGTCATCGCGGAAAAGAATCTTCCCGTCGATCCCCCGGTCCGCCCCCTTCTTCTGCTCCACTGGCCGCGCGCCCACCAACCCCAAGGCCCACCACTGAAACTGGTACTTGTCCTGCTCGGCCAGCGCGGACGCCTCGTTTGGTGTTACCGGTTCGCCCACCGTGAGGATCTCCACCCTCTTGCCGTATGTATCCTGCAACCGGTTCTTTATAAGCGACGTTGCCAGTTGCGTGATGTCTATACCGATCCATTTTCGGCCGAGTTTCTCCGCCGCGTCAATCGTCGTGCCGCAACCGCAGAACGGGTCCAGCACCAAATCGCCCGGGTTGCTGCTCGCCTTGATGATGCGCTCTAGCAGGGCGACGGGCTTCTGCGTAGGGTATCCAAGGCGCTCTGCTGATTGGGCTGGAATAGGATCAATGTCCGTTACCACGTCCACGATGAACACCCCGGCGTCGGGATTGTAATACCGCTTGAACCCCGGCACTCGCCCCTTGGCTGGCCAGAATATGAGCCCAGCCTTATCGAGGGCATCCAACTTCTCCTGCACGGTGCGGGTGGTCAACTCTGCCTCCAATTCAGCAACCGCCTTTCCGGGCACAGCCCAATGCCGCCCTACGTCCGTCGGGTTCACCCCTCGCCAGGGCTGACCGGATTCTCCAGTGCGAACGCCGGCGCCGGTAAGATCGCCGATTCGGAACGTCCCCTTCTCATCGGAAAACTTGTAGAAGGACTTGAGATACCCCGGCGTGTATGCCTGGAACACGTTGTTCCAAGTGTAATTCTCCGTCTTGGTTGAGAACAAAATCACGTCATGAACTGGTCCCCACCTTTTCGATCCCGAATGAGCACTGGTCCGCTTCCAGATTATTTCTGACCGGAACGAGCTTGGGCCCAAAACAGCATCGAGCAAGAGCTTGAGATAATGCGATGCTGTCGGATCGCAGTGCAGGTAAATCGAACCGGTGGGCTTGAGCACCCGTCTCAGTTCCAATAGGCGCGGCGCCATCATCGCCAGGTAGGCCATCATGTCGTTTTGGCCCAGGAAGGTCCGAAACGATTGCATCACCTCGCTTACCTTGCCCGGCTGCATCACCAAGTCCTGGTACGTCCGTTCGCTCTCCGTGTTCCAGTGCCACGTATCCTCGAAAGCTCGGATTTGGCTCGCCGCGTCGGTCCCGTCCTTCTCGTGGAAGAAGGCGTTGTAAGTTTGAGCCGAGTTGAAAGGCGGGTCAAGATAGACGAGATCAACGGTCTCGTCTTTCACGTAGCGGCGCAAGATGTCGAGGTTGTCGCCGTAGTAAAGGGTGCCCATGAGCGCGAATGTAGCCATCGCGCCCGGGCGAATCAAGCCGAACTCCCGAGCGGCCCCCGCCCCGGCGATCAAGCAACGGTGGCGGGCCATCCCCGTCCAGTTCGCCCCACGGCCCCGTGCGGGTCGCCCGGGCGTCCACGGTCCACCGATGGCTCCCACAATTGTCGAGGTCGGTCGGGGATTGGCTCTGGGGGGGCCTTCCGCCGGCGACCTCGGCAACCAATCAAAGGGAAACCCATTCGCCGCCCTGCACTTACCTCCAGCTCAGGAGTCGTGGCCCCCGGTGCGCGCGACTTCGCCTGCGGTTCCGGGTCGACGCTTGCCATCGCCGGCCCGAAGGCGTAATTTCTATGGCCAACATGGCAGCGAAAAGCAAGATTCCTGACGAGACCCCTCTGAAGTTCAGTTTCTCGGCGCACCTACTCGAAGATCTGGGCGTCAACCTGTACACTTCCTTGGCAAAGGCTTTGGTCGAGTTCGTAGCTAACGCTTACGACGCCGACTCCCCCTACATCCACATCAAGTTTGACGCCCGTACTTCTTCTCCTTGGGCTTGACAGACGTGGAATTGACACGAATCGAAAAGTCTCTTGGACTAATGAGAGCAAAGTGCCTCGCCAGGTTCGCGACGATGTCCGCCTCGTCGACAGAGTGGAGGGTCTGGTAAACCAACTTGGAAAGGGTTATGCGCGTACCCTTGGCCTTCAATCCGTCGATGGTCTTGATGCTGGTGGGGACTTTCGCGCTGGATTCTGACAGCGCGCCTTCGGAAATCTTCATCAGCTCGTCATAGTCCAGGGTGATGACGGTCGTGTAGTCGGCCCCCTCGGCCCGAGAGGCAACTTCCACGCGGTGGGCGATGCCAAAACCGGCGAGCTTTCCGAGACCTTTTCGCCCCATCAGTAGGCGCTTCCCGTTTCTGCTGTGGGCGCTGTCGCCCGGCTCGTCCCGTCTGCGGCGCCCGATGACGAGAAACTTGGCCTCCATCTCGTTCTTGGTCATTCCGTGCCCGGCATCTTCCAACACAATTTCCACCGAGGATTCGAGGGTTCTCTTTTCTAGCGGGGCGATTTCCTTCTTCGGCTTGCCGTCAGTTCCGTTGCCAGCAAGGTCGAGCTCGTACTGCTTGCGGCAAATATCAGCCTTGGCTGCGATTGTGTACGCGTGGCCGGAGGACCCGAGAAGGAACCACGCCCAACTCGTTTCGGAGCGTTACGAGGACGCGGAGACCGGGCAAACCTACATCTTTCAATATCGGCTGCGCTTTACGGAGGAGAAAAAGTATCTGATGGCCATGGAGCGCGGCGTCAGAGTTTACGCCCACAACCGACTCGCCTCCTTCCCATCCATGCTGGGTGTCAACTCCAACGCCCACGGATTTCGCTACTCCGACTACCTGGACGGCATCATCGTCGCGGACTTCATAGACGACCTGCCGACCGATTACATCGCGACGGACAGGTCGGACCTGCGCTGGGAAACGCCTCCGCTGGCTGGGCTGCGGGAAATGCTCACCAGCGAAATCCAAAAGGCTCTCGGTAAGTTCGCGGACAAGCGGATGGAAGAAAACGCGGAGAAAGTCAGTGCCGACCCGTACACCAAGCAGGTCATCGAAAGCGCCGACATTCCCGAACACCGCAAGAAGACGGCTCTCAAGTTCGCCGCGGCCCTGGCCACTAGCGAGCCGCAGGGGATAGCCAGCGACTACTATAAGACCACCATCAAAGAAGTCGTTTCCTCGCTCGGACACGGCGATATCGTCGCCGCGATCAACAAACTCGCCAGCCAGCCACACCCTGACTTGGCCCAGTTGGTCACCGAAATCACGCGGTCCACGAAACGCGAGTTCGACGAGTTCCTCAAGTTTGCCCACGTGCGCCTCAGAGGAATTGACGGCCTTGAAAAGATCGTAAAATCCCAGGACTTCCGCCAGGGCAAATGCGAGGAGAAGGAACTGCAGCGGCTGTTCGCGAAAAACCCTTGGCTTATCAATCCGTCCTTCTCGCAGTTCCTGACAAGCGACGAACGGGAGTCGGTGCTGGCGGGCCAGTTGGCGAAACATCTCCAGATAGGGGCGTACGCCCCCCGAAAATACGACCCGAAGGCGGCCACGGAACGGCAGCCGCTGGCAAGCAATAGAAGGCCCGACCTGGTCTTCCTCATCACCAGTGAACCAAGCGACCATGCAAAAGGCCGCGTCATCGTGGTCGAGTTGAAGGCGCCGAACACGCCGCTGCACAGCGACCATCTCGACCAGCTTGAGGATTACATCCGAGACGTGGAGAAATGGCGAGACACCCAGGGGCGTGCGGCGCAGTTTGACGTCTGCGGAGAACTGATCGGGTCGCTAGGCGGACCGGCCTACAAGAGCAACCAGAAGGTGCAACGACTCGAATCTCGTATCCAGAAGGATGGCCCCCACGCCCAATGGAGGGTCCGCGACATCGCCGACGTACTCGCCGACACGAAGGTTGTCCACAAGGAGCTTATCGCGACGTTCGAAAAGGCAAGGGCTCCCGAGCCCTAACACACCAGCGCTGAAATGGCGCGGGCCATACAGCGCCCAACACCAACCGGAACACCATTTCCTATCTGCCGTGCCATTTGCACGGGCGTTCCTTCAAACTGGAACTCGTCCGGGACCATCTGGAGCCGCGCCCCCTCACGGAAGGAAATCGGCCGGTCCTCCTCGGGGTGAAGAAATCTGCCTCGCGAGGGGTTGAGAAATCCAGTCCTGATTGTCGGGGCCGTATCATCCCAGCGCATCCGGCCCCATATATCGATGATCTTTCCCCTTGTGCGAAACCACGACGGCGGAACTAGGTGCTGGGCCTTGCGCGCCACGTCTCGAATGTCTCCGCCCTCGGGCACCAGCCTAATGCGCTGGAGGGCAAACTCCGACCTCGGAAGAGCAAAGTGTTGAATGTCTCGCCGTGGAAACGGTGGCAGACCGGCAAAAGCTTCCCTGACGGTGCTCCGCCCGGGCCGGCAGAAGGCCTCCAAATTTGGCCGACCAGCCTTCGAGAAGACTGTAAAGGACCTCACGCGCCGTTGCGGCGCGCCAACATCAGCGGCGTTGATAACCCAGAAGAAAGACTCGTAGCCGGCCCGCTCGAATTTTTCCCGAATTCTCCGCCAGACGGCGGACTTCAGGAACAACGCGACGTTCTCGACGACCACCACTTTGGCACACAGCGCCCTGGCCCATTCAGGAACCACCAGGGCAAGGCAGTTTCTCGGGTCGTCAGGGTCCCTCCTTCCCAGGCTGGAGTACCCCTGGCATGGTGGCCCCGAAATCAGCACGTCCGCTCGCCCCTCTGGCCGCAGTTCAGCCAGGTCGCAGACCTTCACCCCCCGCCCCACGTTCCGCGCGTACGTGGACGCGGCGATGCGGTCTCGCTCATATGCAGCTCCGAGTTGGAACCCTTCCTGCCGGAACGCGAAGCCGAACAAGCCCGCCCCAGAAAATAATTCGATCACTCGCGGTCCGTGGGATCGCGGCCGCCGCCTCAGACTCGCTTCCTTTCCCATCACGCTGCCCCTCCCCGGATCGACCTGCCGTAGGTCTTGTCAACCGCCCGCCGAACCAGATCCGCGACCGACGCCTCTTTGCCACCCGCGAGCTTTTGTAGTCCCCGCTTTTGCCCTTTTCCAAGGCTTACGCAAATACGGTCGTTAAATCGCTTTTTAGGTCCCGGTTTCATACTTCTCTAACTTTGATGAATTATTCATCACAAATCAAGAAACAAAAAAAAGAGCTCAGAGGCCCGCTTTCGTGATTGCGCGCACCACCCTCGCAACGCACCAGTCCGGCCGTTTTCTCAGCGTGCTCTCCCAAATGCGAATCACCGTCCAACCGCGCGCCCGCAACACGCGTGCGACCCTCCGGTCCTTGGCGCGGTTGTATCTGATCTTCTCCCTCCAAAAGGTGGAGTTCGTCAGAGGTACCTTGAACGAGCGCGGGTTGCCGTGCCAAAAGTCGCCGTCCACGAAAATCGCTACTCGCTGAGGATGAAACGTGAAGTCCGGGCGCCCGGGGAGGTGGCTGTGCCGACGCCAGCCCCATACTCGCGCGGCGCGAAAAGCCGCGAGCATGCGCAGTTCGGTAGATCGGTTGCCGCGGGGCTTGATACTCCGCATAATCTCCGAGCGTTTCGCGCGTGAGAAAACGTCTGCCATACCAGCCATGCTGCGCGATGTGTTGCGGAAAGGCCACTCGTTTGTTTTTAGCTACGGCCTGGGGGGGATCGGTGGTCCCCGATTAACTGCGCTTGGTCAACCATGAGGAAGTTGGCCCGCCTCGATTTTGGGACGTCGGCATCATGCTTGCAGAATCAGTGTATTCTCGTTAGGCTAGCCCGATGCTAATTACATGTGTCGGCGGCGGGAACGCCGGTCAAATCCTACCAATCGTGGAGGATCGCCTCAACGGGCGGCTTGCTGTTGACGAAAGACAGAGAATTGAAAGCCACCGATTCTTTTTTGTCACTTGTGTAAATCCCTCCAGCACTGTCGACTTTCGGGGAAATCCCTTCCCGGTTGTGGGACCATTTCGGGTGTTGTTTATTGAATGGACGTTTTTTTATGGCTTGAGAGGCGAACCCGACGAGCTTGGAGCTGTTTTGCTCCATGAAATTGGGCACACGCTCAACCCTGCGCCTGCGGGTCGCAATGCCGAAAAGGAGCACTACGCGGACGACTACGCCCGGCATTGTGGATATGGCGAGTTTTTGAGGCGTAATCTCGAGAGGTGCCTGAGAGGCCATGTGGCGGGGTTTGAGCCGGATGCAACCAATGAGAGAATCCACAGGATGACGCCGGATGAGCCTCTGAAATTGAACTTGGTTGCCGCTGTCACGTAAACGAGCCGGAGCGATCACGCTTGAACGCGAGGTAATCCTTGCATCGGGCTTCCTGCGTGTCGGCGGGCTGCTGCCCGGTGGAGACGCGGCCGTACAGGACGGCCCGCGCCCGGGGAGCGGTTAAACGGGATTTAAGAACTGAGGGATTGATCGGGGTCATAACGCGTGCTACAAGGCGGAATGCAAACAATATTGTCACCGGCTACGCTGCGGCGGGCTGCGGACATCAAAGAACAACTCGAAGCGGCGCAGGCTGAACTGGCGTCGCTATTTGGCGAGATCCCCGACGCCACGGCCTTCCTGGCCGCGCCCGAGCCCGTCCCCGGTCGCAAAGTGCATTGGGCATCCACGCCGGAGGGCCGGGCGAAGCTTGCAAGGCGGATGCGCAAGAGTTGGAAGTAGCCAAGGAAAAGGATCGCAATGGCGATGGCGGTGAACATGGCTAGTTGAGGGATGGATCGGGGTTATACTTGGGGTGGGGGATGCCGACGCGGCGCCAGATGTTGCCGTCAATCAGGGATTGCATAGCGGTGGGCATGGCGGGGAAGCCGGCGGCTTGGGCGGCGGTCACAAACGTCGCGCCTTTGAAGAAGGTCTCAAGGAGGATGAACCGCTGGCGGTCGGCGGCAGCCTCGCGGGTGCGCCCGGCGGTCCAGAGGACGGACTTGATACAGGCCAGGCTCCAGATCATGGATTGCTCCCATGCGGTCTCTTGCCGAAAGCCGCGGCCACGCGGATGGGCGGTCTCGCCGGCCCAGGGTTGCCAACGGCGTTGGATGGTCTGCGCGGTGGCGGCGTCCTGGACGGTGCCAAAACCACGGAAGGCGACGAGCTTGCGGTTGGCCTTCGGGTCGAGCATGGCATCGAACCGCGCCAGGCGGTAAGAGGCCCGCCAGTGATGGCGGGCAAGGTCGCCGTGGCGGACGCGGCGGAATTGGGTCAGGGGCAGGCGATAAGCGCCAAGTTTTTGTTTGGTCATAGGTAGGTTTGATCGTGGGTGTTCTGTTCATCTTGAGTAGCGCGGCCTTGGCTGAATTACTATGTGGGTGAGAAATGTTCTACGTAGAACATTTTGCAATTAGCGATTCTGCTATGCGCGGGATTGGCTGAATTGCCGTTTGGCGGGTTGACCTGGTGAAATTTTCCGGCCTGTTTCTAAATGTAGAATGAAACATCGAAACAGATTCCCTTTGCGCAAGGAAACGGGCAGGACGCCCCAGGGAGGCCACGGATGGGGTAGCCCGTGCGGAGTGCGTCAACGGTGCTGGCAACGCCAACCTCGCGCCCCGCGCCGCGGTCGCCAATCTCGATCCGTCAGGAGAGCCCGCGATTTCGCGCCGAGGCTGGGCCGGTGGTCGGCGCAAACCTCGATCCGGGGTGGAGACCTGGTGAAATTTTTCGGCCCGTTTCAAAGAAGGATTTTGGGCAAGACCTTGGGTGAATCGGTCGGCGCCTTTCAAGGGGTCGCGCCAGAAGCCGGGGGAGCCGGCGGCCAGGTGCGGCCACGCCAGAGACCGCCGGCGGCCACGGTGGCCAGCGTCGCCAGAGACCGCGCCATGGTGGCCAACTGGACACAAAAACACCGCGCCACGCTGGCCAGCGTGACGCGGTTTGATGCCAGGAAGAAAAAGCCTAGTGGAGATAACGAGACCGCAGACGCGCCGGCTTTTGCACGCCGATCTTGCCCCATATATCCCCATTGCGTAGCGATTCAATCCCGGATCTGGCATTGGCGAAACCGCACTTGCGCGCCGTCGGTTCGACTTCACCCCCGCTTGCCAGGGCAGAAATGAGCTTGAACCGTTGGCGCATAGCGTGACCCGCCCGCCCCTTGGCGTCGCTCCAAAGCTTGGCTTTCAACGCTGGCAGCTTGGCAACCCGTGAAGCAATTAGGGCAGCGTCGCCAGCGTCGCCAGCGTCAAGCTTCGCGTAAAGAGCCGAGAACCCGCCCTTGGCTTCCCATTCCTTTAGCGAAACGTACTCATTCAACAATTCCCCCTCAGTTAATGGAGCATCATACGCCGTCTCACGATCACACCCCGCTTTTGTGCCAGTACGGCCGCCCGCATGATCACGCGTGAGACTGACAAAGGCAGCATTGCGGCCGATTAGAGCCAATTGATCGCGGACGCCATCCCAGACCGCCAACGAACACGATCCACAATCGGGGGAAATTCCATGCACCGCGCCGGAATTGACGGCTTGAACCATTGCCAGGGCAGACGCCGCCCCCGCTTCTAAAACCGAGGTATCGCTTGAAAGGATACCCCTACGATGCAAGATTGAACGCGCCGCCCTGCCCGCCATCCCGCTTTGCTGGCAGGTACGCCAACCAGACAAGGGAAGATCAACCGACTGCGCCACGCCGAAACCAAACCCGCCCGAAAGGATTAAGATTGCCCGTCCAACGTCCACAACCCCGCCCCCGCCCCCCGCCCCGCCGTCCGGGGGAAATGAACTTTTGCGAGTGACGCGCCGACTTGCGACGCTCTTAGAGACCGTTGATTTCTTCATGATGATTTGCTTTCCACGGCAGGAAAGGCAGCGTTTTACCGCCTCAAATTATGGCCCGCCGTTGTGTCCCTAGTTTTGGTCCTTTACTGGCAGGCTTGCAGGTTTGCGGACGCCTTTTTTTACCGCTTTGAGACCCTCAAAAACGCAATGCCCGCTTGGCTGGAATTGACATCACGCAAAAACAATCGAAAACACCCCGTACCGCCCTATAGGGGGGTACGATTTTGACGTTAAAGCCCGGTTTTTGGGGCGGGCCGGAAGGTGCTGCGCTGGCGCACACTCCGGCGGTCTCCTGCCTTGGCTCCGCGTCGATCCCGGCGCTTCCCCTGCCCGGTGGCGGGGCCTCCTGGCGACCGTCCGCTTGGCTCACGGACCAGATTGGTTTTGGGCTGAGGCTGCGGGCGCGGGCGACGACCGTGGCCGACTCTCGGAAGGCTGGACGGCCCTCCTGGGGAGCGGGATCGGCCTTGGCGGGCGACTGGCGGCGTGTTTTTGGGGCGCGGGATCGGCCTCGATGGGCGACTGGAATGTGTTTTGGGCGAGTGTGGCAGCGCGAGTGAACGATGGCGCTGATGCGCTCAAGTATTCGGCGGGGACGAAGGGTCGGGTAGTGGGTCAGGGGGTGGTGAGGGGCGTGTAATAGGCGTGCTTGGGGCGGGGGACGGGGTCAGGAGTAAAGTGGCCGCTTGGCATGGGGCAACGGCGCCTGCTCCGGCGGAGGTGACAGCAGGTGGCAGGGTTGGCGATGTTTTGGGTATTGTCCTGGAATTCGGGCCACGCGACCGATCGGACCCGATCAGAGCCAGGTGATCTGGCAGGTGGCATGCCACGAACTGCCTAGTCAGTTCCTGGGCTCGGGCGATTTCTTTTCTGCTCATTGCCGCCTTGACGGCGTTCCTGAGTTCTACGGCCATAGGGACGCCATGGATAGCAGCAAGGGTGTAGTACATGTAAGCGTTTGTCGAATCCTCTAAAGGCTCGCCTAAGTGGTAGCAAATTCCAGCCAGAAGCGGCGCGGTCCTAAGCCCGGCCTTGGTCTTTTGTAGATGGAGTTCGAGTTCCTTCGTTTTAAGCGGCTTGCACATCATCAGGAGCTTATAGTCTGAATCGTGTGCGCAGAGCGTCTGAAGCTCCTGTTGGTACACGGCTTCCATAGACTCAGGGGGCAAGCCGCCAACATGCTGCCCGCCAGGGCGAAAGCTGCCAAAAGACTCGCCGGTGCGGACCCTCGTCACGACTTCGAGTGGTGCCACCAGGACCAATCCGTCACCGATTTTTCCGGTCCGCGCGGCGGAACATATCGCGGAGCATACTGCCTCGACCAGTTCGTCATGCACTGCTATTTGCACCTCAAGTTTGGGGAGGAAGCCCACTGAGTACGTGGACCCGGTGAAAATCTCGGTGTGGCCGCGTTGCCGTCCGAACCCTCTCACCTCATAGACAGTCATTCCTTCAATGCCCACCTCCATCAGGGCGTTCTTGATCTCTTCGAGCATGAAGGGTTTGATGATTGCGGTGACGAGTTTCATAAGTTCACGGCGCGAGGGAAGAGCCTGATGATGAGTGTGAATGCTACGAGAGCCAGATATAGGAAGTGGAACCAGTACTTGCCGATGGAAGCGAGGAATGCCTGGTGAAATCCAGCCTCGTTATAGATACGGCCGGTAATGTTGCTACCGAAACTGACCGCAGCGACGTCGTGCATCGTGATTTCGTCCTGGAGCAACATGCGCTCCGTTGTTCTGATCAGGGCGAGCATCTGCTCTTGGAAGAACTTGTAGTGGAGGTCTATCGCCCACATGGTCAGGATGGCGAAGATTGCCAAAATGAACAGCGCGTTCGAGGATGGGGCTTTTATGAGGAGGTTCGCCACGAAGACGCCCCAGAGGGTGACACACCACGTCTTAACCCTTGCGCTGATCGTATCGAGATTGTCGGCCTTGCGGTTGGCTACGTCGTAGACTCTCAGCAAGGTGTCGCGGTAGTTTGGCGAGGGTGGCTGTGCGGTTCCCTGATTTTCGTAGGTGCGGCGTTCGTCGTTCATCGGGGGGGTGTCAGTGTTGGCGCCGCCAGACGGCGGCTTCATGTCGTAGCGGGCTTGGAGGGGGCGATGAGCATCTTTGCGCCCTCTGGGTGGCGTGCCCGCTGGTAACGATGGATTCGTGTTTGCCATGACTATGAGCCGCACAATGCTGACATGAGGAGGGCGGCGATGCACTTAATTTCTTCTGCCGTGCTTGGGAGGATGGTTGTCCGGTGGGGAGCACGATCGAGATTACTGTTTCCGCAGCATTAGGGCACTGGGCCAATGGCCCACCCGCCGAGCGGCTGGGGGCGATACCATGGAGGTAGTGGTCGGGGAGCCCAGAGGGCGCCAGCCGTTTGGCGCGGGTCCGGGCCGGGCGCGCGCGCGTCGCGAAGGGGGGGGGTATTTCCAATAGGGGGGGTATTCTGGCGACTGGGCGGAAGTTTTGGGCGCGAGCGCCGCCGTCGCGAAGGAATGGGGGGGGGGTATATTTGTGGCGACTTGGGCGGATCGGGGGCACTCTGCTGGCAGGTGACTGGGGTCGGCCGGCCGCCACACAACCCGGCATGATTCTGGCCTAAGTGGTTCGAGCGCAGTCCTTTGATGGCTCTGAGCACATGGCCGGCGGGGGCTATCGGCGGAACAGGCGGCGAAAACTGTTCCAAAGACTGTTCCGCGGTAACGTGCTATCGCACAGGCGTTTAAGCCATTTTGGAACGTCGCAACCCGCGGAACGCGAAATGGATATGCTCATAGATATGGTGGAGCGGCAATAGGGGGGGTATTCCAATACGGGGGGTATTGCAACAGGGGGGGATATTTCAATACGGGGGGTATTCTAATAGGGGGGGTATTCCAAGCTCCTGCGCGCGCGAGGGGTTCATATCGTGTTCCGAGCGTTCCGAGCGTTCCGCGGGGTTTACTTATGACCGCCGGTATGTATGTAATGTATTGAAAGATCTGTACTTGTACAATGAATAAGAAGGAAGGACCGAGCCTTTTTCGCGGAACAGTCCGCGGAACATCACTTGTTCTTGTGTTCCGCAGGGGCGCTAGGATCGGTGGATTGCCAGGACCGCGATGGCGTGGGGCGCGGAGCCCACCTCGGCTGGCGATCAAGGCAATGCACCGGTTTGATCCCGGGGGCCAGCCAGTTTGCCCGGCGGTTATTTCTTCGACCGGGTGGGGTGAGGGGTCTTGTGTTGGGGTGCCGCGTCTTGGCGTTCGTGCGCCTTGCTCCGCTCCTTGTCCATGCGGATATGCGGCATGGAGCCGCCATCACCGCTGGCGCACAGAGATCGGCGCGTAGAGCTTTTCGGCGTCCGCCCGAGGGAAGTGGGCGGCCACCAGCAACTCGATCTGCCGGGCGCGGAACGCGGGCCAATTCTTCTCGTCGATGATCCGCATACTGTCACCGATGAAGCAGACCTCTCTCTGCGGCGGTCCCCAGGGCCGGCGGAAATGGTCGCCGCCGCGGGTCGGATAACGATCGAAGACCAGCGCGATTTGTGGATCATTGTTCGCCGATAGCCCTTGCACGTAAGTTCGGGTGCAGCGGTCCTCGGGCATATGCGCGCCGGTCCGCGCGCACTCGGCCAGTAGATGCCCATCGTCCCCCGGCGCGGTAAAGTTCCTGGCAGATTCCGGTTCCTCCTTGAGCAGCATGACCACCGCATCCCCGAAACCATTGGTGTGGGAGGGGAACTGGCCATGGTGATCTTCGGCGTAACCCATCAGGGTCAAGTAGGTGCCTTTGATGCAGTGCTCGTGCGCATGAAATAGGTTGAACACCGGGCACACCACAAACAGGAAGACGAGCAGGAGCAAACCAAGCAGGCCCGTAACCCAAACGGCGATCTTGAGCCTTTGTCGAATCGTTTTCATGCCAACCAGAAACATATGCCTGGCGTAGCGGGGAAACAAGGGCTGGGCCTGCCGTTTACTTCTTCCGGCATGGAAAGGGCCGGGGTCAGTTAGGCAAAATGCACCCGTGGACATGCGACGCGCACGCTCACTAATGATACGCGGTAATCACGGGTAATAACCGTGATGCACCAGTAGTATAAGATTTTCGTCGACTGGGTAATACCGGGTGAGTCAGGGTGATAACGTGACGAATGAATCGAGAAGCTAAGAATAGTGTGAGGCGCAGTATTTCCCTGCCCGTTGACGCCGCGGATTACGTAGATCGCCACGCCGTGGTGTTGGGAAGGAAGAGCCACCAATTGGCCAACTGGTCCGCCTTCATTCGGGGGCTGATTTACGCCCATATCGCCAATGGGGGCATGGCGGCGTTGGAGACCGAAGAAGCCGCAGTTGAGGCCGACCATCTCTCCGAAACGATCCGCCGCCCGAAACTCAAACGGTCCGAATGAGCAAGCGGCAAGAACAAGAGCGGCCAGTGACGACCCCCCAGGCGGCAGAGATGCTGGGCGCTCCGGGCAAGCCGTGGAGCCACACGCGCATAGCGGCCCTCAAAAGCGCCGCGGGCTTGAAGTCCGTCCGAAGCTTTTTCCTTTCGGTTTTGTTGAAGTTCCTGGCGAAAAATCCGAACTGGCAAATCCGTCACGTTTACCCTAGTCCAGCGCCGCGAGACAGTCGTCCAGGTCCTCGCAATGGAGCCGCTGGTAAACTTGGTGAATCACAACTGACGCATGACCAATGTAGCGCATAGCTTTCGCCATGCTGATGGTTTTGTCGCGTGCCAGGCGCGTGACCGCTGTGACGCGCAGGCAGTGGAAGCAGGCCCCTGGGGGCAGCTTGGCGCGGAGTCCCGTATGATCGAGGAAGCGTGCCCAGTTGCCGGCCTTGTTCAGTTTCCCATCGTAGGTCTCGGTGCGACCCTCCGCGCGGAGGCGTTGAAAGAGGGGAATCAGTTTGGGGTGCAGCGGGGCGGCATGGTCGCGTCCCCCCTTGATCCGGAAATGTATGCGCCCGCTGAGCCCGTCTGGCGCGATGTTAACATCGGTGAGGGGGTTGAGATGGGTCTCGGACAACCGGCACCCCTGATACCGGCCTATGAGAAAACTGATCCGAAGGAAGTCCTTTATTTTGTCGGAGGCGGGGAAGTCGCCGCGTTCGAGGGCTTGCTCAATGAGGGTCAGGTGTTCGTTCGTGAGTTCCGGCTTCACCTTGCGCGGACCCGAGGGGATACGCAGGTTGGTGGCGGGATTTGCGGGCGAAAAACTGCGGCGGACGGCCTCGGACATGATGAGCGAGAGGGTGCTCAACTCGCCGCGGACAGAGTTGATGTTGGCGACAAATCCGCCGCGAGCGGGGTCGGGGCGCTGGCGCCAGGCGCAGTAGTCGCGGCAATGCGTGTGCGTCAACTGGCGGGGGACCATGATTTTGTGCTCATCGAAGAAGCCAAGGAGATAACTCCACGCGTGTATGTGGCGGCGGAGCGTCGCCGCGCACTTGGCGTGTTCCTGGAGAAACCGCAGGACCCATCGATCCCAATGCTCGTCGTGTTCGTTGGGGGTGGTCATGACTTCGGCGAGTGCCTTCTGCGCCTTGATTTCATGGGCGCGGTGCGTTTGCAGGCGGTCGTCAAAGCGGAGACCAGTGGACTCGCGCCGGACCTTGGTTGCGGCTTGATACTTAATCCACCAGTAGGGGGAGCCGGGTCGTTTATAGAGGCTGGCCATAGTTGTAATCTCAGTTTTACTCTCTGTGCCTTAATGTGCCTTAGTGTGTTGAGAAATGCAAATAAATGTGGAGAATTGTTGATAATTGTGGAGAACACCCCTAGGGTCGGTGATGTTCCACATATAACCCAGGGTTCGGTTGGCCGACGCATCGGTCGCGGAGGAGTAGTCAAGTCCGCACACGGAGCCGTTCGCCCGCGAGAAGACCAGGCCGGCGTTGGACGGTTCGCTCGCGGAGGGATAGATCCAGGCGGCCATGGTGACCGCCACCGGGTTGTTGGTATTCAGGTTGAAGGGAGGCAAGGTGATTTGTGAACCGGCGGCATGCTCGAAGTGGGCCGCCGTGTTGTTAGCTGCAAAGCCCGGGAACCCCGAGCCCGGCTGCGGACCCTGAATGTCGTAATTGGGATTGCCGTTTTGCACCGCGGTTCCATAAAGGCCGTTGTAGCCGCCGGCGTAGTCGAAAGCCAAGGTGTTGCCAGCAGCAGGGTCACCAGTTTCGTTCAGTTCGTAGAACGCCATAGGGCTCAACGCCAAAACCCCGGCTTCATACGGGTCCCCGCTCGGCGCCTGCACACTCAAAAGTGCGTTGCTGCTGGCAACGGAACCGGCGAGGTTGGCCACCACGACGTGGTAGTTGCCCAGGTCGGCCGTGGAGATGCTGCTAATCGTCAGGGTAGTGTTGGTGGCCCCTGAGATTCGCGAGCTGTTCGTCAGCGGATTTGCCCCGAAGTACCATTGGTACGTCAGTGGTGCGCTGCCGCTGGCAGCCACCGAGAAGTGGGCCACGCCGCCGGTTGAAAAGAACGTTTGCGGCAGCGGTTGGGCGGTAATGCTCACGGGGAAATAGTTGATGCCAGACGCGCTGCCGTAGAGGTTCAATAGTTGCGCCTGGGACAACGTGGTGTTGAAAACTGCCACGTCGTCAATGGAACCGCCGAAGCCCCGGCCGGTGCCGCCACCGGTGTCGTTGCCGATCTGGATCGTTCCGTTAAAGGAGACCACAACATTGTTACGGGTAATCGTGGCCGACGAGAGGCCGTTCGTATTGATGAGATACAGGATGGTATTGGTGGGAGAAACGGCCATCGCGACGAGCGACCACAGGTTGAGCGGCACCGTCAGGCCGGAATTCCAATTGTACGAGGCGGCTTCATTGTTCCAATTGATGCCCAACGGGTACACGCCGTTGGTCACGTTGTTGCCAAAGCAGATCCCCCCCACCTGACTGCCGCGGCACATGACCAACCCGGCGGAGTTGGCCGGATTCGCGCTCGGGTTAATCCAGAGGGCGATCGTGACGGTATTGGTATTCAGGATCCAGCCGGGAATGCTCACATCCCCGCCGCCGCTGCTATTGGCAAACGCCAGATTGTTGTCGGGAAAACCTGGCAGACCGTCTAGCGTGGCCTGGGGACCGACAATTCCGCCATAGCCGTTTTGCACATTGCCCACATAAGTGCCATTATAGTTGCCAAGGACATCAAAGGCAGGCGCGGTTCCGGTCGAGGGATCCATGTTTTCGTTGAAGGTGTATAAGGCGACCGGATTGTCCTGCAACACCGCCGCTTCATACCCGGAGGGCGTGCTAACAACCAGCCCGGCGACGCTGCTGGTGGTCGAGAGGCCGCTGGCGGTGACGACCACGGAATAATTGGCGGCGTCCGCCGCGACGACGTTGCTAATGGTCAGACTCGCCGTGGTCGAACCGGAGATTCTGGCCGTGTTGCCCAGCGGCACACCATTTTGGAGCCATTGGAAGGTGGCGGGTTGCTGGAAGGCGCCGCTGGCGATGACGTTGAAGTGAGCCGTCCGGTTGGTAAGCACGCCCACTGGCGAAGGCTGACTGGCTATCGTTGGCGGGAACTGCGGGGGAGGACCGTAGGGTTGCACCGTCAGCGTGCCTAAGGCTGCTTGCAGGGTGCCGTCGCCTTCCTGGGAGAAGTTGCCCGGATAGCTGGCCGCCAGTTGCGCGTAAGTGTAAGTCCCGCTGGCCAGGGGCGTGCCTTCGATCGTGACGCTGGAAAAACAGCAGTGAGTGTGCAGATAGAGCACGCCTCCATTCGTCAGCATGAGGCTGCCGCCGGCATTGAAATCCTGGCTGATTTCCAGGATGGCCGGCCCAGCCACGTTCACGATGTTCGCGTTGAGCGGCGGCACGGGCAGGGTGAACTGAGGATCCACCACCACCGTGCTGTTGACGCCGAGGGCATTGGCGCCAGAGGCCTTGAGCCAACCGGCCTTGAGCACCCAGGTGCCCGAGAACGTATTGCTGTTGCCCGAGATTTGCAGAGAACCGCTGTTGGCGACCACTGGTACGGTTGGCGACGTCGGGGCCCCGCCTTCAAACATCACCAGCGTTCCACTGCCTATCACCTGGCCGGTAAGGTTGATGGCGCGCCCGAGTTGCACTCCGCCCCCGAGGTTGTTGCCGGGGGAAAAGTAAGATTGCGCGCCGGCCCGGATTTCGATTGTCCCAGCGACATTTTCGCCTAAGGTGTCCCCCGTCGTCAGAGTTCCACCGTAGAGGACTAATCCCGCATTGCCGTTCACGCCCGGGAAGTTTGCGGTGGTGCCAAAGGCGCCGGTGCCTTTGACGCGGAGTTCCGTATTGGTGTTAAGGATGAGGGCGGCACCGGGAAAGGTCTGGATACCGGCTGCGGTGGGATTGCGGATGCGGGCGTTGGCCACATTATTGCCTACGGCAACGGTGTTGGCCGACATCTGGTAGGTGTTGCCCGCGACCGGCAGGCCCGGTACATACACGCCCGCATTGTACCAGTAGTACGTGTTTGCGGTATTCCAATCCGAGCCCCCGCTGTTCGTGGAAGTCAGGAGGTCGGCGAAGCCGGAGGGGGCCGATCCCAGCAGGCACAAGGCGCAGGAGGCCGGCAGTGCCAAATGCGGATACGCAATCCGTGGCCGCCGCAAAGGCAGCCAACCGAGCATGTTTGTCTTCATGGTGAGCGAAGTACTTTCGTGGTGGTTTATTGTCATGATGCTTAGGGGCAAACCGTCTCCCCGGTTCCAGGGCGAGCAGAGGTTAGTCTGGGATCTTGCATCGGTTTGAGCGCAGCCTACCACATCCGGGGCACTTGCCGCCTGTCCGTAAAATGCGGGACATCGAGAAACGGGCGACGCTTGTTACCATTCACCCACAAATTCATCATGAACCCGTTTCTCATTTGAGTCTTGCGCGGGCCCGCTCTTCCGTTGGGCACCATGGCCGCCTTTGGAGTCGGGCTCTTCTTTCTGGGGTGCTCAACCACTTCCACCGGCGGGTTCCACTCCGCCACTTCCACCCCCGCAATGGCTGTCCTGCCGATCTTCACAGCCGCCAATGTTCCCACGATGGGACCGGACGGAATCCCGATTGTTCCGCCGACATGGACAGTTTTGCTGGATGAAGGCGCCGGGCTTTCCGGCAAGGGACTGGGCGAGCGTCCGATGCTCTAAACAGCCATCCGGGTGCTGGATGATCCGGGCATCCCCGAACGCCCCGGCGACCTTCAGCGTTGATCGATTCGCCTAGCCCCGGAACTCGTGGGCGGTCGTTATCGCGGCCCTCACATTCTCCATCGGGATGGTCCTGTCCACGGTGCAATTGGCACTCAAGATTACCTTGGCCGGAGCGTCCTTCAGTACCGCGAGCGTCGCTTTCCTAACTTCCTCGGGGCTACCCGTACTCAAGATACCGTGCCGGTCAAGCCCGCCCATAATCGGACGCTTAAACAAATCGGCGGCCTGGCGCAGGGTTAAGGGTTTGTGGTCGGCGGTAAGGGGCACGTTGACCACTTGTCCCGGATAATCCTGGAATCGCAAGTCGAACTCCTCGTAGCCGCCGTCGTAATCGCAAACGTGCAGGATGTTGTAAGGGACCAATTGTGAGACGGCTTTGTAAAGCAGAACGTCGTAGGTTTTGATGGTTCTATTGAACAGGGCACGGTCGGCGATCCGGTTGGTTTCGCCTCCCTGAGTGCAGGTGTAAAATCCATCCACTCCGAGGCGTGAGGCGGCCTGCACAAAACTCAGGAGCGACAAGGTGATGTTCTCCATTCCGCGGCAAACCGACTCGGCATCCTCGCTAACGTGCTCGACGAGGGTCTTCCACGGCACAGCCTGCTTGGCCATTTGGTAGGGGGAATAAAGCGTTTGCACGACCAACGCCTCGGACTTAGCCTCTTTTATCAGGCTTTTAAGCAGATAGAGGGACGGTTCGAACCACGCTTCGGTCAGGATGGGCATTTTGACCCAGTCCCGAGGCGTCTTGACCTGAACCTCCGCCGGGAGCTTGAGTTGCTGCTCATCGAACTGGATTTTCACGAAATCCATCCCGGTGGCATGGAAATAGTCGAGATGAGCCTTTACGGCCGCATCGCCCCGCACGCCGAAGTGCATAAAGAACCCGGCGGGAATGTAACCGGGTTTGGCCGACATCTCCAGGACCTCCAACATGAGATCGCGCTTCGATTTTCTGCGCTTCACTGCTTGGGTGCCTTCAGTGGAGGGAACTTTTGTGACAGCCTGATTGAGGGAGGTTTGGGCCAAGGCGGCTCTCATGCCGACCATGGATGCGAGCGAGGCCGAGGCCGTTCTCCTCAGGAAACTCCTTCGTGTCGAGGTCATATTCCGGTTCCGTCACTTGCCTTGAGGGGCGGCCGCGGCGGCGTTGACCGTGATCAGAACGTCCTCTTTCGGATTCGCTTCCACATAGACGTCCTTGTATTCCGACGCACCGCCGCCGTGGCGGAACAGGCCGATGGGACCGGGGACAATGCGTTTTTCTTCGTCTTTGCGTTCACCCGGAGTCGGATGGGTATAGCGCGCTATCTCGACCCCATCCACAGCGGCACGCATGGTGCCTTGCTCCAGGCTGCACAGGATCTCCGTTACGCACCATCGCGTGGAATCTTTCGAGCCCTGCGCTATGGTCGCGTGAGGCAGGTTATGATGCTTGGGCGGGTGATAGTCCCACATTCCGCCAAACGGTGGCATGAACTGGATCCACCCGGCGTTGTCGATCTTCGGTTTCGACGCCTCGGCTGGACGATCTCCCCAGAACAGCACGCCGAGATGGTCCCCATTGACGGGGTTCATGCGCGCGGTGAAAATCAGGCGGAAACTGCCATAATCCGCCTTCGTATAGGCGAGCCGTGAGGTTCCTCCCACTCCCCGCATGGCACCGTTCGTGATGGTCCAGGTGGAAGGGTCCGCCTCCCAGCCCTCGAAATTGGCGCCGTTGAATATCTTTGTGCAGTTCGGGTAAGCGGCTTCCTGGTGGCCAGCCTTGTGCTCCGCCGTTGGCGGCGCCGGTTGCTGCGCCGCTCTGACAACGCTGCCGCCCACCGCGAGCCCGGCAATAATAGCGCCAACAACAATTCCAAGGTGGTTGCGAATATTCACACACTCGAGGCCAGGTTGGAGTTCTTGGAGATCTTCATATATCCGCAACGTAGATTGAGTGCCAACGCGCGGTCAAGCCGCGAGTTGGCCGTTCGGCAGCGGTTTGTGTAGGTACATTACGGGACATGCGGAAACGGGTGGCGCCCGATACGATCCGTCAAACAGCGACCAAACCATTTCCACGCCCAGGACGTGGTCAAAGCGACTTTTGACCAAGGCTCCATCGTGGATATCGAGACGGGCTCGGCAGTTACTTTTCCGTGTCCCTATCGCCTCCTGACTTTGCAAACCAACGGCACCCTCGAGATCACCAGCCATCCGATCACCACCATCAACTACGACCTCGGAGGTGTGCCGTTCCCAACCTACGCCTCCAACTACCTCTACACCGGTTTGATTGACCTCGCCACCTACATGCTCACGCATCCGCCCTACAACCTGCCGTTGTCGACTGGCCAGTTTCTGGCCCCGGCGATGGCCGAAGGGTTCGCCGGGCACTACGAGGGGGACGAGGGCTCGCGGCCCGTGTCACCTCAGACGCAAGGAATCATCGCCTATCTGCGGAGCTTGGGAGACCCCATGTCGCTCATGATGGCGAACACGTTGACCTCCCTGTTCACTGACCTGCCGCTGGCGGATAATAATCTGACGATAAGCCTCCTGCCCTCGGGGTTGCCTTGACATCCCAGGAGAAC
>Ga0316231_1000542_pt1 | contig 52023 bp, 53 predicted proteins | sample TBH18027metaG_FD_206002 | JGI IMG/M metagenome (GOLD analysis project Ga0316231, IMG submission 206002) | Freshwater microbial communities from Trout Bog Lake, Wisconsin, USA - TBH18027 | ecosystem: Environmental > Aquatic > Freshwater > Lake > Hypolimnion/Profundal zone | place: USA: Wisconsin... | reverse complement strand
GGAACAAGTTGGGCTGAATAATTGACTGCCAGCCGTGGCGTGGCCGAATTGCAGGCAAGCCGGTGGATGGCAAACCAAAACCACAAGGCCAACCATCAATCCATAAACAGTTTATCGCAATATTCGCCGGAAAACGCCGAAAAATTATCCGTGGATTTGTCAACAATTCATGCGACCCCGGCGATTCAGATTTCTATTGCGTGCATAGCCATGAAGAATTAACTTTGAATTCACGAATATGTCGAACGCTGCAAAAGAATCACCATCGGCGAACGATTTGCTGAAGAACTCTTCGCTCTACCGCGAGTTTCAGGCAGAGCGCGAGGAAATTTTACGTCACAAGTGGATCGAGTCGGAAAAGGCCGGCCGCGACATCGGGTTTGAGCAGGCGCTGACGGATTGGATCATCAAGCATCGCTCCACCTGGCGCAAAAACCGGCAGGCCGCCACCACGAACTAAATAATTTGTTCCTTTAACGCCGCCCCGCGAGGTGGCAAAGGAAATATGAACGCCAAACGCTTTACGCGAATCGGCTCCGCACAACTACGGAGTGGGTTCGCGATTTTCATTTCCCATTCGCTCTTGTCCCCGCACTTATCGAGCCTTTCAAAGGCAAGGATGCTATCAACTATCAACTATCAACTATCAACTCGTTTCCATGCCTGAAGCCACCGTCATCCTCAACGCCACTGCCATCTCTCGCGCGCTTACGCGCATCGCGCACGAGATCGCCGAACGCAACGAGGCCGGCGCGGAGGTCGTGCTGGTCGGCATCCCGCTCGTGGGCGACGTGCTTGCCTTCCGGCTCGGGAAAATTTTGTCGGAAATCTGGAAGCTGCCGGTGCCCGTTGGCACGTTGGATGTATCAATGCACCGAGACGACTTGGATCAGCGCGTTGCGCCGACGATTCATCCGACCGTCATGCCATTCGATGTGACCGGCCGGACGGTAGTGCTGGTGGACGACGTGTTTTTCACCGGCCGAACCACGCGCGCGGCGATGGATGCGCTGAACGATTTCGGCCGGCCCAAAAACATCCAGCTCGCCGTGCTGGTGGATCGCGGTCACCGCCAGCTGCCGGTGCGCGCGGATTTCGTCGGCAAAAACGTGCCGACGGCCATCACCGAAAAAGTGCGCGTGCGGCTTGATATTCCCGGCCAGCCGGACGCCGTTGTGCTGGAAAAATAAAATGAGCTGGACCAAAAAACATCTGCTCGACATCGAATCGCTCACGGCGGACGAAATCGTGACGGTGCTCGACACGGCCAAGGCGTTCAAGGCCGTCGGCGAGCGCGCGATTAAAAAGGTTCCGGCGCTGCGCGGCAAGACGGTCGTCAACCTGTTCATCGAGCCGTCCACGCGCACGCGCATCAGCTTTGAGCTGGCCGAGCAGCGGCTGACCGCCGACATCGTGAATTTTTCCGCCGACGCGTCGTCGTTCAAAAAAGGCGAGACGCTCAAGGACACCGCTCGGAATCTGGAGGCGCTCAACGCCGATTTCATCGTCATCCGGCACAGCGCGTCGGGCGCGCCGCATTTCCTGTCGCGCGTGGTGAAGTCCAGCATCATCAACGCCGGCGACGGCGCGCACGAGCATCCGACGCAGGCGCTGCTCGACGCGTTCACCATCCGCGAGCACAAGGGAAAAATCGCCGGGCTGAACGTGACGATCCTTGGCGACATCCTTTACAGCCGCGTTGCCCGCTCGAACATCTGGGCGCTGACCAAGCTCGGCGCGAAGGTGACGCTGTGCGGGCCGTCCACGCTGGTGCCGAAAACCTTTGAGCAGATGGGCTGCCGCGTGACGCATGACGTGGATGAAGCGTTGCGCGAAGCCGATATTATTCATTTGCTCCGCATCCAGCACGAGCGCCAGCGCAAGACGATGTTTCCCAGTATCGGTGAATACACGAATCTGTTCGGCCTGAACAAGGCGCGGCTCGCCAAGACCAAACCCGACGCGCTGATCATGCATCCCGGCCCGATCAACCGTGGCGTGGAAATTGACAGTGAAATTGCTGACTGCGGACGTTCGTTGATTCTGGAGCAGGTGACGAACGGCCTGGCCGCGCGCATGGCGGTTTTGTTTTTGCTCAACGGCGGCAAAGGCCCGCAGGAAATCGCGTAGTTTTACGCCGCCGCCGGATTGACCGCCGTTTTCGCCGGCAAATTTTTATTGTCCCGCTGGCGTGCCGTCCAGGCACTGAATCTTTCCATGTAGAGATAGACGACCGGCGTGATGAAGAGCGTCAGGCATTGGGACACGACGAGGCCACCGACGACGGCGAGGCCGAGGGCTTTGCGGGCTTCGCCGCCCGCGCCGAGGCCGAGGGCAATCGGCAGCGACGCCACGAGCGCGCACATTGTGGTCATCATGATCGGGCGGAAGCGCAGCAGGCAGCCTTCGTGAATTGCTTCGGCGGCGGACTTCCCTCTATGTTGCGCCTCGATGGCGAAGTCAATCATCATGATGGCGTTTTTCTTCACGATGCCGACGAGCATGATGAGGCCGACATCTGCGTAGATGTTAAGGTCAGCTTGTGAAATAATTGCTCCCAAAATGGATTTAACACTATTGGCATTTGCCAACAGGTGAAGGGTGTTCGAATTCCAGCTAAAAATAATCAGTGTAATCAGTGCTCCAAATCCCGCCGACGGCAGGCCGGACAAAATCGTTAGCGGATGGATGAAGCTTTCGTAAAGACAGCCGAGAATGATGTAAATGACGAGAATCGCGGCGATGCCCAAAAACAACATTCCCTTGAGCGATGATTGAAAAACCGCCGCCGAACCTTGGAAACTGCCGGTGATGGTCGCGGGCAGATGCAGGTCGCGCTCAATTGTTTTAAGCCGGTCCACGGCGGTGCCCAGCGAAACACCGGGCGCGAGGTTGAAGGAAATGGTCGCGGACGGCAACTGGCCGACGTGTGAGATGCTGGTCGGCCCGATGTCGCGCGTGAGTTTGGCGACGGCGCTCAACGGAATCAATTTCGGCGCGCCGTTGGTGTCGGTGAACGAACTGGCGATGTAAAGTTGCGCGAGCGCGCCCGGTTCGAGCTGGAACTGCGGTTCGACCTCGAAGACGACCCAGTATTCGGCCACGTCGCCGTAGATCGTGGAGGACTGGCGCTCGCCGTAGGCGTCATAAAGCGCGTTCTCAATTTGCTGCGCGGTGACGCCGAGCACGGCGGCCTTGTCGCGGTCAATTTCCACATTCACTTGTGGATTGGCGATGAACAAATCGCTCGTCACGTCCTGGAAGGTGGCTTTGTCCTCCGCGATTTTGCTCATCAGCACCGGGGTCCAGTGGAAAAGCTCCTTCGTATCCGTGTCCTGCAGGCTGTATTGATACAGCGCCTTGGTCAACATGCCGCCGACGCGGATGAGCGGCGGATTTTGCATGAAGACGCTGAAGCCGGGGATTTGCGCGAGCTTCGGCCGCAGTTCCTGGATGATCTGGTTCGCGTTCAACTTGCGTTCCGAAGTCGGTTTCAAGCGCATGAACATGCGGCCGTTGTTCAGGCTGGCGGACGAACCGCCGGCGCCGATGGCCGACATGAAACCGTCTATATTCGGATCGGCAGCGACGATTTGCGCCGCCGCTTTTTGGTGTTCGCGCATCGCGTCGAAGGAAATGTCCTGCGACGCCTCGGTGATGGCGAAAATCTGGCCGGTGTCCTCGTCCGGGAAAAATCCCTTGGGAATGACGTAAAACAAAAACAGCGTCGCCACGAAAACCACCAGCGACACGAGCATCGTCGCGCGGCGGTGAAGCATGACAAACTGCAAGGAGCGGTCATACCGGTTAAGCACGCCGTCAAAAAACCGCTCGAAGAAATTGTAAAGATGTCCGTGTTTCCGGCCGTGCGCCGCATGGACAAAGCGGCTGCACATCATCGGCGTCAGTGTCAGTGAAACGAAGCCAGACACCAGCACCGCGACCACAATCGTCACCGCAAATTCGTGCAGCAAACGCCCGAGCAGCCCGCTCATGAACAAAACCGGGATGAACACCGCCGAAAGCGACAGTGTCATCGAAATGATCGTGAAGCCGATTTCCTTCGAGCCGTTCAGCGCGGCCTGCATTGGCGGCTCGCCGTTTTCCATGTGGCGCACGATGTTTTCGAGCATCACGATCGCGTCGTCCACCACGAACCCGACGCACAACGTCAGCGCCATGAGCGACAGATTGTCCAGGCTGTAACCGAGCAGCGACATCGCCGCGAACGTGCCGATGATGGACATTGGCAGCGCCAGGCTGGGAATAATGGTTGCCGACAAATTTCGCAGGAAAATAAATATGACCATCACGACCAGGAACACGGTCAGCATCAGTGTGTGCTCCACGTCCGCCACGGATTTGCGGATGCTTTGCGAGCGGTCGAACAGAACTTCCAGATGGACGGCGGCCGGAACCTGGCTGCTGAACTGCGGCAGCAATTTTTTGATGTTGTCCACGACCTGGACCGTGTTTGCGCCCGGCTGGCGCTGGATGGCAAGCACGATGGCGCGCGTGTTGTTATACCAACTGGCCACCTTGTTGTTCTGCACGCTGTCGGACACGTTGCCCAGTTCCTGCAGCCGCACCGGATGGCCGTTGCGATACGCGACAATCATCGGTCGGAAATCCGCCGCCGTCCGCAACTGGCCGTTGGCCTGCACGGTGAACGCCTGGTGCCTGCCGTAGAGCGTGCCGAGCGGCTGGTTCACGTTGCCGGCCTCCACCGCCTGCTCGACCTGGTCAATGCCGAGGCCGTAGGCGGCGAGCTTGTTTGGATCCACCTGCACGCGGACGGCGTATTGCTGCGAACCGTAAACGGAAACCTGCGCCACGCCGTTCACCATCGAGATGCGCTGCGCGAGCATGTTTTCCGCGTAATCATCCACCGTCGAAAGCGGCAGCGTCGGCGAGCTCATCGCGAGGAAAAGCACCGGTGAGTCCGCCGGGTTGACCTTCTGGTAGGTTGGCGGGCTGGGCAAATTCGGCGGCAGTTGTTTCGCCGCGCGCGTGATGGCCGCCTGCACGTCCGCCGCCGCCGCGTCAATGTTCCGTTCGAGCGAGAACTGAATGGTGATCTGCGACAATCCCTGCGCGCTGATGGAAGACATCGAATCCACGCCCGCGATGATGGAAAACTGTTTTTCCAGCGGTGTGGCCACGGAGGAAGCCATCGTTTCGGGACTCGCGCCGGGCAGGTTGGCCGAGACCTGAATGGTCGGATAATCCACGCTCGGCAAATCGCTCACCGGCAAAGTTGAGAACCCGATGAGGCCAAACAACAAGATGCCCGACATGACCAGCGTGGTCATCACGGGCCGGCGGATGAACAGTTCCGGAACGTTCATGGCACGTTGGTCGTTGCGGCGGTCATCACCGGCTGGATGGAACTTTTGACATTCACCGCGACGCCGGGCGCGAGCCGCAACTGGCCGTCGGTCACGACCGTTTCACCGGCCTGCAAGCCATTTTCAATCACGGTTTCACCGTCATACACAATGCCGGTTTTTACCGGGCGTTCCTCCACCGTCTGATCCGGCTTCACGATGTAAATGAACTGGCCGCTCTGGCCGGTCTGCACCGCCTGTGACGGCACAACCACCGCGTTCGTCAGTTCCGAGAGCGTCAGCATCACCTGCACAAACTGGCCCGGCCACAGTGCATTGTCCTCGTTGGGAAAAGTCGCCTTCAACAAAATGGTGCCGGTCGTCGTGTCCACCGAATTGTCTATGAACGTCAATTCGCCCCGCGGCGGCGGTCCGGCAAAATTTTCATACGTCGCCGTCACGGTCAGCGGCTTTCCGTCCATCTGTTTTCTGATTTCCGGCAGATACTGTTCCGGCACGGCGAACACGACGTAAATTGGATGAATCTGGTTGATGGTGATCAAGGTGTCATCCGGCGCCTTGACGACGTTGCCCTCGTGAAATTGCAGGCTGCCCGTCCGCCCGTCAAACGGCGCGCGGATGGCGGTGAACTCCAGATTCAATTCGTCGGACTGCACCGTTGCCGCGAGCGTGTCCCGGGCGGACTTGCTGGTGTCGTATTCATCCTGCGAAACGAGTTTCTGGTCGAACAATTTCTGCTCGCGGTCGAACTGGATTTCCGCGTTTTCCAACTGTGCCTGGTCGCGTGCCAGCGCCGCCTGCATCGGGCGCGGGTCAATCGTGAACAGCAGATCGCCTTTTTTGACTTCCTGACCTTCCTGAAAGGAAATTTTGCTGATCAGGCCGCCGATTTGCGAGCGGATGGCGACGGACGAATACGGCATGACATGGCCGACCGGCGGCGGATCAATCCGAACCGGCAGGTTGGTCGCGACCGCTTGCGCCACCAACACTGGCACGCCCGCGACGGTTTTGGCGACATTGCCGCGCGAACAGCCACCCAACAAAACCACTGTTGCCATTGTTGCCGGCAGGAAGCTGAAATTGAAAAAGTAAAAGAAATTTTTCATGCGTTGGTCATTCTCTCAAAACGGATTTATTGCGATGGCCTGCAGCCGGTCGAAATGCCACCGCGAATTTTCTCAAAAATGCCGCGCGCTCGCGCTGGAATTTCGGATCGGTTACCGGGCGGTCCATGATGAGCTCTGTCAACTGCGGGAATGCCGCCGGAAACATCGTCAGCGACCGCATGGCCAGCATCACATGGCGTGGATCCAAGTCGCTGGAAATCTGGCCGCGCGCCTGCCGTTGCCGGATGCGTTTCAACCCGCTCGTGATCGCCGCACGCCGTTGCTTGGCGTCAATTAGCTTTTTACCCGCATCCTGCAAGGCTTCCCATTCCAGCATGCGGACCCAGTCCACGTCCTTGCACGCCGCCTCGAACCAGAAGGGCAGGCTTTCCGCCGGATCGCCCGACAAGCCTTCCGCCCACGCCTGCCGTTCGCAAATTTTCCGGCGCAGCACCGCCTTGAACAGATCCTCCTTGTCGCCGAAGTAATGGTAGAGCATTCGCTTGTTGATCGCCGCCCGGCGCGCAATCGCGTCCACCCGTGCGCCGGCGAAGCCGTGCGCGGCGAATTCCTTCAGCGCGGCACACAGGATGCGTTCGCGGGTCCGTTCTGGATTGCGCGTCGCGCCGTTTTCAGTTTTGGCGGGTCTGGCCATGCGTCCGACATAAGTAACCATCAGGTTACTTGTAACGCAAGTCCGATTTTTGAATCAGGCAGCAGCGGCCAGCGGCGGCTTTTCCGTGTGCCAGCCGGTGCTCTGCTCATAGGCGTGCGCCAGTTTTAACAAAGCTTCCTCGCCGAACGGTTTGCCAAGCAACTGCAGGCCAATGGGCAGCTTGGGAGATTTCGTAAAACCGCATGGAAGACTGATTCCGCAAATACCGGCGAGGTTGCAGGAGATGGTAAAGATGTCCGACAAATACATTTGCAGCGGGTCGTCGGACTTTTCGCCGATCTTGAACGCCGCCGTCGGCGTGGTCGGTGTGACGATGGCGTCCACGGTTTCAAACGCCTTGAGAAAATCGTTGCGGATGAGCGTGCGGACTTTTTGCGCCCGCAGATAATAAGCGTCGTAGTAGCCGCTGCTCAAAACGTAGGTGCCGAGGATGATCCGGCGCTTCACTTCCGGGCCGAAACCGGAACCGCGTGTCTTGGAATAAAGTTCAATCGGATCCGCGCCGTCCACGCGCGCGCCGTAGCGGATGCCGTCGAACCGCGCGAGATTCGCCGACGCCTCGGCGGTGGCGATGATATAATAGGTCGCGACGGCATAATCCGTGTGCGGTAGGGAAATCTCAACGATTTCCGCGCCTAGTTTTTCATACTGCTTCACGGCGGCGTCCACGGCGGCTTTCACTTCCGGGTCGAGGCCGCCGATCATGTATTCCTTCGGCAGGCCGAGCTTCAAGCCCCTGATTTTTCCGTCGAGCGCGGCGGAATAATTTGGCACCGGCACCGGCACGCTGGTGGAATCACGCGGATCCACGCCGCTCAAAACGCCAAGCAGCGTTGCCGCGTCGGAAACATTTTTTGTGAACGGCCCGATCTGGTCCAGCGAGCTGGCGAACGCGACGAGGCCGTAGCGCGAAATGCGGCCGTAAGTCGGCTTCAGGCCGACGCAGCCGCAGAGCGCCGCCGGCTGGCGGATGGAACCGCCGGTGTCCGAGCCGAGCGAGGCGATGCACTCGTCCGCCGCAACCGCCGCCGCCGAGCCGCCGGACGAGCCGCCGGGAATGCGCATGGTGTCCCATGGATTTCTCGTCACGCCGAATGCAGAATTTTCCGTCGAACTGCCCATCGCGAATTCGTCCATGTTCAGCCGGCCAAAAACGATTGCACCCGCCGCCTTCAATTTTTCAACCGCCGTCGCGTCGTAGGGCGAAATAAATTTCCCCAGAATTTTCGAGCCGCAGTTGAGCGGCTGGCTTTTGACGGCGAGCACGTCCTTGACCGCAATTGGAATTCCGAGCAGCGGACGGCTGGTGCCACTGCCGCCTTTAGTAATAAATTGGTCCGCCGCGTCAGCTTGCGCCAAAGCGTCGGCGGCATCATGGCTGATGAAGGCATGAATTTTTCCGTCCACGCGGGCGATCTGGTCGAGGCACGACTGCGTGGCTTCGCGCGCGGAAACTTCTCGCTTGGCGAGCCTCGCGGCGAGTTCAGAGATGGCGAGCTGGTTCAACATGTTCAATGATTGGTTTCGGCGCGGTGCTTTTAACTGCTGAAATGGTAATCCGTTCGCCCGGCCAGCGCGCCAGCAGAAAATCATTCAGCCAATACGCCGCCGGGGCGTAAAAAAACGAGGCGATGACATCCGTGACATAATGATAGCGCAGATAAATTGTGGCGCCGCACATCAGCCCGACATAGCCCAAGGCCGGGAAAAACAATATTTTCCGGTAGTCGCGCAGATAAAATGCCAAGAGCAGCGGAATGCCGACGTGCAGGGAGGGAAAACAATCATAGCCCACCTGCCCGGCATTGATGATGTAGGACACGCCCCGGCTGACGGCCCGGCCCTGCAGGTCGGTGGTGAACTGATCGGCGAAGAATTTTCCCGGGCCGGTGGCGGGGATCAGAAGGTAGCTCGTGATGCCCATCAGCATCAGGGTGAGATAACCCATCATCACACGCCGGAAAATCATTTCCTTTTTTGTCAGGTAGAGAAACAGGGCCACGGCAGGCAGCGAAAATACGTAAGAAAAATAAATCAGGTAGAAGAAATCAGTCAGCCAGGGATGAATCCACGGCTGGAGCAGGATGGACGCCTGGTTGCCGAGCAGCGTGGCGTCGATGCGCGACAGCAGGCCGTCCGCCGTGTGCGAGTTCACGCGCAGCATCAGGTTTGTATAAAGCGCATAATAGCACGCGCTCAGCAGCAGGAACGGAAACCAGTCGCGGAAAATTTTCAGCAGCGGCTTGAAAAACGTGGCGAGATATTTTCCGGTGTCCAGTTTTTCGGCGTCGGCGTCGGCAGAAAAGAGCAGGTGCAGCAGGGTCTTGACGCCCAGGATGCCGACGGGCAGCAGGATGAAGATGATGTCATGGCCGTTCAGTTGAAACGAGCTGAAATAGCTCGTGGTCAGAAAAAATATCAGGAGGATGGTGGAAAACCCCGCCGCAATGACGTCTTCCAGCCGGCAGCGCAGGATGAAGAAGATGATTTTTCGCGCCATAAATTATTGTTGGATCTTTGCCCGGAGTTTTTCAAAACGGGTTTTCCACATCGGCGAAAGGTCGCCGGTGGCGAATTTGTCCAGCAACGCCTGCGCCTCGGCCTTTTTTCCGTCGGCCAGCTTGAGCGAGGCGACGATGAACGCCTGGTCCATTTCGGTGACTTCCGCCGCCATGAACGGCTTCATGAGCGCCGCCGCATCCTCGGGATGATTTGCCTCCAGCTCCATCACCGCAAAAATCTTGACCACGCTCCAGCTGTAGGTCTGGTCGGCGGAGGCGGCCTGCAGCAGCGGGACGCTCTTGGCCGTTTGTCCCTGGGTGAAGTAATACAAGCCCTCGTAAAAATTTTCGAACGGGGTGCCGGCGCCTTTGCGGCGCGCCTTCGCGGCTTCAATCAAGGGCAATCCCGCCGGGGCATTTCCCGACAGCAGCAGGCAGACGCCCTTTTGTCCCTGCGCATCCGGGCTGTTCCAGAATTTTTCGGAAGATTCAAACAGCGAAAGCGCCTGCAACAACCGGCCGGCATGGAATGCCTCCATCCCGTAATAGGAGTAAAGTTTACCAAGGCTCTGGCACATGGAAAAATATCCAATCGCCGCCGCGATGACCGTTGCCGTGAACGCCAGCAGCAGGCTCTTCAGCTTGTCGGCGGCGGAAGTTCTGGTCCACCGTCGCCAGAGCCGGATGGCCAGGACGGCAAACACCAGCAGGGCGAAATATTTGCCCGCCTCGCCCAGCACCAGCGTCGTCTGTGCCGTATAATTGCCGATGTCGGGCATGATTTATTCCACGATTTTCGGGACGATGAACAGGCCGCCGGCCTGCTTGGGCGCGTTGCGCAGCGCGTCGTCGTGCGGAAGCGACGGGCGGATCTCGTCGGCGCGCGTAACGTTTACCAGCGGGACGGCGTGCGCGGTCGGTTCGACGTTCGTCACGTCGAGTTCCTTCAACTTTTCGATGTAGCCGAGAATCCCGCCCAGTTGCGCGGCGAGTTTTTTCTCCTCGTCGGGCGTGAGCGCGACGCGCGCGAGATGCGCGACGTATTTGACATCAATTTCAGCGGCAGCCATGCGCCAGTTTCAAGTTTCAGGCGGCAAGTTTCAAGTTGAAACGGCGCGGTCGATTTGGCAAAGGCCGGCGGGAAATTTCCAAACACCAATCTGAAATCAAAAAAACTTCACTCCTCGTCAAACTTCCGTTTCACAAGCGCTTCGATCTCGGCGATGGCCTGGGGCGCGTCGGCACCAGTGGCGAGGATGGTGAGTTTGCTGCCGGGTCCGGCGGCCAGCATCATCAGGCCCATGATGCTCTTGCCGTTGATTTTTTCACCGTCCTTTTCCACGAAGATGTCGCAGGCGAACCGGTTGGCGGTCTTGACGAAAAGCGCGGCGGGCCGCGCATGAATGCCGAGCTTGTTCACCACGGTCAGTTCCTTGGTGAAACACTCGGCGTCCGTTAATTTTTTTGCGCTCATCGTTTTGCTCATGCCAAGCTAAATCAAGTGGCGCGGTCGCGCCATTTTATTTTACGCGGACGGCGGTTCACCCGGATTCATCTGGGCAATCAGACGTTCGTTCAGTTCCTGCGCGGCGTTGTAGCCGGACAATTTTAATTTTGTCTGATACGCGGCGACCTCGATCAGCCGCGCCAGGTCGCGACCGGGCCGCACGGGAATGATGATGTGCGGGATGTCCACGCCGAGCACGTTGACAAATTCCTGCTCCAGGCCGAGGCGTTCCACGTCGGCGACTTCGTCCCACTGCTTGAGGGTCACGATCAGGTTGAGCGCCTTGTCGCGGCGGACGCTCTTGATGCCGAACATGGCGGCGACGTTGATGATGCCGATGCCGCGGATCTCCATGTGGTTGCGGGTCAGCTCGCCGCTGTTGCCGATCACCTGGTGGCCGCCGACAAGCGTGACCTTCGTGACGTCGTCGGACACAAGGCTGTAACCGCGCTCGATCAGCGCGAGCACCGCCTCGCTCTTGCCGATGCCGCTTTCGCCCTTGATGATCACGCCGACGCCGAGGATGTCCACCATGCTGCCGATTTCCGTGCCGCGCGGCGCGAACATGCTTTCCAGCTCCAGCGTCGCGCTGTTGATGAAATTCATCGTGACCAGCGGGCTTTGAAAGACCGGCACGCCGGCATTTTGAGCGGCCGTCAGAAACTCCTTGTCCGGTCTTAGCCCGCGGCTGAAGACGACGCACGGAATCTTGTAGGCGAACAGATACGCGTAGCGCGATTCGCGCTGCTCGTGGGTCAGCGACCGGAGATAGTAAACCTCCGCGTTGCCGAAAACCTGCACGCGCTTGTAGGCGAAATACTGCGTGAAGCCGCTCAACGCCAGGCCGGGCCGGTTGACCGTCGGCTCGCGGATGATGCGATTCAACTCCACCCCGTCCGAGAGCTGCCGCATCTCCAGGGCCGCGCCGTGTTCCTTGAAAAATTGTTCAACCGTGATGGACGTTTGCGCCATAAAATTTACAGGTTAAATTCCGGGCCCAGATAAATCTCCCGCGCCTTCGGATCGTTCGCCAGAAATTCCGCCGAACCTTCCACGAGCACCTGACCTTTGTGGATGATGTAGCCGCGGTCAATCAACTTCAAGGTTTCGCGGACATTGTGGTCGGTGATCAAAATGCCCAGCCCGCGCTCCTTCAACCGGCGCACGATTTTCTGCACCTCGTAAACCGCAATCGGGTCAATGCCGCTGAATGGCTCGTCGAGCAAAAGCAACTTTGGACTCGTGACCAAAGCTCGTGTGATTTCCAAACGCCGCTTTTCGCCGCCGCTCAACTGATACGCCTTGCTCTTCGCGATCGGCGTCAAATCCAGTTCGTCGAGCAGATATTTCAGCCGCACCGCGCTCTCCTCGCCGGAAAGCTTGCACGTTTCCAAAATTGCCAAAATATTTTCTTCAACGGAAAGCTTGCGAAACACCGACGGCTCCTGCGTCAGATAACCGATGCCCAACCGCGCACGCTTGTGCATCGGCATGGTGGTGATGGTGTGCGCCTGAAAAAAAACCTCGCCCTCGTCCGGCTTCACCACGCCGACAACCATGTTGAAGGTCGTCGTCTTGCCAGCACCGTTCGGGCCGAGCAGCCCGACGATTTCGCCCGCACCCACGCCCACCGAAACGCCGTTGACCACGCGGCGGCCGCGATACTCCTTCACGAGTTTGTCCGTGGTGAGCAGCAGGCCGTTCTTTTGCGCGGGTTCCATTTTTAAAAATGTGTTATTGCGTCGTCGTCCCCGAGTTGATTCGATCGATGTTCTGAATCGTGCCCGGCGGAAAATTGGTTTTCGTGAGCGGCAATTCCGCTGGCCCGGCTGGAAGATTCGTTTTCGTGGCCGGCGCGTTGGTGTTCACCAGCCCGGTGGTGAGGTTCTGGCGCAAAATCATTTTCTGGTTCTCCGCATGAATGGAGTTGTTCACGCGGTCCCAGATGATCGGCTCACCGGTCATCCAGCTCTCGGCGGATTCCACCTTTGCATTACCGGTCAGCGTCACCGTTTCGTTCGTCACGCCGTTCACCACCTTGAAATCATAGATCGCCTTGTCGCTGGTCGCGTGGTTCGTCTGGCCCTTGTCATCCACGGAATCCATCACCACGTTCGTCTGCGCCACCAAGTGATTGATGTGGCCACCGGTTTGCGGCAGGTCGGCAGTCAACAACTCGCAGGTTAATTTCATCTGCGGGTCGTCCACATGCACGTTGTCGCGATAAATCGCGTGACGCGCCGCCAGATCAAAATCCGCGCGCTCGGAAGTGATTACCGTCGGCGCACGCGGCGGTTTCGGCGCGCCGGCGACGTTGGTTTGCGCGTGCAACCAGCCACCAACCAGCGCCAGCAGGGCAATGAGACAAATTTTTTTCACGATCCAGTTTTCTTACCGGGTTCAATCACGGTTTGGACATTGTTGGAAATGTAGAGTTTTTGATTCGCCTGTAGCCACAAAAAACCGTCGCCCTCGACGTGCGAGCTGTCGTCCGCCGTCTCCAGCCGCAGATGTCCCGGCGAATTCGCCAGCCCATGCACCGTGTCGTAAACGCATTCCGGCGCCTTTACGATGAGTCCCGGCGCGCCATTTGTGTCGAAGGTTTCGAGCTTGAGCTGCTTGATCACCAGCAGCCCGCCCGCCAGCGGCTGCGCTTCCGCGCCCGACAAGCGCGACTTCATCAGCATCTGGTGCGGCGGTTCAAAATATTCGACCGACGAGAAATCGTTCGCGTGGCCGGTCGTGCCTTGCTGCGCGCAAACGCCGCCGGTAAAAAATTCCAACGCCACGACTGCCGACAAAATCAAAATGGCGTTCTTCAATCTGAAACCGCTGCAAAAGTCCAAAACTGGTCGGAGCGCGGAGCATTGCTCCGCTCGAATCATTGTGGCTTCTGGCGGAGCAATGCTCCGCGCTCCGGGCGCGAATGACTTTCGCAGAGTTCTCAAACTGTTTTTCATTCAGAGTAATGCGCCACGAACGGCTTCCATTTTTTCTGCGCCCGCAAAATCATTTCCAGCACTTCGCGCACCGCGCCGCGCCCACCGGCGGCCTGAGTCGTGAAATGCGCCGCCGCCTTGGCCTCGGCCACGCCGTCGGCCACCGCCACCGCCAGGCCGGCGTGTTTTAATGGTCCCAAATCCACAATGTCATCTCCGACAAAACAAACGTCGTCCCAACTCAATTTTTCCTGCGCCAGCAGTTCCTCAATCGCGCCGGTCTTGCTGGTGTGGTCACCTTGTTGGACGAGAAAATGGATTTTTAATTCATCCGCGCGCATCTTGGTGGCCGGCGACGGCCGCGCCGAGACCCAGCCGATCTTCAGGCCCGCGCGCCGCGCCAGCACCAGGCCGAGGCCGTCGCGGATGTTGAAGCGCTTGAACTCGCGCTCGCCGCCGATGAAAATCGAGCCGTCAGTCAGCACGCCATCCACGTCGCAAAAAAACAGTTTGATGCGCGCGGCGCGTTTCTGGATGCTGGATGAAATTTTAGCGGGCATGGAATTCAAAATCAAAAAACTTTTAATCTCGATTGCGTCAACGATGTTATTGCTCCTTAAACTTTCCAACAATTCTCCATCCTATCGCATTTGTGTCAGTAACTTGTCCATACCGAAACAAAATAACATTTGTTTCTTGATGGATTTCTTGACCAAGTCCCGGCAATCGCCATCGTTTCGTGAAAAACATCTTAAATCCATCAGCGTTAATTGCAATCAACCGATTCTCATCCCATGTTTCTCCCGTGTCTGTGGAAGACGAGCTAAAACCACCTAGATATTGCAAACTTCGGCTTCCAAAAATCTTACTGCGATAATTTGTCGGTGAAGCATCCGCTGGCTCGTAAATGGAAAGATTGAGGATGGCATCGCTGGCAGACGGAGGCAATCCGGGTGAAACTTCTACCGTTTGAGGATAAATCGGCGTCACTTGTTCGTAGCTAAAACGTCCCGCCGAAAAAACCAGCAATGTAAGAACGAACGCCAATACGAGCAGAAATACAAAAATAACAATATGGCGCGTTGCAAACATTATGACTTAACATTTAATTAGATTGCGTGTCATAAATTATTCAATTCCGCCGCTTCGTAAATTTTTAACAACGAGCGCAGCACCGTGGCCATTTCCGCCAGCGGAATCATGTTCGGGCCGTCGCTCAAGGCTTCGTCCGGCTTGGGATGCGTCTCGATGAACAAACCGTTCGCGCCGACCGCGAGCGCGGCTTTCGCGAGCACCGGCGCAAATTCGCGCTGGCCGGTGGTCTTGTCACCGCCGCCACCGGGAAGCTGCACCGAATGCGTGGCGTCGAACACCACCGGAAAGCCGAACGATTTCATGATCGGGATCGAGCGCATGTCGGCCACGAGATTGTTGTAGCCGAAGGTCGTGCCGCGCTCGGTGAGCAAAATATATTTTCCGCCCGCAAGCCGCGCCTTTTCCGCCACGCGCCCCATTTCCGTCGGCGACAGGAACTGGCCTTTTTTCAAATTTACAATTTTGCCGGTGGCGACGGCGGCCTCGATCAAATCCGTCTGGCGGCAGAGGAACGCCGGGATTTGCAGAATGTCCACGACCTCGCCGGCGAGCCGGGCCTGTTCCTCGGTGTGAACATCGGTCAGCACCGGCACGCCGAATTCCGCGCGGATGGCGGCGAGCGTTTTCAATCCGGCCGCGATGCCCGGTCCGCGAAACGCCTTGCCGGACGTGCGGTTGGCCTTGTCGAAGCTGGCCTTGAAAACAAAGAAGATGCCGAGCTGTTTGCACGTCTTGACGAGCGACGCGGCGACGGTGCGGCAAAGTTTTTCGTTCTCGATCACGCACGGGCCGGCGATGAGAAACAACCGGCGCGGCGCATTGAGATTTTTCCAGATGGCGGCGGAATTGAGCACGCGGAAGTTTTAGCAGCGAACCGGTGGAAAGTAAATGTTGCTGGTGAATCCGCCGTCTTTGGCGGCCATGGCCAATGGATGAATTTTGCCCGGCCGTGCAAAATGCACCACTGGAAATTCCGCTGGCCCGGCGAAAACGGCCCAAATCCACGGAAAACGCCGGATCAGCGTTTGGCATGTCAATTGCGTATGGATTCCCAGCGGTTCTGAATTGAGTCTAGTCTGCCAGCAGACCACAAGCAGCTTCATTCTTCCAGTCCCGTCCGGCGGATCAACCTCTCGGACGGGACCTGTTTTTTTGTGGGTCGGTGCTGGTGATCTAAACAACCGGCGCGGCGATGCCGAGGCGATGGGTGAGGCCGGTGGGCATGATTATTTCGACCAAGTTTGAGTGCTGATGACAGACCCATCTTGCTCGCTGTAATTTGTCCAAATACCAATTGGGCTCCCAGTTTTGTTTTGCCTGCCCTTAAGTTTAATGCTTCCAGAATGATAATATTCTGTCCACCCAACCTCTGGTTTACTGGGATCGTTATGCTCGACGTAAACTTTGCTTCCATCAAAACTGTAACAGGTGTGATCACCCCATCGAATTCCATTTCTTAAAGTTGTTTCCATGCATTTCTGTCCATTGATGTAATATTCAATCCAAATGCCTGTGTAATTGGACGGATATGCAACAGGTCTCCATTCAGGGCTGAAGAAAAGATTTCGGCCATATAATGTTTCATTGCCGCGATATTGACCTTGATAATTATAAAGACAACGCAAAGTCCACACTTCATCAACTTTGTAATCGAACGATTCCAGTTGTTCTCCAATTCCTCCACTGGGTTTAAATCCACGGGTTAGCAGAATTGCCTCAACGTTTGTCTTTTTGTCTCCCGGCTTCAATGTAGCAAGCAGAGAATCCCAATTGGTTTGTGGTGGCGGTGTATAATGCGCTCGAAGTATCTTTGCAGCCGCTTCTCTCTTCTCCGGCAAAGGAGAAGTGAGGTCATCAATTGGAGACGCAATTAGATTGCATCCACAAATTGCGACCATTGCTGCAAAAAATATTTTCACATGACGGTTATTTCCTTTTCTGAACCTTCGCCGCGACTTTCAGGCGGAGCGCGTTGAGCCGGATGAAACCGGTGGCGTCTTCCTGGTTGTCGAGGCTTACGGCAACGCTATGTTTTCGACTTCAAATGAATAAGCCTTCAATGATTCGGGCGTCGCGAGCTGAACCTCCAATTGGGTATCCGCCGGCGGCGGCGAATCAAAAGAAGTGCTCTTAAAACCTTCAGTGCTCCAGCTTTGGCTGCTCTTCAGCGCATTGCCCTGACCGTCCACAAATTTCAGGTCAAGGATGCGTTTGTCCGGATCTTTGATGTAGAGCTGGATGGAATCCTTGGAATTGGACACCATGCCGCCGAACATTCCCTTGAACAACTGGCCAAAAGCATCGCCGAGCTTCTGGTCGCCGCCCGGCTGGGATGCGATTTCCTTTTTCTTGGCGTCGTAGGCTGCCTTCGTCAGGTAGATCAACTGGACGTTATATTTGGCCAGCACCGGATTTTGAACCGGCTCGGCGGGATGCTGCAGGATGTTGGTCAGGGTGAGCAATCCACCGTTCGCCGCCGTGGGATTGAACAGTTCCGCCCGGCCTTTGAGCACTTTGATGGCCGTCGCGTTGCGGGAAGGATTGCGCAACTTCACTTCCGTGCTCAACGCGCCGCCGGACTGCCCAAAGCCGAACGGGCGGGGAGAATTTTCACCGGCATCCTTCGGAATGAGGTCGCGACCCGTCGTGTCGGTGGCCTCGGTCAATTGAACGCGCCGCACGCTTTGGGCATCGGCCGCGGCATCGCCGGTGAATTTTAATTCGACCTTGCATTCGGAATTAAAAGCGCCGGTCGTGCGATTGTCCGTAACGTCGCCGACGCTGACCTGGATTTGCGGCGCGGATGTATCAGCAGCCTGCGCAATGACAGCCATTGGCAGGGCGAGAAAAATTGCCAGACAGGTTTGAGGGAACGATTTCATATTTATTTTTTCTTTTGCACCTTCGCCGCGACTTTCAGGCGGAGCGCGTTGAGCCGGATGAAGCCGGTGGCGGCGTCCTGGTTGCAGGCCTTGGCCGGGTCGGCCTCCATCGTGGCGTTCATGGGCATCAGTTCACGCTTTTTTCCGGGCTTTGGCAACCGGCTTTTCATCCGGTCCCGCCTGAAACCCAATCCGCCGCCTCGGCGGTTCGGGCGGCGGTGGCGGCGGGTCGAGAATGTCCATCACGCGCCGCAGCACTTGGATGATGGCGGCTTCGTGTCCGTCGAGCCGGTCGGTCAGTTTCTTTTCCAACGCGGCCAGTTGCTTGGCCAGTTCCTTCGTGCCGCCCAGCAGGTCGCGCATCTGCACGAACGCGCGCACCACGAACACGCTCATCCGCACGGCTTCGGGACTGTTGAGCACGTTCGCCGCCATGATCGCGCCGTTTTCGGTGAAGGCGTAGGGCAGCTTGCGCCGTCCGCCGTGCAAACTTGAAGTCGCAATTTGCGACTTCAAGTTTCCGGCTTCTTCGATGGTAAGTTGAAACAGAAAATCCGGCGGAAATCTTTTGGTGTTTCGACCAACCTGCTCATTCAATCGTCTCGTCGGCACGCCGTAGATTTTTGCGAGGTCAGAATCAAGAATGACTTTCTTTCCGCGAATGGTGCGGATGACCGAAGCAATGACTTCAATCTGATTGCTCATAACTTTCTGTCGAACCGGTCGCAAATTGCGACCGCATACTTTTTGACATCGCCAATTGCGATGTCAAACGAACCATTCCATTTCTTTAAGATCGTAATTTGCAACCTTGAACATCTTCACTTTTTCCCATGCACCTTCGCCGCGACTTTCAGGCGCAGGGCGTTCAACCGGATGAAGCCGGTGGCGTCATCCTGGTTGTAGGCCTTGGTCGGGTCGGCTTCCATCGTGGCGATGTGCGGATTGTAGAGGCTCACCGGGGATTTGCGGCCGCTGACCATGATGTTGCCCTTGTAGAGTTTCACGCGCACGGTGCCGGTCACGTTCTTCTGGCTCTCGGTCACGTAGGCCTGCAACGCGAGGCGTTCGGGCGCATACCAAAAGCCGTTATAGACCAGCTCGGCATATTTCGAGATGAACGCGTCGCGCTGGTGCATGACTTCGCGGTCCATCGTGAGCGATTCCATCTGGCGATGCGCGAAATGCAGAATCGCGCCGCCGGGCGTTTCATAAACGCCGCGCGATTTCATGCCGACGAACCGGTTCTCCACCATGTCCACGCGGCCCACGCCGTGCTTGCCGCCAATCTTGTTGAGCGCCTTCATCACGCCGAGCGGATTTAGTTTTTTGCCGTTCACCGCAACGCAATCGCCTTTGACGAAATCGAGTTCGACGAACTCCGGTTTATTGGGCGCGTCTTCGGGCAACACGGACAGCGTGGTAAAATACTGGCGGTTCTTCAGGTCATAGCTGTCATACCACGGATCTTCGAGAATGCCGGCTTCGTAGGAAATGTGAAGGAGATTGCGATCCATCGAATACGGTTTCTTGGCGCTGGCCTGCACGGGAATCTTGTGTTTGGCGCAGTAATCAATCATCTCCTGCCGTCCGGGAAAATCTTTGCGATAGCGTTCGTCACGCCACGGCGCAATGACTTGCAGGTCGGGCGCGAGCGCGGCGGCGGTGAGTTCGAAGCGAACCTGGTCGTTGCCCTTGCCGGTCGCGCCATGGGCGATGGCGTCGGCTTTTTCCTTCTTGGCAATCTCGACCATGCGCTTGGCGATGAGCGGGCGCGCGATGCTGGTGCCGAGAAAGTATTGACCTTCGTAAATCGCACCAGCCTGAATGATCGGATAAATGAAGTCGCGGGCGAACTCCTCCTGCAAGTCATTAATGTAGATTTTCGACGCACCGGTCTTGATGGCCTTGGCTTCGAGGCCGTCGAGTTCCTCTTCCTGGCCGATGTCGGCGCAGAAGCCGATCATCTCGGCGTTGTATTTTTCCTTGATCCAGGACATCAGCACCGAGGTGTCGAGTCCGCCAGAGTAAGCGAGAACAATTTTCATGTGACGGACATTAAACCGCCAAGTGGCCCGGAACGCAAAGCGGAAAAGCAATTTGCCGTGGGCTCACGGCGCGGCCTGTTGCAAGCGGGCGATGTCCTGAAGCGCCAAAGGATTGCTCGTGCTGCCCCCAAAAGCAACTGTGGTGGGCAGCTCGCTCTTCCATTTCCAGTAGTCAACATGCCCGTCGGCAAAAGCCAGCGTGTCGCCGTGACTGTGCCGCCACGATGGAAAATTATACCAGTTGTTGACCGTGGCGGAAAACAGGAAATGCCCGTCGTCAATGGTCGAAATGTCCTCCTCCAAAAAGGTGAGCGTCGTGGACGGTTTGTGGATCTGGCTGGTTTGATACACTGGTGTGATGTTAAAGGAGTCAATATCGTCCTGCGGACCGGCCATGTAACAGCTCAAGGAATAGCTGCGCAAAACCGGGATGGTCGTGCCCAAGACGGTGCTGTGGTCGGCCGGACACCGGTAGCACTGGACATTTTTCACATTCGGATAAATGGTGCCGCCCGTGATGGTCGCCGGGTCGCTGTCCAGGCCGGCATTGCCGACAACCCAGGAATTGGTCGGGCTCACCGGCACGCTCCCGCGAAATTCCACATAGTTCAAGGCGAGCTTGCCGCTGGATTCGTCGGCATACATCTGCCAGGCCAGGGCCAACTGCTTTTGATTGTTCAGACAGGTTGTCCGAATGGCGCGCTCCTTGGCCCGCGACAACGCCGGCAGCAGCATCGCCGCCAGGATCGCGATGATGGCGATGACCACCAGCAGTTCGATCAACGTGAATGCCCGCCCGGCTGGCATTTTCGACGAAACCTCACCGCCGGGCTTCATGGTTTTTTGGCGGGAATTTTTCATAAATCGAAATTTTACTGCACGTCCACCAGCGACACCCGGACTTTCTGGCTCAATTGCTGCGACAGGTTCTGGTTCCGCGTCGTGATTTTCAACGTCATGTCCTGGTTGTTGCGGACGTCCACAATCATTCCCAGTTCCGGATCAAACCAGAACTCACCGGTGATCTTGCCGTTTTGAACTTCGACCGCCGCCCCCACGTTGGCCGCCGAGACGGTTTTGGTGACAATGGTGCCGGCCGCGTCAACGTGAGCGCATTTGCGGTCGCCGTGCTGCTCCCAGTTCTTGAACGTATAGTTCATGTCCATCGTCAGCGTCCCGATGGGGGAAATGATGTCGTCTTTCTGCGGCCAGCTATCGCCGATATTGACAATCCGGTTCGGCAGGGCTTCCGAAAACGAGCCGTAACGTTTCAACGTGTCATCGCTGAACATCTGCTGGAACATCCCCCGCTGCTGCGCCGTTCCGTTCGCGGCGATGCGTTTCATCAAGTCGTCCACGCCACCCATCTTTTCGACCTTCCCGGACGCATCGGTGAAATACTGGAGTTGGGCGCCAACCATCGCGCGCAGGATGGGTGCCACCGGATTGTTGGTTTCCTGCGCCGGATTTTCGCTGGAATCGAAGCTCATCACGCTGTGTCCGCCCATCGCAACGTCCATGGTTTGGTTCTCGAATTCCAATTGCAGTTCCCAGCCGCCGTTGTCCAGCTTCTTGAGCGCCCCCAGGTTGAAACTCTGTGTCATCTTGATGTTCTGTTTCACCGGGTCCGGCTGGTTGGGCACCTTCATTTCCGTGTCCATGTTCATTTCCATCCGCATCGCAAAGGTTTTTCCGGTCGCCCATTTGATCTTCATGTCCACCGGACTGTCGGAGGCGGCGACGGCGGCCGCGCTGGAATCGGAGCTGCCGCCCGATGGGGCCGCCGGTTTCTCTGGTTTTGAACAGCCTGACAACAACACGGCGCCGGCCACGGCGGCCAGCGAGACAAGGGTGATGATTTTTTTCATGGGGTTTGGTTCGTTCTGATGATATTTCGAGGCATTCATAAGTAAGATGCGCTGAACCCTGGTTTTGGATTCAAAATATTTTTTCAAGCTGTGAGCCAATTAGTAACAAAAAGAATTTTCTGTTCAAGAAAAATAAAGATTATCGTCGGAAAATCCCGTTACAATGTGGTTACGATGCCTCCAAGTGGCAACGCTTGATCGCCGAAGGCGGCGGCCGAACCAAGGCGGATCTGGGAAGTCCGCAGCACTCAAACCTGCTTGACGTGCGCCGGGATGTTCAGCGGCTCGATGTGCACCAGCACGTCGCTGACGGCGGGCATGGCGGCACGGATCTTGTCCTTCACCGCGTGCGCAATTTCATGCGAGCGAAGCACGGTCATCTGCGGATCCACCTCGACGTGCATGTCCACGTAAAGCTGGTAGCCCATCTTGCGGACGAAACATTTTTCCACGTGCGCCACGCCGGGAATCGTCTCGGCCAGCCGCTGGATTTCATTTTTGATTTTGCGGTCGGGCGCGGTGTCCATCAGATCGCCCAGCGTCGAGCGCAGCAGCCGCCAGCCGTTCCAGGCGATGACGCCCGCCGCCGCCAGCGCCGCCGCGTCGTCCGCCCACGCAAACTTTTCCCCGCCGACCAGCGCCGTGCTGATGCCGATGGCCGCCGCAACGGACGTGATGGCGTCGCTGCGATGATGCCAGGCGTCGGCGCGCACGGCGGCGTTCTCCACCGAATCCGCCTCGCGCGAAACAAATCGGAACAACACTTCCTTAATGACGATGACGGCGAATAAAACCAGCAGCGTAAAAACCTTGGGTGCGGGCCGCGGCTGGCCGATGTCGTGCAGGGCTTCAATCGCAATCCAGCTCGCAACGACCAGCAGAATTCCCGAAACCACCGCCGCCGCGAGCGGTTCGGCCTTGCCGTGGCCGTAGGGATGATCTTCGTCCGCCGGTGCCGCCGCTACAACCACGCCGCGCCAAACGATGATGGAGCTGAAAATGTCCGTGAGCGATTCGCAGGCATCGGCCACCAGCGCGTGCGAATGACCGACAAGGCCGGCGACGAGTTTGGTGGCCGAGAGCAGGACGTTCACCGCCAGCCCGATGAAGGTGGCGCGCAGGCTGCGTTCAAGGCGGTTGGTGGCCATTTATGATTTACGATTGATGATTGATGATTTCAAAGCTACGGAATACGCGGGCAAATCATAAATCCAAAATCGTAAATCATAAATTCAAATCAGGTGGCAGAACATCGCATCGCGCAGCTTCGGCTCGAACCACGTGCTCTTCGGCGGCATGATGCCGCCAGCATCGGCGATGCTCATCAAATCCTCGATGCTCGTGGGAAACATCGAGAACGCGCAGGCATATTCGCCGCTGTTCACGAGTTTTTCCAGCTCCGCCGTGCCCCGAATGCCGCCGACAAAATTAATTTTTTTGCTCGTGCGCGGATCGTCAACGCCGAACAGCGGCGCGAGCACCAGTTTTTGCAGCAGTGTCACGTCGAGCTGTTCAATCGGATCTTTGCTGGCGGCCAGCTTCGGCTTGAACGTCAGCGTGTGCCAGCGGTGGTTCATGAATAATCCCAACTCGTGTTTGCGCGTGGGCGTGGGCATGCCCATGCGGATGATGTGAAAAACTTCCTCCAGTTTTTTCAGCAGCTCGGCCGGCGTGAGGCCGTTCAAATCTTTCAGCACCCGGTTGTAGGGCAGAATCTGCATCTGGTTGTGCGGAAAAATCACGGCGAGAAACTGTCCGCTGTGGCCCGCGCCGTTGCGTGATTGAAAAACCCGCGCCGCCGCCGCGCTGCGATGATGGCCGTCGGCGATGTAGAAAAATGGAATCTGCGCGAACTGCGCCTCGACGAACGAGATTTCGTCCGCGCTGGAAATCGTCCACGACGTGTGGCGCACGCCGTCCTTGCCGGTGAAATCCACGGCGGGCGTTTCGGAAATTTTCTTCGCGACAAATTCGTCAAACGCCGCCACGGCGCGATAAGTCAGAAACACCGGCCCGGTCTGCGAGTTGAGCGCTTCGATGTGGCGCACGCGGTCGTCTTCCTTGTCCGGGCGCGTGAACTCGTGCTTCTTGATGATGTTGGCCAGATATTCCTCGCAACTCGCGGCGGCGACCAGGCCGACCTGCGCGTGCTGGCCCATGATCTGCCGATACAAATAAAAGTTTGGTTTCTCATCCTGCTTGAGCGCGCCTTGCGAAATGAGCTTCTGAAAATTTTCCGCGCCCTTCGCGTAAACTTCCGGCGAGTAAATATCCGTGCCGGCGGGCAAATCAATCTCCGGCTTGCTAACGTGCAGGAAGCTCAACTCATTTCCGGCGGCCATCGCGCGCGCCTCGTCGGACGACATCACGTCGTAAGGCAGTTCGCAGATCTGGGCGGCGAGTTCGGGTTTCGGTCGCAGGGCGGCAAAAGGTTTTAATGTGGCCATATAAAATGAACAAAGAAGATATGTTCGCCGCGCAGCAAAGGCACGCAGAATTTCCCGAAAAAGAACTTGTCACGCGCGGATTCGCTGATATTCTCTGCGGCTCTTTAACGAAAGAATTATTTATGGCACGCATTTGTGAATTGACCGGCAAACGCCCGATGAAGGGCAGCATCATCTGGCGCTCGGGTAAATCCAAGAAGTCCGGCGGCATCGGCACGCACATCACCGCAATCACCAAGCGCAAGTTCAACGTGAACCTGCAGCGCGTGAAGGCCGTGCTCCCCAGCGGCGAAGTCCGCTACGTCCGCGTCTCCGCCGCCGCGATCAAAAAAGGTCTCGTCACCAAGGCGCCGCGCCGCACTTGGAAAAAAGGCGACGAAGCCAAGAAGGCTTAAGCTCAAAACCAATTTCAAGGCGAGGTCTAACGGCCTCGCTTTTTTATTTTGAAAAATTCAATGGGAAATTCGAGGGAATTGCCTGATAAATTCGTCAGCTTCTGCTCGCGTTGTGAACCTGAATTTTAACTTTCTAAAATTATTGAATAATTGAAGATGACCTGCATGGGAACGCAAATCAGTTCTCGTCCAATATTGTTCAGCCCAAAGCAATAGATTCCTAAAATTTTCTTCCGCTTTGGCCGGCAATAGTTGCCGTGAACTTTCGGAACCACGCGCCATCAAACTCGAATGACAAGCCGCCCAATCCAAATCCAAATAAATAAGCGTCTCTGCCCGCACTAAAAATAATTCGGCCAATTCTCCGAATACGCCTTCTGCAATCCAAAAATTGTCTTTTCGCTTTTGTTCGATTTCATTTTTTACTTCGTCCTTTGGGCGTTTCTCATTAAAGCCGCCGGGCAACCAAAAAAGCTGGTCAAGATGGATGATTGGAATTGAGTCAATCTTAGAAAGTGATTTTGCCAAATGGCTTTTCCCAGAACCACTGTTGCCGATAATGACAATTCGCGTCATTTATTTTATTTCCCTTTTTTCCAGTTCATCGTCGCGCGTTTGAGTTCGCGGTCGGACTCGCGCTGCTTGATGTCGTCGCGCCGGTCGTATTCTACCTTGCCCTTGCCGACGCCGAGCGCGACTTTCACCTTTCCATTTTTCCAGTAGAACGACAGCGGCACGATGGTGTTGCCCTTGACCGAGGCGAGTTCAAACAGCTTGCGGATTTCCGACCGGTGCAGGAGCAGCTTGCGCGGCGCTTTCGTCGCGTGATTCTGGATGTTGCCGTGCGAATACTCGTCAATGTGTGCGTTGTAGAGCCAGGCCTCGTCCTTTTCCACCCGCGCGAAGGCGTCGGCGATCTGCCCCTTGCCGGCGCGCAGCGACTTGACCTCTGTGCCGTGCAGCACGATGCCGGCCTCGAACGTCTCAAGGATGTGGTAGTCGCGCCGGGCCTTGTGGTTGGTGACGATGTCGGCCATGAATCCAATGTAGAATGAAAAATGAAGAATGCAGAAACAAAAATGCTTCATTCGAGTGAACGAATGAAGCAAAAAATTTCAGGAAACCAACTTGGCAGAAGAAATTATTTCTTCATTCTACATTCTGCCTTCTTCATTGGCTTTCAGCGCTTCTTGCGCTTCTTGTTGACCGGGCGGACGAGGGCGACGATCTCCGGCATTTCCCAGCCGATCTTGTCTTCGAGGATTTCGCGCAACGCGATATCCGCGGCGCCGAGGCTGCCCACGTTGTCAATCAGCGGACGGCTCAAGCCGCCGCCACCGGAATTCAACTGGCGCACGCGGCGCGACACGATGTTCACGAGGACATTCGGGTTGCCAACCTTTTCATTGGCGCGTTTGCAAAGTTCAGCGTTCATGTTTGTATCAAATCAAATCGAGCCGCGTAGCTTAACGGTTGTCCGCGCGAAGGCAATGACAAAAAATTCCTTCAAACTTGCCCCCGTTTCGGGCATTTTCTCACCCTTAATTTTATGCCCGCACCAAAAGCATTCGATTTGAACCAGTTTCTTGTCTCGCGCACCGACGCCGTCAACGCCGCGCTCGACAAATTCCTGCCCAGCGAAAAGACTAAACCCGCCACCATCCACCAGGCCATGCGCTACTCGCTTTTCGCCGGCGGCAAACGCATGCGCCCCGCCGTGCTGCTCGCCGCCGCGGCAGCTTGTGGCGGTTCGGAAAAAGACGCCATGCCGCTGGCGTGCGCCGTGGAGTGCATCCACACCTACTCGCTCATCCACGACGATCTGCCGGCGATGGACAATGACGATTTCCGCCGCGGCAAGCCGACGAATCACAAGGTTTTCGGCGATGGTATCGCCGTGCTGGCGGGCGACGCGCTGCTGACGCAGGCGTTTGAAATCGCCGCGCAATGCAAAAAATTTCCACGCTATCCGCACGACCAAATCATTTTGGAAATCGCCAAAGCCTCCGGCTCGCTGCAACTCGTCGGCGGGCAGGTCGCGGATTTGGAGGGCGAGAACAAAAAACTTTCCATCGCCGAATTGAAATTCATCCACGAGCGCAAGACCTCCGCCCTGCTCTGCTGTTCCGCGCGGCTCGGCGGCATGAGCGCCAACTGCACGCCGGCGCAGCTCGCCGCGCTCACCGACTTCGGCTACCACGTCGGCCTCGCGTTCCAGGTGATTGACGACATTCTGGACGTGACGCAGACCAGCGAGCAGCTCGGCAAGACGGCGGGCAAGGACGTGGCCGTGCAAAAGGCGACCTATCCGGCCATCGTGGGCCTGGAGAAATCGCGGAAGATCGCGGCGCAACTGACGGCCAAGGCATTTGCCGCGCTGGACATTTTCAGGGGCAAAGCCGTCGCCCTCGAAGCGCTGGCGGAATTCCTGTTGAAGCGGGATAAATGAATATTCCTTTTACAAAACTTTTGTTGCTCGCAATGTTTGCTGCACAGACATTAGTTGCCACGCCACTCGATCAAAAAATGCAAAAACAACAACTCGAAAGTTTGCTCAAAGCTGTTGTTCCATTTGGAGAAACGATGTTGAAGAAACACGGCGAGTTTTATCCTTACGGTGGAACGATGAGCGTTGACGGAAAAATTACTTGTGTTGGCGGTTATACCGGAGATGAACACCCAAAATCTGACGAGGTTATTAAATTATTGAAAGACTCATATCGCAGCGCAGCTGCTGCCGGAAAAATCATGGCCTGTGCTTTAGTTTATGATGTTCGCGTTATTCCATCAGGACAGGCCGAAAAAACGGACGCAATTCAGGTTAATTTAGACCACAGAGACGGTATGTCCGTAACAATGTTTTATCCATATCGAATAGGTTCTGATAAACAGGTAACATTCAGTCCACCGTTCGCTCAAAAGGGAGCTGGGGAAATCTTTCCGAAGAGCTAGCCGTTCATCTCAGCTATTCCCCTCGACGAGTCCTCATTGTCGCCACTCCGCAAAATCCCTCCGGTCTTTGCCACAACCACCCCTTGCTCTTCAGGCAGTTTTACTTGACATTTTCTAAATAGAACTGTTATAAAACCTACACTGCGGCCATGAAGACGATCATTCATTTTCCGAAGGAGCTTTCACCCATGCGGTTTTTGGCCGGCGTGTTTTTTCTGGCAAGTCTTCACCTGGCAGTGGCCCAGCCCACCATTCTTTTGACGGTTCCGACCAGCGGAGCCACGGGCGTTTCCACCAGCGCGCCGGTGGTGTTCACCTTCAGCACCGCCATGGACACCACGGCGACCAGCGCAACATTTTTCGATCTGACGTCTTCAGGCCTTGCAACCGTGATTCCAGTTTGGAGCGCGGGCAACACGGTGCTGACCTGCACGCCATCGCCCGCATTCGGCATCAATCACAACATTGAATGGTTTGTCAGCGGACAGGATGCGCTGGCAAATCCATTGAACGGCGGCACTCCTGTCACCGGCACCTTCACGACCGTCACCGGCGGCGGTGGCAGTTCGAACACGAACACGATCACGTCATTTCTCGTGGGCAAGGCCTGGGAATATGACCAAACCTCCGCGTCGGCACCGTTGCTCGACACCAACCTCCCCTATGTTTTCGAAGGACTGACCTCGCTCGCCTCCAACCGCACGGCCACGAGCGCCACGCTGACGCTGCCAACGGGAGGCGTTTCAAACATGCTACAAAACATACTTTTTCCGTCGGACTTTTACCTTTCCGAATTCAACACCAACCTGGCGACTTACAATGCGACCTTCCCGGCGGGGAGTTATGTCTTCAATGTTTATTCCAACGCGGCGGACCAGGTGGTCACGGTGGCCATGCCGAACTACGCGCAGCCGAACGCGCCGCAGGTGAGCAATTGGGCCGCCGCACAAGCCATCAACCCGTCGCTGCCCTTCACGCTGACCTGGAATGCGTTCACCGGTGGCGGGAGCACGGACTATGTGAGTGTGGTGGTTGGAAACAAGTTTCAAACGTCGGGCTTCGGACAGACCAACGCTTTGCCCGGCACGGCCACGTCGGTCACGATTCCGGCGAACACCTTTTCGGCCAACTCGAATTATCTGGCGGATCTCGCCTTTTATCACGCCGTCATCACGACCAACGGCAGCTATTACACCTTGGCCTATGTGGCGAGCGTGACCTCGTTCAATATCAGCACGGCCGGCAGTTCGGCGGCGGCACCGGTGCTCACCAACGCGGCCTGGAGCGGCGGAACTTTCGGCTTCAACATTCTCACTTCACCGGGCCAGACGGTGACGGTGATCTACAACACCAGTTTGGGCAGCGCCTTTTCGAGCTGGCCCATCTTGCTGACCACCAACAGCGTCGGCAGCACCGCTCACATTAGCGATCCGCACTCCGCGACGAACAAAACCTTGTTTTACCGCGCGCGCAACGGCAGTTGAAAGGCTGAATTTCTTGCCGCCATGGCGGATGATGCCACCGGCTCAAGGTTTTTGCCGCCGACCAGCACCGGCGGCGTCACCCCGACCGCCACGAACCAAGGGAGTTTTTCTGCTCGCGAACTTTTCCCGCTTCGGGTATTTGAGACGGCATTAGGAATTGACCCATGCTGGTTTTTCTCAACGGAAAAATTTTGCCCGAAGCCGAGGCGTTCGTGCCCTTGAACGACCGCGGCTTTCTGCTGGGCGACGGACTGTTCGAGACGATGCGCGTGGCGAATGGAAAAACCTTCCGCTTCGCCCAGCATCTGGAACGGCTCACGCGCGGCGCGGATTTCCTGAAAATCCAGCTGCCATACACGCCGAGGGAACTGGAGAAATTCGCCGCGCAGCTCATCGAACAAAATCAAATGCCCGAAGCCGTTTTGCGGGTGACGCTCACGCGCGGGCTGGGCGGGCGCGGTTATTCGCTGAAAAATTCCGGCAGCCCGACGGTAGCCATGACGCTGCATGCGCTGCCACCGCAGAACGTGGACGAGCCGTTGCAGTGGAACCTGGTCACGTCGTCCTACCGGATTCCGACCAGCGACGCGCTGTCGGCGTTCAAGACGACGAGCAAAATTTTGAACGTGATGGCGCGGGCGGACGCGGAGGAGAAAGGCGCGGACGAGGCGCTGTTGCTCAACACCAACGGCGAGGTGGCGGAGACGGCGGGCGGAAATCTGTTCTGGGTTTATCAGGACAAAATCTGCACGGTGCCGGCCGGCCGCGGCGTGCTACCGGGCATCACACGCGCCGTGGTCCTGGAAATCTGCCAGTCGCTCGGCCTGGAAACCAACAAGCGCGTCATCAAGCCGGAGCATTTGCGCAACGCCGAGGGCCTGTTCGTCACGAACAGCGCGCTGGGCATCGTGCCGGTGGCGGCGTTCGACGGCGAGCCGGTCGCGCCGTCGCCGCTGGTGGACCAGATCGCCAGCGCCTACAACGAAATGCTGGTGCGCGAATCAGCTTAAGGATCGGATTAGATTCGTTCAAATCGTATCTTGCTCCTTGCGCTCACGTCTGATGGAGGCGTAAGGTTAATCAGAACCACGAGGTGATATATGATTAACGCAGGCATTGACCATTGCTACTCGTTCATTAACGGCCAGGGCACCGATACTCACGGTCGGATACCGGTGGTCGGGGTGCGCCGGGCCGTGACCATTTCGCGCCAGGCCGGCTGCGGCGCGGTGAACGTTGCCGAAAAGCTGGCGGCGTATTTACAACAGCATTCGCCGCCGCACCAGGGCGCGCCGTGGACGGTGTTCGACCGCGAACTCATGGACAAGGTTCTGGCCGACCATAATTTGCCGAAACACCTGGCCCGATTTTTACCGGAAGACCGGGCGTCGCAGGTCGAGGACACGCTGGCGGATATTTTCGGCGTGCATCCGCCGACCCAAACCGTCGTGCAACAAACTGCCGAGACGCTGCTGCAACTGGCGGAACTGGGGCACGTCATTCTGATCGGCCGCGCGGGAAACATCGTCACGGCGAAGTTGCCAAACGTCCTGCATGTCCGCCTGGTCGCGCCGCTGGCGGATCGCATCGAACGCATTTGCCGCGACGACCACAAAACGCCGGCCGAGGCGCGCCGGTTTTGTCTGGAAGAGGAGCAGGCGCGGACGCGTTATGTGAAAACCTATTTCCACGCCGACATCAACGACGCGCTGCTCTATCATCTCATCATTAACACCAGTCTGGTCGGGTGTGACAATGCCGCGCGGCTGATCGGCGACGCGGTGCTCCGGCTTGGTTGACGAATTCCAAACTTGGGTTGGGCGGATAACTGTGGCTAAATGGCCGCGTGCCGCTCTTGGAAAAACCTTCAGCCCGGAGACGCCGCAGGTCTGGCAATAAGCTGGCCGTGCTGGTTTTCATCGTCGTGCTGGCTGGCCTCGGTTGGTTTTGGTGGCACCAGAAACATCCGGCGAAGCCTTCAAAAATAAAATCCGCGCCGGCCACGCAGGTCGCACCGCAATCGCCGGCAAAACCGAAGCTGACACCCATCATCATCGCGCCGCAGTCGCCGGCGGATTTTCCGCGACCGGTTCGCGACGTGTTCGAGGCGCAGGTCGCGCTGGCGCGGCGCGCGATTTCACCGGGCTCCATTGACGCCGCCATCGGTTCGCAGACGCGCGCGGCCATCGCCGCCTTTCAGCGGTCGCAAAAATTGTTTGAGACGGCATCACTGGACACGAACACGCGGCCGCTACTCACGCTCGACGCGCCGCTGCTGACGAATTATGTCGTCACGACGAATGATCTCGCGCGGCTGCAGCCACTCGGCAAAACGTGGCTCGCGAAGTCGGAGCAATCCGCGCTGGATTACGAAACCATTTTGGAAGAGGTCGCGGAAAAGGCCCACTCGCATCCGGTCTTGGTTGAAAAATTAAACCCCGACGTGGACTGGAAAAATGTCGTCGCCGGAACGGTTTTGAAAATTCCCGATGTGAATTATCCGGAGCCGGCGGACAAGGCGGCGTTCGTCATCATTCATCTGTCGGACAAATTTCTGGAGGCTTTTGATGCGGATACAAATCTGCTCGCGCATTTTCCGTGCAGCATCGCGGCAAAAGTGGAGAAGCGGCCGGTCGGCGAACTGCACGTCATCGTCGTCGCGCCGAATCCGAATTACACGGTGGATCCGGCGCTGTTTCCTGAGTCGGCGGAATTGCAGGCACTCGGTCACAAACTGATTTTGCCGCCCGGCCCGAACAATCCGGTCGGTGTCGCGTGGATCGGCCTGGATAAAACCGGCTACGGCATGCACGGCACACCGAACCCGGAGCAGGTCGGGCGCACGGAATCGCACGGCTGCTTCCGGCTGGCGAACTGGGACGCGGAGTATTTGCTCAAGCTGGTGTGGATTGGAATGCCGGTGGAAGTCGTGCCGTGAATTAATCCCCCGGAAATCCTCCGGCTCTGCCGGAGGTCGCTGACATTCTCATAGGCCGGCATCAAGCCGTTCGTTCGCTTCTAATGTCCTGGCGGAATGACCATGAAACCGATCAGGCTGCCATTCCTTGATGAACTTTTGATATATGCAACTATTTCGGCTGAAGAATCCAGTTCAAGCCCAAGCACTCGGTGGCAGACTCGAATTTCTTCTGTTGTCGTTATGACAACCTCACCGGAATATGCTGCTGTTTCAAAAACTGTTTCACGTCGCCCACGGTGTAGGTGCCAAAATGAAAAATGCTCGCGGCGAGCACGGCGTCGGCTTTGCCGGCGAGCAACACTTCGGCCATGTGTTCCAGCGTGCCCGCGCCGCCGCTGGCCACCACGGGCACCCCCACGGCTTCGCTCACGCGCCGCGTGATGACGAGGTCGAACCCGGCCTTGGTGCCGTCGGCGTCAATGGAGTTCAACACAATCTCGCCCGCGCCGAGCGCCACGGCGCGCTGCGCCCATTCGAGCGCGTCCAGGCAGGTGTCCTTGCGGCCGCCGTGCGAGAATACGCCCCATTTGTCCGGCGCGATTTTCTTGGCGTCAATCGAGACGACGATGCACTGGCTGCCGAATTTTTCCGCGCCTTCGCGGATGAGCTCGGGCCGGGCGAGCGCGCTGGAGTTGATGCTGATCTTGTCCGCCCCGGCGCGGAGCATGGTGAACATGTCCTCGACGGATTTGATGCCGCCGCCGACGGTGAGCGGCATGAAGCATTGGTCGGCGGCGCGCTCGATCACCTCGACCATCGTGCCACGTCCGTGCGCGGTGGCGGTGATGTCGAAGAACACCATTTCGTCCGCGCCCTGCTCGTTGTAGCGGAGCGCGAGTTCCACCGGATCGCCGACATTGCGCAGGCCGCCCTTTTCGGCGACGCCAAACTGGACACCGCGCGTGACCTGGCCGTCGTGGACGTCGAGGCACGGAATGACACGTTTTGCAATCACGCCGGTATTCTGCCGGTTCCGGCGGGAAATTGAAGTGCAGATTTTTTGAATCCTTTTTCAATTCCCAGCGTCTATGGAACCGTGGGCACATTGCCCGCAACACAACCAAACATCATTATGAAACGGAAAATAACACTGATTGCAACGGTGCTGACCCTGACCGGGGCAGCGATTTACACCACCACGGCCTTCGCGCAAAGCACCACCCCGCCGCCCGCGACCGGAGAACAGCATCACGAGCGGCATCCGGCCATCCGCAACGCCATCCACGCGCTGGAAAAGGCGAAGGAGGATTTGCAGAAGGCGGATCACGACTTCGGCGGACACCGCGAGTCGGCGTTGAAAGAATGTGACGCGGCCATTGCGGAGCTGAAGCTGGCGCTGCAATACGACAAGAAATAATCCGGCACTGGCACGCCGCCCGTCGTGAACCGGCGGGCGGTTTTCCGTCGGATAATTTGCTTGAACGGCGGCGGCGGTTGGCCCAAAACTAGGACAACTCGACAAATTAAGAGGCACATTATGAAAACGACCACCATCATCGCCGGAACCATCGCGAGTTTTGTAATTCTCCTTTCCGCCACCGGCTGCCGCTCCGACTACGGCGCGGGCAGCCCGTATCAACCCGGACCGACTGCGGGCAAAGCCGTGGGAGCGGGCGTGGGCACGGTGGCCGGCAACGCGGCGGGCTTCGGCGTGGGCGTGGTGCAGGGCACCACGCATGGTTTTGCCAACACGTTTGATCCGCAGTATCACATGGTGCGTTACTGGCGCACGGAAACCACGAGCGATGGTCGCACCATCCAGGTGCCTTACGATGTTTTGGTAGATCAATATGGCCGTCCGGCACACATGCCGGCCCCGACGGGAAATCCGGCGCCGCCGCCGATGACAAACGCGCCGGTCGTTCCGGCTGGTTCGATGACCAGCACAAATGCTGCTGGCCAATAATTTCCCCACCGCGAAAAATTTTATGCGACTGTTTTCCCAATTGCTTCTGGCCGCCGGTTTGTTGACCGCCGGAAATTTGTTTGCCGTCGACACCGACGCGGCTCCGCTTCGCAAGGTCGCCATCATCGTCGAGAACCACGCCGGCGCGCAGTTCAACGACAAGGTGGCCGTGCTGGAGGATTTGTTGAGTAGCCGCATTGCCGGCGAAGGTTATTCGGTCATCAGTCGCAGCGTGACCGTCAACGCCCTGAAATCTTACGATACGGCCGGCATTGCCGTGTCTTCGCAAACCGCCGTGAACGCCAGCGCCAACGCCGCGTCCGCCCAAAGCTCCTCGGCCTCGGCCTCGGCCAAGCTGGATGCGGCGCAGCAAACGGCCATCGGCGTCACCGCCGGCATGAATGGACAATCCAACACGGCGGCGCTGGATGCGGCGCGAAATGATTCGGCGCAGATTGCCGCCACGCAAAACCGGATCGCGAGTTCGTCCGGCCACGGCTCGGCGGCATTGGACGTGGCACAGTCGGACTCGGCGCAGGTTGCTGTCACGCCGGAGACGACGAAATTAGATCAGGCTTTGAGCGACAACACGTCCGCGCTCCGGCTGGCACAGAATCTCGGCGCGGATTTTATTTTGATTCCGTCCATCACCACCTACGGCACGAAAAAAAGCACCTTCGCCGGCGATGGCATTTCCACCATCAATGTCACGCACTCCTTGCGCGTAAGTTACAAAATCGTCGAGGCCGGCGCGGGTGGTGAAATCAAGGGCGACACGGTTTTGGCCACCAGAACCGTCCGCCAAAGTGGCGACTTGCAGGTAGATGACACGGACGTCATCAACGAACTGCTCGATGACGCGGCGGGACAACTCGCGGATTCGCTCGTGCAAAGCGCCGGCTCATTGCCGACGACCGTGGCGAAGGACAAAATGGTCAGTTTCAGCATCGCGTGCTCGATGACCGATCCGCGCCAGCAGCCGATTTTGGTTTCGGCCATCAGTGTATCCGGCGACGGCAAATTGATCGCGACGAATCCACCCGCCGCCGTGCAGCCGCTGGATGTGACGGTGGAACTCGACGGCATCGCGATCGGTTCCGCGCCGGGCGCATTTCAGGCGTATCCCGGCATCCACAAGTTGCGTCTGTCCCGCGAAGGTTTTGATAGCTGGGAACGCACGGTGAACATCTACGACGGACAGACGTTGCGGGTGGCATTGCAGATGAGTGCGGCCGGTTATGCGCGCTGGGCGGACACGACAGCGTTTCTGTCCACGCTGGACAACCGGCGCAAGCTGACCGATGCCGAGGTGGCGAAGATCAACGGCCTCGCGAAATTCTACAGCGAGAGTCATTACCGCGTGGACACGAAGGAAAATGTCCAAATCAACAAGAGTCTTTACTAAATTGAACCGCTTCGAGGAACTGACATGAAAAAAAATTCTTTCCGCAAAATTGGTTTAGCACTGATTGCCGCCGCGCTGCTGCCGACGCTCGCGTCCGCGCAGGACGGCAAGGCAACCATCGCCGTGTCATCCATCGAGGCGACGCCGTCGCTGGACGCCTCCGTCAAGCCGGACAAAAAACTGGAGATGGGCCGAATCATCGAATCGCTCAACAGCCAGTTGATTGACCGCATCAACGCGACTCGGAAGTTCGATGTCGTTGGCCGCAGCGACTTGAATGATATTCTCAAAGAACAAGACCTCGGTGCGTCCGGCAACGTGGATGCCAAGACCGCCGCCAAGGCCGGCAAAATCACCGGTGCGAATTTTCTGCTCGTGACGACGGTGGACGATTTTCAGGATTACGTCGAGACGGCGACGTTTGCGGGCACGGGCCGCAGTTCGACCAAGCGCGTGTTTCGCGTGTCGGTGGTGGGAAAACTGTATGATTCCAGCACGGGCAAATTGATCGAGTCGGCGAATCTGCAAACCGGCAACGATGCGTTCAAGGACTTTACGGAAAACCGGAGCTACTCGGTGAACGACGGCAATTTGTCCGATGAGATGATGGTGGCCGTGGCGCGCGACATGGCGCAGAAAATCGCCAACCATTTTGCAGACGTGATTTTCCCGATCAAGGTTTTGATCCGGCGTGAAAATCAAGTCACGGTCAATCGTGGCGAAAGCGGCGGCGTGGCCGTAGGCGACACATTCAACGCATTCGCGCTCGGCCAGGAGTTGATTGATCCGGACACGAAGGAATCGCTCGGCCGCGAAGAGGTGAAAGTGGGTAGAGTCAGGATTACGCAGGTCAATCCGAAGACCTCGCTCGCGGAAATTGTGGATGACCAAGGCATTGACAAGGGTGTAATCCTGCGCAGGCCGGCGCAACCCGCAAATTAAATTCCCGTTGAAGACATTCGTTGGATTCAGGCCCTGCGTTCAATCGCTGCTGCTGGCGGCGGTGGCCGGTCTTTTGGCGACCGGTTGCAAAACTTATCAGGAACAAAACAAGGTCATCCAATACTGGCAGCGCGGTGATTTGACGAACGCCGTGGCCGAGGCCACCAAGACGGCTGACAAAAATGCCGACAACAAGGACGCCATCATCTGGCGTTTGGAGCAGGGCGCGGCGCTGCGCGCCAACGGCCAATACGAGGACAGCAACCAGGCTTTCGACACCGCGCAGCAGAAGATGGACGACTACGCGCAGAAGGCCAAGGTCCGGCTCGGCCAGGAAACCGGCGCGCTGCTGTCCAACCAAGCTGAACTGGATTACGAGGGCCGCGCCTACGACGGCATTATGCTGAACACTTACCGAGCGCTGAATTATCTCGCGCTGGGCCAACCGGACAAAGCCCGGCCGGAACTTATCCGCGCCTACCAGCGCCAGCAGGACGCCGTGGCGGATAATCAGAAGCGCATCGAAAAAGTTCAGGACGAGGCGGCCAAAAACAAGGACAGCGCGGCGATTCAAAAGGCGCAAAATGATCCGGGCCTGCAAGCCCAGATCCAGAACACCACTACGAATCTCAACAGCCTCAAACCTTACGCGGCTTACGTCAATCCGTTCACTGTTTATCTGGATGGGTTGTTTTTCATGACCGATGCTGGCGACAACTCGGATTTGGAACGCGCGCGCAAGTCGTTTGAGCGGGTCTCGGAAATGGCACCGGACAACAGTTACGTCAGAGAAGATTTGGGCATGGTGGATGCCTTGATCAACGGCCGGCCGCTGCCGCCGACGACCTTTGTCATTTTTGAAACCGGCTGCGCGCCGGTGCGCGGCCAGGTTCGCATCAGCATTCCCATTTTCGTCGCCAAGGTTTCCTACATCGGCGCGGCGTTTCCCACGCTTGAGCCGCAGGGAAATTACGTTCCGAGCCTGACCGTGACGGCGGATGGCAAAAGCGAATCCACGTCGCTGGTTTCCGACATGGACAGCGTCATCGGTCTCGATTTCAAAAATGAAATGCCGATTATCATCACCAAGACCATTGCGGCCACCGTCGTCAAAGGCGTGGCCGCCTACGCCGCGAACCAGGCTGCCGGGCAGCAGAACGACATCGCGGGGCTGTTCATGCAAATCGGGACCGCCATTTATCAGGCCGCCGTCAACATCGCCGATGAACGCACCTGGACGACGCTGCCGAAGCAGTTTCAGGTCTGCCATTTTCAGACGCCGCCGGACAGAAAAATTGAATTGAAAACGCCCGACCAGCGTCAAACTATCCAAGTGACAATCGGTGATGGCACGATTAACCTGATTTACGTCAAATCCATCAATGCCACCAGCCCGCTGCTGGTGACGCAAATGAAACTAAAATGAAAACAGGAATTTTGCTCACGCTCGCCGGGGCGGTGCTGCTGGCCGCTTCCGGCTGCAAAACGTCCGTGAACTCGGTCGAGAATGTCCAGAAATCCGGCCAGCGCCAGATGGTTTCCGACCAGCGCGCCGTCACGGACACGGGCCTCGCCAAAAAGGTTTCCATCGTTGGCGTCAACTCAGCGATGACGCCCGGCGGATTTCTCAAGGTGCAGATCGAACTGCTCAACAACACCCGCTCGCCGCAGCGTTTCAGCTACCATTTCGAATGGTTCGACGCCAATGGAATGCAGATCACCACGCTCGCGCCCGTCGAGGTGCCCGACCAGATTCAGGGCGGCGAGGACAAGTTCATTTCCAGTCTGGCGCCGACGGCCGACTGTCGGGATTTTCGCGTCAAGTTCATCGCCAATTAACCGTTGTCTCCAACCGAAATAACCTATGAAAAATAAAATCGTTTTGCCCGTTCTGGCCGCCGCCGTTTCGCTGATTGGTGCCGGCTGCGCCACGAACGCCCATTATGTCCAGACCGGCGGAAACCAAAACGTCGTCACCATTGGCCAGATCAATATTCAGGATTACATGCAAGCTGCTGACACGATGACGGGCGAGTTGCTCGCGTCCGGTGCGCTCAATCGCGTGGCCAATCCGCCCGCCGTGCTGGCCATCAGCCGCATTGTCAACAACACCGGCCAGCAGATTGACATGGATCTGCTCACCAAGAAAATCCGCGTCGCCCTGCTCCAGAGCGGCAAGGCGGTGACCACCACCACGATGGGCTTGGGCGGCACCGCCGAAGACCCGATGGCCCAGGGTTTGCAGCAGGAAAATGATTTCAAGTCCGACGTGAAAAGCACCCGCACTCCGGACTTCACGCTGTCCGGCAAAATCATCCAGCTTGCGGTGAAGGCCGGCAATACCAGCCAGTCCACCTTCAGCTTCCAGCTTTCGCTCACCGATCCCAAGAGTGGTCTGGCGGTCTGGGAAGGCGAGAAAGAAATCACCAAGCAGGGCACGCGTTCGTCCGTTGGTTTCTGACGCGCTCTTGATTTTGTTTCATCGCCGGCCTGGAAAATTTCGGGCCGGCGTTTGTTTTTTCGGCGACAAATAGATTTACTTCATGCCGCGCTGAAATATATTTGTCGTCTTGGTGGCCGATGTGGCGGAATTGGCAGACGCGCCAGACTCAAAATCTGGTATCCGTGAGGATGTGTGGGTTCGACCCCCTCCGTCGGCACCATAATTTTTTACTTGGCTATTCTGACGGTTTTCAATTCGTTTCCGTAAAATAAGCGGCACGAAGGCAAAACCGATTCACAATGTTCCAACTCGGTTGGGTGCGCGTAAGAAAACACAAAGTTGGATAATTATGCGACCAAACAAATTACCCGGGCACGATCGCATTAAGAATTTTCTGCGGAAGCTTTGTGTGATGGGCAGTGCGCCGCGCGAATTGTGGATCATTTACGCCGCTTACCTCCTGGAAAACCTAGCCTACAAGCTCGGCTCACAGGGCGTGTTGCCGCTATGGCTCTCGTCCGATTTGGGTTATACCGACACGCAGGCGGGTGCCATGATCGCCACCTGGGCGGCCGTCCTGACGCTGGTCACCGTGATGGTCGGCTCGCTGGCGGATGCGCTGGGGGTGCGCAAAGCCTTCATGCTCGGCTTCTGGATCTGCCTGATCGCTCGCAGCGTGATGGTGCTGACGACGGTCAAATGGCTGGTCCTGCCATTCGGCCTGTATCTGGATGCGGTGGGCATCGCCCTGTTGATTCCGGTGATGACCATCGCGTGCAAACGCTACACCAACGCGGCGCAACGTTCCGTCGCCTTCTCGCTTTATTATGCGCTGATGAATCTGGGCTACGCCATCGGTGACTGGATTTTCGACCGGCTGCGTGGCGGGCATGGCATGGGTGAAATCGGCCATTGGACGCTGCCGTTCCTGGACGTCGAGCTCACCACTTATCGCGTCTTAATTTTGTTGGGCTTGTTGTTCACCGTGCCCGGCCTGATCACCGTCTGGCTGTTCGTGCGTGAAGGCGTGGAGATGACGGAAACTGGCGTCAGCATCACGCCGCTCAAAAAAGCGGCCGGCACCGGCCTCAATCCGGTTGTCGCGCTGTGGCAAAGCGGCCGCGAAACGGCGGTGAAAACCGGCGACATTTTCAAGAGCCTATGGCAGCGGCCGGAATTCTACCGTTTTTTACTGTTCATGACCATCGTGGTCGGCGTGCGGATGATTTACTTTAATCTGGCTTTCACTTTTCCAAAATACGGCATCCGCGAACTGGGCAGCGGCGCCAAGATCGGCCATTTGAGCGGCATGTTAAATTCGCTTTTGATCGTGGTGCTGGTGCCGATCTGTGGCGTGCTGACGCAGAAACTTTGCGCCTATCGCATGGTGACCATCGGCAGTCTGGTTTCCGCGCTGTCAGTTTTTTTTGTCGCGCTGCCACCGGTCTGGTTTCAGCCGCTGGCGGATGGCTGGCTTGGCAACGCGGTCGTGCATCAGTGGCTTGGCGTGACGGGACCGGTCAACCCGCTTTATATTTCGATCTGCCTTTTTATCGTCATGTATTCGGTCGGCGAAGCCCTGTGGTCGCCGCGGTTGTATGAATATGCCGCCGCCGTCGCGCCAAAAGGTCAGGAAGCTTCCTACATGGCGCTCTCGATGCTACCCATGTTCTTCGCCAAATTCGTCGTCGGCAGCCTTTCCGGCTGGCTGCTGACGGTGTTCTGCCCCGCCGAAGGCCCGCGCCATTCAGGCACCATGTGGTTGATTATCGGCTGCATGGCCTTGATCACGCCGGCGGGCACCTACCTGTTCCGCAAACAAATCCAGGTGCATGAAGCCGGCCGTGACTAACCTGTGACGGAAAAAACCCGGCCACCGCGTCGGCAACTTGCCTACGGCGCGAGGCTTTGCCTTAATCGGTCCTCCGCCTGTTCATTTGTGAGTCGTTCTTTTGCGCGCAACACCGCCATGCCCACCACCGGCGGATACGCCTGATCCGCCTTCATGCGCGGCTCGACGTATTCGATGATCTCAAACAGCAGCGCATTAGCCGCCACATAATCCAAGCTTGTTAGCTTGGTGATGTAACGCGTCGCGCGGTCAATCAACTTCAGATTGCTCGGCACCACCCAGACCATGTAATTGCCCATCACGCGACCCAGCCGCACCATCGTGCAGGTGGAAACGGCATTCATCACCAGCTTCGCCGCCACGCGCGTCAGGCCATCCAGCAGCAAATCTGTTTCGGGCACGGACACCAAGACCGAAATCCCGGCAACCGACGGAAGGTTGTCCGGCATTTTTGTTCCAAAAAAAATCAAACTGGTCCGGGCTTGGTTGGTTTGCGCGGCGGCGAGTTGCTCCAGTTGAAATTGCCGCGCCGCCGGATTCTCCTGCGCCGCCATCACGGCAATCGCGCTGTCCTTCAATCCTAATGAGCGGTGCTGCAGGCCGTGGCGGTCAATTCGGTAGCGCATCAATTCATCCGTCTTGATCTTGCCGACGATTTCCAGCATGCGTTCAACTTTCGCCGCCTCGACCAAAGCGCGGACCTCTGTTTCACTCCATTCGATGCAACGCGGCTCGCGTTTGAGAATGTTCCGCCAGGCGCTTTCGGTGCTGTCATCGGGCAAAAACAAAAACGCCCAGGATTCGGCGGCTTTGGTGTCGTCGAATTTGCGGAACGGCGGCGTGCAATACGTCGGCGACCGCTCCGTCGTGTCCGTCAGCACATCAATGCCCAAGCAGTCGGCAAAATAATTATTTTTATGGCCTGTGCGATAGACCGACTCTTCCAGCGCGACGATTTTTGCCAGCGCCGACAGCAGATCCGGCGACCGCAGATTTCTGAACAGTTCTTCCAGCTTGGCGAGAAAGTGCGCCGCGACCTCCGCCAGATTTTGCCCGGCCAGTTCACGGGCGACAATTTCCAAAACCGTCAGCATGACGCAAAGCTGGATTGAAGTCGCCTGCATCCGCGTCGAGCCGGTGATGCTCATCGGCCCGGTGGTGAGGTTGATTTTTTCGATGCGCGCATCTTGGATCACCTCGCGGCTGCGCTGGACGTGCTCGCACAAAATGTCATCGGGATTGTTGTAGACGAAATAAACTTTTGCGCCCGCCTCCACGCCCGCCCACGCCGTGCCGATGACGAACGAGGTTTCGCCGCCCTCCGAGATGGCGAACACCACATCTTTGGCGGACACACCCAGGTCGGTGATTTGTTTTCGGCCGAACGCGGTGAAATCTTCAAAACCTTCCACCGATTTGATGAGCGCATAATCGCCTCCCGCCATCACGCTGAAGGTGCGGTTCTCCCAATCCGCGTGGCCGCGCCGCTGCCAGAAATCGCGCCAGATGGAATCAAGAAGAATGCTCAAACGCCCCGTCGAGCCGCAGCCGGTGAAGAAAATCCGGCCGCCGTTTTTCACGGCGGACAAAACGTCCGCCGCGATTTTTTCCGCGCGGCCGGATGCCGCAAACTCGCGGAATTTTTTCAGCACGTCTTCATCGGCTTGAAACAGCAAATCCAGCGCGGCGGCGATGTCACCTTTCGCCACTTCGCTCAAATGCGCCGTGACCGGATGCGACGATTCGGTGACCAGCGCGCCGAGCTTGAACTGGCCGCTGATCTTCAAAAACTCCGCCGACCGGGTTTGCGAACTTGAACTCATCGGATTGATTTAACGAAATTGCCCCCGGCGAGTCACGCCGATAGCTGGCTTCGCTCGTCGCGAATCCGCTGAATCCGATTGCGCAAGCGATGCTATTGGTGAAAAATTCCGCAGTGAAACAGAATCGAACGGAAAAAGCCGCCGCATCGCCGTCAAATCGCATCATGGTGCTGGGCGTCGGCTCGTTCGCTCACAGCATCGGGCAGGCGCTGGCGGATGCCGGCGCGAACGTCTCGACCTATCTCACGCGCAATTACGGCCATTTTCCGCCCACTCTTGTCGGGAAAACATTTTCACGCGAGACGTTTCCAAGTCCGGCGCCGCTCTTGCGCGAAAACAAAATTGACGTCGTCATTCCGCAGTCCATTGACTGGGCGACACAGCCGTGGGCGGAAGATCTGTTAAAATCCGGCGTCGGCATTTTCTCGCCGACCGGCGAAGCAATGCGGATCGAGCGCGAACGCGATTTTGCCCGCGAACTGTGCGCCCGGTTCAAGATTCCATTTCCAAAATCATTCGTTGCCTCGAATCGCATCGAGGCGGAAAAGATTCTCAAAAAAAATCCGCAGCCGTTCGTCATCAAGAACCCGCTGTGCTCCCCGACGAGTCCGGTGCATACGGTCATGTGTGAAACCGTCGCCGACACGCGAGCCTGGCTGCGCAATGTGAATTATGCCGAGGGCGTTTTCCTGCAGGAATACCTTGGCCGCGCCGAGGCCGGCCACATCGCGATGGTCAGCGGCGGCGAGATCCATTCGCTCGTCACGAACCAGGAATACAAATACGCCTTCAACGGCAACCTTGGCATCGTCGCCGGCGCGCCGCTCGGCGGCTTGGTCGAGCGGGACGAGCATGACAAACATGGTCTGGCGCGCGAACTGATTCGTCCGCTTACACCGTGGCTTCGCGAATCCAAGTATAACGGGCCGCTGCAAGTCACCGCCATCAAGCGCGGCGGCAAATGGCACGTCATTGAATACAACATCCGCATCGGCGTGACCTCCGGCCCGATGATTCTGCGAATGCTGAAAAATCCGGCGGAAATCATTTTACGGACGTCGCGGAACGAAAAATTGAAACTGGAATTCAACGACAAATTGAACTTCGGCTGTTCGCTTACGCTGGCGGGCTATGGTTATCCGTTCACGCAGGTGCGCGGGCCGCAGTTGCCGCTGGAAGTGGACGGCAAATTCGATTGCGACGTGTGGTGGAACGAAGTCGCGCGCGACGCGGACGGGAATTTGGTTTCCACCGGCCACCGCATCGCTGATGTGATTGCGCTCGCACCGAAACTGGACGCGGCGATTGCGAAAGCCTACGCAAACATCCGCAAAATCCGCGTCGTCGGCAGTTATTTTCGCACCGATGTCGGCCACAGTTTGTGGCCGCCGGGAACGGTTTGATTTCAAACCGCGAAATACGCCAAACACACGAAAATTAATTTCAAATTCTTTTCGTGTATTTTGCGTGGTTCGCGGTAAAACTTTTTGTGGTCAGATGAATTTAAATTCTGAAAATTTTCCGCAGCGGCCGGCATGGACCGAGATTGACCTTGGCAAGCTCCGCCGCAATCTGCAACTGATCCGCCGCGACCTGCCGAAACACGTCCGGCTGATGGCCGTGGTGAAGGACGAAGCCTACGGCCACGGCGCGCTGGACGTGGCGCACATCGCCGTCGAGGAAGGCGCGTGGGGCTTTGGCTTGAGCAATCTGGAAGAAGCCATGTCGTTGCGCGAGTCTGGCATCACCGCACCGCTGCTGCTGCTCGGCGAGCGGCAGGAGGCCGAACTCGAATGGTGCGTCGCGCACAACCTGACCGTCTGCGTAAACGAGCCGCACACCATCCACCAGCTCGCCAAGCTCGCGGCGGACTTCGGCAAGCAGGTTCCGGTTCACGTCAAAATCCACACCGGCATGAGTCGTTACGGCGTGCGCTGGGACGAAGCCTTGCCGCTCATCGAAAAAATTGTCGTGGAAAAGTCATTGTCGCTCGAAGGCGTGATGACTCATTTCTCGCAATCGGATGAAACGGAAAAAACTTTTGCCAATCTCCAGTTTGCGCGCTTTCAGGAAATTTTGGCCGCGCTGGGGCAGAAGAAAGTTTCTGTGAAGCTGCGCCACGCCTGCAACAGCGGCGGCTTTCTCGATCTGCCGCACGCACATCTGGACATGGTGCGCGTGGGGATTTTGCTTTACGGCGTTTTTCCGTCGCAAGTCTGCCGGCAAATTTCCGGCATCGAGCCGGTAATGTCGGTGAAGGCGAAAATCGCGGCGATTCAGAAATTAAAGCCCGGCGAAGTCGTCGGCTATGGCATGCGTTACACCGCTACGTCGGAACGGCGCATCGCCATCCTGCCGATTGGCTACGGCGACGGATTTCCGCGCGTGCGCAACGAAGGCTGCGCGCTCATCCACGGTCACCGCGCGCCGATTGTCGGCGGCATCGCGATGGACGCGCTGATGGTGGACATCACGGACATTCCGCAGGCGCAAATGTGGGACGAGGCGGTGCTGATGGGCAAGCAGGGCGGCGACGAGATCACCGTGCGCGACATCGCCACGCTGAAAAAATCCGTGACCTACGACGTGCTGACGAACTGGCGGCTCCGGTTGCGTCGGAAATCAGTAAACGGAAAATCCATGGCTACGAAAACCGCAACTGAACCCGCCGAAAAGAATTGAAGAGCCGCAGTTGGTTTGACTTAACCGCTTGTGCCAAAATTTTTGCGTTCAGCAATAATTTTTCGGGTGGATATAATTGGGTTGCCGATTAAAAGTTCCGCAAGGTTGTATTGTCCAGCTTCATGCGCAATTCTTTCCGCCGACAAACAATCATTACCAGTCATGCTTTCTCTGGTAGGAATCAAATTCGATCAAGGGCATGTTTCAAACTTCCTTGGGCCCAACAAATTGATTTACGGGAAAAATTCAATACCAATGGCGTTTATCGGCCAGACAACTTTGAATACGTCTTGCCGCTCGATTGGCTTGCTGATGGAAGCGAAGTGTTCGCTACAGAGGATTTTAACATTTTGGTTCGACTAAATCAGTTCGCCGGAGAACCAGAAAACTTAACAAACATGGCGGAAGGGGTGGGATTCGAACCCACGGTAGGATTGCTCCTACTCCTGATTTCGAGTCAGGTGCCTTTAACCACTCAGCCACCCTTCCAATAAGACTCTCGTTGGCAAAAAACGCCCGTGGCAAATCTTGTTCGCCACTTTCGATCAGGAACATATTATGCGCGAATCCGCGTGCGCGGCAAGCTGATTTGGAAATCGTTCAGAAACGACCGTATCCGCGTTGCCAAATCGCACTTGGGTGATTTTAAGGCGGAGTCTGAATTCGATAGAAGCGTTGAGGCTGGTTGGCCATCACCCCCGTATCAGTCACTTGCAAAACTCCACCGGCATTGGAAACGTTGGTAATCAGAAGCGTATTCCAAATCCCGATGGTCAAATTGCTCATCCATTGGACACGATAGGATCCCAGGGCGATGGCATTAAAAAACAAATTTACATCGTTGTTGCTGTTTTGAATGCCGGCCAATCCGGGCGTGGCCAAAGCCTGATTGAGCGCTTGCACCAAGGGACTGGGCTGGCCGCTTTGATGGTCCTGGGCCAGTTCCCAGATCATCACCCCGCCCAGACCATGGTTGCGGGCATAGCTGACCTTGGCCTGGCAGGTGCGTTGATCATCGTAGGAAATGAATATGTTTTTTGTAGAAATTATGTTGGTAATGCCAATGTAAGCCGATTGAGCGCTGGTATCCCAATGGTAAAGATTCGTCTGATAATAACCGGCCATGATGTCGCTGTAGCGGATGGCGGTGGCGGTGGGCGCATTCGTCCATGACTGCCGTGGCCCGGTAATACAACTAGATGCAGTGCCGCTGCCGTCGGTCCACAGATAGCCATAGAAGGCGATGCCGATGCCAAGCTTGGCCGGAGCAACGCCGTTCTTGACGAAATTGGTCACTGCCCCGTCCACAGAAGGAACCAAGCCGCCCGAGCTGGGAAAGCGATAGCCACCATCATAAATCGGGGAGTTAAACCATGTCACCCAGCCGCTATACGGACCGGACAGGTCATAAGTCATTATGCTGATCTGATCAAACTCGTTTTGCAGCGCGGCGAACATCAAGTAGTCTGCGGTCGCGGAATCTCCGTAAGGTGGATAAGCCCCTGCCGCCACCGTCAGCAGCATGTGTTGGGGAAATCCGTTCAGCGCGGAGCGCAACCCGTTCACCAGGTTGGTGAACTGCTGGGCATCCGTGGAAGGCAGCGGCTCCCAATCAATGTCCACACCATCATAGCCACGCGTCGCCACAAAATTTGTGAGGTTGTTGATAAAGGACGAAAGGTTGGCCGCACTGGTCGCGCCTTGAAAGAGACTTTCGGTGCCACCACCACCGACACAAATCAGCACTTTTCTGCCGGCGGCATGGGCTTGCGACACGATGTCAGCGGAGTTGGCGGTAGTAATACTGTTGGCACTGCTGTCCAGCGAGCCGTCCACGTTCGGCACGACGGAAAAATGGATGATGTCAGTCAGGGTGGTAAAATCAATGCTGGCTGCCGGCATTCCAGCCTGCTCCCACCCCGGATAGTAACCAGTGGTCCAAAGATCGGCTCGGGCTGCGAAGGAAGAAAGACACACAGCACCGCTTAACAATATTACCCGCAGTCCGGGAAAGAGGGTCGTGGATTGTTCCATCAGTTTAAGGATTGGCAGCGGCATGCTGTGTGAACCACAACCAATCGGCGTTCTGGTTGCCACCGGTCAAGTAAGGGTAGTGTGTAGTTGCAGTGATTAGCACTCCAGTCACCCACTTGTGAACAATGGCATGACCATCGGCGAACGAAAAAGCGCAAGCACCCCCAAGATATGCCGCCGGCACATCGGGAAAACCAGCCGCCGAAGGCTGGCTTGCTATCTGCATATACCCGTCATTGATGGTTTGTGCATTATCTTCGCTAAACACATAGGCATCCGAAGGACCCGGCTGTGTAATATCCGATTCTCTGACATAAGAGATGGCGGGGTAATCGTAAGTAATGGCCTTTTTTATATATACACATCCCATCTGGCCGTTCATTGTATAGCTTCTGATCCGCGAACCATTTTTGGAAGGCGTTGTATCTGCGGGTGATTTGTAAACGCCAAGCTGATTAGCCAAGTATGGAGCGAGCAAACCATCTGTATAGAGCGTAGTATTGGTATTACCCACTTCATAGTTAGGCCCCTCCACATAAGTCATGGTGGTGACATCAATCCAAGCTTTTCCACCGGCCAAGTTCTGGCCGTATGGAGCATTGGGAAGCAAAAAACCGTTGTTGTCATTCGCATACATGATCGCTCCAAGTTGAAGCTGCTTGATGTTGCTTACGGATTTCATGGCCCAAGCCCTCATTTTGGCTTTGGATAGGGCGGGTAGAAGCATGGCAGCCAAAATGGCAATGATGGCTATCACGACCAGAAGCTCTATAAGCGTGAAAGCCGCACGGCTATGGCGAACAGTTCGACGGTCGGAAATATTATCAGTTAAGCGACTTTTCATAATCTTAACACTGCTACTAATCACCCGCCTGCCGGGGTTTATTTTATCACCCCGGCAGACGGATTTCAAGCTTCGCTGCTCGTTACTGCAACTGAACCCGATAGAACAGGTGTGACGACACACTTGCAGAATTGGTATAGGGTGAAGACGCCCCACCAACATTCACATATGGTCCACTGACATTCGCTGCCGACTGAAGCGTGCCGGCCGGCCAAGATATCACCACATTTGTGCCAGATTTCACGGCAGTCAGATAGGTTGTGTTCAGGAAGTGTTCCTGAATTTGCTGCGGGTTGAGCACATAATTGTAAACGGCCAGGTCTTCGAACCCGCCATCCCAACCGCCAAAAGCATTGTCACTCCGTATGGCGATCGTAGTCGGGCCGCCCGCAACACTCGGATCCCCATTGATGCCGTTTTGAACAAAGCCCACGCCGCTTACGCTTTCCGTAAGCACCAGTCGGTTGTTCACGAACCAATTCATGTTGGTGCCATCATCCGTGAGCACCATGTAATACCAGGCTCCAGGCACGAGCGGGTGGTCGACAAATTCGCTGGTAAAGCTGCCATTGGCACCCCCATTGAAGATATTCCAAGTCCAATAGCTCGCCACATGCACATAAATATTCCACCCTGTGAGATTAGCACCCGAGTTTTGATTACCCTCGGAAGAAATCGGCGTCCGAAAGTTGTTGGGATCAACCGAGGTGGGCTGGAGCCAGAATTCGTAAGTCCATGGTCCGGACACGGGATTGAGTTCCAACGCATAAGGTATCGTGACGATTGCCGTATTGGTGAGGTGAACGGCGGTATCATTCGCATTATTTGGAACGCCACTCGGATAGCCGAAGGTTAAATCGGGTGGGGTATACAAATATGAACCATCGAAACTGCCAGCAGCGTCCAAAGCGGTGGTGCTGCTATTCGGTTCATCAAAGTGCCAGTAGGCGACCGGGGCGTCCGCCATCACAATCTTGGAATATGCGGTAACCGGCGCAGAGGCGGTGCGGGCAATCACGGCCAGGCTTGCCTGACTGCTGGGGGCATTCCCAAAAGGATTTGTTACTTGAGCATAATAGAGATTTCCGCTGGCGGACGCTTGAACGTTCGATAACCACAATGTGTCGCTAGTCGCACCTGCAATTGCCTGATCAACCGAATTGGAAATGCTATGCCACTGATAAGTAATCGGCAAGGCACCGTTGGCAACGACCCGGAAGGCGGCCCAGCTTCCCACTCTGCGGGTGATAGAGAACGGATTATAGACTATGTTTAAGTTCGTCTCAACCGTCAGCGTTACAACGGTGCTGTTGGTGTGGCCCACAGAATTGGTCACCGTCACATAGAAGCTCGCCCCGTTATCGCCGGGATAAACTGGTGTGATGGTGTAAGTATTGTTCGTTGCATTTGGAATCGGACCACTTCCCTGTCTTGTCCATTGATAAGACAAGGGCGCGGTGCCAGCGGCCAGGGAGGAGAATGTCACCGTCACTCCTTGATAATTGGTGGCGGATGCCGGCTGCTGGTTAAAATAAGGTGCCGTCGGTATTGCTCGAATCTCATTGGTTCCCACAGCGTAGTGATTTGTGACTTGCGTATAGCTCAACGCATAATTGTAAATGGCAACCTGACTTACATACCCATCAAATGGGATCTGTCCGGTATTCGGACCTTCACCCAAGAGCATGTCCGAAGACCCGTTATTGGCAAGATATTCTGGGACGTTGGGATAAGTGATGGCTGCAACGCCGTTTGCGAAAAGGATTGCATTCGTGCCATTATAAGTGAGCACCAGATGAGTCCATTTGCCCAAGGTTACGGCGGGTCCACCGAAGACCAAGCCGGGATTGGGTCTAAGACTGAATGACCAGGTGCTTCCGGGGCCAGGTGTCTGATAAAAGTTCCACCCGCACGAATTGTTCCAGGGAGCCGGTTGACTAAAATTGCAAGAATTGTCCAAAGGCACCTCGTAACCGCTGGGTTGTGTGGTGGCCTGCACCCACATTTCCGCAGAGAATTGCGCACCGGTTATGCCATCGGCGGTTGTAGGGTTTACTGCCGCAGTAAACGGAATATCAATGTTGCCTTGCCCAGCGCCAGTGGACGTCGCGAACAGCACGGCATTACTGTCAACGCCCGGCACCCCCAACTGCGGATAGATGGTAACCGCATCAGCTTGGGTAACGTAATTGACTGCACCGGAAACAGCATTGCCCGACGAATCGGCCACGGAGGCGGATCCACTCGGCTCGTTGAGTTCATAGTAGGCGACCGGGTGATCCGCCAGGATTGTGGTTGAATAATCTGCCGCACCCGCAGTGCGGACTCCTGACAACACCAGTGCCGCCACGAATGGCAGCATCTGCTTTTTCCATAGGGTTATTTTTTTTGCGATTTCATAGGCTCATATCAACTACGGTTAATGGTTTGGGCGCTTGCTTCCTCACGCTGGTTTCGACTCTAGTTTTTATTCCGATTCTGTCCACCCCCTGTATTGGGGGGGTGGAGCAAAGCCGCCGACACCAGAATCCTCCTCCTTCAATTCCGCAAGCCATCAGACTATTTTTCCAGATACCGGATGACCGCTTCCGTGCGGGTGCGCACGTTGAGCTGCTCAAAAATCTTTTTGATGTGGCCATGCACCGTCCAGACGCTGATCCCCATCCCCTGCGCAATTTCCTTGTCCACACAACCCTTGCTCAACAGCGCCAGCACTTCTCGTTCGCGGCGGGTGAGCTTGGCCAGCGTTGAGTTGTCGTGGGTGGAACGCAGTTGCAGCAGTTCCTGAAAATAATATTTCACGCGCAGCAGCAGGTCGTCCGTCATCAATTCCGACCGGCTGGCGACATTGAGGATCGGCTCCAGCAACCGGTCCGGCTTGACGCGCTTGACCAGATATCCGCCGGCTCCGCCCGGTGTGGAAACAAACATCTGGTCGCCGTCCACATGCACCGAATAGGTGAGGGCCGGCACGCCCGGCTGGATGGGCGCGATGTTGCCGGTGGATTTGAAGCCGATGCGACCGGCCAGGTTGCGGTTCAAGAGCACCATGCGCGGCTTGTGTTCGGCCAGCGCGCGCGTGAAAGCTTCGATCGAGTCGCAGGCAACGCTGCCAAAGCCGGACTGCTGGTCTATGCTCCAGCACAATGCCCGGCGGATGCCTGCATCCAGTTCCACCACCAGCACGCGCTGCCGGTTCGGATTGGCTTGCAAAGCATCAGGGGCCTGACCGCCTCGCTGACCCACCAACGTGTGAATGGTCGTATAAGTCCACAACACCGGGTTCTGGCACCACTCAAAGCTCACGATCAGTTCGCGGGTGAATTGTTGGAAGACGCTGTTCCACCCATGCTTTACCACCGTCTGATAAATCTGGGCCGCTTTGACCGCCGCCGCCTCCAAGTCCGGTGTGCCAAGCGGGAAAAAATATCCCACCCCGCCCTGCTCAATGCGCGTGGCCAGATCCAGTTCGGTTTCGCCAGAAGCCGGGAAACGATAACGCCGCAGAATCAGACGATCTTTCCAATTGCCATTAGTGGTTGTCTCAGTTTTCGCGAAACTTCTGCTGGGATGTGGCTTGGACATCGGTTTAATGAAAAGGCTTTTGGCCAGTGCCGTCAACTCGCAACCGGAGGGTCGTTATGCCGGCAGTAATGTCAGACCGTTTCAACGGGCTTGATCGCCGCCGCAAGTTTGGTTTGAAACCCATTTTTCCCGGTGGTCGAGGCCGTTGATCGGAATGGTTCCCATTCCGGCTGGTTCTCGAAAACCCAGTGATAGTAGTCCGATTCCTTGAGCTGGCTGCCGGCCGTTTCGTCCAGAATCAGCGTGCAATCGGGATGCAATTGCAACGCGGTGGCG
>Ga0316231_1000518_pt1 | contig 53207 bp, 44 predicted proteins | sample TBH18027metaG_FD_206002 | JGI IMG/M metagenome (GOLD analysis project Ga0316231, IMG submission 206002) | Freshwater microbial communities from Trout Bog Lake, Wisconsin, USA - TBH18027 | ecosystem: Environmental > Aquatic > Freshwater > Lake > Hypolimnion/Profundal zone | place: USA: Wisconsin... | reverse complement strand
ATTCATTCTTCGTGCCTTTGTGTCTTGGTGGTGAACCCGGCTCAATCCGGCGGCAACGGGTTGAACTGCTCCAGCGTCGCGGAATAATTCGTCTGAACCTGCGGCGGTGTCACCGCGTTGTTCGTCACCACCACCGGGTGGAACTGCACCACCGCGCGCGTGGCCGTCTCCGCCACCACCTGGTAATTTGTGACCATCCCGAAATACGCCGCGCCGCCGCTGGTCACCACGCCGTTGGGCGCGGGCTTGAGCGTCTGGCCGTAGCAATAAATCACATAGCGCGGAGCAGTGCTCGCGCGCAGCAGCGAAAGTGTCTGCTGCGGCAGCCATTCCATCATCGCGTCGTTCACTCCGGTCGCGAGGTTTTGTCCGGCAAGGAACGGTGATTGTTCCGTCAGTGCCGGCACGGCCAGAATGTTGCCCACATGTTCAAATGCGCCAACCAGTCCGTCGGGATTCTTAAAGTTCGCCCGGACATCGTTGATGCCGTTGGTGCCGTTCTGCACCAGATAGCCCAGACAGAACGGTGAATTCGGACTGGCCGGAGGCCCGGCCGGCACCGGCGCCCCAAAGGTTCCGGCCGGATTGATCATGGTGAAATTTGTGAGGCTCGTCGGCACCGCCATGCCGCTGAACAAGGCCGACCACGCGGCCAGCCCGGCGGCGGGATTGTTCGTGTTGGCGGCCACGTTGATGGACAGCCGGCCGCGGGTCGCGTTGTCATTGACCGCTGTGTTGAAAATGTCGAACAGCAGGAAATCGTCCGTCGGCCGAGCGTTGATGGCGTCAAACGCATTCCGGTTGCCCGTCCAGTTCGTCCAGGTCGTCAAGCCATTCGCCGCGCCATTGAGCTGTGTCGGAGTGAGATTCAAAATATTGGTGGCCTTGAGAAACACCGTCTGCCACGGCGTGCCGCGATGCACCCGGCCCAGCCAGCCGACCGTCGGGTATTTGTTCACCGGGAAGGCCCAGGCATCCGAGTTCGTCACGCCCGGGTCTTTGTAGGCGAAGTTGTAGGGATTATTGTCCGAACCCGCAAACTTGTGAACCGCGCCCCACGGTGCATAACGGTGATTCAAACTGCCGATGTTTGCCAGCGTCCCAAAGAAATTGGTCGTCGCCAGGTAGGTTTTGCTCAAACCGGTCGGCGGATTGACGTCCGTCTCCGAGAAATTCAAATCGCTTCCCAAATAATGCACCAAGGGATCATTGGCCTGCCAGGTGGTGTATTCGTAAGCGGTGACCGTCGGTGAGTAAGGCACCTGATGAATCAGATTGGTCAGATAACCCTCAAAAGCATTGGTCGCCGCCTGGCCGATGAGCGGCAACGGAATTGCGCCCGCGCTGCCTCCCATGAAAACCCAAAACCCGTCAATTTCGGCGGCTGCCGGCGGGTTTTTCCAATACAGGCTATTCAGAGGAATGGCAGCACTATCTTTCGCCGCGTTGATTTGATTGGCAATGGCAATCGGCACGCCGCTGGCCGCGCCCAAAGTTTGGAGATTCGTCGTCCACATGTTGAGGTAAGAGGCCTGATTTCCCAAATTGCTTTGAATTTCAGCGTTCAAATTCCGGCTGCTGTCCGGGCCGGCGAAGTGCGCATAATCTATGACGTGATTGCCATCCAGGATGAAGGTCTGCAGCCGGTTGGTGGTCAGCAAACCAAACTGCGGCAGCTGGGGAAGGTTCACGATGTTAGTTTGCCAATACGCCGCGTCGGGCGAAGTAAAACCGCCGCCCCAGACATAGGTTTGATTGGTCAGGAAAGTGATGTTGGTGAGTTGATAGACGAAAGACTGCGGTGCCTTATTAGACCATTCCTGAACTGTCACATTTGTAAAAGCGCGATAGGCGTTTTGATAGGGTGATAGAGGGTCACCATTGGTCAGTGCCAATGACAGGGTTTCATTCACCACAATCTGCACCGGCCGGTTATAGCTGTTGGTGTAGGAATTCCAGAATTCAATGCCCAGCGAGCTGCCAATGCCAAAGACATACGCCTCATTGGTAAAACTGAATTGCGGCGGATAACTGTAGTTGGCCCGTTTGATCTGTAGCTTGCGGGTGATTTGAACCGCATTGTTGATCGAAAACTCGTTGAAGTTCGGGAAACCTTTCTTCGCGCCGACGATCCACGGGACGCCGTAGACGTTCACAAACCCCTTCGCGTCAGCAATGGGTTGGTAACTGCCAAAATAATTTGTCAGATATGAAATGTTATAGGGTGATGCCAATTGATTATCGTTGATGCCGGATATCGTGTTTGGCCCAAATCCACTGGAAAGGTTTGTGTAGCTGGCGATGAAAACATTGCCGAAATTATCATGTTCAAACAGCGGACGGAAAACGGACGGGAAGAATGAATTGGTCGAGGCATCGTAGATGTTGGCCGCCAGTTGCAGCACGCGCTGGACGGAGGACGCATAAACAAACCGGCCATTGATGTAAACGGGAATATTGGTGACGCCAAACGCCGGTATCTGGTTGGTCATGCCAAACAGCGGCAGGTTCGTCAGTCCGATTCCAGTCAGATCGTTGGTATGGATGTTTAAATTAACATCGGTGTAATAATAATTGGTGTAGATGCCGTAGTAGGTCGCCAGATAATTGGACGGGCCGGCCTGAAACCAGTTGGTCGTGTAAAGCCGGAGCATCCGGTCGGCGGCGTTGGTGAAAAAGGCGAGCGGCGTCCACGCCATGAAATTGGTCAGAGCCGCCGGGCCGGTGAACGTGTGAGTCGCCTTAATAAGGCCATGATCGAGATTGTCGTAGTTCAGATTCATCTTGCCGGTTTCCGGCGAGGAATCCGTGCCGAGCTGCGCGAGCAGCCGGTAAAACGTGTAGCGGTCATAGGTGGAATTGGTTTTTCCGCCAAAAAAATTCACGCCCGCATCCAGCAATCGTCCTGTGAAATAGTTGTTGGCGGCGATTTGAGCCGGTGCCACGCCCGATCCGGTTTTGTTCGGGTCGAACAAATCTGAAAACAGGGCGAAGTAATGATTGGTGTTGTCCGCACCCGGCCACAAGTAATTGTTCAGACCGTAATTGTAAAATGGAACGGCAGTGTTGGTCATTGCCTGGCCAAGTGGAAAACCAAGTGGTAAAATGTCCACCGAACCACCGCTCAACGAATAGTTTGGAAATAACGTGGGAACGAAATTCAGCGAGCCAAAGGTGTTGTTATAGCGATACGCAAGCAATGCGCGGGCATCGTCAAAGGCATATCCAGTATTGCCGCCAATGGCCGGCGGTGGGCTGTATTGATAAAAATTATTATTATTGACCGTGTTTTCAGCCGTCGGTGGATCCCATTCATTCGGATTCAAGTCGGTGAGAAACGCGGCGAGATTGATTTCCCACGAACCGACGCCCTGGTTGCGAAAATAGACATCGCCCACGCCCGGTTGCGTTGGATTCACCGCTGTATTTGCATTGCCATGCAGCGACTGGTTGTGGATGTAATTCAAATCGAGCGTGTTGTCGGCGGGCAGGGCGATGAAGGCGTAGCGCGCCACAAATTTGTTGTTCGGTCCGTGCGGCGCGTCCGGCCGTTCCAGCACGCCAATCCATTGCGGGTCGCCCATTTGAAAACTGGTGGTGTCAAGCCCGACACCGTTGTTGTCCAGGTTGGTCACCATGCCGCTGTCTTCAAATTTCCCGTTGCGGTTCAGGTCGAGGTAAAAGCGAAAATCACTCACGCCGAGCGCATTGGTTGGCACAAACACCGGCACGCGCGGCAGGTAAAGCAGGTTGGCGATGTTTTGCAAGAAATCGTAATTGGGCGAGGTGTTGTTTAACGGATTGCCGTTGTTGTAAGCGTAATTGACGTTCGTCGGATTTGAACTTCCTGAATAAAAGCCATTCGCGTTGATAAAATTCGTCGAGACGAGCAGGTTGTTGACATACGGATTGGTGGTGGCGAGCGCGGAGGAGATGATCTGCGCCTCGGCGCTGGCCAGCGCGGCGTCGGCGGCATACCGTGCCGTGGCCGTGTCGGTGGAGGTGACCACCGAGCCGCGTTCGCGCCGGCTGATGGCCAGGAACGCCACGGCCATGATGAGCGTCACGGACAGCAAAATGAGCGTGATGACGAGGGCGAAACCCTGCCGGGATTGATGATTGATGATTGATGATTGATGATTTGTGTCCGCGCCGGCGCGACTACCGGCAATGCCCGGCGGCGGCGATTTTCTTTCAATCGTCAATCGTAAATCGTCAATCGTAAATGGTAATTTCATCGGTAGGCGGCGGGGTCAACGTTCGGGATGGTCACGCGCTGGCGGAAAACGTGGAGCTTGCCGGCCTGGCCCGCCAGATACTGCCACTGGGCCGGAACGGTCAGCGGCGACTGCCCGGAAATGCCGCGCGATTCGGCGCGCTGCAAAGTGCGGTCTTCCAGCGTGGCCATTTCAATCTCCACCGACGCCGGCAGCGCGTTGCTAAAAAAAAGACAGCAGACGCCGTTGGGCGAATAATTGGTGCGGATGTTCGTCCGGTTGGTGAAAATCAATTTGCCGTCGGCGTCGAACGGCGAGAGCTTGAACGCCACCACGCCGTCGAGCAGATGGCTGCAGTTTGTGCCGTTCGGCGCGGCGAGAAAATTCTGGAAGTTGACATAATACAACGAGGCCGGTTCGTAGGCCGCCGCCACCGGACTGCTGGCGCTGAATCGGTAGAGCGAATAGAGGTTGGTCGGCGACACATACACGGCGTAGCCCGTGCCATACCACGTCGGCACGCCGTTTTGGTTGCCGCGGCTCAGGATGAAAATGTTGTCCAGGAGGTTGCTGCGGATGTTGCCGCTGGCCACCAGCGAATTGGTCAGGATGGGATAATTGTAATTGGTGATGCACAGGTTCACCGCCGGGTAGGCGCCGCTGACGATATTGCTGGTTCCGAGCGACGGCGCCATCGCCCGCAGGTCGCCGGTGATGAGGTCCATCGCCGCGCGGCCGCCTTCGAGCACGTCGGTCTGCGTGACGCTGGCGCGGAACGCGGCCTGCGTGCTGCTGAACACGCCCATCAGCGCGATGACGATGAGCGAGAGCAGTACCATCACCACCATGACCTCGATGAGCGTGAAGGCGCGGCGAATGAAGAATGAAGAATGAAGAATGAAGAATGAAGCGGCGCGTCTCCGTTCACCCGTTCGGAATTCGGAATTTGAAATTTGAAATTTGATTCTCACTTGGTGATGGCGAACGATTGCGGCTGGTAAAAATAAAGCATCGGCCCATAGCTGGCATTGGTCGCCACCTGTCCGGCGACGAGCGCACGGTAGGTCTGACGCCCGTTGCCCAGCTTGCCGTTGGGCTGCTGCGGCCAGAGAAAGGTCAGGCGCAGCTCGTGCAGATTCTGGGCGAGCTGCTGGCTGTAAGCGGGCGGCCCGTTGGGAAAGATCAAAGTGTTAAAAATATTTGTGTCCGTCGCCACCGGCGCGTTCACGCAATAAATGCGGTAGGTGAACGTGTCTTCCTGAAGGATCTGATTGTCCTGCGGCGGTTTTTCCACCGCCGGGCCGCTGAGGGAGCGGACGTAGGCGACGATGTGGTTGCTGTAAAATTTGTTCCCGCTGAGAAGATTGTTTATCGGCCCACCATTTAAATCTGTGAACTCCGGCGTGCTCAACAGCCCAATGATGTTCGTGCCGTTGTTAATGGGCCAGGCAGGGCTGTAGGGAAAAGTGGTGGGAGCGGTTGTGGAACTGGAATAGGTGTAACCGCTCCCTCCGCTTTTATTAAACGTGCCATCCGAATTATACAAGGCCCAGTTATTGGTGATGAAATAAACATAGTTCGTCAAATCATTCATGCCGAGCGAGCCGTTGCGGACGGCTTCCATGAGGATGGTGGCGTCCTGGTTGATGATGGTGCTCTCGCGGTTTTCCCGCTGCACGTTCATGCCCAGCGGCAGCACGCCGACGATGGCGACCAGCGCGATGCCGATGATCGCCAGGCAAATGGCGATCTCGATCATCGTGAAGGCACCAACGGATTGCGGATTGCGGATTGCGGATTGCGGATTAATTTTTCGCGCCGGCCGGTGCGCTTTTTTGAATCCGAAATCCGAAATCCGAAATCCGAAATTATAGAAGGGCAGTTTCATTGCAGCTTGTGGTATTCCAGCACCGCGCGGCCGGTCAGTGCGTCAATGTGGACGATGTTGTAGGCCAGGTTGGTGCTGTTGCCCGGCGGAATTTCCTTCACCACGGGCGGGGCAAAGAGCAGCACCTTGTTCGCATCCGCCGCATCGGCCACGCTGCCGTGCGCGAGCGGGATGTAGGCGTCATGGTAATTTCCGGAGGCGTCCACCTCCGAAATCAACTGGCCGAGATAATTGAACGCAATGAAGGGCAGGTAAGGCAGATTGTTGCCGGTCGCCGCCACGGTGTTCGTTTCCGTCGGAAACGGGATGTTGTTGGTGAAGTTAAAGCCGTAAATGGGAAAAGAGGTTCCGGTGATCGAGTCTTTGATGTTGAACGGCGCGATTGGGTAAGGCGGCTGATAAAATTTTTGTGGCGGGATGAAGGTTCCCTCCGGCAGCGTCTGCCACGGCGCGAGGTAATGCCACTGGTGATTGCCCGGCTGGTCGCCCACCGCGCCGTTGGCCATGAACGTGTAGCCCGACAACTGCTGGTCGCACAGGTTGGTGGCGGCGGCCTGCGCCGCAGGAGTCAGGCTGTTGAACCAGGGATTGGGAGGAACCGTTGCCGATATCACCCAAAAATTCGTCGGCACGAAAACCATGTAAACCGTCGTGCGGTTGGCCAGGGCGAGCTGACGCGCGCGGCCGACATCGTCCAGCAACTGGCGCGCAGCGCTGACGTTCGCATCCGATTTTCCGAGGTTCTTGAGCGCTGGCACGGACAGCCCAGCCAGAATGCCGAGGATGGCGATGACGACGAGCAGCTCGATGAGCGTGAAGCCATTTTCGATTTTCGATTTTCGATTTTCGATTGGACAAGGCCGCGCCGCGCCGGAAGCGGGCGACATTCGGCAATTGTAAATCGGCAATCGTAAATTCTTCATATCACTTCCAACTCAGGACATTGTCCTTGTTTTCGCGGTCGTTGGCCGGATCGCCGGGATCAATTTTCCCGTTTGGCCCGGCGGACCAGACCATGACCTTGCCGTGATACAGCCAGTTGTCGGTGGTCGCATTGGCACCATCGGGATTGGTCAAACCGTTGCGACCACCATGAGAGACGGCGTCCAAACAATAAAAAGCGTCCTTGGTTTGTTCGTCATAATTCAAGTCCATCGAGATGATGTAGGGATTGCCCCACGGGTCGCGATAAATGAGATCGGTGTCGACACCCGGCAAAGGTGTTCCGCCTGTCCCCGTAACCCAGCCGGACATCTTGGCGTTCAGGAAAATGGTCTGCTGCGGATTTTTCTGATGGCCGATATTCACCGTCGCACCACTGCCGGATGGATAGTTTGTTTGATCCATCAGGATCGCGATCACTTCGGAATTGTTGGTGGTGTAAAGGGAATAGCCGGCGGGAAGTGCCGGAGTTGCTCCAGATGCAATGTAATTGGCAAAAATGCTACCGCCGTAGGTGAAATCACCCGTCGGACCCGTTGCCGCGGAACTTTGCACGCCGCTGGAAACCGGAAAGCGGCCGTAGGCCGAATCGTAAGCCACAATGGCGTTGGCGATGTCCTGCGCCTCGAGCCGGGCCTTGACCATCTTGGCGTGCGTCTTGGCCGCCGCGAGCACCGTCAAGGTCATTGACGCGAGGATGGCGATGATGGCGATGACGACGAGCAGTTCGATGAGGGTGAAGCCCGCACGCAGGCGGCGCGAGGAGATGGTTTTCATGTTTTTTGGATGATTTGACCGACAGCCAGTATGCCGAAACGGCGGCGTGGTGGGCAATGGTTTTATCGTGACATTACGATCGCCGGTTGCCGGCGGTTGAACGATAATCGGCGGCGACCAGGCGCAGTCGTGCCAGTCCACGCGGAGGGTGTTTGCGCGCCGCGGATTTTGGAAAATCGCCTTGAGACACATAAAAAATTTCAGGGCAGGGTGGTGTTCTTCTGGACCTCCTTGGTCCAGTTGCAGATCAGGTTCTTCTGGTTGGCGATGGAAAGCACAATCCACAGGTCATACGAAGTGGGATTGTTGGTTCCGGGACAGACGTAACGCCACGGATTCGAGCCGATCAAACCGATGGGTTTATAGGATTGATCCGGCCCGCCCACCGAACCGAAAAGGAAATTTATATACATGCCCGCAACCGTATTTGTCCCGTATTGGCCGGGCCTGAGGTCGGGAAGAAAATTTTTGGCGGCCGCCGCATCTTCGCCCGAACCTTTGGTGCAATTGATGAATCCGGCCAAACCAAAAGTTGACATGATACTGCCGGCGAGAATGGAGGCGCTGTGATCCAAAGTATAATATGTGCCAAGGCTGGGGTTGCTGGGGCTGTCATTGGTCGTGCCGAGCAGCTCAAAATACAACGGGTTAGCCAGACTATTTGTCCCGCTGGGCGGATAAGCCCCGTAGGTGGCCTTGTAGCTGTCAAGGGCCGTCTCAATCTGCGCCATCTCCCCCTGCGTCTTGTTGATGAATTCCCTTCGCTTGAGTTGTTTCATGACGGGAATGGTGAACGACGCCAGCAGGCCGATGATGGAGATGACCACCAGCAGCTCGATGAGGGTGAAGGCGGGCAAGCGACGGGTGACGGGTGACGGGTGACGGGAATCCGCCCGGATCGCTGCGTTGTTTGTCCTGTCACTTGTCGCCTGGCACATGTCACGTTTCATAGTTTTCATTTTTCGCGAATTTCGTTTTCCATCCGTTCACTCAGCCACTGTTTGATCATGCTCTGATAATTCAGATACCGCGACCGCGCCAGCCGCTTGATGCGCGCCAGCATCCGCGGATCAATCCGCAGCGTGATGGTTACGGACTCGGACGACTCGGCGCTGGTCGCCGTGGCCGCCTCCATCAGGCGCAGGTCCGGCCGGTTCTCCGACCAGAAATCCGACTCGGCCGCCTCGCTGTCGAAGAGCGGCACCTCTTCCCAATTGGCAAAAGTTCGCACGGTGTCAGTTTTTAATTCTCAATTTTAAATTTTTAGTCCGGCGAAATCTCACGCCTCGTTTGGTGCTTTGAACTCAAAACTAAAAATTCAAAACGCAAATTTTTATTACGCCAGCGTCTGATCCATCTTCCGCTGGTAAAAAAATCTTTCTTCCGGCTCGAACGCGCGGGCGTAGAGAACGCGGACGGATTTGCCGTTGGTCCGATACACGCTGAAAATCCCGATGCCGCCGGCGGACATGCCGAGGTTGAAAAAGCGTGTCTGGACGCCAAATCTCGGCGAGTCGGGCAGCAGCCGGACCGCGAACGGGTCTTCAAAAGACTCTTCAATTTCCCGCTGATTCAAAGAACCATCCAAATCGAAGGGCGGATTGTTCCAATCGAACTCCATATCGGGTTAATTGTAAATAGGACGCCCATGCAATGTGATTACATTGTATTTACATGTGGACGCCATAATTGTCAACGGATTTTTGTGGTTTTCGGCAAAAATCGGGCCGAGACGAAGGTCATTCGCCGGGTTTGCCGCTGTCTTCACCGCTCATGTTGCTGATCATGGCAATCAGCGGCAGGAACATCGCGATGACGATGCTGCCGACGATGACGGCCAGAAAGACGATCATGATGGGTTCGAGCAGCGACGTCATGGCGGCAACAGCGTTGTCCACTTCCTCGTCGTAGTTGTCGGCGATCTTCAAAAGCATTTCCGGCATGGCGCCGGTCTGTTCGCCGACGTCCACCATGCTGACAACCATCGGCGGAAATACACCGGACGCCTCGAGCGGCGCGGTGATGGTCTCGCCTTCCTTGACGCTTTCGTGAACCTTGCCGATGGCATTGCTGATGATGACATTGCCGGAAGTCTCACGGACGATGGTGAGCGCCTGCAAAATGGGGACGCCGCTGCTGACGAGCGTGCCGAGCGTGCGCGTGAAACGCGAGATGGCGACCTTGCTGATGACCGGGCCGAGCGCGGGCATCTTGAGTTTGAATTTGTCCCACAGCAGGCGGCCGACCTTGGTCTTGCCGGTTACGATCAAAAAGATGACCACCACCACGGCCACGATGCCCATCGTTTCCAAAATGTGATCCTTGATCATTTCACTGATGCCGAGCACCAGCTTGGTGAACCCCGGCAACTCCATGCCCATGCCGGCAAACACGTCCTTGAACTTGGGCACGACAAAGCACATCAGCAGAATCATGATGCCGACGGCGACGATTAGCACGGCCACGGGATAAAACAGCGCGGCCTTGACCTTGCCCTTGATCTTCTGGGCCTTTTCGGAAAATTCCGCGAGCCGCTTGAGCACGACTTCAAGCACACCGCCCAGTTCGCCGGCCTTGACCATGTTGACGAACAGCTTGTTGAAAACTTTGGGATGCTGGGCGAGGCCTTCCGAAAACGTGCTGCCGCCCTCGATGGACAGGGACAGGTCGCCGAGAATTTTTTTCAGGTTCGCGTTGCGCTCCTGTTTTTCCAGCACGCGCAGGCCGCGCAGCAGCGGCAGGCCGGCGTCCACGAGCGTCGCGAGTTGTCGCGTGAAGGTCGTCAGCACCTTCGGCTTCACGCCGCCGCCGAGGCCGGGGATGCTGAGGTTGATGTTGATACCGCCTTTTTTGCCGCCCCTGGCCGGGACCTTGCCCTTGGCTTTTTTGCCGGAAGTCTTTTTGTCCTGCACCTTGTCCGCCTCGACGATCTTCGTGGGGAACAACTGCATGTCCTTCACGCGACCGATGGCCTCGTTCTGGCTGGCGGCTTCAATCGAGCCTTTGGTCTCGGCGCCCTTCTGGTCCAGCGCCACATAATCGTATTTAGGCATAAATCAATTCAGTTGATAGCGAGTAGTTGATAGAGCCGTTGGTTGATGGCTGATGTTGAACTATCAACTCATCAAGTGTATTTGACGACTTCCTCAATGGTTGTATCACCCTCGAATATGCTGCGCAAGCCGTCTTCGCGCAAGGTGACCATGCCGAGCTCGACCGCCTTCTGCCGCACCACCACCGTCGGCGCGCGCTCGTTGATGAGCGTGCGGATGGGTTCGCTGATGATGAGCAGCTCGAAAATGCCCTTGCGGCCCTTGTAGCCGGTGTCGTTGCAGATCTGGCAGCCGCGGCCGTAATGAAACACCTTGTCGCCCAGATCGTGCGGCGAGAGGTTGAGCAGGCCGAGCTGGTCCTCCGTCGGTTCGAACGGTGTCCGGCAGTTTTTGCAGACCGTCCGCACCAGCCGCTGGCCGAGCACGGCCATCAGCGTCGAGGAAATCAAAAACGGTTCCACGCCCATGTCCACCAGACGCGTCACGGCACCGGGCGAATCGTTCGTGTGCAGCGTGCTCAACACGAGATGGCCGGTCAGCGACGCCTGCACGGAGATCTGCGCGGTCTCCAAATCGCGCATTTCGCCGACCATGATGATGTCCGGGTCCTGGCGCAAAAAGGAGCGCAGCGCCTTGCCGAAGGTCATGCCTGCCGCCTCGTGGATGGCGACCTGCATGATGCCTTCGATGTCAAATTCCACCGGGTCCTCGGCGGTGAGCAGTTTGGAATCAATCGTGTTGACGCGGCGCAGGCAGGAATAAAGCGTGGTCGTCTTGCCGCAGCCGGTCGGGCCGGTGACGACGAAAATGCCGTTGGGCCGCAGGATCACCTCCGACACGAAATCATAAACCGATTTGGGCAGGCCGAGCGATTCCAGTTCCAGCGTCACCGACGAACGGTCCAGCACGCGCAGCACGACCGATTCGCCAAACTGCGTCGGGAGCGTGGACATGCGCAAGTCCACCTGCTTGCCAAGCGCCGTGTGGGTGATGCGTCCGTCCTGCGGCATCCGGCGTTCGGAGATGTTCAGGTTCGCCATGATTTTCAGGCGCGAGATCACGGGCAGCGCCAGATTTTTCGGCGGCGGCGCCATTTCATACAGCGCGCCGTCCACGCGGTAGCGGATGCGGAACTCGGTTTCGAACGGCTCGAAGTGGATGTCGCTCGCGCGGTCGGCCACGGCCTGCTGCAGCACCAGGTTCACGAACTTCACGATCGGCGCGTCGTTGGCGAGATCCGCCATGAGCTTCTCGTCATCCGCCGCGTCGCCGATTTCGCGCTCCATGGCCTTGCCGGCCTTGCCGGCGGACATCTCCTTCAGGATTTCAGCGAAACTCTCCGACTCGCCCGCGCCGTAAAGCCGGTCAATGGTCCGGTCGATTTCCGTCGGGTCGGCCACCATGATCTGAACGTCGCGCTTCGCGGCGAAATGAATTTCGTCCGCGCGTGCCGGATCCAGCGGCTCGGCCAGCGCGACCTGCAGCGTGTCGCCTTGCAGCGCGATCGGCAGGCAGCGATACATCCGCGCGACCGTCGCCGGGATGATCTTCAACAGCTCGGGGGAAATTTCCCGGTCCTTCAACGACACCACCTCGGTGCCGAGGTAGTTCGCCTCGACGTGCAGGATGTCGTCGAGCTTCATGATGCTGAAGTCCTGCAACACCTGGATCACGGACGCATTGCTGCGCTTGATCTCGGCGGCGACATCCTCGTATTGGAGGTCGTCCACGAGACCCTGCTCCCGGATGAGCGACAACAGCGGATTTGAGATTTCTTCGGGCATCGTAAAAATTATTTCGCGGCCTTGGCGCTTTTGCCCTGGGCGACGGATTGCTCCAGATCGAGTTCCTGCAGCTTCGCCTGGATGGTGGTCGGGTCCTGCGCCTTGGTGATGACTTCCTCGCGGGCGATCATGCCCTGCTGGTATTTATCAATCAGGAAACTGTCCAGCGTCACCATGCCGTATTTGGAACCGGTCTGAATGTCCGACTGGATGCGGAACGTCTTGTTGTCGCGGATGAGCGCGGCGATGGACGGCGTGTTGACCATGATTTCAAACACCGCCACGCGGCCCGGCTTGTCAATGCGCGGAATCAGCAGCTGTGAAATCACCGCCTGCATGACGGTGGAAAGCTGGATGCGCACCATTTCCTGCTGGTTGGTCGGAAACGCGTTCGTGATACGGTCAATCGTCTTGGCCGCGCCGGTGGTGTGCAGCGTGCCGAACACCAAGTGGCCGGTTTCCGCCGCCGTGATCGCGGCTTCAATGGTTTCCAAGTCGCGCATTTCGCCGACCAGAATGATGTCCGGGTCCTGGCGCAGCGCGCGGCGCAACGCCTCGGCGAAGTTCGGCACGTCCACGCCGATTTCGCGCTGGGTGATCAGCGCCTTCTTGTGCTTGTGATAATATTCGATCGGGTCCTCGACGGTGATGATGTGCGCCTCCTCGCGCTCCTCGTTGATGATGTTGATCATCGAGGCGAGCGTCGTCGTCTTGCCGGAGCCGGTCGGCCCGGTCACCAGCACCAGGCCGCGCGGCTTGTAGAGCAATTCCTTGGCGCTGGGCGGTATGCCGATTTGCTCCATCGTCAGCATCTTGCTGGGAATCTGCCGGAGCACCATGCCGAAATTGCCTTTTTCCTTGAACACGCTGACGCGGAACCGCGCCAGCTCGCCGAAGGCAAAACCGAAGTCTGCGCCGCCGCGTTCGCGCGTGCTCTGGATGTGTTCCTCGGAGGTGATGCTGCGCATCAATTCCTCGGTGTCTTCGGGCCGGAGAATCGGACCTTCGACACGGTGCAAAATGCCATGCACGCGGATCACCGGCGGCACGCCCACGCGGATGTGCAGGTCGGATGAATTTTCGGACACCACCAACTGCAACAAATCAGACATCGAGTAGGACATAAATTAAAAAATGCAGAATGAAGAATGAAGAATGCAGAATGACGCGCAATGCGCGACGCGCGTTGTGCGGTGAATTATTTTTGTTTCTTCATTCTTCATTCTAAATTCTTCCTTTTCCATCACGCCTCGTCGCCCACGGTGGAGCGGATGACCTCCTCGGGCGTGGTCAGGCCGGCGAGGATTTTGCGGACGCCGTCCTCGCGCAACGTGCGCATGCCCATCTCCCGCGCCCGGGCGCGCAGCACGGAGGTCGGCGCCTGGTCGTAAATCAATTTCCGCGCCTCGTCGTCAATGGTGAAAATTTCAAACACGCCGAAGCGCCCGCGGTTGCCGGTGTTGTTGCAGTTGTTGCAGCCGCGGCCTTTCATGATCGTCGCGCCCTTCAGCATCTCCGCCGTGATGCCCAGCGCGCGCATTTCCGAATCGGTCGGCGTATAGGGTTCCGGGCATTTCTTGCAGATCTTGCGGACGAGCCGTTGCGCCATGAGGCAACGTGTCGAGGACGCGACCAAAAACGGTTTCACGCCGATGTCCACGAGACGCGCGACCGCGCCGGGCGCGTCGTTGGTGTGCAGCGTGGAGAATACGAGGTGGCCGGTGAGCGACGCGTTGATGGCGATGGACGCCGTCTCCAAATCGCGAATTTCCCCGATCATCACGACGTTCGGCGCCTGACGCAGGATTGCGCGCAACGCCATCGCGAAGGTCAGGCCGACGGTTTCGTTGACCTGCACCTGGTTGATGCCCGCCAATATATATTCCACCGGGTCTTCGACGGTGATGATTTTTTTGTCGGGCCGGTTGATGTAATGCAGGCAGGAATACAGCGTGGTCGTTTTGCCGGAACCGGTCGGACCGGTGACGAGCAAAATGCCGTCGGGCATCGCGATCAGGCGTTCGAACGTCTGCTGGTCGTCCGTGAAAAATCCGAGTTCGGGCAGGCCGAGCTTCAGCCCTTCCTTGTCCAAAATACGCATCACGATGCTTTCACCGTGATTGGTCGGCAGGCAGGAGACGCGCAGGTCAATCAGCTTCGAGCCGACCTTCGTCTGGATGCGCCCGTCCTGCGGGATGCGGTGCTCCGAGATGATCATGTTCGACTGGATCTTCAGGCGCGCGATGATCGAAGGCTGCAGCCGCTTCGGCGGCGACTTCATTTCCTGCATCACGCCGTCAATGCGGTAGCGCAGGCGGAATCTTTTTTCCAGCGGCTCCAGATGAATGTCCGACGCGCGCAGTTTGAAGGCGTCCACGACAATCTGGTTGACGAGCCGGATGAGCGGGCCGTCGGCGTCCAGTTCGCCGCCGTCGTCTTCCAGCGCGCCGAGTTTGCCGATTTGCACGTCGGCTTCCGTCAGTTCCTGGATGACATCTTTGAACGCGCCGTCGGCGATGGTTTTTTTCTCGCCGCCATAATACTTGTTGAGCGCCGCGTCAATGTCCGCCTCCGAGGCCACGCGAAATTCGATCTCGGCGTTGAGCAGGTGGTGCAGCGAATCAATCGTGTTCAGGTCGGACGGGTCGGCGATGGCGACGACAATCTTGCCGTCGGTTTTAAAGAGCGGGAGAACGCGGTATTTTTTGGCGACGTGGCGCGGCACGAGGGAGAGGACATCGTCCTCGATTTTCGTGTTGGCGAGATGGACGACTTCCGCGCCGAACTGCGCGGCCTTGGCCTGCGTAACGTCGCCGGGCTTGATGACCTGGTTGGCGACCAACAAATCCACCACGCCCACGCCGGCGGCTTGCGCCTCCGTGCGGGCTTGGGCGACCTGCCCGGCGTTGGTGAAGCCGAGATCCACTAGCAGGTCCAACAAATAATCGTCTTTTTCTGCCACGAGGTTTTCTGGTAACGGTTTTTAATTCTGGAACGCGGGAAGAACTTTTCATCTAACGCGGCAAATGTCAATGAAGACTCGCGCTTCCACCCAAAAAAATTCCGCGCCGCCGGAGGGAAGTTTTCAAAAAGCCTGGGCCACCGCCGTTCATCACCCAACACTTGCCCGCCAATTCAAGGCAAAGCCGCTAAATTCTGCTATGGAATGTGCGTATTGGAAAATCCGGACGTTGCTGGTAATCTGCCGCCCGAAGAAATGAACACTGCTGGAATTCAGAACGGATTGGCCGGCTATGGATCCGTCGCCGATTCGTTGGGGAATGAAACAGGGCCATGACCCGTGGCGCAAGCCGCGATCAAACCCGCAAATACAGCACCGTAAATGACCGGATGATCTTTTGGTTTGAATGACTTTTCCGCTGCTTCCCGCTCCTCTCGCTGCTGCTGTTCCCAGGCTGCTCTATCGCCGGCCGGAGGCATTAAGGATGAACAACCACCGCACATCAAGGCCAGTCCGATGACTGGAATCAGCATTTGTGTCAGCCGCTTCATGGTTATTCAGGGTTAAAAGCATCAAATCCAGCCGAATCGTCAGAAATCTGACGAATGATCCGGCATTTTAATTCATATTTCAGCAAGGAAAGTTCATTAAGCAATCGGTGAAAAATTTGTCAATTTTCTCAAATTGGTTTAAACCGTCGGCATGTGCCGAAAATCACCGCATGTGTTTTTCCTGCTCGTCCTGCTCATCTTGGGCACTGCCGGTTGCGGCACATTCATGGCTCATCGTTTGGTTCAGGCCCCGAACACATATCCTGATTGGTTCGCTCCCGAGGCTCCGGTGTTGTTGGGATTCAGTCCGAAATTCCTGACCAACTTTCCCCGGCGATTCGTGGAGGTCGGCCCGCCGGGTGCAAGATTGTGTTATCGTGTTGTTGAGCCGGCCGATTATCACCTGAAAGTTTCCTCAACCAACTGGCTCGAACAGGGCAAGCCCGAGACGGAATTTGATTTTCAGGCGGACATTCCCGGCCCGACCAACCACTGGACGTCAGCCCCTCGCGGAACGGTCGTCTTGCTGCATGGCTACGGGCTGGCCCAGTTTTCCATGACACCCTGGGCGTTGCGGCTGGCCGAAGAAGGTTGGCGGTGTGTGCTGGTGGATTTGCGCGGACATGGCAAATCCACCGGGAAGCAAATTTATTATGGCATCCAGGAAGCGCATGATTTGGGCCAGTTGCTGGATCAACTTGAACGGGACGGCAACTTGCAGGCACCGGTCGCGGCCGTGGGCGAATCCTATGGCGCCGTCATGGCCTTGCGGTGGAAGATGGTTGATCCGCGCGTCGGGCCGGTGGTGGCGATAGCCCCGTATGCGAGTTTGTCGAATGCCGTCATGAACCTGCGTCAGGAGTATGCTGGTTGGTTGCCGAAATGGATTTTGAGAGATGGCTTGGACCAGTTGCCGGTGGTCTTGGGGCTGACCGCCGGTGAACTGGATACCACAACGGCATTGGCAAAAAATCCAATCGGCGCATTATTTGTGGCCGGCGGGAAGGATAAAATCATGCCCGAAGCGGATGTTGAACAATTGCGTAATCTGGCCGCCCCGGGAAGTGAACTGATCGTGGTGCCTGATGCCACGCATGAAACCGTGACCTACTATCTGGCCGAATTGTCTCCACCCGTGCTGGCCTGGCTGACCAATCAGACCGATCTGGAAAATTCTGTCGGCACAAATCTTGTGTTCAACGCAAAGTGAACGGCGACGCTTGACGTGACGAGGAGCAGCCGAACAGAGTTGGGGCCTTGGGAGGTTCTTCTTGAATGATTATTTGTCAGGAGCAATGCGCAGGATCGTCGCGGATGCGGGTGCCACTTGGATCATGATGTTGCCGGAATGGTGGCTCTTGACCTTGCTCCACCGGCCCGACCAGATTCCCTGCGGAGTGACGGCGGCACCGCCCAGCGTCACGTCCTGCTTGGCGGCAACGTCTTGATGCTTCTGTTTCAAATCCATCTGTTGCCACGCACCCGTGGCAATTCCCTGGGGCAGCTTGATGGAAACGCCAGCGGATTGCGCCTGGTCACCATAGCTTTTGTTGATCAGCGTCACATAAGTTGAACCGTCAACATCCCGATAAGCGTAGGCGTTGAAATTCAATGCCGGTTCAGCCTGAATTTCCACTCCCAGCGGATGTCCATGCGCGCCCTGGCTGAATGCCAGCAGCGCATAGGCCTGAGGCCGCATTGTGAAGCCGTTGCAATCCGCCCGATGCACAAACGCGGCATAATTCGCGGCGGCAAACCCGCCATCGCGCCCCACGGATTCGCCGGTATGATAATTCACGCCCAAGATGTGATGGGCCGCCCACCAATGGGTGCAGTCCAACGCCCACAAGGTGGAGGCGTAGGTGTCGCTGGAATCCTTCGCGCCGCCGTTGTAACAACTGTTCATCTCATCAATCCGGTAAGGCACCCCTTCAGACGCCAGCACGCCGCCGACGCGGTCATAATCTTTTTTGTAACCGGCATCGAGACTGTTGGTGAGAAATCGCGCCCGCGTGGTCGCCGGATCCTTTTCGCCGGCGCGGCCCGAGCCCAGAAAATAATAATGATCGCTGGCCATCGCCAGGTGTCCGTCGGCAAACAACGCCTTGGCCAGATTGCGGGCATAGTTTCCATCGGCGCTTGGTCCGTCAAACATCGCGTTGGGCACGGCTTTCAAAATAGCGTTGTAGTGCGGCTTCCATTGGGCGAAAAATTCCTCGAACGATTTGAAATAAAAATTAGGCTCGTTGCCGATGGAATAACAATCCAGCGCGTCCGCGTCATGCGCCGCGATGTAACTCGCTAGGCGCGCCGATTCGGCCGGATCGCCATTTTTCAAGCGGAACGAATAAATCACCTTCACGTCCGCAGCCCGGGCGAAGTTGAACAGCTCGTCAATGTCCTTTTCCTGCGGCACCGGGACGCGCGGATCGTCCACGGCGTTGGCACCCACGCGCAGACTTTTAATGCCTAGCGTTTTGAAGGAGTTGATCAATGCCTGGTCTTTGGGATCAAAATAATATTTACCGTCCTTGGGCAGCAGCATGGACGACTCATAGCTCAAACCCAGAAAGCGGGGCGGCAGATTCGACCCATTGCCGGCGTCCGTGACGGTGACGGTCACCGATTGGGATCCGGCTGCGGCCGGCTGCGGAATCCACAGCAGCATGGCAAATACGGAAAGCGGGATGAAGATTTTGTCCAGGCACTTTGAAAATAAAAAATGATTCATACGAAAAATAATTATTGCCGGTTGCGCCGGCAAAAGGCAAACCCCTTTCCAAGGGAATGGCGCTCCGCTGGTTTGGCTTCCTTCACAAAATCCCGTTGGGACTGCACTTTCGGGGTCTCCTAATTTCAAATTCCATCAGCAACAGATTGGCTACCGGCAAGAAAAGCCAAGCTTTTGACAATTCAAGGGGAGCATGAATGGAATTACCGTATTTAATGATTGGAAAAAAATACGGATACCAGAAAGGCCCATTACAAATCATGGCAATCAAGAGCCCACAGAAAAGAAGTCGCCCCCGCAAAGACAAGCTGGCGGAGTTGCGGATCGCGCTTGAAAATCATCCGTTCTTTCAAGCCTTGAGCGCAGCCCATCTCGATGTGTTGACCGGCTGTGCGCGGCTAACCAGATTCCCCGGCGGCACCCTCATTTTACACCAGGGAGATGCCGCTGATCGTTTTTTCCTCATTGAGGAGGGTTGCGTTGCTCTGGAAGCGGACCGGCATGACCAAGGCACGATTCGCATCCAAACTTTGGGGACGGGCGATGTGCTGGGCTGGTCCTGGCTGTTTCCGCCATACTATTGTCATTTCAGCGCCCGCACCGTCGAGCCGACCGAAACGATTATCTTTGATGCCATCGGGCTTCGGGCGCGATTTCATCAGGTTCCCGATCTGGGCAACGTGTTGGTGGAACGCATGGCTCAAGTGGTGGTCAAGCGGTTGGAGGCGACGCAAACACAGTTGGTGGAGATTTCCCAGATTGCGCTGCGCGCCCAGCTTCAAGCATTGCAATTGACGATGTCTGTTGATTCAGCCTCCTTGTGATAACTTGATTGTCGGCTTGTTCCAAAGAGTTAAATTATCCGACCCGGCGAAAGGTGGTTGGCCCCAATTCGCGGCAATACGCCCGGCGTGATGCGGGCTTGCGATAGTTGGAAAGGGATGCGAGCTTGCAATAACTGAACCGTGTTCAAAATATGAAAGCCTTTGGAATCATTTTCCTTGTCCTCGCGGTCGTGCTGTTTGCCGGGTGCGCCACCACCACCAAAACCCTGACCATCTTTGACAACAACAAACAGATCAACCTTGCCGCCGGGCAGTTGTTTGTGGTGGAGTTGGAAGCTAATTCAACCACCGGTTACCGCTGGGATTACCAGCAGGAGGGAACGGCGTTTTTGGAACCGGTTGGTGGACCACGTTATCAAGCCGGTCCGACACCTATTGGAATGACGGGTGTTGGCGGGAGGGAATATTTTACGTTCCGGGCGACGAACGCCGGACAGCAGACCTTGAAACTGGAATACCACCGGCCCTTCGAGCGGGATGTCGCCCCAGTCCAGACCGTCATTTACAATTTGGTGGTCGGCGGCAAAGTTCAATAAAAAATTTTCGGCTGGGTCGCCGCAAGTAGCGGGTCAGGGGAATGACGTTTGGCCATAGCAGTTTGACGCCATGATAACACCCGACATTTTATTGCCGGCCTAGAAATGGTGATTTCCCACATCCCGCCTCCGATGTTCACTTTTGCGGTGACGATGGGTGTCAATTACGACGAGTAAAAAAAGGGCGGGGATGCCGGCAAGGAGAACAATAATCACGGGATTATGAGCCCATATCCAAGCCAAAAAAGCTGACGTGTTTTGATTCATTGCCAAGACACGCACAACGCATTAACCATGCCAGAAGAAGCGAGTTTGAAGAATGGCTCGAATCACGGCGCTAAACCATCGAGCGGGGTAAACACAGCGTTTTGGAATCCACTCACTCCTGGTTTGAGGTGTAAATGCTTCTGGTCTGACATGAAACGAGGCTGTGCCATTGCCCGAACGGTTGTTGAAACATACTTTGGTCGCGTGTCCCGGCGGAGCATGGGGACAAGGGCAGGACAGGTGGCCCGCCGCAAGACGCGGGGCGGGACTGCGAGTCCCGAAACATGACACCCGCCGACCAATTCGTTAACGGCAGCAAGGAGCACGAACTTCTGGGCATGGGTTTTGCTTTCATTTCAAAATGAGAATCAACTCTCAACTCATGCCGTGGGTTTATATATGACAACCAATGAAAGACTGACACAGCTTTGGTCACTGCTCGTGGATTCGGCCCACGCGCAAAAGGTTTTGACCCATGACCTCCTCGGACAAATGATCGGCGTTCCCGAACAGGCCATCGGATGTTTTTTGCGGCCGATCCAAGATTATTGCAACTTGCACAATTTGCCGCCGCTGACTTTGCTGGTCCTGAACGAAGCGGACGGGTTGCCTGAAACCAACGAAACCGAAGACCTGTTTGGAGAACGGGCGCGGGTTTATTTCTTCGATTGGTTCAGCCGAAAATCCCCCAGCCCGGAAGATTTGATAAAAGCGTCCAGCCGGGGCACCAATGAAATGACGCTTTATGGCCGTTGGCAATCCTTGGTAAACTTATGGCCAAACCGTGATGCGGCTTGAACCTATTTGGGCTTGGCACTCCGTAAGTTTGGCGGCCCGCCGCAAGGCGCTGGTCGGATAACCCGGACGGGACTTTGGAGTGTGTCCGAGAAAACTTGAAAATCTGTTCGCTTCGCTGAAAGTTTCTGACCGCAAAATAAGACCTGACCTTCAATTTTGATCGTCGGCATATTTAACCTGCGCCGTTTACACATCATCGGGAGGAAGGACACTAGCAGTTGCTGAACAGAATTGACGTCGTCGTCGCACATCTATAATTTTCTAGGCGCGGAGGCCAAGGAGAGGATATGAAATCTTGCTGGATGATAATGGCGATGGGGTTAGTTGCCGTGCTTGGTGCCAACGAAGCCCGGGGCACGACACTCCGCATTGTTTCCTACAACATTGATTGCTCCGACCAGAGCAGCGACGGCAACATCACCAATGCAATACACAGTCTGCCGACAGTGGTTCAAGCCATTGGTCTGCACCATCTGGGCACCAATGCGCAGCCGGTGGACGTGATGAGTTGTGAAGAGCTGAATTTAACGACGCTTTCCAACTTTGTCGTGCGGCTCAATGTTATTTATGGCGCGGGGACTTATGCTTTTGATCCGACCGCTGATCCGAATACCGGCGGGCCGGACGGGATCATTTACAGGACGAACTCGGTGCAGGTCATTTCTGCGCGGACGCTCAAGACGGGCGAGACCGTGCTCTTGCAGTCGAACGGCACTTACATTTCGGCCTATTCTCCCGGCCACGGTATAAACGGCGTAGCGCGTGCGCCGATGGTGTATCAGCTCCGCCCGGTCGGCTTCGGTTCGAACGATGATTTTTATTTTTATGTCAGCCACGCGCGCAGCTCGAGCGACGACGCAGTTGGCGACGCGCGTTATGCGGAGGCGCAGGAGGTCCGCAGCGACGCGAAATACAACCTGCCCGCCGGGGTTCATATTCTTTATGGCGGGGATTGGAATCTGTTCAACGGGAGTTACGAGAACGCCTACAAATGTCTCACGGGACAGACCACCTCCGATGGCATTGACTGGAGCGACGGCAGTGCCATCTGGGCCAACATCAACCAGACGCAGGGTTATGATCCCATGTCCGCGACCGCGCCGCCAACCACTGTCACCTGGACCAATGCCGCCTCGGATATTGTCACTTGGCTCTACGATGATGCGACGGAAGGATACTACGCGATGACCTCGCGTCTGGACATCCAACTGCCAAACGCCCTGATGTTCGCCGCCTATAACAGCAACGGCGGGGTGCAACTGGCTCCCGACACGGCGGATCCGTTCGACATCTCGAACTTTCCTGCCGCACAATATCCGTATGCGTTTGAGACATTCGGCAACGACGGGTCAACCACCCGCGGCAGTGTGGCAACCAACGCCAGCAACCGTTCCTTGAATGACCTCGCCAGCACGACGCCAGACGCTGCGACCGTTTATACCGATCTCCAGGAAGCCGGCACCAGCAGCGGCAGCACTTTCGTCGGCAGCGATCATTATCCCATCGTTGGGGATTACCAAATCGTGGAGGCACCGACTGCCGCACCCGTTTTGACGGTGCAGGGATTTGACACCAACGGATATTTCCAACTTGAGTTGTCCAGCACCGCCAACACCGGTTTTGGGATTGAGACCTCGACGAATCTGACCGACTGGACCAGCATCGGCACCGGCACCACCGACGTGAGCGGACTATTGTTTTTCCAGGACACGAATGCCGCCGGTTTTCCCGGTCGCTTTTACCGCGCCTATTGGCCGTTGCCTTGACTGACGTTCTTCAATGACGAAGGTGTTCTTACACTTCGCACATTGCTATATGTTGCAGGCGGAACAAGGTTGACTTTGGACGAGACATTTCTGTCCACCGCCCGGGCTGGACTCTACTGCTTGACCAGACGATAGAATGCAGATGGATTTGTCATCGGCACGGCTGCCTGCCAGTAATTATTTACGTTTTGCGGCATAACCGCAAGGGCCGGCCAAATCGCGGCAGCAAGGTTGGTTGAAGACTGCAACACATAACCCGTCGATGGTGCCGGCCAGGAAAGGATCAGCATGTTCGTGGTCACAAACGGTGTCGCAAAAACCGGCTCGCCCTCACTGACGTAAAAGTGATCCAAGATCGGAAATCCGCCCGCCGTGTCGCTCTGAATTGTGACGTTGGTCAGCAGCAATCCACCGGTGATGTAACCCCAGAATGAGGGGCCACTGGTTGAGCTTGCAATCACTGCCGCCGTGTTTCCGTTCAAGTTGACCGTTACCGAACCGTCGGCCGCATTGCCGTAGGTATCGGTAAGATAAAACCATCCGCCGAGAGCATGGACATTGCTGCTGGTGAACGCGGTCACGATGACCACGTTGGTCTCCGTGGTGGTGACCGCACCGATCAACGAAAAGATCTGTAGATTGGGATTGCTGGCGATGTAGTAAGCCAGCCCGTTGCTGGAATATTGGAGTGCATGGACATATTGTTCTTCGTCGGTCAGGTCGTTGAAATCGTTAAGGAAAGTCTCCGATGCGCCCAGTGCATTCACAAAATCGGTTTCGTTGGTATAAACTGTGGCCGCCCTTCCCGCACCGGCGGCATAAACCAGCAGTCCCAACGACAAACCCAGGAACACATCCGCCACATGTTTTCTCATAGTTGCCTGTGCATGAAAAACACACGGATTCACAATGTCAACCGCCAATAAGGAAAGGCAGCCAAACGAATGACTGAATCGGCCTCCCCGCGCGGCGGCAGATGGGACACATGCATGGTTGGTGGCCGCCTGCAAAGGCTGGCCGGCGGCAAAGACTGGTTCGCTGCAAGGCGCGCGCGCAAAAAGAAAAGGGCGACCCGTTCCGGGGTCGCTCGTGAAAAGTCGACGGATGGTGAGTTTTACTTGCCGGGTTGAGTCGGCAATTTCGCTTCATTCCAGCCGTCAATGCCGGCGGACATGTGCTTGATGTTGGTGTAACCCAGTTTCTGAGCCGCCTTGGCCGCCTGCAAATAGGCGCCGCAGTGAGGGTTGCCGCAATAGGCGATGATGAGGGCGTTTTTATCCGCCGGCAGGCTGGCCGCTAGGTCGCCCTTGATGGCGGCATAGCTCAACGCGCCCGGCACATGGCCGGCCTTGTAGGAAGCGGGACTGTTGGCGTCAATAATCACCGCCGACTTGGCATTGGCGTCCGACAGGACCTCCGTGGGGCTGATGTCGGCAAAGTCGCCGGCGTAAACCGAGGCGGCAAAAAGCATCATCGCCATGAGTGCAATCAATTTTTTCATAGTCGTATTTATTTTTGCTGATGTTTAATTGTTCAGTTAGTTTTGACCGGAAAGGCCGACGAATGTTCAATCACGGACCAACTCGGCCGCGCGGCGTTGCTGCGCCGCCTAATATTGGGGCAGAAGATCACCTCTGCCCGGCAAATCAAAAATTATGCCTTTGGTATGGCCGGCAGTCCTCTGCCTGCCGAACGTGGGTTGGCCAACCGGAGGCGCATACGAAGTGACGCGCCATACCGGCCATCAAGCAGAGGCGGCGGACGGTCGCACGAATTCCGGTGCCGGACCGCAAGCGAGCTGACTGCAACGCGATCAATTTTGACCATCGCCGGGCGGTTTATAATTGATATTGACGCCGCTGTCTTTTTGCCTTGCTCCCAAGATGCCTTGTTCGCGGCTCGTCATTTCGTTGAGCATGGCCGCCTCGCTCTCGTATTTCGTAAAACCATCCGGCGGCGAAAACAAATCAGCCTGCGGTGTTGCCGGCCGGATTTTTGCCAGGGCTAGCGTGAAGGATCGCGGACTGTTAATGGAGCTGATTTGCACGGGCAAGTGATCCAGATCTTGCGCCACGAGCAGCCGGAAATCCACCGTTTGACCATCGCTGCCCATGGCCGTCGCATTGGCCTGATCAACGGCATGACCATCAATTGATCTGCCCGGGCGGTTGACCGCGCTGGTCAGCACGTTGGAGTAACGAATCGTCGCGTTGATCGGGGCGTATCCCTGCAAGTCTTCACTAAAAACAAATCCTTGGTTGGCGGCCGCATCCCAAATCAAACCAAATTCACCGGCCACCTTTGATGTGTGATTCGGCCTGTCAAAAACGGCTTCAACGCGGAGCTTCCCGCCGAACACCAGCATCTGCCCGGATGCCTGCGAAGGGTTGTCTGTGCCATCATCAAAAGTCAACAGGAACTCCGAACTAAAGGCACTTCCATTGGTCAACAACATGCCAGCCGGCCCGGTTAGCACGGACGTGAGTTTCGGAAACAGTTCGGTCGCCCCTCCGGTGGCAAAGCCATCGTGCCGGCTGCTGGCACAACCTGATGCCAGCGCCCAGATCGCAACCGGCACGATGAAAGTTGCCAGCGACCGGATTATCATTTTCTTGATGGTGATGATTTGATCCAAACTTGCTGGCAGGCCGACAAAACAGCAACCTCAAATCTTCGGGGAAGATTTTAACTGCGGAGCCGACTTGGTCTGCATCCTATTTAAGAGTCTTGCAATTCCTCTAATCGTAGAGATTGGGCAGAGGATCGCTTCTGTCCTAAGTGGGTCGCCGGTGGCAAAGATCGCAAGGTGTGGAGCGGGCAAGCAAGTCGGTTGAAGCGGGATTCTGGTCGGGTGGAGAATTTGGGGTAGTGGATTTTATCGCCGGTTGCATTCAACGGAGTGGCATGTTGGCTCAACGTGCGTTAATGTCCGCCATGTTTATTATCGGACTTGGCACCGCCTCGCCACCACACCGTTACACCCAGCGCGCTGGCTGGGAAGCGTTGCAAAACGGGCCGCAGTTTTCGCAACTCAAACCGCGTTCAAAGGCTGTCCTCAAAAAAGTCCTCTGCGGCGACAATGGCATTGATTCCCGTCACCTTGCGCTGGAAACACTCGCCGAAGTTTTTAACCAGATGCCGGACGCCCTGCAGGCCCGCTTCGCCAAGCACGCGCCGGCGCTGGCCGCCGAAGCCGCCCGTCGGGCTTTGAAAAATGCCGCCTGCCGACCGGAGGAAATTGACGCCGTGCTCATCAGCACCTGCACGGGTTATTTGTGTCCCGGACTCACGAGCTATGTGAGCGAAAGTCTCGGTCTGCGCCCCAATGTTTTTGCGCTGGACCTCGTGGGGCAGGGCTGTGGCGCCGCCCTGCCGAATTTACGCGCCGGCGAGGCCATTCTCGCCGCAGGTCGCGCCGGGCGAGTCCTGTCCATTTGCGTTGAGGTTTGCAGCGCGGCCTTTTATCTCGATGACGACCCCGGTGTTTTGATCAGCCTGTGTTTGTTTTCCGATGGCGCGGGCGCGGCGGTGCTGGCAAACAAGCCGTTGCCGGGCCGCCGCCGGGTGGAATGGAAATTCACCGACTCACGCCTCGTGACTGACGAACGCGACACGCTCCGGTTTGACCACCAGAACGGCATGTTGCGGAACATCCTGCTGCCGCAGGTGCCCCGGGTGGCCGGCGACTTGGCGGCGAAACTGTTTGCGGAATCACTGATCACGGCGGACGTGAAACGATCGCAGATCACCGGCTGGATTCTGCACACCGGCGGGCGGGCGGTAATCCTCTCCCTGCGCGATAAACTCAAATTGAGCGAATCCGCCGTGCGTCATAGTTCCGCCGTCCTGCGCGAATTCGGGAACATCAGCAGCCCCACCGTTTTTTTCGTGCTCGAACGCGCCCTCAATGACGCCGTGCCCGACGGCCTCTGGTGGATGTCCGCCTTCGGCGCGGGCTTCAGCTGCCACGGGGCCATTTTGGAAGTCAGCGCCCCGTGAAACGCATCGTTCAACCAGAACTCCTCGACACGCTGCCACCCGGCGACTCGCGGGCCGTCCGCTCGCGACGGGATTTGCGCCGCGTCAACGGCTGGATGCGCAGCCACGCCATCATGGCTGAAACTTTGCAAAATGTTCTGGCCGGCCGCGCGCTCAAATCCATCACCGAACTCGGCGCGGGCGATGGAAATTTTCTGCTCCGCGTCGCGCAAACCGTCTCCCCGAATTTCCCGAAAGCGAAGGCAACGCTGCTCGACTTGCAAAATATTGTGTCTGATGAGACGTTCGCCGCATTCGCTGCACATGGCTGGCCGGTGCAGGTCGTGACGGCGGATGTTTTTGACTGGTTGCAAACTGCCGGCGACCGCGAAGTCGTCATCGCCAACTTGTTCCTGCACCATTTCGATGACACCCGGCTCGCGGAACTGCTTCGGCTGATTTCACAGCGGGCAAAATTATTCATCGCCCTGGAACCGCGCCGTGCGCCATGGCCTTTGTTTTGCAGCCGGATGTTGTGGGTGATCGGCTGCAACGACGTGACGCGCCATGATGCCGTGGTCAGCGTGCGTGCCGGTTTTTTCGGCCATGAACTCTCCGCATTATGGAGCGACCGGCAAAACTGGCGGCTCACGGAACAACGCGCCGGGGCTTTCAGCCATCTTTTTATCGCGCGGAAAATGGATTGAAACATGGCCGGGGCAAAAAGCATCACGATTATCGGAGGTGGCCTCGCCGGTCTGACGCTGGGCATCGGCCTGCGGCAACGCGCCGTGCCGGTGGTGATTTGCGAGGCCGGCGGTTATCCGCGTCATCGCGTCTGCGGGGAATTCATCAGCGGTCGCGGTCAGGACACGCTGGCGCGGCTGGGTTTCCGTGAACTGCTTGAGCAGGCCGGGGCCGTCGGTGCGCAGACCGCTGCATTTTTTTCGACCACCAAATCAACCGGACCGCGTGCGTTGCCATCGCCTGCCATCTGTTTGTCGCGTTACGCGTTGGACGCCGCGTTGCTCGATCAATTCCGGGAACTCGATGGCGAGGTGCGCGCCGGTGAACGCTTTGGCGGGGATTTCGGCGGCGGCATTGTCCGCGCCACGGGGCGTCGTATGTCCGTCGGAGAAAACAACGCGCGCTGGTTTGGCCTGAAGGTTCATGCGCGCCGGGTCGTTCTTACCGCCGACCTTGAGATGCACGTCTCCCCGCTGGGCTATGTCGGTCTGTGCCGGATCAACGACGGGGAGGTGAACGTATGCGGGCTGTTTCGCAAACGCTCCGGCGAAAACAACGGATCAAAAAACTGGCGTGAATTATTGCGTGGCCAACCGGGTTCACCATTGAACCAGCGGCTGGGCAACGCAGAGTTTGATGAACACTCCTTTTGCGCCGTGGCCGGACTTTCCCTGCGTCCGCAGTCGGCCGGGTCGCACGCTGAAATTTGCGTCGGCGACGCCATTACCATGATTCCGCCCGTCACCGGCAACGGCATGTCCATGGCCTTTGAGTCGGCGGAACTGGCGGTTGGGCCGCTGGCGGCGTGGAGCCGGGGCGGCTCATCCTGGGACGAAGCCCGTCAGAAAATCGGCCATGATTGCGACGCCCTGTTTGCGCGCCGCCTGGCGTGGGCGAAATGGCTGCAACGAATCCTCCTCACGCCGGCCCTGCAAAATCCGCTGGTCGGGCTGGCAACCCGCAGCGACTGGTTCTGGCGCATGGCGTTTGAACGCACGCGCTGATTGTGTCCATCAGTGATTGTATTTTAACTCCTCTGTGACGGACCGCCTGCGCCGGGCATTTATGCTAGTGCGGCGTTACGATGTCCCGCCCGGAAAGCAATTCATCATCATGCCAGATTAAGGCAGGCGCATCCGGGCAGACGACAATTTATGCGCACCAATTTGCAAAATCTGGCAAGCATGTTTCCGGGGTAATATCTAAATTGGTCCTGTTCACCGCGATTATTAAGCAAAACAGGCTTGGGCCATGGCCATTGGTTGTTGCGGCGTTTTGAATGAAGCCCTCGACCAACAAGTCAAATGATATGATGAGCTGGCATACCGGAAAAATTTTGTTCCCGCATACGGAACCAACCGAACGGCGGCAGAAAATAAACGCGCTCGTTGACGTTTGTGTGGGCGTCCTTTTTTGGACTGGATTCATCGGATTGGTGATATGCGTTTTGCATGTTCATTAAGTCGGCCCGACGCAGATCCACGCCGCCGCGCTTTGGGGCAAGGCGGGTGGACCATTTGTGGCCGACGGCAAAGACTTGCCTGCCGCAAGGAGCGGAACGGGGCTGGCGACGCCGAGGAATAAACTGCTGACGTAGTTTAAACAACCGCCTGCTCCAACACCTCAAGCCGTTTTGAAATTTGGCAGCTTCATGCGATAACCTGTCGGCGACTGGCCGGTGATGCGCTTGAACACACGGTTGAAATGGGTGAGCGACTGGAAGCCGACCTGGTAGGCGATCTCGCTGATCCGCAAATTCGGGTTCGGCATCAGGTTCTTCGCCTTCTCCACCCGCACCTGTGACAGATATTCGGTGAAATTCAATCCCGTCGTCCGCTTGAACAATTTACAGAAATAAAACGTGCTGGTGTTCACCGCCTTCGCCACCTCGGTCAGGGAAAGCTTGTCGGCCTGTTGTTCCTGGATGATTATCCGGGCACGGCTGACGGCCAACGGTTCGGATTCGTGTGGCTGAACCAATACCTGATGGCAGACAAAGGACAGATGCTGCCCGAAGATAGTGAGCAGGCTGATCATGGAGTTGTATTGCTTGGGCGTCAGCACCCGCGTGTGAAAATAGGCTTCTTCGAGCTGCTTCAAATCCACTTTCAATCCCCAATCCAGAAGCTGCTTGGTCGTCCGCGCAAACTGCCGTTTGGTCGGCTGCTTGAGCAGCACCTGGCCGGTTTGCAGATAACCAATCAGGTTCTCGCCCGCTTTCACCGGCACGGCGGTGTCGCACAGGCCGGCGAAACACGTCACCGACTTGGGAGCTGTTCCCGGAGACTCGGTGATCTTTTGCTGCACCTCCAGACAGGCGGCGCAGGAACGGCTGTGCTGTGAGAGGATTTCGCAAAAGGGGTTTTCATATTTGGTCTCATGGTGGACCATCTGCCAGACCTCGGTGGGACGCAGTTTTAACGGCAAGCCGGTGGCCCGGTTGAACGCCTGCTCGTAATCCTGATAGATTTTCGAGCGCGACAACTGCTCTATGATCTGCTTGTTCGCCAGCGGCGGCATGGCCCAAACCTAAGCCGCAAAGTTTGGTAAAGCAACAGCAATATATGCATATGTTTTTCCAGCCAAAAACATCTGAAAAGGACAGGTTTCGTCTGCTGGCCCAGTGTTTATAATGATATTCATGTAATCTGCGTTTGGAACAGAATAAACGACTGAAGCAAACTAACCATCTATTGCCCGGATTTGGCTCGACGATGGGCAGCCATCCGCAAGGATCATGGACGGGTCCGGGGAATGTCTCGAAGCCCGGCGGATAGGGACGGAGCAGTTCATTCGTATCCGACGATGGAGCACGCCAGCTTGTCTGTTTCAAATATGTGTTTCCACCGGTTTAGGGATTGGACAGGCGGAAGAACCGGTTGCCCGCCGACGGGTTGATGGTGATGCTGTTGGTGCCGTTTGCCGTGGTGATCGTGTCGCCGTTCGTCGTCCAGCCATTGGGATTGGCCAGGTTGCCATTCTGTTCCAGCGTGTAGGCGCCCGAATTTTTCCACGACACGAGCACGCTGTTGCCGGTGAACGAGACGACCAGCGGCGGCGGAACGGCAGGCGGCGTCACGGGCGGAAAAGTCACGGCGATGGGTGATGACAAGCCGCTGGCAAAGGTCGTTTGCACCCCGTTCGGGTCAAATTTGTAAATCTTGCCGGCGGAGTAATCCGCCACGAACAAATTGTCGTTGCTGTCGAAGGCCAGTCCGGTCGGCTCGACCAGGTTGGTTGCGAAAGTCGTATAGGCGGAACCGGGAATCCCGCCCAAGTTGACCATTTTGTAAATTTTACCGGCGGCGAAAGCCGCGACAAACAGGTTGCTCCGACTGTCAAAGGCCAGCCCCCACGGATCACCCGTCACGGAGGTAAAAGGCGAATTCGGAACGCCCTGATAAAGGTATCCGTAATATTCGTCAGTGGCATACAAAACTCCGGATGGGCTGAAAGTCAGGCCGTCCGGCCGGCCATAATTATAATAATCATCAAAGCAGGGTTCCTGGCCAAAAGTGCTCGGGGTTCCGTCCGGCGCATAATCGAAAATATAGCCGTTGCCAGACTCGCCCACGAACAGATTGTTGGAACTGTCGACAGCCAGGCCCGCCGGGCCGTTGTAGGGAACGGCGAAGACACTGTTGGATCCGACCGGGCTGATTTTGTAGATTTTGCCGTCTCCTCGGTCAGCCACGAAAAGATTGTTCGATTTATCGAAGGCCAGCCCGTAAGGCTGTCCGGTGTTCGTGGCATAAATGATCCGCGAACCGTTCGTCGCATAGTCATAGATGATTCCCGTCGCGGACTCGGCGACAAAGCAATGACCGGCGGTGACACCGGCAGCCGGCAGCCGCCACAGGGCGAGACACAGAACGGCAAGATGGATCAGGAAAATTTTGGTTTTCATGGTATCTCCTCTTCTATTTTGGGAACACGGCCGATAAACGCCGGCGGCCATCGTGAAACCATCGGTCGCCTTGGAGTCACTTTGGCTCTCCGGCAAGGTGGGACTGTGCAGGCAGTTTTTCCCATTGCTTTCACAGCAGTTCCAATCCACCACAGTTGCCAGGCGTTGTCAATCCACGCGGAACGATTTCAGGAATGGTAACGATTCTGATTCCTTGATGTTATGGGGTTGGTGAAGCGCGGTGCCGGCGGATTTGTTTTTTTAGCGGTTGGGTCGCCGCAGGGTGGACCGTCTTCAGGAAGGGAGCAGGGGAATGGCCCGGCCATACCAGTCACCAAAATGTCACTTTGTTAAAATGCACCCAGGCACTATCTTGGCCCGCGAATGCCTAAAGCCATTCTGTGCCTGCTGCTCCTGGCATCCGGTTGGGTTGCCATCCAGGCGGCGCCGACGGCGACCAACGCCGACGACCGGGTGCTCGTTCTAGAGAACAGCATCATGCCGTTGAAGACGGCCAAGGCCACGCTCATCATCAGCCCGCTCACGCGCACCAACGGCGTCTACGCCGGCGATTTCAAGGTCAAGGTCTTTCCGTATTTCTTCAAAAGCGACCGGGGGCGGCTGGCCATCAATGTCCCGGACACGGCTCTGGCCGAGATGAATCGGGGCAAAACCGTGGTCGTCACCGGCACCTCCACCTCCACCAAGAACGGCATTGTCCGGCATATCGAAATCACGGCGACGCCGCAGAATCGCGATTCCGGCACCGTCAGCCTGTGGTTCATGGCCGGCGGCCAGAAAATGATTTTCAACCCGGCCTACCACTTCACCAACAATGCCATGGCACTCGCCCCAACCCCGCCGCTGACCCTCAGCCTTCGCTAGGGGCAGGCTACCCCGGGCTATTATCTTTAGCCCTTACAGGGCTTGAAATTATTATTTTGATGACCCGACCCACGGGTCCGAGCCGGACTGGCCATCAACCGTGGACTATTATCGGTCGCCACTCCGTGGCCTGAAAGATTCGCGTTCACTTGTGCAATTCGTGTCAGAACTTTGTGTCTTTGCGTCTTGGTGGTTAAATCAGCTTATTTTTGGCGGCGGCCAGTGATCGGTTGGGGTTTGGGGTTTTCATTGTGGGTTGGCCTGCAGCCGGAAAAATTGTTGCGGACCGGTCAGCGCGTTGGTGTAGGGGCTGGTGGCATCCGGAATGGCGGTAAAATTGGTTACGGTCGGCCCGGCCTGCAACGTGAACAGCGGACTTTGCCAGGTCAAGATCAGGTTCGTGCTCGCCACCTGGAGTTTCAGCGGTTCCGGGATCGGTGGCTGGAAGGCCAGAAAGGTCGGGGTGCTGCCCAGGCTGGCGAACTGGCCCAGGCTGCCGCCGGTGGTCGAAAATTTTATAATCGTCGCGTTGAAATTATTCGCCACATACAAACGGCCGCCGCCGTCGAAGGCGAGGCCGGCCGGGTTATTCAGGCCGGTGGTCACAATGTTCGCCCCGGTGGGATTTAACCCGCCGCTGAAGGTGTATTTCCGGATGGTATCGCCAACATAATTGGCAACATAAAGATTGTTGCCCGCGTCAAATGCCAGGCCGTAGGGCGTGTTCAAGTTTGCACTGGCAAAGATGATGCCGTTGGTGCTCAAGGTGCCGGCGTTGTTGGTGAACACCTCAATGGTGGAGCTTTTGGTGTTGGCCACATACAGGTTGCCGCTGCTGTCAAAGGCGAGGCCGGCGGGATTGCTCAGGTTTGGATCGGTGAAGACGGTTCCACTGGTATTGAGGACACCGCCGCTGCTGGCGAATTCCACAATGCTGTCGCCGAGATAATTCGCCGCGTAAAGATTGCCGCCGCCGTCAAACGCCAGGCCAAACGGATAGTTCAGGCCCGAGCCGGCCGTGGCGAAGACCGTGGCATTGGTGCTCAAGGTGCCGGCGTTGTTGGTGAACAGCGTGATGGTGCTGTTGAAGGCGCTGGCCACATACAGGTTGCCGCTGCTGTCAAAGGCGACGCCGTAGGGGCCGTCTAGGTCCGCACTGGCGTTGGCAAAGACGGCGCCGTTGGTGTTCAACGCGCCGCCTGTGTAGGTGAATTTGACCACGGTGTTGCCGCCCCGGCAGGCCACAAAAAGATTCTGCGCGGGCGCGACCGCCGGCAGCGCGAGAATCAGCGCAAACAGCGGCAGGGATTTTGTGAGGTTCATCGGTGCGGATTGTTTGGCCGCCACCTTCGGCGTCTGCGTGGCGGCGAAGGGTTGGCCGGGCAGTCCGGAGCTGCGCGGGATGAGCGTGAGGGCCGTCTCGCCAGAAATGTTGCATCTCATTTGGATGAACCCCGGCTGTGTCATGGCGCTTACGACGTGAACGCGCCGCCGTGGGCGACGACGGCCGAGGCCTGGTGGAGCTATTTCGCCGACCGGCCGTGGTTGAGCGGCGGCTTCGTGTGGACCGGTTTTGATTATCGCGGCGAGCCCACGCCCTACGGCTGGCCGTGCATCAACTCGCACTTTGGCATCCTCGACACCTGCGGTTTTCCGAAGGATCTTTTTTATTATTACCAGTCGTGGTGGACGACGAACACCGTGCTGCATCTGCTGCCGCACTGGAACTGGGCCGGCAGGGAAGGCCGGGAAATCCGCGTGGACGCGTTGAGCAACTGCAAGCAGGTGGAATTGTTTTTGAACGGCCAGTCGCTCGGCAAACAGGCGATGAAGCCGAATTCCAAACTGACGTGGCAGGTGAAATACGCGCCGGGAACTTTGAGCGCGAAAGGCTTTGACGCCGCCGGCAAGGTCATCGCCGAAACGAAAGTGGAAACCACCGGCGACGCAACGCAAATTCAACTCACGCCGAACCGCACGTCCATCAGCGCCGATGGCGAGGACGTTTCGGTGGTCACCGTTTCCGTGACGGACGCGCAGGGCCGCATCGTGCCGGTGGCCGGGAACAAAATCAATTTTGCCATCGAGGGCGCGGGGAAAATTCTCGGCGTCGGCAACGGCGATCCGAGCTGTCACGAACCGGACACGTTCGTCGCGCAGGCGCCGGTGAAATCCATTCCGGTGAACGACTGGCGCTGGAAACTTGCCGGCGTGCCGTCGGATGGCTCGCCCATCCCGGAATACGCGCCGGACTTCGATGACTCGTCGTGGAACGCCATCCAGTCCAAGACCGATGGTGAAACAGGCAGCCGGGTTTTGACGGAAGGCCAGACGGCCGTTTTTCGCGCCCGCGTCAACGTGAGCGAAGCCGATTTGAAAAATCCGGTCGTGCAGGCGTGTTTCGGCAGCATTGATGACCACGGCTGGATTTTCGTGAACGACCAGCGCGTCGGTGAATCGCACGACTGGTCGGCGCAGCCGGTTTTCGACATCAAGCACGCGTTGCACGCGGGTGACAACGTCATCGCCGTGGGCGTGAAAAATGACGGCGGCCCGGGCGGAATAAATACCGGCGTGCATGTGGACATCACGGGCCGGCCGGCAGCGTCGCCATGGTCGCGCAGCGTGTTCAACGGCCTCGCCCAAATCCTGGTGCAGTCCACGAAGGACGCCGGCGAAATCAAGCTCGCCGCCACGGCGGATGGTTTGTCGCCGGCAACGGCCACCATCCAGACGCAGCCCGGCACACCGCGTCCGTCCGTGCCGTAAAAATGATTTTTCACGTCAATAGTCTGGTGTAAGCTTGGGCCATGAATGCGAAAACCTTGTGGGTGCCGGCCGTCTGCGCCGCCGCTTTTTTGGGGAACATCGCATTTGCCACTGACGAGACCTGCGCCGTCTGCGACCGGAAAATTATTGTCACCGGCGAGTTCAGCCACTCGCGCACGCCGGAGGATTTGGAGGTTCAAGGCGCGGCCCGGCGCGTTGACGAGGCGTTTCGCGAGGAAATTTCCGGGACAAATTTCGCGGTGTCCGTCCAGAATCTTCCGGCGGGAAATTACACCCTGCAAATCGGCCTCGCGGAAATGGATTTCACCAACGCCGGCCGGCGCATTTTTGACATCACCTGCGGCGACCGGGTCATCGCCACCAACCTGGACATTTTTGCGTCCGCCGGCGGCGCGGGCCAGGTGCTTTATCTGACCAGCGAAATTGATTTTCCCGGCGACGCGCAGGGCGGGCCGCTCACCGTCCATTTCACCGGCCGCACCGGCGCGGCGAAACTGAACACGTTTGAAGTGCGCGACGCGGCGAACAATTCCCTCATTTCCATGCGCGCGGCGGATTTGGTGGACGTCGCCGATGCGGCGGCGCTGAAAGTGCCGGAGATCAACGGGCCGCAAATCTGGAAAGACCCGTCCCAGCCGGTGGCCGCGCGCGTCCGCGACCTCGTGAGCCGCCTGTCGCTCGCGGAAAAAATCGAGGAGATGCGCAACAGCGCCGCGGCGATTCCGCGGCTGGGAATTCCGGCCTACGATTATTGGAGCGAATGCCTGCACGGTGTCGCGCGGGCCGGCGTGGCGACGGTGTTCCCGCAGGCCATCGGCATGGCGGCGACATGGGACGTGCCGCTGGTGCATCAGGAGGCGGACGTGATCGCCACCGAGGCCCGCGCCAAGCACAACGATTATGTTGCCAAACACGACGGCGACAGCGCGCGCTATTACGGCCTGACGTTTTGGACGCCGAACATCAACATCTTCCGCGACCCGCGCTGGGGGCGCGGCCAGGAAACCTACGGCGAAGATCCGTTTCTCACCGCGCGGCTCGGCGTCGCATTCATTCGCGGATTGCAGGGCGACGATACGAATTACATCAAGGCGATGGCGTGCGCCAAACATTTTGCCGTCCACAGCGGTCCCGAATCCACGCGCCATGTTTTCAATGCGGAACCGCCCGAACGCGATTTTTACGAAACCTATCTGCCGCAGTTTGAGGCCGCCGTGCGCGAAGGAAAAGTTGGCGCGGTGATGGGCTCCTACAATGAGGTTTATGGCCGGCCCGCCTGCGCCAATCCGCTGCTGCTCACGAAAATCCTCCGGCGCGACTGGGGTTTTGACGGCCACGTCGTTTCCGACTGCGGTGCGATTTATGACATTTTTGCCAACCACCATTTTGCCGCCACGCCGGAGGCCGCCGCCGCCGCTGCCGTGTCGGCCGGCGATGATCTTTGTTGCGGCGTGGATTACAACTCGCTGGTGCGCGCGGTTCAGGAGGGTTTGATTTCGGAAAAGGAAATTGATGCGGCCGCGGGCCGGCTGCTCGAAGCGCGTTTCCGGCTTGGCCTGTTTGATCCGCCGGCGAAACTGCCGTTCGCGCAGATTCCGATTTCTGAAAACGACACGCCCGCGCACGAGGCGCTGGCGCTCAAGGTCGCGCGCGAGTCCATCGTGCTCCTGAAAAATGACGGCGTGCTGCCGCTCGACCGCAAAAAAATCCGGCGCATCGCCGTCATCGGCGCGGACGCGGATTCGGTGCCGGTGCTGCTCGGCAATTACAACGGCACGGCGGCGCGGCCGGTGACGATTCTCGACGGCATCAGAAAAATCGCGGGCACCAACATCGTGGTGGATTTTGAACCCGGCTGTCCGCTCGTGTTTCCAACCGGTGGCGGTGAAAAATTGGACGCGCCCTGCTGGACGAGGGCCGTTCAGGCGGCGTGGGCGGCGGACGCGGTCATTTATGTCGGCGGCATCAGCCCGAAGTTGGAAGGCGAAGAAATGAAGGTGGACGCCCCCGGCTTCAATGGCGGCGACCGGACGCGGATTGAATTGCCGGAGGTTCAGACGGAACTGCTCCAGGCGCTGGCGGCCGACGGCCAGCCCGTCGTGTTTGTGAATTGCAGCGGCAGCGCCATCGCGATGCCGTGGGCGGCGGAAAACCTGGCCGCGATTGTGCAGGCGTGGTATCCGGGCGAGCAGGGCGGACGCGCCGTGGCCGAGGTTTTGTTCGGCGACGTGAACCCCGCCGGGCGGCTGCCGATCACGTTTTACCGCTCCACAAAAAACCTGCCGCCGTTTGATGATTACGCGATGGACAACCGCACCTACCGTTATTATGAGGGCACGCCGCTGTTCGCCTTCGGCCACGGCTTGAGCTATGCGAAATTTGACTACAGCGCCGCGCGGCTCAACGCCACCAACTTCAGCGACGGCGGCACGGTGAAGGTTTCGTTCACCGTGAAAAATTTCGGGGAGCGCGACGGCGACGAGGTGGCGCAGGTTTATTTCCGGCACACCCATTCCGCGCGGTCGCAGGCCAGGCTCTCGCTCTGCGGCTTCGTGCGGCTGCCGATGGCCCAAGGCCAGTCCGCGCACGTCACGCTGAACATCCCGGTGGAACGTTTCCGTTACTGGGACAACCTGAAAAAACAATATGCCGTCGAACCGGGCGGTTATGAAATCCTGGTTGGCGCGGCGTCCGATGACATCCGTGCGCGTTTGCCGTTCATGGTTTCACCGGTCAGATGATTTTCTCCGGCCGGATTTCCTGCCGCCGGAATTTCTCCCGGCTGCCACCAAACCTTTTCCCCCTAATTCCAGCTGACGATCAAATTTCATTTTGAAATTGCCAAAATCGGTTGTGCACGGTCGAACTGATCACATTGCCCGTGATCGTGAACGGCTGGCCGAGGCGATGAAAACTATCGGCTATTCCGGAAGTAAAATAATTCCAAGTGCAATGGCCTGTGCAGGGGATAATTCTGATTATTAACCGTGCCTAGTTCAGTCCCGGCGGGCGCGGCGCGAAGGCCTTGAACCCGATGCCGTCCGTGGTGGTGCTGCCGTTGAACACGGAGAAGTAAAAATATTTGGACACCGTGTCGTAGTCCGGCAGCAGCGAGAAATCCATCCAGTCGCGGAAGCTCTTCGGCAGCGCGGCCATCGCATCCAGGCCGCCGTTGGACGCGGACTGGTTTTTCAGCAGCGTGAAGGCGGAGCGCATGATCTCCTTCTGGTTTTCATAGCCGAACAGCCCGCCGCCGGTGCCGCCGATTTGCTGGGCCGCGTCCGCCAGGCCGGCGGTTTCACGCAACGGCTTGGTCGGGGCGCCAGTGCTGCGCAAATAATTTTCCATGATCGAAGAGTCACCGCTGACGGCCACATAGCCACCGCTGGCGGCCAGGTAAAGATAGCGGGGCGTCGCATCCGCGCCCGGCGCGCGCACCGCCGGCAGCGCAATGCTGTAAATTTTCTTGCCCAGAAATTCGCGCGGTTCCGTCGTGTCCTGCCGGCCATACATCATGGTGGCGACCGTGCGGACGGCCTGGAGCGCCTGGTCGGGATTCGCCGCCGCGAACAGGAAGATGGACGGGGCGTTGTTCAAATCCGCGACGGACGTGCCGGCGGCGGCCTTCTGGTAGCCGACAAAATCGTCGCCGAGGTTGCCGATGAGGTTTTTGCGGAAGTCAAAGCTCGGATCCTTCTGCTGCGCGCTGGCGTTGGCCATGGAGATGGCGGCGTTGAGGCTGCTCAGGATGGCGGGCGAAAAATTTCCCAGCATCGTCTCCAGCGCGGCCCAGTCTTTCTGGCCGTCCGCGCGCCAGCGCCAGAACTTCACCGCGTCCGCCGGCACGAACAGCGGCGCGGCCGAATCCTTGTTCGCGGCGGCCAGCATTTTTACCAGACCGGTGCGCTCGGACTCCGGTGCGGCGAAATAGAAATCCGCCTCCGAGCCGTCGTGCGAATTGCGGCAGGCAAAGCTCACGCTCTTCAGGCCCAGCGCGCCGGATGCGGCCAGCGCCTTGTTCCACGAAAACGCCGGCATCGGGCTGGGCGCATCAGGGTTCGGCTCCGGCTGCGGAATGGCGGCCAGCACGTTGAAAAAAGTTTTGGCGTTGAACCAGCCGTAATACAGCGGCGAGTTGCGGAACTGCGCCGGCTTGTCGGCGGCGAAGACGGAATTGTCCGCCAGCGCGGGCGCGGCACCGCCGGTCAGGTGCGCGACGACGGGTTCGACGGCCTTGAGCGAATTGCCGACGATCAGCAGCGAATCCACCTGGCCGACGACCATCTCGACGGGTTTTTCGGGCTGCGGTTGACTGCCGATTTCCGAGACGGGCTGTTTATGGGGCAGCAGCCGCGACACCGATGACGGCATGTCATTGCTGGAGAGCGGCACGATGGAGAACTTGATGCCGCGGATGGTTTCACTGCGGATGGGCTTGCCGCTGTCGGTCCATTTTTTTTGCAGCACGGCGAGGTTGGTCTTCAACTGGCCGCTCTTGTCCCTGGCGTCGAGCAGCAGCACCAGGCCGGGCGACTGGTCGCCGGAACCGGTCCAGCCGTTTTGCGTGAGGGCGAAGGTGAACTGACCCTGCGCCAGGTCGCAGAAATCGCCGACGCTCAGGCCGAGGTCTTTTTCCAGCGGCGCGACCAGCACCTCGTTCCACTTGCCCATGAACTTGTCGTGAAACGGCTTCATGGCCGGGTCGTTCCAACACAGCGCCTGCGGCGATTGTTTCAGGGCGGTGCGCAACGCCGCGCAATCCGGCGCGGTGACGACGAACAGCGTGTCGGCCGGCAGCAGGTTTTCGGCGGGCGGAACCGCCGCGCGCAGGGCAGGGGTGAAGTTCAGCGCGGCGGCGAACGCGGCCAGAAAAAGCAGGTTTGTTTTCATTATGGATTAAAGTTCGGCGGCGGCGAAAGGTTGCGCGGAGAAACGGAATTATTTCGTGTCCACTTTCACTTTCGTGCGGCTGGGCGGTTCGAGGTAGCGATACGGATTGTTCGGATTGTCGGCGGCGTAGGCGAACGCGTCGCGGTGATCGAGGAAGTTTTTCACCAACTCCACCGGGATCGCAAAGCCGAGGCCTTCGCCAAAGGTGATTTTCATGTTCGTCACGCCCACGACTTCGCCGGCGAGGTTGAAGAGCGGGCCGCCGCTGTTGCCGGGATTGATCTGCGTGCTGGTTTGCAGGTAAAGATTGCCCTCCATCTGGCGCGTCTTGGTGCTCAAGATGCCCTGCGTCACGGTGCGTTCGAGGCCGAGCGGGCTGCCGATGGCGAACACCGCGTCGCCCACGTTCAGCGCGTCGGAATTGCCGAGCGTGACGTATTTGAACTTCGGCGCGTCCTTGTCCTCGATCTTCAGCAGCGCAAGGTCGTGAAATTTGTTGATGGCGATGATCTTGACCTGCTTGTAGGTCTCGCGGTCCAACTGGCCGTCCTTCTGGTGATAGACCTCCACGGAAATTTCCGTCTCGCCCTCGATGACATGGAAATTGGTGATGAGATAGCCGTCGGCGTTGAGGAAAAAGCCCGAGCCCAGGCCTTCCGGCGTGCGGACCTGCACGACCGCCTCCCCGATCTGCTTGACCAGCGAACTCACGTCGTGCGCGGGCGAAGTGAGCAGGGTGGAGTAATAAAATTGCGGCGGGACGTTGAAGCCGGCGACGGCGTTGGAAACGGCGGTTGCAACGGACGGCGTGGCGGTGGCCGTCTTGGAAATGCCGGCGATGGAACTGCGCGGCACGACCAGCACGGTGTAGCCGACATCCACCACGACGGCGTCCGGTTTTTCGGCAAGCACGGTGCCGGTGACGGCGGCCTTGTCCTTGAGCTGGATGGTGTCAGCGGACGCGAGATGGGCGGCGCACAACACCAGCGCCAGCCCGGCAAACTGTTTCTTCAACGACATTGGCAGACAATAAAGCAGCCCGGCGGCTTTGACAAGTGGCGGGCGAGGATTCCATTTCCCCAAAATGCCGCGCGCCGGAATTAAATTTCCGCTTTAGCTTTCGCCCGCCGCACCTTAACTTGCGCGCTGCCAATGGCCCTGAAACTGTTCAACACGCTGTCCCGCTCCGTCCAGGAATTCGCGCCGCTTGATCCAACCGGAAAAAAGGTCGGCCTGTATTGCTGCGGGCCGACAGTCTATGACTTCGCGCACATCGGCAACTGGCGCACGTTCGTCTTCGCCGACCTCGTCCGCCGCACGCTCGAATTTTCCGGCTACGACGTGCGGCACGTCATGAACATCACGGACATCGAGGACAAAATCATCAAGCGCGTCCGCGAGCAAAAAACCACGCTGCGCGAATTCACGGGGAAATTTGAAACCGCGTTTCTCGACGATTTGAAGGCGCTTGGCTGCCGCGAACCGCACGTCAAACCGCGCGCCACGGAATACATCGCGGAAATCATCGCGCTCATTGAGAAGCTCATCGCGCGCGGCATCGCCTACCAGGCCGGCGACGGCTCGGTTTATTTCAGCATCGAGAAATATCGCGGCTGCGGGTGCAACTACGGCCAGTTGCTGAAACTCAATTTCGATGAGATGCGCGCCGGCGAACGGGTTTCCAGCGACGAATACGAAAAGGAATCCGTCGCCGACTTCGCGCTGTGGAAGGCGCGCGTGCCGGACGACGGCGATATTTTCTGGCCGAGTCCGTTCGGCGAAGGCCGGCCCGGATGGCACATCGAGTGCAGCGCCATGAGCATGAAGGTGCTCGGCGAAAGTTTTGACCTGCACCTCGGCGGCGAGGATTTGAAATTTCCGCATCACGAGGACGAAATCGCACAGAGCGAAGGCGCGACCGGCAAGCCTTTCGTGAAATACTGGCTGCATGGCGCGCATTTGCTCGTCGAAGGCAAGAAGATGAGCAAGAGCCTCGGAAATTTTTTCACGCTCCGCGATCTGCTGGCGAAAGGATTCACCGGCCGCGAAGTGCGGTATCTGCTGCTCACCGCGCATTACCGCGAGACGTTCAACTTCACGCTCGACGGCTTGGCGGGCGCGAAGACGGCGCTGGCGAGAATTGATGAGTGTGTTGGCAAGCTGCGCGAACTGGCTGGAGCTGCCGCCGCCGCGCCGGAAACAAAATTGGTCGAACAATTTTCCTCCGCGATTTCGGACGACCTGAACATTTCCGCCGCGTGGGGCGCGGTATTCGAATGGGTGCGCGAGACCAACAAAAAGCTCGCGGAAAATTCCTTGAGCGCGCCGGCTGCCGCCGCCAACCTGGCCGCGTGGGACAAGATTGATTCCGTCCTCGGCATCAGCGTGAAAACGGAGACGGAAGTTCCCGCTGAAATCCTGGCGCTGGCCGAAGCCCGCACCGAGGCGAAGAAAGCCAGGGATTTCAAGCGCGCCGACACCATCCGCGACGAATTGAAAGCGAAAGGCTGGGTCATTGAAGACTCGCCCAAGGGAATCAAATTGAAAAAATTGTGAGCAAAGGACTTTTCATCAGCTTCGAAGGCACGGAAGGCTGCGGCAAATCCACGCAGGTGGAATTGCTGGCGCAGCGGTTGCGCGCGATCGGCCACGTCGTCCGCCTGCACCGCGAGCCGGGCGGCACGCCCATCGGCGAGGAGATCCGCCACACGCTCAAGCACAGCCCGCACAACCAGGCGATGACCGCCGAGGCCGAACTGCTCCTGATGAACGCCAGCCGCGCGCAGCTCGTCCGCGAAGTCATCCGCCCCGCGCTGGACGCCGGCGAAATTGTCCTGTGCGACCGTTTTTACGATTCGACGATTGCCTATCAGGGCTACGGCCGCGAACTGGATTTGGCGCAGGTGAAATCCATTGTTGAGTTCGCCGTCGGCGGAACGAAGCCGGATTTGACCTTGTTTCTGCAAGTTCCGGCGGAGGTCAGCGCCGAGCGGCTGCGCTCGCGGCAATCCACGCTGCCGTTCATCCGCGACCGGATCGAGGAGGCGGATCGGAAATTTTTTGAGCGTGTCGCTCACGGCTACAGCATCATCGCCGCCGGCGAACCGCAGCGCATCCGGTTGGTCAACGGCGCGCAGCCGCTGGTGGCGGTGTGCGGACAGATTTGGGAGATCGTCCAGCCGCGCCTGCCAAGACTCGGCCGCTGGTGATTTTGTTTGCCGGATTCAAAACGCAGGTTAAATTTAATTTGGACATGATTGAAAAAACCATCAGCGAGATAGAGGCGAAAATCGGCGGCGCGGAATCCGTGAGCGCCGAGCGCAAGGCCGAGCTGCTCAACCTGCTCGGCACGTTGAAGACGGAAGTCGCCAAGCTTTCCAAGACGCACAGCGAACAGGCCGACAGCATCGCGAATTTTGCCAGCCTGTCCGCGCATGAGGCCACGCGCAGCGATCCCAATCCGCAGTTGCGCGAACTTTCCAACCAAGGCTTGCAGTCATCCGTGAACGGCTTCGAGCAGTCGCATCCCAAGCTCGTCCAAATCGTCAACGCGATCAGCAAGACGCTGTCGGATCTGGGGATTTGATTTTTGACAGAATGACAGAATGTTCAGAGTTTAATTTTGTAAATTCTGTCATTCTGTCAAAAAATCAGTCCGCTTTCGGTTCCAGCTTCGCGATCGCCGCCATGATTTCGTCGGCGACCTCCTGGTAAATTTCTTTCAGCCGTGCTTTGTCGCACGTTTTTGCCTCGGCGCGGAGTGTTTCAAATCGCATTGGCCGGCCGTATTTCACCGCGACGCGATGCGGGCGCGGGAATTTATGATTGCGCCCAAACGCCTCGAATGTTCCAAACGTCCGCACCGGTATCACCACCGCATCCGATTTGATGACCGTCAGGCCGATGCCGGAGCGCGCCGGCTGCAAATTTCCATCTTTGGTCCGCGTGCCCTCGGGAAACAAAATGATGCCGTTGCCTTGAAGCAGCCGGTCCAAAATGGTTTTCAGTCCCTTCGCGCCGCCGCCGTCGCGATCCACCGGCACGGCATTCCAGGAACGCAGCAGCGCGCCGATGCCGGGAAATCGGAAGAGCGATTCGCGCGCGAGGTAATTGATGTCGCGCTTCAGGCCGGAACCGACCAGCGGTGGATCAAGAAAGCTCGCATGGTTCGAGGCCAGAATCACGCCGCCCTGCAACGGCACGCGCTCGGCATTGAAAACGTGCCACCGGAAATAGGTGGCATACATCACGCGGAAACAAGTCCAGCCGATGCGATAGGACAAGTTCATTTCGGATTTCGGATTTCGGATTTCGGATTGAAGCGTCGCGTGATCGGTTGTGGCAAATCCGCAATCCAGAATCCGCAATCCGCAATGTAAGAAAGGTTCATCTTTTTGCCGACATCAGCTTGTGGATTTCTTCCAGCAGCAGCTTGCTCGTCTGCTCCGAGGTCATGGCGGAATTGTTGATGACCTTGGCGCCGAGCGCGATCATCAGCGGCGCGGCGGCGCGCTGGCTGTCGCGCTGGTCGCGTGCGGCAAGGTTTTCGTGAACGCCGTCGGCGGCGCGGCGGGCGGACCGCTCCGCCAGCGTCGCGTCGAGGTAAAATTTATAATCCGTCTCCGGAAAAACATTCGTGCCGATGTCGCGGCCTTCCATGACGAGGTCGCCGAACTGGATGCACTCGCGCTGTTTTTTCTTCATCCATTCGCGCACCTTGGGCACGGCGGCCACATGCGAGACGGCGGCGGCGGTTTCCGGCGTGCGGATTTCCTTCTCCGGGAAATAGCCGTCCACGAGCAGATGCACGACGCGCAGACCGTTTTTTTCGACGCAGCACAGATCGGTTTTCCAGCGGCGGCAGGCGTTGGCGACGAGCTTGGCGTCATGCACATCCACGTTTTTCTTCAGGCAATGCCACGCCAGCGTGCGATACATCGCGCCGGTGTCCACGTAAACGTAGCCGAGCGCGCGGGCCACGAGCTTGGCGTTCGTGCTCTTGCCGCTCGCACTCGTGCCGTCAATCGCTATGACAATCGGATTTTTCAAAGTTGCAAGTTAAAGGTTAAAAGTTGCAGGTCTGACGATGTTGAACGCGCACAAAACTTGCAACCTTCAACTTTCAACCTGCAACAAATTTTAATCGGCAAACAAATCGTCGCCGCTCAATTTCCGCGTGCGCTGGCCGTTTTTAATCTCCCAAATCTCCGCGCCCAGACCGCCATCTTTTGGTTGCGCGGCCAGTTTTTGGAAAAAATCGGGGAACGTTTTTTTCACGCAGGTGGGATTGATAATTTTTATGCCGGGAACTTTCAATCCCAGAATCGCAAAACACATTGCCATGCGATGGTCGTTGTAGGTTTCAATCTCCGCGCCATAAAGTGGCGTTGAAAAAACTTCCAACGAATCTCCTCGTTCAACCACCACCGCCCCGCATTTTGTTAATTCAGTTCGCAGGGCAACCACTCTCTCACATTCTTGTAGTCGCAAACGTCCAAGGTCGTTGTAGAATGACAATCGCGATTGAAGTGGCGAAATCACTATTCTCGTCATAATGCTATCACCAAGTTGACTTTTCCGAGAAATCTCTCGCGGCCACTTAAACATTGTAAAAATGGGGAATAGTGAATCAATTTGAAGATTTGTATCTGGCCAGTTGTTTACCCGAATAATGCTAGGTTTAGTCTTGGATTTTGGGCGGTTGAAAATAAAATCCGCCGCCCAAAAATAACTCCCGCTGCTCGCATCCGGCTCGATTTGAAAAGTTCCGCCCTTTTTCGGAAACGCTTCCATCAATTTTGAAGTCATCACCACATAAGGTGATTCCTCCGCGTTCTCGCCGATGATTTCAATTTCCCAGCCGCCAATTTTGGACGACAACAACAATGCCGACGCGAACTGCGAGCTTTCCTCAATGCTGACGCGACATTTTCCTTTCTTCGGCCCTTCGCCAAAAATTTTCACCGGCAGCTTGTCGTTGGCCTTTTCCGATTCGATGCGATAGCCGAGTTCGCGCAACGCTGAAAATAGCGCCGCCTGCGGACGTTCGTGCATCCGCGCCACGCCGTGCAGCCGGTAAACGCCGCTGCCGAGGCAAAGAAACGGCGCCAGAAAACGCGCCGCCGTGCCGGCATTGCCGACGAACAAGTCCAGCGGCTGCGACTCCGTGCCGCCGGGCGGCACCGCGCCGCCATTGCCATAGACCGTGATGGTGCGGTTGCAGGTTTCGTCCGGGTCCGGTTCCACATTCACCATGAAGCCGAGTTCCTGCAAACACTCGACCATGATCTGTGTGTCCTCGCTCCAGAGCGCGCCCTGCAAAACCGTCTCGCCGTCCGCCAGCGCGGCGAGAATCAGCGCGCGGTTCGTGATGCTCTTCGAGCCGGGCACGGTGATTTCCGCGCGCACGGGTTTGTCGAGCGGGATGATTTCGATGAGATCGGGTAGCGGCATCGGGGAATTATTCCGAGGAGGTTGAAGTCAGGCACGCGCACCAATTATCTCGACGATCTTTGGCGTCGGTGAAAAATTTCTCGACGGCTTTCGCGTCGTTTCGTTTGAGTGCGGACTGGAATTTTTTTAGTTCCGCCACAAACGCATCCACGGCGCGCGAAACATTTTTGCGGTTGGCCAGCGCGATGTCGCGCCACATTTCCGGCGAGCCGGACGCGATGCGTGTGGTGTCGCGAAAACCGGTCGCGCACAGGCCGACTTGTGATCTTGGGTTTGCCGGATGCAAAACCAGATTCGCCAGCGTCGCCGCGACGACATGCGGCAGATGGCTCGAACGGCTGACGAGCAGATCATGTTTGGCGGCGTCCAGCCGCAGCGTCCGCGCACCGAGCGATTGCCAAAACCGTTCTAGCTTGCGGACGGCGTTTGTGTTGGACTTTTTCGTCGGAGTCAAAACGCAAACGGAGTTTGCATACAAATCCGCGCGAGCGGCCAGCACGCCCATTTTTTCGCCGCCCGCCATCGGATGGCTGCCGACAAAATGCGCGCCGAACTTTTGAATGAGCGATTCCAGTTTGCGCACCACATCGGCCTTCACGCTGCCAACGTCGGTGACAATTGCGCCACGTTTCAGCGCTGGAAGAATTTGTTCCGCCAGCGCCCGCATCTGCGCCAGCGGCGTGCAAAGGATGATTAAATCCGCTTTGGAAACGGCGGCAAGCAGATCCGTCGTGGCATAATCCACTGCGCCGGCCTTTTCACAGTCCTTCACGCTGACGGCCCGCCGGACAAAGCCGGCGATTTCACCGGCCAGCCGTCGCTGGCGCACAGCCAGTCCTATGGAGCCGCCGAGCAAGCCGACGCCGACGATGGTAATCTTCCGAAATTGCACGCCGCGCAGGATAGCGGAACGGATTTTTTTGTTAAACCACGAAATACACCAAGCACACGAAATTTAATTTTTCTTTCGTGAGGTTCGCATATTCGCGATTCCTAGATTTTCACCGGCTTGCCGGTCCGGCCGGCTTTCAAGCACGCGTCCAAAACGATTTGCGTTTTCAGCGACCACATCGGCCAGTCTTTGTTCAGCTTGCCGGAAGAAATTTGTTTTGAAAAATTCCGCCACATCCAGGTATCCTGCGCGGTTGCGTGGCCCATTTCCAGCGGATCGGCGGACGGCGGACGGCGGATGGCTCCGGGCACCTTGACGCGCACCTCGGTTCCGTTGACTTCAATGGCCGGTGCGTTGCGCACATGGACAAAATCCGGCACTCGCAGATAACCTTTATCGCCGCTGACCACCACCCATTGTTGAAACTGGGCGACGAACGAGCAGTAAAAACCGGCGGAAACGCCGCCGTCAAAAAACAGCTCGCCGGAAAATTCCGTCGGCGACGGCACGCGCCCGCCGGTCGCGGCGGACTGCGAAAGAATTTTTCCGGTGACCGTGTGCGGCAGTTGCCAGTTCATCGCCCACAACGAAAAACGGATGTTATACCAGCCGAGATCGCCGAGGCAGCCGGCGGGCTCGAGCGCGCCGTTGACACGGATATTGGTTTTGGAAAAACCGGCGTGGCCAAGAAAATTGAAGGCCGACGAAATCCGCCGGATGCCGCCGACGCTTTTGCCGTCGTCCAAAACCTTGCGGACTTGCGGCAGGCGCGGGCTGTGCATGAACATCACGCCGTCCATGAACTGCACGCGGTTCTTCGCGCAGGCGGAAAGCATCTCCTTCAGGTCGGCGGTGCTGACGCCGCACGGTTTTTCGCAGACGATGTGCTTGCCCGCCGTCGCCGCGTGCAACACCCATTTCTTGCGCAAACCGGTCGGCAGCGGAATGTAAACCGCGTCAATATCCGGTGACGCGAACAATTCCTCATAGCTGCCGAGCGCGCGCGGTTTTTCGGCGAAGGCGAACTGGCTCTGGAGTTCGTCAATGTATTTGCGGCTTTTTTCCACGTCGCGGCTGGCAACGGCGGTGACGACGGCGCTTCCGGAGTTGAAAATGGCCTTCCAGTTCTTCCGGCCGATGCCGGCGGCGCTCATGAATCCGATTCGCAGTTTTTTCATAAATTTTTTTCGGAGCGCCGAACATTGCTCGGCTCGTTCGTGTTAAATATTCTCTGGCCGAGCAATGCTCGGCGCTCCGGCGGCCTCGCGCACGCGTTCCAATATCACGTCGGCCAGCAGCGGCTCGGTGCCGACGGACGGCGAATACCAAATCAGCTTGCCATTTTTCTCCGTCGGGTTGCGCCAGGTCGGCTGGCCGGCGGCGTGACGTTCCTTAACGAGGCGCTCCGGTTCGCCGAGCAGCACCGGAATGTCCTCGACCACATGCAAGCCGTCACTGATGAAAAACGGAACAATCACCAGGTTTTTGGTGCGGGCGATGGTGCAAGCATCGCCGATGCGCGGGTTTTCTTCCATGAAAATTGCATGGACTTCGGCGTAAAGGTTCCGGGCACGAATCAGCTCCACCTGTCGTTCAATCGCCTTGCGGGAGTTGGCGTTTTTCTCCGTGCCGTGACCGGCGATGAACAGCGTCGTGTCGGAGTTTTTTGGCGCACGTGGGAACGGGAATTGTTTCACGACCTCTTCCGCGCGGGCAAGAATCACCTTCGTCATCAGATCATGCGAGCCGACGGGGCGGCAGTAGTGAAGAGTTGATGGTTGGTGGTTGATAGTTGAAGGAACAGAAGCAAAGCCCAGTTCGCGCGGAATGATTTCGGTGCTGAAATAGCCTTCGCTGATGAAGAGTGGAACGATGAATACACGCGGCGCGGAGATTTCCGCGAGCACTTGTTTGATATGCGGTTCCTGTTTCCAGAAAGCTTCGCGGACAGCGGCAAAAATTTTCCGGCGGCGCAGTTCCGCCGCGTGCTGGAGCACCGGCGCGGCGGACTGGTCGTTCAAAACCGTGCCGTGACCGAGGACGACCAGCGCGGCGTCTGAAAAATCTTCGTTTTGCACGCGGCAAAGTTGACGCAGCCGCGCGCCGACCGCAAGCGCGCCCGCCGGCAAATTTTTATTGAACCTTTGGCTGGTTTCTGGCGTCTTATGTTGCGAACGAAACCAAACAATCTAATTCCGACCATTAAAATGACCATGAATCCGACCAAACTTACGCTGGCCGTGCTGGCGGCGGCCTTCAGCTTTGCCGTGGCCGCGTCCGCCCAGGAAGCCGCAACGCCCGCCGCCCCGCTGCCGCCGGCCTCGACCAAGTCCGGCCTGACTTACGCGACCGACATCAAGCCGATCTTTGACGCCAACTGCGTGAAATGCCACAGCGGCGAAAAGCCCAAGGCACATTTGCACTTGGACACGCTCGAAGGCATTCTTAAGGGCAACAAGTGGGGGCCTGCGGTGAAGGCCGGCGATGCCGCAAACAGCATCGTGGTAAAGGCCGCCGCGCACCAGATCAAGGACAAGGACGGCTGGATGCCGCCGATGCCCAACAAGGCCGGGGCGAAGACTTTGACGCCGGAGCAAATCGGGGTTTTGATTGCCTGGATCAACCAGGGCGCGAAATAATTTTTGCAAGACAAGCCGGCGCCGTCCGCAAGGATTGCGCCGGTTTTTAATTTTGCAACGGTGAGAGCGGCGAGCGCTTCTGCTCCTTCAATTTCATTTGTTCGCGCAGCAGTGAAACTTTCTCGTCGTCCGGGGTTTGCGGCTGGCTGATTTTTTGCGTGAGCGCGCCGATCTGCCGGTCCAGAAATTGATTGCGCAATTTGAACGCCACGTCGGCGAGCTGGGTTTCGGGATTGGGAATTTTCCGCTCCTCGGCGACGGCTTCGGTGACCAAGCCGCGCTGCTCCGCCGATTCGCAGCGGTCGAGAAACTCCGCGAGATTGTGCCACGTCTCATGTTCCTGCGCGGCGAGCCGCAGGCTCACAATCTGTCGAACCTGCGGATGGGAAATCCAGTTCGCATCCAGATTCATCGCGGCGGTCGCCACCAGCTCGTCGTGCAGCAGCAGAAGTTTCAGCAAATGAAACTCGATCGGTGAGGGCGGCGCGATTTCCGCCACCGGCTCGGCAGATTCAAAGGATTCTTCCTCACTCTCCCGTGACGCGGGCGGCGGCGCAGGATTTTTTTTGAACTCGGCGCGCACGGATTCCGGCGGGACGCCGAGCCGCAAGGCCGTCTTTTGTGCGTAAGTATCAATCAAAACGGAATTGCCAGTCTTGTGAACGGCCTCAGACATGGAACGCAAAACGGCGAGCCGGCCCTTGTCGGTTTTAACATCGTTCGTCGCGCAAAGCCGGTTCAAATAATAATCGAAAAACCCATCCGCGCTTTCGACCAGCTTACGGAAGGCTTCGCCACCGCTGGCCTTGATGAAACTGTCCGGGTCGTGCGACGGTGGCACGACGGCCACGCGCACGGCGAGGCCCGACGCAAGCAGGTGGTCGAGCGAACGCACGATGGCGTTCTGGCCGGCATTGTCGGAGTCAAAACACAGCACGACCTCGTTGGCGTAGCGCTTGATGATGCGCGCGTGCTGCTCGGTGAAAGCCGTGCCTTGCGGCGCGACTATGTTTTGGACGCCAGCCATGAAACAAGCGATGAGATCAAGCTGGCCTTCGCAGATGATGGCGAAACCGGCGTCGAGAATCGCGCGTTTGGATTTGTCGAGGCCGAAAAAGATTTTGCTCTTGGTGAAGATCGGCGTCTCCGGCGAGTTGACGTATTTTGCGGTCTTCTCGTCGCCGGACAAAACGCGGCCGCTGAATCCGACGACGCGGCCTTGCTCGTCGCAAATCGGAAACATCAGCCGCCCGCGAAAGCGGTCGTAATGACGGCCAGTTTCTTCCTTTTTGATGATGAGGCCGGCTTGCTCAACGGTGGCGAGGTCGAAGTTTTTGCTTTTCGCCCAGTTCACCGTGTCATCCCACAATTCCGGTGCGGCACCGATGCGAAACAATTTTATCGCCTCTGCCGACACACCGCGCTTGGCGAGATAATCGCGGGCGAGCTGACCGGCGGCTTCGTTGGCGAGGCAATTTTGCCAGCGCGTCGTGAGCTGTTCGTGGATGTCGAGCAGTTGATCCTTGAGATGCCGCGATTCCTGCGCGGCGGGATTTTGATCAAACTCCAGCGGAATCTTCGCGCGCTCGGCGAGCCGGCGCACGGCGTCCACGAAACCGATGTTCTCGTATTCTTTGACGAAGGTGAACACGTCGCCGCCCTTGTGGCAGCCGAAGCAGTGGAAAATCTGCTTGTGCGGATTGACGTTGAAGCTCGGCGATTTCTCCTTGTGAAACGGGCAGAGCGCGGTGAAGTTCGCGCCGGCTTTTTTCAGCGGCAGATGCGCGCCGATGATGTCCACGATGTCGCTGGCGGCGCGGATGCGTTCGAGGGTTGCGGGGGAAATTCCGGCCATTCGCGGTCAGTGGCGCGACGCGAGGTCAGCTGCCAATGTGGATTATCGGAGTTTTTTGCGGCACCAGCGATGATTTTTCCGCGGCGGCCGACTCGGTATTGATCAGCATCACGCCGGCATATTGCTTGATATATTTTCCGGTGAAAGCTTTTTGAAAAACCGCCTCCTGGATTTGGGACGGGTGAAAGGCCAGGAAAAATCCGCCGCCAAAATCCTTCATGCCGGCCCCATAGACTTCATGGGCGTCATCTTTTTCCTTCTTGATTTGCGCCGCCGTGTAATACGGCGCGTTCAGCAACGCCAGCGCGACAAACAACATGCAGGCGTAACGGATCATGCCCGACACCATGCCCAGATAATATTCGCCGCTGCCAAAAAAATTGCTGCCGGTGAGGCGCGGTTGGATGATTTTTTTCAAGGTGTGAAACACCAGATACACCAGGAACATCAGGCTGAAATAGCCCAGCAGGTAGCAGGACAGGACAGTCCAGCCGGACAGGTTGACGATCAGCTGTCCCGCCATCTCGTAGGCCAGGCCGCACACCAGGACGGTCGCAAGCCAGTGAAGCATCGGCAGAAACTCCTTGGTCATGCCGTTCTTGCGGCCGCGAAACAGGCCGAAGCCCAGCACGGCCACCAGCACGGCGTCAAACCAGCCGAAGGGCAGGTGGTCGAGATCAAAAGATTGGGTCGCCACAGCAATCATAAAAATGAAATTAAAGCCTTCACGCCGGAATACCAGCACATTCCAAGCCACTTTTCGCCGTTTTTCATTCTGGATTGGCCGAAAGCCAGAACCGGATGTCCGTGGCCTGCGCATTGTGCGGATCAAGATCCAGCACCCGCAAATAATGCCGCCGCGCCTGCGCCGGGTCGCGCAACTGCTGCGCGTAAAGATTGCCCAGTGCCAGTTGCACGCGGCCTTCGTTGGGGTTGGCCGCCACGATTTTTTTCAGTTCGTTCACCGCGTCTTGCGCGTAGCCCGCCGCCTTGAGCGCGAGCGCGAAATTGTATCGCGCGTCCACCGAGTCCGGCTCGATGGCCAGCGCCATTT
>Ga0316231_1000510_pt1 | contig 54064 bp, 41 predicted proteins | sample TBH18027metaG_FD_206002 | JGI IMG/M metagenome (GOLD analysis project Ga0316231, IMG submission 206002) | Freshwater microbial communities from Trout Bog Lake, Wisconsin, USA - TBH18027 | ecosystem: Environmental > Aquatic > Freshwater > Lake > Hypolimnion/Profundal zone | place: USA: Wisconsin... | reverse complement strand
GACGGCCTTGCACTCATATAACTCTACTTCTGCGACTCTATTACTGCGGCATGGTGCCGGTGTAATAGAACAGGACGTAGGCGTAAACAGCTCCGCTAGCACTCGGAACCCCGTAGGCTTTCACCAGGGTTCCATCCGCCAGCGCCGTTTGCACCGCGCTTAGGTCAGTGGGATTGGTCAGATCACGCTGTGTGACCGTTACAATTCCGTTTGTGTTCGTCACTTGATAAACCAGTGTTGCGCTGCCGGAAACCGTGCTCAGGTCAACAGTAACGGGTGTCGTCCCACCTTTCACCGTCATACCGAAGGTTCCGCCATTCGCGATAGTTACCCACGGACTGGTAACGGTTCCCTTAGGAAGCGGCGTGGGTTCGAGGATGGCAAACTTGGCATACCAGTTCGCGGGGTTCGTCGTGGTGCCATCTCCCCAGTTGGAGTAGCTGACGCCCCACACTTTCTGCTGTCCGACGGTGCCGCCAAAACTGGCCGCGCTGTTGGCTACGGACACAAAGTCAGTAACCGTATTGGCTCCGGTGTCGGCCAGGGTTGGGAAGGTGAAGTACCACCAATCGAAGCCGCTGATCGCATTCCCATTGGAATCCGTTCCATTGGCCGCGGTGCTGGCAATGTACGGCAGTGTTCCCGTGTAGTAATCCCCAACCGTAGCAAACGCGCGAGTATAGACGAAGCCGCTCGAGTTGGCTCCGGAGATCGAGCCGTCATAACGTGCGATTTCGATGTCCACCGTATCTGCCACAAGAGGGGCTGCCAATGGATCGACCGCGCTGACGTGAACTTTGAAGCCACGCGCCAAGTTCGGCAGGCCACCTGGAGTGGTTCCATCAAAGAATCCGGGGCCGGTTCCAATTGGAGTAGCATCGGCAAGCGCTGTTTGCGGCGTCCGGAAGAAGAACTGCGTGTTGGATCCAATCGTGATCGGAATCAGTTTGCCGCTTTCGTCGCTGACCCTCATCACATTGTTCGTTTTGTCCACGTGTACAACATGACCCTCGGGGCTCAGCCAGATTTTCTGGAAACTTGTGCTCGCCCAGATGCGCACGGCAACCAATACTCCGTTGGATTGGTAACGGGCTGCAACCCTTACATATTTCCCCGTACCGTTGTTTAAAAGCGAGGAGGCCACTGAAGAGAAATTCTTGATCGTGGTCTTTGTCTTGGCGTCCACGTCATAGAAGATGGTGCCGTTCGTGCTATCGGCCTGGACGTTAAAGCTAACTCCGCTGGGGATGGCAGCCTGACCGGCGACTGGCACTGGATTGGCTGAAGCAGCGAAGTTCTTTGTGATGGTGATTGTCGAGTTATCCGAAGAGACTGCCGTGACCTCCCCAAGCGTGTGGCGCAGAATGAGGCGAGTCAGGTCTTTGATTGGGTGATGACGTACCGGACCGTTGAATCTGACTGCCCACAGCGGCGTGGCGGAAGTGGCCGGCCAATGCTCCACAATGAACGCAGGGTGCTTCAAATCAAATTCAAGATCAAGAGCGTTCGTGCTATTTGCCGTTACAGCGAGGGGCTGTACCAAGTGGATCGTAAGCGGGACAGTAAGGCTGCCTGCGCTCCCGCTCGTACCCTGAATCTGAATGTTTGCCGCGGGAACAGTGGTACCCGGAGCAAGATCGAAGCCAGCCTCGGGATCGGCTGAGCTAACCAGCGTAACGTCGCCCGGATTCGCGCTCAAGGTAAGCTTGGCATCCGTATAAGTACCTACCGGAACGGTCGCGTTGCCGATGATTTCGCCAAGTTGATCGAGTTGCACAAGGTTGATGAAGGGGGCGGGTGAAGGAGCGGTATAAACGACCACAGGCGATCCACCGCCCTGCGGAACGAGTGAGACGCTGAGTACCTTTACTCCGATTGTCGCCCAGTCTTCAGTCGCATCGTCGCTCGCTACCACCTGGACGTTTCCCGTATTGATGGCTGGAGTAACAGTTTGGCTGGAGGATGAGGAACTGCCACCACAACCCACCGAAATCAGCAGTGAGGTAAGTCCCATTCCAAGAAGAAAACGAAGAGGCCTGAATTTCATTCTGTGCTCCCTTTTGAAACCGGTCGCGCGTGGTGCGACCCGTTGAGTTGCAACATGCATCAGGTGTTTGTCTATATTGCGCTGAACGGGAAAAATGGCACGTTATGGCCATAATTCTGTTCCATAGCCTGGAATCAGTGTTCCTGTTCCTGCGTAGAGAACACGGGTTACATGAGAATAGTTGCGAAGAGTGGATATTCTTTTTCCGCAGGTACAATAGGGCGCGCGAAATGGTAGAAGGTCTACTCGAAACGCAAAGTAAGTCCCGTTGCGAAACCTATGGGATAGCCCGGCGTACCATGAATGCGCGCTAAGCCTTTCACTGGCTCTGTGAGGGTGAGCCGTGAATCGAAAAAGTTTTGCGTCTCGTAATAGCGCTTGTTACTCAGGTTATCCACCGACAGATTCCATTCCACTCGATGGACTAGTTTCTTTGTCACCGCGAAGTCGATCACGTCCAATCCACCGGCATGGGTTGAGACGGAATTCGTATATGGGGACGCCGGGGCGACCGTGGTGTCGTCGGGATTTACAAGCAGATAACGGCTTATGTGGCGATAACGCAGTGAACTGAAAATGCCGTGCCATGCACTCAGCGTCAGGCTGGAGTTAGCGACCGTGTGCGGTGCGCTGTCGACATAAAGACGCGGCCTGGTTCCGAGGTAGAATGCGTTTGAAACCTGTGTGATCCCCGCATTCCAACTCACGTACCGGCTTAGTTGCAACGACGTCTTTACCTCCCACCCATAGGACCGACTCGGTCCTTGTAACTGAAATGTGTCATTGTCAGGGTCGTAGACGTTTTCATGCTCCCGGTCGATCAGGAAGACATCTGTGCTCGCCGAAAAGCGACTCAGATTGTGCGATGTTCCCAGCATGTAGAAGTTCGTCGCAGCCGCCTTGGGAGCCGCAGGATTCAGCGCAATTCCGCGTGCATCCTGACTGGTTACGGCGCGCCCGAAATTGAAGTGGACCGACATAGGAAAGTGATCGGCTGGCGTGTACACCGCGTTCAACTTGGGTTCGACGTTATTCGAGTAACTCACCCCATTGTTGCCCGTCGCCAGACGGTCCACGACGTTAAATCGGAAGCCATCAAAACGCAGCCCCGCGTCGATGTGCAGATGGGGAACGTCTACGCCTTGTTGTGCATAGAAGGCCTCGTTAACAATGTGTACATTGTTCAGGCTCCACGGCTTCCCCGGGAGCGGCGCAATGATCTTGCGGTCTTTGTCGTGGAATAAGTCCACGTTGATCCAGTTGTCCGCCAGATTCGCCCCGGCTATGAAGATTGCAGGATAACCGCCGAGTTTTCCTGCGTGGATATACTGCGCGCTCGTTCCCTCCTGTAAGCGCGAATCATGCTGCTGGATGCCATCGCCATTCATGGGGTCGCTCAGAAAAAAAGTGAAATCCGAATAGAGATCGAAAAGGGATCGAGTTACATACCCATCCACGCGCAGCGTGTCATCCGGGTTCAGATTCTTCTTGTAATAAACACTGCCCGTCCCAGCGCGAACCCTGCCGCCGTCATTCGGGTCAACATAGCCAAAGCGGTCGAGTTTCCCTAGCAGCACTTGATCCAGCGGGATCTGTCCGGAAGAGTCGAAGTCATTGCGTCCACCACTGAAGCGGAAACCAAACGACTGCGTCTGATCGAGTTTTAAAGTGTAGTTGCCGGTGAAATTGTCACGGACGTAATGCAGCGGATTCTTAAACGGGCCATCCGTGTAGGCATGCTCCCAAGCAAGAAAGCTGTCGACATCTTGCAGTTTGGGGCTCCATGCGGCAAATGTGCGATAAGAGTCAAATGATCCGCCCTGCGCCCGTAGGGTCCACACATTATCGAGGCGTTCTTTCTGCCGGATGTGAATTACGCCCAGCGCAGAGAAGTCCCCATACTCTGCATTGAATGGGCCGTTGATGATATCGACGCCATCGATGAGTTCCGGGCTCAGCGATTTCAACCAACCAAGATAACCTTGTCCGTGGGCTTGCGTTGCCTGGTTCTGCGGAACATCGTCCACCAGCACCTTGAGCCCGCCATTAAGGCCGCCGTGATCGAGGTTGAATCCAAAACGCCGAACCTCCAGCGACTTCCCGCCACCCTCGTGCTGCCCCGCGTTGATTCCGCTGTCAAGGGTTTCAATCAACTGGTCATCGCGGTTAAATAGCGTTCCCTGATAGATTGCGCCGTTGCGACGGTCAATCGCAGGATCGGCGGCCTTAGCTGTAATGACGAGAGTTTCCTGAGCTGTCGGAATTGCGTAGTGGATCTGCAGTCGCAAGTGATTCGAGGGTGAGTCGGCGGCAACCGTCTGCTCGAAGCGGGCAATATATTTTCCGCTCACCGTGAGCGTCACCGTTCCGGGCGGAACGCTCAGTCTGAAAGCACCTTGCGCATCAGTGGTAGTGCTGCGTAGTAAATTTGCCGAGCGAGCGGTCACCGTCGCACCCTTCACCAATTCCGCGCGTTCGTTCACGACCGTTCCCGACACTGTTCTCATTGGAGCAACCGCCTGTGCGCCGGCAAACGTCGCAGAGGCTAGCGTTACCACGAACAAGATGAATAGTGCTGCCCTGTACCATCTTTCCATTACTATCCCCAGGGTCAAGTGTCTTCCCATGTTTCCACAAAAAATCAAATGGACCGCACTCAAGCGGATATATACTTTTCAACCATGCCCAATATCGACTCGCACAAACCTGGCTCGTTCTGTTGGCTTGAACTCTCTACCACCGATCAGAACGCTGCTAAGAAATTCTACGAATCACTCTTCGGATGGGCAGTGAATGATATGCCCATGGGCCCTGACGGTTTCTACACAATGTTCCAACTTGCAGGGCGCGATACCGGCGCCGCTGCCACTCTCCGCCCGGAGCAACTCGCGGCGAAAGTACCACCTCACTGGATGCTTTATATCGCTGTGGGGAGTGCTGACTCTGCAGTCGATCGTGCGGCCAAAGCCGGCGGCAAGATTCTCGCCCCAGCCTTTGACGTTATGGATGTAGGCCGAATGGCCGTCATTCAGGACCCGACCGGCGCAACTTTCTGCGTATGGCAGGCAAATAAGGGGACGGGAATCCAGATCGCTGGAGAACCCGGGACGTTTTGCTGGGCCGACTTGAATTCGCCTGATCCCGAACGTGCTCGCAAGTTTTATGGCGAGGTTTTCGGCTGGAAGTTCACTGCGGACACCCATTCTGATCCCCCCTCCGGTTATATGCACATTCAGAATGGCGACGAGTTCATTGGCGGAATTCCGCCTGTGTGCCCGCCGCACGCTCCCGCCCACTGGCTAGCCTATATTCTGGTCACGGAATGCGACGCTACGGCGGCGAAAGCAAAGCAACTTGGAGCCAGGTTCTGCCTGGAGCCAATGTCCGTCGAAAATGTCGGACGCCTGAGCGTTCTGGCAGACCCGCAAGGCGCTGTGTTTGCGATCTTCCAGCCTTTGCCAAAGACGGCCTAAGGCCTTTCAATTGGCGGGGTGGAATCGCTTCCATCCCGTCGAACTCTGCTTCGCTTTACCGCTATTGCGCCGCGTACGCCATTTCGATCAATACGTCTTCCGGCGCAATCTGAATTTCCAGCGAGCCCTCTTGTGGTAGCGCGTCAATCGTCAAGCTGTCACGGTAGAGGACCAGGCGAAGATTGAAGCTCTGTCCTTCCTTGGCGCCTACCAGCGCCATGGGCAGTTTTGTCTCTAACACCTTGCCGAGCGCAACCTCCACGCCCGCTGGTTTGCTCATAGACGCGACAAGGTTCTTTCCGTTCCGCAGCTTCCAATCCTTGAGTTGTCCAGACACAAGGTCCACGTCGAGACGAAGGTTAGAGATGGCCTGCTCGCCATCACGAAGCGCGAGATGCAGGGTCGCGATCGTATCGCCCTCAGGCAGATTCGAGGCAAAATCCAGCCTCGTATACAAATGTGCTTCGTCGATGCCGGCGTAAACAGCGTCAAAAACGAAAAGTTTCCCATGCATACTGCCGCCCCGGCGATCACTGGAAAACATCGCCGCGCCCATCCAGTCAAAGTAGTTGCTCACTTCCCCGTCGATGACTGGCCGCACATAGGCAGTTTGCAAAACGAAGGTCGAGCGTGTCAGCGTGTCTGAAATCGGTCGAGCCAAGTGATCTGGCGGGACCCCGCCCAGCGCCGTGTAAACATTCGAAAGATGCTTTCGATATAACTCATCGAAATCGCGATCATTGGCAGAGTGGTGTTCTGGGCCGTACCACCAGTTCCAGTCGCTCCCTTCGGCGATCAGCAATTCCTCATGGGCGAGTTTGCGTTGATCTTCCCTGACCCGGCTTGCGTTCTCGTCGTAGAAATCGCGCGCCTGGTTGAGGTAGTCCCATGACTTATTATCCTCGGGCGCTCCAATCCAGACGTTGAAATTCGCATTGATCCAGGAGCCGGGAACCAGTCCGCGAAGTTTACCAAAGCTCGCCGGTTTCTGACGCTCGATAGCCTCCGATATTGTGATCGGCTCAATCTGGGGCTCCCGCTCCAGTCTGTCGTAGAACCTGCGCAAGAAATCGCGCCCGTTGCGCTCGTAGCCCTCCCACGCATTTTCACCGTCGAGAATAATCGAGAGCACGGCGTCGCGGCCTGACTCAATCAACGGCGCCGCTGCATGCTTTATGTTGTTCACTAAATGTTCGGCAGCATCCGAAGCGCGCATCCCGGCATAGACAAAGCCCACGAGGTCGCTGATCCGGTGATCACGGAAGACCATATTCATTGCCAGGCCGTCGCGCTCCCAGCGGTGGATGTTATATAGCTTTTCAGCGCTGCTCTGGTCGAGAAAACCATCTCTGTCGCGGTACATCTCATGCTCAATGCTGCGCCCGAGCACGCCTTCATCCGTTGCGATCCATCGCACGCCCAATTGCGCGGCAATGCTGACTGCCTCATCTGAGACCGATCCTTCACTCGGCCACATACCGACAGGACGCACGCCAAACGTGCGCTGATGTGAATCGAGCGCCCGACGAATCTGCTCTTCCGCGTCATCCGGACGCCGGAAACGCTCGGGCGGCAGCGGGAGTCCCGGAGACGATACACGACCCACGTCTGTATCGCAAAGCAACGGAAGGATGGGATGATAGTACGGAGTTACTGACAGTTCTACTGAACCGCTTGCCGCCGCCGCACGATAGGCGGGCAGCACACCCTTAAGTATCTCGTGCTGCTTACTCATGACAAAACGCTGGTCTTCCTCGCTGAAATTCTGACCCTTTGCGACCAGAGCTTTAACCAGCGGGTCTTCCAGATAGTATTCGTCGAACCACGCAATCTGGGACAGTACCTGCAGGTCGCGATAGTCGCGTTCGGTGAACGCTATCGCCGCATTGGCAGGGTCGGGCCCGGCGGAGCGTACCTGCTCCCACAGGCGTCGATAGCGCGGGTAGCGCCCGATCATCCGCTCTCCATGAGCCTGGAACAGATAGGTCAGGGCAAAATGCCGTTCGTCAATGCTGAGTTCCGACGCAGGTTTCGCAGCAATGTCCCAGAACGGATCTTTGAACATCCCGGAGTTATAATCCTCTATTTGTGCGACCAGGGAGGGGACAATATTAAAGTTCTGGTGAACCTGCGGAAACTCTTCCAGCAGCTTTACCATGCCGTAATAATCTTTAAGCGCATGCAGGCGCACCCATGGGAGGCGGTATTCACCGCTGACCAGGTCCTTGTAAAAAGGCTGGTGCATATGCCAGAGAAGAAGAAGTCGAAGTTTGCCTTGCGCCATCGAAATTGGAAACCTGGGATCCCTTTACAGAAGCGCTCAATTAAGAAGCAGCAAATAGGATAGCAGCAATCCGATAGACTCAGAATCCACCGCTGCCATGCTAGACTCTCGAAGGAACTTAAGTCTCCATGAATGTGTCTGGTGCGGTTGCGCCGTGAAGATTTTCTCGCGCTATATTCTGAAGGAAGTTGTCGAGCACGCCGCGATTGGCGTCTCCCTGTTCACCTTCGTAATTTTTATGCGGGATCTCGGGCGGTTGCTCGAAATTGTCGTGCGCGACAGCGCTCCTCTGCCCAGCGTCGCCGAGTTGTTCTTCCTTACCCTGCCCGTCGCCTGCACTATCACGATCCCCATGGGCCTGCTCGTCGGAATCCTGATCGGTCTCAGCCGACTAGCCGCCGACAGTGAAGTCACTGCAATGCGGGCCAGCGGAATTGGCGCTTGGATGTTTGTCCGCATCATCGCCATTTTTGCCGTCGCGACTTGGCTGCTGGCACTGGCCAACAGCATCTGGCTCGCCCCCATGTCCTCGGCTGCGCTGGCAAGGCTGCAGAGTAAGCTTAAGAGCTCGCAGGCATCTTTTGAGATTCAGCCGCGGGTCTTCTACGAAGACTTTAAAAACATGGTTCTCTATGTGGAGGACGTCCGTTCCGGCTCCAATGCCTCACAGTGGCGGGGTGTCTTCCTTGCCGATGTCACCGACCCTACCGCTCCCAGAATCACGCTTGCCCGTAGTGGTGTAATTATTGCTGACAGTCCAGACCAGATCCGCATGCACCTCAACCAGGGATCTCAACAGGTAGTGCAACCCAATCGTCCTGAACAATACGAGATTTCCACCTTCGCGCACACTGATTTACCGATGGCCCTTCCTACTTCGGACGAAGCCAAACAGGAACTGGTACCGGTCAGCGAAATGAGCACGGCCGAGCTCTGGTTCCGCGGTCACCATCCTGAGGTGAATACCGGGAAGCCGCGCAATCCGCAAGACACTCCCACCGTCCGCGCACGATGGTACCTTGTCGAATTCCATCGCCGTCTTGCCTTGCCCACCTCCTGTCTCGTCCTTGCCCTCGTCGGAGTTCCGCTTGGCCTCTCCTCGAAAAAGGGCGGCAAGAGCATGGGCTTCGTGCTGACTATCAGTCTTGTGTTTCTCTACTATTTCATCTCCTTGACGGGAATCTCTTTGGGAAGGAACGGCAAAATTCCTCCCATGGTTGGCGTGTGGGCGGCAAACGGTTTGTTCCTTATTGCCGGACTGGTGCTGCTGTATCGCGTCGAGCGCACCGTCATTGAGCTTGGATCGTTGCGCGGCGCCTGGGATGCAATTCGCCAGCGCTTTACTCCAAAAGAACACGCCGAATTGCACCCAGTTGGCGAAAACGCTCAGCGGGGAGCCGTGGCCGTCAGCTACACGCGGCGTCAGAGCGTGCGATATCCCATGCTGCTTGACGAGATGATTTTGCGCGACTTCGCCGTGTATCTCGGCATGATTCTGGTCTCGTTCATTCTGTTGACACTGGTCTTTACTTTCTTTGAACTGCTCGGCGACATCGTACGAAATCGCGTTCCACTGCTTATGGTGGGCCAGTATCTGCTGAATGTAACGCCGTCCATGATTTACATCATGGCGCCGCTTAGCGTGCTACTGGCGGTTCTGACCACAATCGGCTTACTCCAGAAATCCAATGAGATAACGGCGATGAAGGCCACCGGAACCAGTATCTACCGCGTGATCTTCCCCATTTTTTTCATTGCCGCGGTAATCAGCACAGGCCTGTTCTTCTTCGACCAGTACTACATTCCAGCGGCAAATCAGCGCCAGGAGACACTCCGCAATCAGATCAAGGGAAAGCCCGCGCAAACTTATCTGCGGCCTGACCGCAAGTGGATATTCGGCGAGCACAACAACATTTACTACTACGAATTTTTTGACCCCGATCAGAACACCTTCGCCAACATCACGGTCTTTGAATTCGATCCGGCGACCTTCGAATTAACTGGACGCGTTCATGCCTCGCGCGCCCACTGGTCCGTAGAGTTGAAGAAGTGGATTTTCGAGCGCGGATGGGAGCGAACCTTCCGCGGTTCGGCGATTCAGAGCTTCCACGAGTTTGAAGCGAGTACCTTCCCTGCCCTCGTCGAGCATCCCAATTACTTCAAGAAAGAAGTGCGCCAGAGTTCTGAAATGAACTATCGCGAGTTGCGATCCTATATCGCTGATCTGCAGCAGAGCGGCTTTGATGTGGTGCGTCTCCGCGTGCAATTGCAGAAAAAATTTGCTTATCCACTGATCACGCTCGTCATGGCCGTCCTTGCCGTCCCCTTCTCTCTCTCCGCAGGACGCAAAGGCGCGCTCACAGGCATTGCCGTTGCCCTGAGCGTGGCAATCGCTTACTTCGTAGCCGCCGGACTTTTTGAGGCCATGGGCAATGCCAGCCAGTTGCCTGCAGCCATGGCTGCCTGGGCTCCCGACCTCATCTTCGCCTTCCTCGGCGGATACCTCTTGCTCAAGGTTCCAACGTAACCGCTCTTGATTTTCAGTGTGTCATGCTGAACGAAGTGAAGCACCCCTGCACAGCTCAACCCTCACGGACCGTTCCAAGCTTTTTCCCAACGCGCGGCGTTCCCTTCCATCCGTGTACGTGGCCTACAACCGCCTTCTTTTGCGATAGTGGGAAAGCACCACTGCGACCACCGCTGCTACAATCGCATCTATATCGTACTTGCATTTTTCAGGTGATCGCCTTTGCAATATTCCAAGTTCCGGCCCTTGCTCCCCTACATGAAGAAGTACTGGAAGGGTTTCATGGCCGGAACCATCGCTGTGTTCTGCAATAACGGCTTCTGGATTCTGAGCCCGCTGCTCATCAAGCGAATCATCGACGATCTGAATCACGGCGTAACCCACGGAAAACTACTGACTTGGTGTTGGCTGCTGATCGCCGTTGCCGCTGGTAAAGGAATCTTTCAATTCCTTACCCGCTGGGTCGTAATTGGAATCTCCCGTGAGATTGAGTTCGACCTCCGCAATGATCTCTTTCGGCATCTCGAAGCCCTCGACTTCGGCTTCTATCAGCGCACCCGCACCGGCGACATTATGGCGCGCGCCACCAATGACCTTAACTCCGTGCGCATGTTGCTCGGCCCGGCCATCATGTATTCCGCCAACACGCTGGTCTTCACTACTGGCGCGCTCATTTTCATGAGCCGCATCAGTCCCAAGCTGACCATGTGGGCCTTCCTCCCCTTGCCCATCGCCAGTATTCTGGTGCAATATTTCGGCTCCCGAATCCATGACCGTTTCGAACGAATTCAGGCCAAGTTCAGCGATATCAGCGCGCGCGCCCAGGAGAACTTTTCCGGTGCCCGCCTCATCCGCGCCTATGCCCAGGAAGAGGCAGAGATCGCCCTCTTCGAGACCGAGAACATCGACTACATTAATCGCTCCCTGCCGCTCGCAAGGCTCATGGGTATGCTATGGCCTACGCTTGAGATGATGCTCGGCTTCGCTCTCGTCATCGTGCTCTGGGTCGGGGGCCAGGAGGTGCTTCGCCACCGCATCGAACTCGGCGCATTTGTGGCATTCAATACCTACATGATCCAACTCACCTGGCCCATCATCGCCCTCGGTTGGGTCATCAACATCTTTCAGCGCGGCACTGCTTCCATGGGGCGTATCGATGAAATCCTGCGCCAGAAGCCAACCATCGCTGACGATCCAGCGGTGGTCACGGTTCCCTCCGGTACGGAGATTCGCGGCGAAATCGAGTTCCGAAATCTCACGTTCGCCTATGACCAGCAATCCAAGCTGACCGAGTCTCAACTGGGCGTTACGGCACTCTCTTCGGCCGTGGAAGCCGGAGCAACCGTCCTGCACAATGTGAGCCTGAAGGTACCGGCCGGCACGAGTCTGGCAATCGTTGGCCCCACCGGCTCCGGCAAGTCTACGCTGGTCTCGCTAATCCCGCGCATTGCCGACGCCGATCCCGGATCTGTACTGATCGACGGGCGCCCCATCCGCGAGTATCCGCTGGAGACCCTTCGCCATCAGATCGGATTTGTCCCGCAAGAAACGTTTCTGTTCAGCGCCACCGTCCGCGAAAATATTGCCTTTGGAATCGAGGATGCAACCGACGAGCAGGTACGTGGCGCAGCGGAGATCGCTCGCATCGCGCAGGATATAGAGGCCTTTCCAGAAAAATATCAAACCATGGTCGGAGAGCGCGGACTCACCCTTTCCGGCGGTCAAAAACAACGCACAGCAATTGCACGAGCGCTGATTCGCGAGCCCCGCATTCTCGTCCTTGACGATGCTTTAGCAAGTGTCGACACCCAAACCGAGGATCACATCCTCAATGGTCTGCGCGAAGTTATGAACGGACGCACGACTATCTTCATCTCGCACCGCGTCTCCACCGTGCGCAATGCAGACCGCATTGCCGTGTTGCACCACGGACAAATTGTCGAATATGGAACCCACGACGAACTCCTCGCGCTGAACGGCTACTACACTAGTCTGCACGATAAGCAATTGTTGGAAGAGGAACTCGAAACCGCATAGGGGCGCTCGACTAAAAAGTGGGATCGCTGCCCGGCTCAAGTCGTTCGCGTAGCTCCAAAGCTTTTCTGCCACAATCGATTTTTCCTTTGGGGGCTCACTGGCCGAAGTGCCTCTAAAGCTGTTATGGAATACTTGGCCAGAACTGGGGTGCTTCGCTTTGCTCAGCATGACCCCATACAAAACGGGAGTTGCCTATCGCACCAGTAAAACTTCGCGGATGCTCTCTTTGCCCAGGAAAAACTTGATCGAGTTGTAGTCGTGGAACAGGTTTTCGATATGCCGGTTCTGGAAGACACGCTGCAACTGGAAGTGGGGTCCCTGCTGCAACTCCAGGGTCTCTTCATTCTTAATGTGGTAGCGATAGTACGGTGCCTCCGCCCCCGCATCGCGGGTATGAAAGAAGGCCAGCAAAGCACCACTTGGCTTCGTGATCTGGTAGATGCGTTCTATGATCGGCTTCACCAGCGGCTCCGGAAGATAATCGCAAACATCCCACAGCAGCACTGCGTCAAAGGATTCCGCGTCGTATTGCAGATCCTCGGCAAGAAAGCGCGCCACGTCCACCGTCTTGCTGCCCTCTTCAGGCCCGGGGATGACCAACCGGCTGGCGTTGCCTGCCATCAGCACATCTTCGTTGTACGCCTTGTGTCCAAGCCCTGTAATGAAATTAATGTTGCTGCTGGAGGTCGAACCAAGATCAAGCACTCTCTGTCCGTCAGGGCGCAGAATAGCCTTGGTGAACTGATTGAATCCTGTGGAGCGGCGCGGAATGCGGACAGCGTTCTCGCCGGACGCAGACGGTGCCTGCGTACTGCCGCCAAACATATTGCGAAAGAAACCCAAGGGAAACCTTATCGAGGTTGGGAAATTTGGGCCGGCACACTCACGCGCACCGGTCCATATACTCTCATTCTACTTCTTTTCCGCTAAACTCGATGCTCCGGCGGCGGGAACGCTGGCTGCGGGTGTGCTGAAGGCGGGCGCTGCGGCTGCTGCTTGCACCGTCGGACGTGCTGCCTCGACCTTCGCCTCACCTTTGCGGATATCAATTGCGCCCTTGAAGAACGCTCCATCTTCAATCACGATACGCTGTGTATCGATGTCACCATTGACCACGGCGGACTTCTTCAGTTCGACCTTATCAGAGCCCATAACCTTGCCGTTCACCTTACCGTGAATCACTACATCTTTGGCGTGGACATTGGCATGAACGCGGCCATTGGGTCCAATCACCAGGTTGTGATTGCGTAGATCGATGTTTCCCTCGACCTCGCCGTCAAGGTACAAATCTTCACTTCCAGACAGTTCGCCTTTTATGATGACAGACTTGCCGATGTGGGCTACATCTGCGCGATAAGTATCCATTCTTGGAGTCTCCACGGTGCGAGGTTGGTACGAGGTCGGGGTCGAGGCCGGAACCACAGGTGCCGGCGGCTGCGGGTTAGCAGAAGAGAATGGCTTTTCATCTTCTCTGCGTGATTTCCACATTGGAATACTCCCGTTCACTTCAAATTCGGCGGCCACAGTCTTCGTGGTGCCCATAGCCATCCAAAGGGATAGCGCGATCACTCGTTAACTTGACTATAGCGAACCGCATTGCAGGCGGCAACGCCCAATTTACTGATGCCTGTTCGATTCTACGCCAATCGCCGCAACCTGTATTTCTCCTCGCTGGTTGGCCCTGAGAAAGTCATTTGCCCATCAAAACCCGGCCACTTACGCTCGATTGCGGATTGCCATAACCGACGGCAACAACACGCACCTAATTTGCTTCTAATTGGGTTCAGACTACGCGGCCATGACCAACTCACGATCCCAGTACCGCACCTTGCGAATATGCACCTTGGCTGTAGCCTGCCTTCTGCTCTGCTCTGCGGGCGTAGCGGCAGCTCAGCAAATCCCTCCGGCAGAACTGGTGCGCACGGCCATTCACAACGAAATCAAGGATGATGCCCACTCCAAGCTCTTTACATGGAAGGAGCGCAAGTTTCGCGAACGCGTTCCGCTCATTCAACGCATTGTGGATACTCCAAGTGGCGAGCTCAGCCGAGTCATGCTGATTGACGGAAAGCCTCTCTCCCCAATGCAGCAAAAGGAAGAGGATGAACGCATCCGCCGCATGCTCGATCCCGCGCAGTTGCGCCGGAAGCAGAAGGAACAGAAAGAGGATGACGAGCGTACCAGCAAAATGCTGTCAGCCATACCCGACGCGTTTGACTTCCAATATATCGACAGCACGCAGGCTCCCAACGGCCATAAACTCACACGCATCAGGTTCATTGCCCGCCCCGGATTCAGTCCTCCGAACCGGGAGTCCATGGTTTTTACCGGAATGCAGGGCGAAATGCTGATCGATGAGACCGCGCAACGCCTCGCCAAGATTGATGGCACGCTCTTTAAGGAGGTGAATTTTGGCTGGGGGATACTGGGCAAACTTTATAAGGGCGGGCGATTCGTCGTTGAACAGAGCGAGGTCGCGCCCTCACATTGGGACACCACACGATTGATTCTGCATTTTGATGGCAAAGCACTGTTCATTAAGCCTATCCACATCGATGATAATCAGACTTCGTGGGATTACCAGCCCGTGCCTCCAATGTCGGTGGATCAGGCCATGCAATTCCTCGCCCGCGGCGAACCTGCGCAGAATGCGGCACTGACACGCTAAGTGGGCACGCGTCACCGTATTCGCAGGGCAAAAATATAGTTGTGCGATTCGAGGGAAATCGTCCTATAATTAATTAATCGAAATCTCGCTAAGTTGGAACGTACGCGATTTTGAGCTGGTACCGCCGATTTACTTCCGCGCTCCACTCTCAGTAGCATCCGATCTTCTCAGCAGGAAATTCAATACAAAACAACAAGAAAAGGTACAAACACAGTGGAACAAGGAACAGTGAAGTGGTTTAACGACGCAAAGGGATTTGGATTTATCAGCCGCCAGAATGGCGAAGATGTCTTCGTGCACTTTTCGGCAATTCAGTCGAACGGTTTCCGGAGCCTTCAAGAGGGTCAGGCAGTCCAGTTCAATGTCGTTAAGGGGCCGAAAGGCTTCCAGGCGGAAAACGTACAGGTTCTGTAAGTAAGAATCGATTGATCAGCAAGAGCCCGGAACTAACTGTTCCGGGCTTTTCTGTTTCTGTCCGTCTCCCCAACTTGAATGGGGTTCCCTGGCCTTCTTACGGTTTTGGGTGGCCTATCGGGATCAGGTAAATCGGCGTTATGCCCGCTGGCAGAGAGGCCGCTTCCCCGGTCTGCTTGGTATCGATGCCTCCGACTGGGATCGCAGCTAGTTTCAGGGATGTGGCCTGAAGAAGCACGTTCTCTGTCGCGTGACCCGCTTCCAGATCGACGAGGCGTATCCCTCTTGAAGGAACTTCCCTAACAGCGCGGTCATATTCCCCAGCGATTATGAAAACGATTGGAGCAGCTTTGACGGGCGGCTGCGTAGATAGGGTGCTGCGAATATCCTTGTTCGATATCGGTTGGAGTGAGTGGGTGGCTGGCACGTATTCAAAGAATCCATCAGACCGGGCAACATAGACGTGGAGATAATACTTGGCGCTGGCAGATGGCGCGGCACGGTGGCCTTTAGAGTCCGTGATTCCCTGGGCAGACCAGAGAAGCTGGGATTGTTCCTTCGCGGTGAGCGGAGTTGCTTCAAAGGAGCGGGTGGTACGTCGAGTTGCAATGGCTTCGTTGAGGGTCATGCCGCCAGTGAGAGTTGGAGCCGGAAGAGCAACTTGGGTCGCTGTCGCCGGTGCAGTTTGCTGAGCGGAAAGGAACGGCGTGGCTAAAGCCAATGCAAGAACACAGAGCAATGAATTGCGCATGTATGTCTCCTATCGGGAGAATTGAAACACATGAGCTCGGAAGGAGAAAGAACAAAGAATAAAGCCAAGTGCATTGCATCCCGGATTATCGCCCAAAAAGGGTCCGAAGCTGGGTACCGGAACTTTCCTGGTGCTCAACCAACGGGAACCACCGCCGGTGATCAGGGTAAAATCCCCCTTACGGTGACACACGTCACAGCCTGAAGTGCCAACATAAATGACAATGTTTGTGCTGCGAAAGGACTCATAAATGTCTTTAACTGCCGTTCCTCACGTGGGCGCAATGCTCACCCTCCCGGGAGATGCCGTCCGCCAGATTCAGTGGCGTTTTGCCGACCGGTTCGACCTACAGATGCTGGTACAGTCGGCTCGCGCAGTTGCGCGCGGCCCCGTGGCGCGCATGGTTGCCGCCGGCGAGCGCAACACCCACGAATGGACTCCCGCTAAAAACGAAATGATGGAGGCGTTTGATCGCGCCGGTATCACCTCCGCGTTCATGGAACCGGAAGAAGGTGGGTTCATTAGTGGACCCAAGAATCTGGCGTTGGCACTCTCGGCATTCGAGCTGGCATGGGTGGATGGCGGAGCGGCCACGGCGAGTTTGGCTAGCTGTCTGGCCCTGGCGCCGATCCGTGAGCGCGGCACCGCCGAGCAATCCGCACACTACATGGCGTTGGCCGTCCCGCCGCAAGAGGGCGAGGATCGCAAGACGATGCGCGGAGCTTTCGCTCTGACCGAACCAATTCCCTACGTGGGAGTGGATACGGGAATGTTGAGCGGACGGGTGCGCATCGCAGAGTGGAAAGATGGCGAGGAGCCGATGCTGCAGGTAGAGAAGCGCGGACGCTTCATCACCAATATTGCCTGCGCGAGTTTTGTGACCGCTGCAGTGGATTCGGGCGACGAGCGGATCAAGGGTAGCTGCATGATCATTCTGGAGGCGACCGATGAGGGGACATTTGATCGCGGTACGCCGACGAAGAAGCTGGTGCATCAGCTCTCGTCCACCGGCGATCCGATTTTCAGCCTCAAGGTTCCAGCGAACCGCATTGTGGGCGGATACACCGTAAAGGACGGGGTGATCGTTCCAAAGTTCACCCACAGTGAAGTAATCGAAGCGGTCTTCCGGAGAACCAGGGTCGGGGTCGGGTTGATGACCTCTGCCAAGCTGCTTTCGGCTGTGGAGCCGGTGATTCGTTATCAGCGGGGACGCTTCCGCGGAGCCGAATCGATCAAGGAAGGCAGCTTGCGGTACGAGATGGGAATCCAGCAGCGCGAGGATGCTCTGCAGCGCCTGGTGGACGTGTGGGCTTCGGGCGAAGCAGGCGCGTCGCTTGGATTTGCGACGGCACGGCTATTTGACGAGCTCGATCCGCTGGAAAAACAGAAGACGGCGATCATGGCGGAGCGCGGCGTAAATGGCGGCAGAGCTGAGATGAAGGCTTTGCGTGAAAGTGAAACACGGGCCTTGGAGCTGCTCGGCAACAACTTGACCGACGAGCGCCGCGCCGAGTTGGAAGCCGATACGCTGGTGACCTACGTCCTGAAAGACGCCGTCGCGAATGTGCTCTGTCCGGCGACCAAGCTGTGGAACACCGGTGAAGGCGCACATCAGATGCGCGAGGCCGTGAGCCTGATGGGTGGGTACGGGATCACCGAGGACTGCCCTGGTTATTTGGCGAACAAGTGGATGGACGCACAGTTGGAAGCGACCTACGAAGGTCCTGAAGCAGTGCAGCGGCGGCAGTTGACGGTTACTATCACCAGCGAATTGTTCCTCGCGCAGTTCCGAGTCTGGATCAAAGAAATGCGCGGGATTGCCTCCGAACGCCCGGGCACGGGTGCATGCACGCTGGCGACGGCGATGACCATGTGGCTTTGGACATTAAATTACACGCTCCACGCCAAGGACGCAGACAGCAACAAGCTTTATCACGGACAGCGGCAAGGCGTGACGTTTGCGCTGGCCGATGCTCTCTGCTGGCTGTTGGCGGTGCGCTGCCAGATTCTGGATGTGCAGGAGCTCGAGGCGCGAGGCGGATTCGACCCAGTGGTTGCAGAAGGTCTTCCGGCTACGCTGCAATTCTTCTCCGACCTCTGTCATGTGCAGTCGGCACGAGCTTCCGGCGAGGTTTCGCGCATTTGCGCCGAACTGGTCTATGGCTATAACCGGCATCCGGCGTGGGACTCCGAGGGACACAAAGCCTGCTTCCTGAGCGATGAACTGGATCAGTACGAAGGCTTTATCCCCGGGATTTCCGCACTTGCCACCGATGTGATCGTCGATGGAATTCACCCGATAAAAGCTGGGCCATGCGCGGGCTGTGCAGGGTCGGCGGAGTTCTTGCATCTGCAGAATCAACTGGCAACATGCCTCACCGGCTCACGTCTTGCGAAGGACCGCGCGGCTGAGACAGTAGCCAAAGTGATGATTCCTGAAGCCTTGGATTACCCTGCATGAGCGATGTGACCAACGAGATTCCGCAGGAAATTGAGCGGCAGGAGATGGCCGTTGACATCGCGTGCGTGGGCTTTGGCCCAGCGATGGGCGGCTTCCTGACGACCTTAACGGCTGAGATGATGGCCAACCCCGGTGAGGCTGCGCTGGAGAGCAAGGCTGCCCCCGGGATGCCTCTGCAGGTTCTCTGCTACGAACGTTCCGACGATATCGCGGCGGGTGTAAGCGGAGTGGTGACGCGTGGGAAAGCGATTCGCACAAGCTTTCCGGAGATCGCGACGGCCGAGGTTCCCATGCTGACTCCGGTGAAGCAGGAGAAGGTGCTGTACCTGCTCGATCCGATTGGAGCAAGCCGCCGTTCGGTAACTTTGCGCGCCGGAGATGCTGCGCTCCGCGCACTGCAACGTTTGTTGCCGGTCGCGCATGATGCGCTTGAATTGCCATATACCCCGGAATTTCTCCAGAAACATGACGGCCTGGTGATGTCGATTGGCCAGTTCAATTCCTGGGTCAGCGGACAGTTGATGCAAAGCGGACTGGCGCAGGTATGGCCGGGAACACCGGTAAGCACCGCGCTGTTTGAGGGCAAGTCTGTAACGGGCGTGCGCCTATCCGACCAGGGCGTGGATCGCAGCGGCAACCCCGATGCTTGTTACATGGCAGGGATGGACGTGCGCGCCGCATTAACTGTGGTGGGTGACGGTCCAGTGGGTGCAGTGGGCAGGAGCATCGACGAAAAGTTTGGGATGCCGGCCGGACACGCGCTGCATGAATGGGCCGTGGGAATGAAGATGGTCGTGGAGCTTCCCGAGGATACGCCGCTCGAAGCTGGAACCGTGTGGCACACATTCGGGTATCCCGAGCCGGAAATTTTCGGATTCCTCTACGTGTATCCGGGGCGGCTGGCTTCTGTAGGAATTTTCGTGCCGTCGTGGCTGCGGAATCCAGCGCGAAGCTCATACCGGTACTTGCAGCATTTCATGCAGCATCCGTACCTGTGGCGCTACTTGAACGGCGGCACAATGCGTTCGTGGGGTGCAAAGTCGCTGCAGGAATCTGGAGCAAACGGCGAGCCGTACCTTGCTGGGGACGGATATGCGCGCGTCGGTGAAGGCTCCGGTAGTACGAATATGCTGACCGGTTCAGGTGTGGACGAAGCTTGGGCGACTGGCGTTCAACTGGCTGAGGCGGTCGTTGAATTACTGCGGGCAGGGAAAGATTTTACCCGCGAGAATCTTGAAGCAACATATGTAAGGCGTCGGCGCGCAAGCTTTGTTGAGACCGGAGCACAGGCAGCAAAGGAAGCACGCAACGGATTTCACCAGGGCGTGGTGCGGGGATTGATCGGTATGGCGCTTGCCGGGATGACCAACGGAAGGCTGTCTCTGGGCGCGAACATTCGTCCGGCTTACCAGCAGATTGACTCGGTGCAGAAATTCTACTCGCGGCGACTGAGCCCAGAGCAGTTGCAGAAAGCAAAGCAGGAAGCAGCTGCCGGGGGAACTTCTCTGCATGATGCACTGATGAACGCCTGCGGCTGGCCCGAAATTGAGTACGACGGCAAGCTGTTGGTTTCCCATCAGGACGCGCTGCTGATGGGTGGAAAAGTGCAAGCTGCGGCGGGCTTCGCCGACCACGTGATCTTCCGCGATCACGGGCTGTGTAAGGCGTGTGAAGATAGAACCTGCATTGCAATGTGCTCGGGTCAGGCGATTACACAAGACGAAGGAGCGGTGCCGAAGTTTGACCGCGAGAAATGTGTCCACTGCGGTGCGTGCCTGTGGAATTGTGCCCAATCGCCGGATGGCGAGAACTCAAATATCGAGTTCCGCAGCGGCGCAGGCGGACTGCACTCCGCGGAAAACTAAAAGGCGGATACTGTAAGCTACGCCCTCGAATGGGTGTGACTGGCCGAAGTGCCTCTGAGCTGTGTGGGATACTTAATGCGGCGCTGAGGTTCTTTGCTGCGCTCAGAATGACCCTCAAAGAAGATACTCAAGACATAGGGAAATCAAATCATGGCAAATAGCTTTCACATCGTGGTCTGCGCCAGCATAGTGCCTGACCCGCTGCAGACACTGGAACCCGCCGCAGGCCCGGCCGGGCCTGGATTGAAGAATGAAATGATGCTGCCTGCGGTGCTCGACCCGTGGGCTGCTGCCGGCCTGTATGAGGCGGCAAACCTGGCGGCCAAGCACCCTGGAAGCAAAGTTTGGCTGGTGAGCCTGGGACCAAAGGCAAAACTGCAACAGGTGATGATGACCGTGGCGCAGAAGGTGCCGTTCGAGTTGGTGGCCATCGATGGCCCGCTCGGTGGATTTACCGATGCCCATTCAACCGCCGCTGCACTCGCTGAGGCCATCGCTGCAATTCCCGGACTCGATCGCGAGCATCTGCTGCTGTTTGGTGGCTGGGAATCTGCTTCACGCGGGGCTGGCGTGACCATGCAGGTCGTCGGCGAACGGCTGGGAATAACAGACCAGTTCGAGGGCGTGGACCAGATCACGGTGAACGACGACGGCTCGTTCGAAGTGCTGGAGCGCGTGGAAGGCGGCAAGCACCAGGTTTCGGTCTGCGCGGGCACACCCGCGGTATTGGGGTGGGCGACGGGCAATCTGCCGGAGCCTCGCAACAGCCCTCAGGTCGGCATGGCAAACATGCGAGGGATTATGCCTGCGCTGCAGAAGGCGAAAAACGTGAAGTTGGACGCTAATGGGCTGAGCTACGTTTCAGTGAGCCTCCCCAAGCAAAAGCGCGAGACGCGCCTGGTGAAAGATATGCCTGAAGACGAGATCGCGCGCGAAATCGTTGCGTGGATCGAGGAGTAAGCCATGGAAAAAATTCTCGTATTGACACATGTAGATGAATGGGGAACGGCGCTGACCGGGGCTTCTCTGGAATCCGTGGCCGCGGGCGTGGAGTTTGCAGGTTTGCTCGGCGCAACCCTGGTAATTGGAATCGTGGGAGCGCAGACCGAAGCAGCGGCACAGCAGGTTGCAGGGGCGGCCACAAGAGTACTAACCGTATCGGGCGAGGCATTCGCGCAGGCACGTTATGCGAGCGACGCCGCAGCCTGCGAGGCGCTGTGCCGTGCGGCGGAGGCGACGTTGGTATTTGCTCCTGCTGGTTCGCGCTTTGCGCGGGTAATTCCCGGCGTTGCTTACCGGCTCGGAGGCTTTGCAGATACCCACATTACGGCATTGGCGAATGGAGATAGCCTCACGGCGTCGCGTTCGTTCTATCGCCAACGTGTGGAGGCCGTGATGAAGCGTGAAACGCGTCCGTGGTTTCTATTGCTTGAGGGCGGAACGCGTGCGCCTTACAACGCTGCCACCGAAAAAGTACAACCAGAATCCGTTGCGGTCACTCTGCCCCCACTGCGTACGAATGTAACCGGAACGCGGGCGCCGAGCCAGGGTGAACAGACCATTCGTCCGGAGGCAAAGATTTTGCTTGTGGCAGGCGCAGGGTGGACGAAAAAGCAGGCGGACGGGCAGGTTCACGGTGCGGAAGCAGAGACGCTGATTCTGGGATTTCTGCGCTCGACCGACGCATCGCTGGGCAGCAGCAAATCTCTAGTGGACCAGAGCGGGGAGAATCAAGCGGTGCTGAAATTTATGACCCACCTGAACCAGGTCGGCCAAACAGGCGCAACCCCGCGCCATGCCAAGGGTCTCTCGACCTGCTGCCATGGAGAAGAACCGCATGTGGTGGGCTGGCGTTTTATCAATGAACGGCGCGCGATCAACCTGGATGCGAATTGCGGATGGGCACGCGGCAAGGCCGATGTAGTCTATGTTGCCGACGCTTTCAAGGTGATGGCGAAGGTGAACGCACTGCTGTCGGCAAAGAAGTAAGCAAGCACATTCACTTTCGGGTGCTCCACCTTCGCCTTCTTTTGCGGCAAGGTGGGAGCGCAGGATCATTCAACTCTCGACCCGGTGTACTTCTGCGAACCGGGTAACGAGCAACCCCAACAGCAGAAACCGCGACGTTGGAGAAGTGAAGGCCGTTGCATCCCACGTTAGCCAAAAGAAGGCGAACGTGGGGCACCTTTCATTTTTGATCTCACCACGAAATATCCACCACCTGCCGGATGTAGAACGGGCTCACGCGATGTTGAACATGGCCGGTAGAGCCTTCCAGCGCTTTTTCCACTACGCTACGCAACTCACGCGGGGTGTAGGATCTGCGCAATGACAATACCCCATCATGTGCATTCAGACCGTCGAGCAGAGGGCAGACGAAGGTCTGGAAGAGTGCCAGCGGCATCCAATGGCGGACGAGGTCGAGCAGGATAAAGCGACGGCAGGAACCTGATACGTTCCGGATCAGTCCAATGAGGTCAGCCTCCGAGAGATGATGGGCCACACATACCGAAATTGCGACATCGGCGCGCGGGAGTGGGTCTGTTACTGCATTGCCGGTCAGGATGGTGACTGGAGCATTGGCCGGAGCGGCATGCAAATCGAAACCTACTACCTCCGTGCCCAACTCGCGGCGAACCCGCTGGAGAAGCGCGCCATGTCCGCAACCGATATCCAGCACACGACTGATCGGGAGTGGGTCGCGCCGAAGTAATCGCAGAATCGCCGACGTGTTGCCAAGCCATTGATGGGTGCGCTGAAGTTCCTCATAGGCCCTGACCCGCGCGGCCTCTGGAACGGAGTGACTGTCAAGAATCTCGGGTTCAAGACTTCGATCCAGCATCCAAAAGTGAGCCAATCCAGTGATTCCTCCGGTTCCGCCTGGTGTATTCAGATGAATCAATTGCTCTGCCGGTGGTACCGTTCTTAGTGGAGGACTTATGTTAGCAAGCTTTGCTGTTGTTCCCATGGGAACCGTGGGAGGGGTGAAAAATCTGGTGGCTGAGGTGCTGGCGATTGTGGACGCCTCTGGGCTTTCCTATAAATTAGGCGCAATGAGCACGACCATCGAAGGCGAAACAGAGCAGGTAATGGACGTAATCATGCATTGCCACCGTAAAATGCTGGAACTCGCGCCGCGAGTATTGACCAGCATTACGATCGACGACCGTAAAGGAGCCACCGGAAGACTCGAGGGGAAGGTAAAGGACGTGGAAGAGGTACTGGGAAAGACGCTGGAGCGAAAATAAGGCTTTTGCGCCTCCAAAACGTGCATCGTCTGTACAACGAGCGTAACCATCGCTGAGGAGATGATTCAATGGCAGAGAGTCCCGGTCGCCAGGATGTGAATCGCCGCCAGTCCCCGCGCTTTTCTTGCACTGGGGCTGCGGAGATATCTCAGGAGGGACGCAGATGGGGATGGGGGAGAGTCAACGATTTAAGCATAGTTGGCTGCTACATCGAACTCGTCCATCTCTTGTCCGTTGGAACTGCGGCTCAACTGCGACTTACCATTGCCGACATCTCTGTGGACGTTACTGCAAACGTCGTGTCCAATGACCCCGGGATAGGGATGGGGATGAAATTTGTGGCGGTAACACAAGAGCAGCTAAGCAAGTTGGCACAGATCATAGGACGTCTCACTGAAACAGAATCACCTGCTTCGCCAGTCACCGGGCGTTCTTCGGCCAGTCCCTCCCCGGTTCGCATAAAGCGGGAAGCTGCACCGGTAATCCTGGCAAAGATCGTGAAGCGGATCAATGAAACCGGCGTTTTGACAAGGCAAGACCTTGTGGATATCGTAAGGACCACTGATTAGATCATGCCATTCGACGGTTGCGCGATGAGCAGAACGCGAGCCTGTTCCGGTAGTCACTTGGGTATGTGATCCTGCTCACCGCAGGGTCAATCGCTTCGGCTCGATACTGGTCACTCCCCCAACAACGCGTGATTTTGCTGGTGTGTATGTAACTGGCCGCGCTGGAATGCTGTTCGACATTTACTATTTTTCGAGAAATTTGTCCGCTGCTGGTACATCAAATGAAGCTTCTCGTCGCAGATGACTCAGGTCTGTACCGGACGATGTTGAAGAGATTACTGGAGACGTGGGGCTACGAAGTAGTCCTTGCCTCCAATGGTTGTGAAGCGCAACTCATCCTGGACGGCGTCGATCCGCCCCGGTTGGCTGTCCTGGACTGCTTCATGCCCGGGCTCGGCGGACATGACCTTTGTGAATTGATCCGTACGCGTCAACAGGGTTACGTGTACACAATTCTGTTGAGTGCTGCAGATCAGCGAACCGACATACTCAAGGGTTTTGAAGTTGGGGCAGACGACTACCTCTGCAAGCCGCTCAGGGAACCTGAACTCAAAGCACGGCTCCAAGTGGGAGAGCGAATCATTCGTAGCCACGACGGGCTGACCGAGTCAAAAGAGGCCCTGGAATTCGAGGCCTCGCATGATCCTCTTGTGCGCATCTGGAATCGCAGAGCAATCATCGACTTACTAGGTACGGAATTAGGTCGGGCAAAACGGTTGCAGACCCCACTCAGCATCTTCTTTATCGATCTGGACTCGTTCAAGCGGGTCAACGACAGCTACGGACACGTAGTTGGCGACGATGTCCTCCGTAACACGGCGGAGAAGATTTCAAAGACGGTGCGCGAGTACGACCATGTCGGCAGATATGGCGGTGAGGAGTTTCTTGTCGTGCTGCCCAACTGCACCGCCGAGGCAGCTCTGGAAGTTGCTGAACGCGTGCGTCAACAGATCGGCGACGAACCCTTCGTCATTGCTCCTGTGCCGGTAAAGACTACGGCCAGTATCGGAGTATGCCAATGGCACCATGGACAAGGGAGCCTCGACCTCATCCAGCGGGCTGATGCAGCAATGTATCGAGCCAAGCAGAACGGGCGCAATCGTGTGGAGGCCGAAGACGTCGGCGAAACGGACACTCTCTAGGCACCCTCAGATATGGGCACCAGGCTACTTGACCCCGATGACGACCCTCTCTGGTGAAGGCGGAATGTCATGTAGTTCCGCTGATTGGAAACCCGCGTTGCTAAACATCTTTTCAAGCTCAGGGAATATATAGGCGTCCCCTTCCGGAGTGCTTCCCAGCATCATCAATGAAAAACTGGCTGGCACTGGTGGGGTGAGACGATCGTTGTTAGGCACAAATTCCAACGCTACTGCACGCCCTCCCGGATGCAAGGACTTGTGCACCTTGCGCAACAGCGCCTCGTTGGTCTCGGGGTTAAAGTGGTGCAAGAAGTTCGTGAGCAGTACGATGTCATACCCCTCGCCGAAATCCATGTCAAAAGCACTGCCTTCGATCGTGCGGTAGCGGTTGCTGATGCCTGCTTTTCCAGCATTATTCCGTGCCACGGCCAACACATTTCGCCAGTCGAGCGCCACGATCTCTGCGCTGGGATTGTGACGGCCCAGAGTAATTCCGTACATGCCGTGTCCCGCTGCAATGTCGAGTATTTTGCATTTCGGCATGGCATCGGCATTAAGCAATCGAGCGATCAACTCGGCGTCCATGGCGGCCAAAGGTGCCATAGAACGCGCAAACTCGACCCAGACAGGATGCTCCGGCGCCAGAGTGCCCTCGTCATTCACGGTTCCGCCTTTTCGCACGCAACCGGCGATGTCGCGGAAATTCTGCATCAGTGTTGGGTCCCCCAGGAAGTTGGCTGCACTTCCGATAAAGGCGGGAGACTTGCGGTTGAGAAAGATGGCAGTGTCAGGCGTTGACGAATATCGTCCATCCTCCCTGGTGAGGAAGCCAGCAATGGTGAGGTAATCGCAGAGGATACGGACGCCACGGACCGATGCCTGCAACCGCAGCGCCAGCGACTCGGAACTCTGGCTGCCCTCAGATAGCACTGTAAACAGGTCTAGTTCGGTCGCGCCTCTCAATGCAGCACCCTGTGTGTAGGCTGTCATGCAGTTGAAGAAGCGTGTGGGGAAGGGCTGCTCTGTCGCGGCAAATGTTTGGGGCTGCCGGGACACAGCTAGAGTGGGTAGCGTGTTGCTGGCCATTGAATGCCTCCAGAGACTGAATGCTGGCGGGAATGTTGCAGGCTCCTGTGATGTCTGAAGGGGAGCGCAGGTTTTCCGGTACCCCGACATTTCAAGGTGCCCATCGTTCGGGATGCAACATCAGCTCTGCCGGGCAAACAAAAGAGACCGCGCTCAACTCTGCGGCCCCATCTCTGTTTGCACTGGCGCTCTGCGCCTATTGTTTATCGATTCCCTGCGGCGTAAAGGTAATGGTGGCACGGTGCCCAGCGATGCCCAGTGGTCCTGCCGGCTTGCCATTGTAGGTTACCGTAAGCCCGGTGGGATTTCCCGCGATCAGGGTCAGCTTCTCGATAGCCGAATAGCTCCGGGTGCGCATATCCGGTTTCTCCGGATCGAGCGTCAGTGTCTCCACTGCCTTGCCGTCGCTGCGTACGCTGATCCAGGCGCGTGAGGTGGCAGAAACCAAAATCTCAACCGGAGCGGTAGCCTCTTTAGCGGCTGCTGTTGATAGCTGCGGCAAAGCGCCCTGTGCTGGAGTACCTGACTGATTCGCACCCTGTTTGGCGTCTTGCGGCAAGTTCGCTGTGGGGCTTGCGACTGAGGGCGTTGAAGCCGTCCCAGGTGCAGCGTTTGTCGTTCCGCTGGTCCCCGCGTTCGCAATCCCGCCTACGGAGGCATTTGGGTCACTCGGCGTGGGAACGGAAGCTGCAGCCATAGTGTTTGCAGTCCGGCTCTGTGCTGCCAAATCTCGGGCTTCCCTGCGATGCTCTTTCAGCCACAGCGCCGCAAGCCCAAAAGCCACAATTACAGCTAATATTCCTACAAACGTCGCCGCGTTCAAGGACCACCACGGGTTGTGCGTTGAACGAGCGGTGGCAACCTGGCTCGCAAGTACCTCCATATCGGTCTCTGGTAGCGTCGCCTTCGCCGCCTCCAAATAAGCTGCCACAGTCTTCTCTTCATCGAGCCCTACGGAACGGGCATACGCACGCACAAAACCTTTGTTAAAGATGCCTCCTGGCAACTCATCGAACCGGTCGTTTTCCATGGCTTGGAGAGCCCTGGTCCCAATCTTCGTTGTCGATGCAATTTCCTGCAGCGTAATATTGCGCGCTTCCCTTGCCTTGCGCAGACTTTGCCCAAACGATACCACGTCGTCCGTCCTCGTTCGATTAGCCGGCTTCGGAACTGTCGCGCTCCGCCAGCATTCGCACAATTGTTAAGCGATTGCAATTCATCATAGAAATGCTGCAATCGCAAGTCAAACTCAAACCCGCCTTTGTTCATCATTATTATTGACCCGCAACCCGGTGCATGTAATTCAGAAAATGGGCCAATACCCTTTGTGTACCTTTTGCTTCTTTTGAGACAGGCTATAATGGAAACCTCTGAGCCTCAGGCGCACGCAGCACCCGAGATAGTGATATGACGACGCGACCGCACGAAACCGCAGAAGTGAGTCAGTCGAAGCCGGAACTCGCCATCCTTCACGACGTAGCCAAGGCGCTCACGTCTTCGCTAAACCTTGACTCCGTTCTCCAGACCATCATGGAAAAGGTCGCCGCCTACTTCCGTCCTGACAACTGGAGCCTGCTCATGGTTGATGACGAGCATCACGAACTCTATTTCGCCATCGCCGTGGGAGATGCCAGCGAGTCCCTCAAATCCGTCCGCCTACGGATCGGCGAGGGCATTGCTGGATGGGTAGCAAAATACGGAGAGCCGCTCGTCGTCCCAGATGTCTCGAAGGACGAACGCTTTGCGCCGCGCATCGATGAAGTGACCCAGTGGAAGACCCGGTCCATTCTCTGCGTCCCGCTGGCTTCCAAAAACCGGATTCTTGGCGTCATTCAACTGATCAATGTCGAGATGTCCAGCTTTGGCAACGATCAGTTCATGCTCCTGCAGGCGCTGGCCGATTACGCCGCTATTGCCATCGATAACGCGCACGCCGTCGAGAAAATCCAGGAGTTGACGATCACCGACGACTGCACCGGACTTTACAACGCCCGCCATCTCTACAACACTATCGAAGCCGAGCTTTACCGCTCAACCCGTTTTGGCTACGAATTCAGCGTCCTCTTCCTCGACCTCGACCGCTTCAAACTGGTCAATGACAATTACGGCCACCTCGTCGGCAGCCGCCTGCTCTTTGAAATCGGCGCATCCATCAAAAGCCACCTGCGCCTCATAGACTACGCCTTCCGCTACGGCGGCGATGAATTCGTCGTCCTGCTCCCTCAGACCAGCAAAACTTCCGCGCTAGTCGTGGCCCGGCGCCTGATCGACCTCATGCGCAATACGCGCTTTCATTTAGGCGACGGTCTTGACCTCAATATCCGAGCCAGCATGGGAGTAGCCAGCTTCCCCGACGACGCCAGAAACGCTCACGACCTCATCCGCGAGGCCGATGAAATGATGTACACCATCAAGAACACAACCCGCGACGGCATCGCCGTCTGCGGCAAGGGACCGACCGTATAGCCGAAGAGTCGCCTTCCGGATTCCTCCCTCGCCCCGAATTCGCCTGCAATCGCTGGCAATGACTGTTAGAATCCAGGTGGCTTCTCCGATTACTCTCCCCCCGCCGTTTTTGCCAGCCTGGAGTCTGCACATCGAGATTGGCCGAATATCCGTTCACAATTTCTGGAGAACTTTTATGTGGCGTAACAAGGGACTATTTCGAATCGCGGCTGCTATGTTTTTCTCCGTTGCACTGGCCAGCCTGTTCGGGTGCGGAGGTAGCGGCAGCAACCGCGTTACGTCCACGCAGACCAAGGGCCTTGCGGTGTCTGACTCTCTCAACAGCCGCGTCCTGATCTACAACACCCCATTCAGTACAAACGAAAGCGCCACCATCGTCCTGGGGCAGTCCAGTCTCACACAGGGAAATTCGAGCCACGGCGCCGCCAATGCGTTCTACGGGCCTGAGGGACTTGCCAAGGATTCCTCCGGCAATTTGTACGTAGCGGACAGCGAAAATTGTAGAGTTCTCCAGTTCAAACCTCCGTTCACCAACGGCATGAACGCGAGCGTCGCGATTGGGCAGCCCGACCTTACTTCATCAGGTTGCTCGGGAGGCCTGGGCTCGCCATCATCGATGACCCTGGATAGCAAGGGTAATCTCTGGGTGACCTCCGCTTCGAACTCTGAAGTTGTCGAATTCGTTCCGCCCTTCAGCAACGGTATGGCTGCGACACTTGTGATCGGCCAGGCCGGACTTGTCGGCGCGGGCCCTGCTGCGTGCAATCAGGGAGGCACTCCCACGGCCAGCACCCTTTGCGGCCCGGAATCAGCTTCTTTTGATCCGAATGGAAATCTCTGGGTGTCGGATGGCGGCAACAGCCGCGTGCTGAAGTACGCGTCGCCGTTCTCGACTGGTATGGCTGCTACTCTGGAATTAGGTCAACCGGCCGCAACCGCCTTCACCTCAGGCAAGGCCAATAACGGCGGCATATCCGCGACTTCAGTCGCGTACCCTTGGTCTCTGACATTTGACGCGGGTGGCAATCTGTGGCTGGCAGACGCGCAAAACAACCGCGTCCTGGAGTACGTCCCGCCATTCACCAACGGTGAAGCCGCAGCGCTGGTCATTGGCCAATCGAACTTCACCCACGGAGACACAAACCGCGGCGGCAGCCCAACCGCAAACACCCTGAGTGACCCGTACGCGTTGAACTTCGATGCCGATGGGAATCTCAGTGTGGCGGACACCAACAACAACCGCGTCCTGATCTTCGCGCCGCCATTTGCCAGCGGCATGAACGCATCCATAGTTCTTGGACAGACCAGTCCCAGCAACAGAGCATCGAACCAGGGCGGCAGCAGCACTGCAGAGGCAAACACTTTGTACGAGCCGATTGGACTGCTATCGTTTTGATCTGACTTGCTCGGGCGCTTCCATTCGCGCCCGAGTGTTGAACCTGCCCCTACTTATCCACTCCGAAATCCCACACTGCCCCGTTTCCATCGTCGCCCGGAGCCGAAATCACGATGGCGTACTCGCCCGGCGTCAGGTCTTCCAGCGGAATCACCTTCCACCAATCCCCACTGAACTTTTCCGCTCGCGAATGCAGAAATTTTTCCGTTACACTCTGGTCACCGCTCATTGCTAACCTATTCTTTGCCAGTACCCGCAGGTCCTTCTTGCGCTCCAGCCGCACAATGCGGAAGTTGTCTCCGGCGATTGCCCCCTGATCATTTTCCATATCCACATAAATTGCCGGCGATGGAACGTGCACCCGCACCTTGGCCACCGGACCCTTCAGTTCAATTGTCTGCGTCTGGCTTGCAATGGGAATGATCGATTTGCGCAACATGTTTTTTCCCATGTTGTCGTTCACCTGAATCTTGTTCGACTCAATCTTGCTCAGCACGGGCTTGCCTGCTACCTCATCCAGCAAAAACACTCCACCCTGAGCGGGCAAGCGAAGCTCCGGAGCCACAAGCGGAGTGTTTGACATTGCTTCCTTGCGCGCCGCAACCTCTTCAGCGGTCACCTGCTTCATCTCTTCGGTTGCGCTCTTGTCGCGTTCGGCGTTCCACTCGTCAGTGGCCTTCCAATCCACCAGCGCCACCGGGAGTTCCTCCCACTCGCCTCTCTCAGCGCTAAAATATTTCAGGCGGTCGCCTTGTTTTTTCCACTCTGTAGCGGTCTGGAAGCTGCCGTCCGTCAGGATTAGCCGCTTCACCGTCTCCGGGAATGCCGGGATGCCGAGCAACAACCCAAGTAGCACTAACACCGCCAACTTGTTCAATGCCCGAGACATAGTGCACAGCGCTTTCCGCTTCATAGTCCGTAACCCAGCTTCACAAGATACCACCGAAGGCGCATTGGGATGTCCATGCTTTGTTCCGCTTTTGAGGTTTTGTAACTTTCTCGGCTCTATAGCTTGCTCACAAACCCGTTTTCGTAGAAAATTGATTGTGCACCCCTCCCAATTTCACCAACTCAAATACAACCTGGTTTCGAGGACGATATGTCGGCAAAGTACATCTTTGTAACGGGCGGCGTTGTGTCATCTCTTGGTAAGGGCTTGGCCGCTGCCAGCATCGGCTGCCTAATGGAGAGTCGCGGCCTGCGGGTCACACTTCAGAAGTTTGACCCCTACCTCAACGTCGATCCCGGAACCATGTCGCCCTTTCAGCATGGCGAAGTCTTCGTCACAGACGATGGCGCCGAGACCGACCTCGATCTCGGACACTACGAGCGCTTCACCCATGCCCGCCTTACTCGCGACAATAACCTGACCACCGGACGCGTTTACGAGCAGATCATCGCTAAAGAGCGCCGCGGAGATTATCTCGGCAAAACCGTGCAGGTCATCCCGCACGTCACCAACGAGATTAAGGCCGCGATGAAGAAGATTTCGCACGATGTCGATATCGTCATTTGCGAAATTGGCGGAACCGTCGGCGATATTGAATCGCTTCCCTTCCTCGAAGCTATCCGCCAGATGCGCCAGGAGTTCGGCCGCGAAAATACTCTCTTCGTCCACGTCACGCTTGTCCCCTACATCGCCGCCGCCGGAGAACTGAAGACCAAACCGACTCAGCACTCGGTGAAGGAGATGCTCTCCATCGGAATTCAGCCCGACATCCTTCTCTGCCGCACCGATCGTTTCCTCCCGCAGGAGATGAAGAGCAAGATCGCCCTTTTCTGCAATCTCGAAGAGCGCGCCGTCATCACTGCCCGCGATGTAGCCAGCATTTATGAGTGTCCTCTGGCATTCGCCCAGGAAGGCGTCGATAAACTTGTGCTCAAATATCTGCACATCGATGCCAAAGACGCCGACATGAGCCAGTGGCAGTCTCTCGTCCATCGTGCCTATAATCCGCAGGACGAAGTGCTGATCGGCATCGTCGGCAAATATGTAGAGTACGAAGACTCCTACAAATCGCTCAAGGAAGCGCTGGTTCACGCCGCGCTGAATTACAACCTGAAACTCAATGTGCAGTGGGTCGAAGCCGAAGGACTCGAAACCAAAGACAAAAACGACCGCAGCTACGAATCGCAGTTGACGGGCTTTGACGGAATTCTCGTCCCTGGCGGCTTTGGTAAACGCGGCATCGCCGGAATGCTCAACGGCATTCGCTTCGCACGCGAGCACAATGTTCCCTACTTCGGCATCTGTCTCGGCATGCAGACCGCATGCATCGAGTACGCTCGCAACGTCTGCGGACTTGACGAAGCCAACTCGAGCGAATTCGATCCCGCCACCCCTCATCGCGTCATCTACAAACTGCGCGAACTGCGCGGGGTAGAGGAACTCGGCGGCACCATGCGCCTTGGTGCGTGGGATTGCAAACTCGAAGCGAATTCAAAAGCCTACAACGCGTATGGCAAGGCCGAGATCAGCGAGCGCCACCGCCATCGCTACGAGTTCAATCGGGAATACGAACAACTGCTAACCGGCTCCGGACTCCAGATCACCGGCAACTCTCCGGACGGAACCTACGTGGAAATTGTCGAGCTAGCGAACCATCCCTACTTCTTGGGCTGTCAGTTCCATCCTGAGTTCAAATCGAAGCCGCTGGAACCGCATCCGCTCTTCCTCAGCTTCATCCACGCCAGCTACCAGAACCGCGCCAAGCGTCTGGCCAATGCGTCACCAGACGAGCAGAATCAGTACCTTCGCCCGCAGGGGGCAGGCAAACACTAGAACTTCCAGCAAGGTGCCGTGCTTTCGGCCCTTCTGGGATCCTGCTATCGCATCGCCACAGCATCAAACACATCATGGTGCCGACCTCTGGCGCGCCGCTTCAGCGCGTCAAGGGTGGGTTCCTGGCTGTTGAGAGCCAGTTGACGGTTCGAACGGGCCAAGATTAACATCGCAACTCATGTTTCAGAACCAAGCTGGAATACGGGATTTTCCTGCTCTGGACGATTGAAAAGGGGAATTATGATTGTCGCCGAAACCGAGATCAAGTTGAAGGATGCCAGCCTATTCCGCCAGCAGTGCTACATCAATGGAGAGTGGCTCGACGCCGATAACAATGCAACCACCAATGTGACGAACCCGGCCGATGGAAGTGTTCTGGGCTCCGTGCCCAAGATGGGCACAGCCGAGACGCGCCGTGCCATCGAAGCGGCCAACGCTGCCTGGCCCGCTTGGCGCGCCCACACCGCCAAAGAACGCGGTGCCATCCTTCGCAAGTGGTTTGAGTTGCTGATGGCAAACCAGGATGATTTGGCAAAGTTGATGACTTCTGAACAGGGCAAGCCCTTGGCCGAAGCAAAGGGCGAAGTCGCCTATGGCGCGTCATTTATCGATTGGTTTGCTGAGGAGGGGAAGCGAATTTATGGTGACACCATCCCGCAGCAGAAAAACGACCAGCGTTTGATGGTGCTGAAAGAGCCGATTGGCGTCTGCGCAGCAATCACGCCGTGGAACTTCCCAGTCGCAATGATCACCCGGAAGGTAGCTCCTGCGCTTGCTGCCGGATGCGTAGTGGTGATTAAACCTGCGGGGCTCACGCCGTTCTGCGCTCTAGCCCTGGCGGAGTTAGCTCAACGTGCCGGAGTTCCCAAGGGCGTGCTGAACGTCATCACCGGAGACACCAAGCTGATTGGTGCCGAGCTTACCTCCAACCCGCTGGTCCGCAAGTTGACCTTCACCGGTTCTACTGCAGTGGGCGCTTTGCTGATGCAGCAGTGCTCCCCTACTATCAAGAAACTTTCGCTCGAGCTAGGCGGCAATGCTCCATTCATCGTCTTCAATGATGCCGACATAGACGCGGCGGTCGAGGGCGCGATTGCCTCAAAGTATCGCAACACAGGGCAGACCTGCGTCTGCACCAATCGCTTCCTGGTTCAGGACGAAGTGTACGAGACATTCTCCAACAAGCTCGTTGAGAAAGTGAAACAACTGAAGGTCGGCAATGGCATGGAGCCCGGAGTAACGCAGGGCCCCCTGATCGATAAAGCCGCCGTTGAAAAGGTAGAAAGCCACATTGCCAATGCCGTGTCAAAGGGAGCTCGCATAGTTACGGGCGGCAAGCGCCACGCACTTGGCGGGACCTTCTTTGAGCCGACGGTGCTGGTCGATGTAACCCCCGAGATGGCAGTCGCGACGGAGGAAACGTTTGGCCCGGTCGCGCCGGTCTTCTCCTTCCATACCGAAGAAGACGCGATACGCATGGCGAACGACACAGTATTCGGTCTCGCAGCCTATTTTTACTCGCGAGACATCGGCAGGGTCTGGCGTGTTGCTGAGGCGCTTGAATACGGAATCGTCGGAATCAATGCCGGGATCATTTCGAACGAAGTCTCTCCGTTCGGCGGAGTGAAGCAGTCCGGACTTGGACGCGAGGGCTCGAAGTTTGGCATCGAGGAATTTCTGGAAATCAAGTACCTGTGCTTTGGTGGCATTTAGTGGAATTAGCTGAACAGAACGATCAGCAGTGAGATCAGTCCGGTGCCCCACATCTGCCATAGTTAGCAGATGTGGGTTTTCACTCAGATGTTTACATTTACTGGATTTGCTTGTTCTTTAACTGCTCCTGCAGTTCCCGAGTGGCCTTCTCCATCTCTTGCTTGAATTCCCCACTCTGAAGCTGTTTTCGTACTTCAGCCATTTGTTTCCTGAACGCCTCGCTCTGCAGCGCAAATTCTCTTGCCTGCCGATTTGCTTCCTCCATCTGTTTCCGAAACTCCCCGCTCCTAAGCTGCTTCTGGAGTTCCGCCATCTGCTTCTTCAATTCCCCATCACGAAGCGCAAACTCTGAAGCCCGCTGTTTAGCATCTTCGATCTGCTTCCTGAACTCTGGGCTGTTGACCATCGCTTGTGCGTCTGCAATCTGGCGTTTGGCGTCTTCCATCTGGCGCTTGAATTCGTCGCTATTGAGCAACTCTTCCACATTGAGTACTTCGTCGGAAGCATGTCCGCGGTCATCTTTGCTTGTCCTCACGACGACCTTTCCCATCTTGGTGCGAACCTTACTTCCATTCGGAGACTTGTCAGCCTTAATCTGATCATCGTGAGCAACCGTCGAGGGCTCTGGTGTCGGTTGCGCCTGCGCCTGCGGCGGTGCCGCTGCTTGCGGTTCTTCATTGGATGACGCCATGACTGGGCTGACGTGAAAGACCGCCGCCACCAGGATTGTTGCCACCATGCACGTTACGCCACCTGCCAGACGGGTCACCTTCGCCCTCAGACTTATCACTGCCTTCTTCTCCATCAGCTTCATAACGCGCTCCTCCAAAGTGTTGTGGTTGAATAATCCAATGGTTTGCGCCTGCTCGGCCAACGCTTGTCCGTGCAGCATTCCCTGCGCGAGCGCCATCAGGCATTTTGCATATCCAATTTCAGAACGCATCTCCCCGGCCGCAATGGCATCGCAAATCATTTCGCGGGTGCGGCGAATCCGCCTTTGTATTACCTGGGTCCAGGGGTGCCAAGCCACCGGAAGCGCTACCAATTGGCAGATCAGGTTTACGACATAGTCCTGCCGCCTGAGGTGCGCCAGTTCGTGGCAAAGCGCCGCCTTCACCTCATCCTCAGTGTGCCGTCCGAAGTTTTCCGGCAGCAGCATAACGGGGGATGACGCTCCCACTATCAGCGGGCTTTGGATCTCCGCAGACTCGCGCAATTCAGGCAAGGCAACCCGTAGCGCGCGGCCGCAGCTCTGCAATAGCTCCATGTTGGAGGGTGAGAGAACTACCGGACGCGACTGCTTCACCAGTTGCTGTGCGGTACGCCAGGCCAGCACAATGCGTACAAGTCCCAGGAGAGCGATGGCCAGGTAGAGTCCGGCGACGGTGTGGCCAACCGTCGCGGTAAGACGCACATTGTGCACACGGGTGGGTAGTTGCGGCCAGTGGCGCTCCGCCAAGCCTGCCCTGTTCGGCAATGAAACAGCGGCGACTTCCAACCCTGAAGGCGCTCGCCATTGAGTGCTCACCTCTTTAGGAATCAAGGGCGCTGCCACCGACGCGGGGCCTTTCAAAATTCCACGCGCGGGCAGCAGCACAGCAAACGTTAGGACGGCCAGCCAGAGACCGTGTTGCAACAGCACTCCGGGCTTCGCTGCCCGCAGTAATAGCCATCCTCCTGCGGCAAGCAGTGGAATCTGCCAGAGAGCGTTCGTAATGTACTCGACCAATGCCATCTCCATCGCTAATCCTCCGCGGCGGCTTCACGCTCAGCGGAAGCCAACCGCTGAGCGACCCGCTCCAACTCCTCGGCCGTAATCTGCCGTGTGTCCACCATGGCCATCAGCAACGCCTCGGTAGAGCCGCCAAACATGCGCTTCACCAGGTCATGCAAGGCGCTGCCTTCTGCCCGCTCGCGACTCACCGCCGGTTGGTAGCGAAAGGCCCGGCCTTCCTGCACACGCTTCACTTTGCCTTTTCGCAAAAGTACGTTGAGCATGGTCTGCACCGTCGTGTAAGCAAGTTCGGCTTGCAACTTCGGCTGCACCTCGGAGACCGTGCATGGCCCGGCGTCCCATAGCACCTGCATGATCTGTAGTTCAAGCGGCGTGAGCGTCTGATTCGATTTGTGTTGTCTGGTAGTCAAGAATTTTGGTCTCCTAAACCTTTCGTAGATTAAGCCGCAACCTGGAACTTTTGTCAACTAATACTTTAGGAGATAGTTACAGCAATCGGGTTGCCGGCGTTTTTGAGAGTCGCGAATAACTGAGCGATGGCCCGAAACGATTGCTTGTGCGCAGAAAAAGAGGCCCGGGGGCCGGACCTCTTTGCTTGGTATCTGGATGAATGCGACTTTCCTAATCGCCCATCTGCCTCGAGAGATATCGCTCATATCCAATCTCTTCGATGAGGTGCAGTTGCGATTCGAGCCAATCCACGTGCTCTTCTTCGTCCTTCAAAATCCCTTGCAAGAATTCCGCTGTCGCATTATCGCCCTCGTCACGCGAGAGTTTGACAGCCCGGTTGTAGAGCTTTACCGCATCCAATTCCAACTCCAGGTCGTTGGCAAGTTGCTCCTTCACGTTCTTGCCCACCTTCAACTGTGCGGGACCAGTCACGGTCGGTGTCGCGTCAAGGAACAGAATCCGCTCAATCAGCTTCTCTGCATGCTTCATTTCGTCAATCGACTGTTTCTTGATGAACTTCGACAGCCCTTCGTACTTCCAGTTTTCGCACATTTCAGAATGTAGAAAATATTGGTTGATAGCCAGAAGCTCTTCCTGCAGAGCCTCATTCAAAGCGGCAATGACCTTCGCGTTTCCCTTCATCGGTTCGAACTCCTTCGGTGTGCGTAAATTCTTGGGTCTAATCTACGGAACCAATTAGATTACACTACTCCAGGCTGTCCTACCGCCCCAGCATTTGCATCATCGGTTCCGGATAGCGCGTTCCGGCCGTCACTCCTTTTGGAGCGATCGCGTCAATCTGTCGCAGTTCCTCCTTGGAGAGGCGCACGTCCAGCGCGCCCAGGTTCTGCTCCAGATACTTCCTCTGCTTCGTTCCTGGAATCGGCACAATGTCATCACCCTGCGCCAGAACCCATGCAATGGCCAACTGTGAGGTCAGGCATTTCTTCTTTGCGGCCAGTTCCTCGAGTTTCTTCACCAACTCTAAATTCCGGTTGAAGTTCTCACCCAAGTAACGCGGATCACGCCTGCGGTAGTCGTTTTCTGGGATATCTTCCCAGCGCTTGAATTGCCCAGTCAGAAACCCGCGACCCAGTGGACTATAGGCGACAAACCCAATTCCCAAAGCCCGGCACGCTGCCAGCACGCCATCCTCGGCATCGCGCGCCCATAGCGAATACTCCATCTGCACCGCCGCAAGCGGATGCACTTTGTTGGCTCGTCGAATGGTCTCCGCGCCCGCCTCGCTTAGTCCGATGTAGCGCACCTTTCCCTCGCGTACCAGTTCCGCCAAAGCACCCACGGTCTCCTCAATCGGAGTATTCGTGTCGATGCGATGCTGGTAGTAGAGGTCAATGGTCTCCATTCCCAATCGTTTCAAGCTCGCTTCGCAAGCCTGCTTCACGTACTTTGGCGAGCCGTCGAGATGTCGGTCCGTTGGCTTTGGTCCGGTGCGCACAACTCCAAATTTGGTTGCGATCACCACATCCTCGCGCTTGCCGCCCTTCCAGCTCTTCACCGCCGCCCCTACTAGAACTTCATTCGTGTGCGGCCCATACATGTCGGCGGTGTCCAGAAAACGTAGTCCGCGATCCAGCGCCATGTGGATTGTCGCTGTGGATTCGGCGTCGTTCCGCTCGCCATAGAACTCGCTCATTCCCATGCAGCCCAGTCCCAGGGCGGTCACCTTCAACCCTTGTGTTCCAAGATTGCGTTCTTGCATCGAAACCCTCCGCGCATATCACTGTCGGCCTGATTTCTTGATGTGTCAAGCGAGCCCTCGTCTAGATACCCGCCATAGGTTCGGGGAGTGGGACATATAATCTTTCCATGCCCTTCTCTGTCCAGAACGTAACTATTGGCGGACCGGAGTTGTTTCTCATCGCCGGTCCTTGCGTCATCGAAAGCGAGGAGCACGCGCTCTTCATGGCCGCCTCCATCGCCACCATCTGCCGCGAGCTTGGCATGCCGTACATTTTCAAGGCCAGCTATGACAAGGCCAATCGCACTTCCATCAGCAGCTACCGCGGCCCTGGCATCACGGAAGGTCTCCGCATTCTCCGCAAGGTCCGCGAGGATGTGAAGGTCCCCGTGCTCACCGATGTCCATGAAGCCTCTCAGGCCACCGCCGCTGGGGAGATCGTGGACGTCCTGCAGATTCCGGCCTTCCTCTGTCGCCAGACGGATCTACTCATCGCCGCCGCCCACACCGGATGTGCCATCAATGTAAAGAAAGGGCAGTTCGTCGCGCCCCAGGACATGCGCCACGCCGTCGCCAAAATCCGCGAGAGTGGCAACCAGCGCGTCTCGCTCACCGAGCGCGGAGCCAGCTTCGGTTATCACAATCTGGTCGTCGACATGCGCTCTCTACCGATCATGCGCGAATACGCTCCCGTAGTTTTTGACGCCACCCACTCGGTCCAACTTCCCAGCCAGGGAACCCAGTCTGGTGGACAACCTGAATTCATCCCTGTCCTGAGCCGCGCCGCGGTAGCAGCCGGAATTGACGGAATTTTCATGGAGGTCCATGACCATCCTGCTGTTGCCAAGAGCGATGGAGCCAATGCCCTTCCTCTCAGCAACCTTAAAGCAACACTTGAACAGTTGCTGGCAATCCACGCACTTATCAGGCGCAAGAGCGAGTAGGAATTGTCGGAAGAATTTGGATTGTGAATTTTTGGTATTTTCTTCTTCTTATCGCGAGACTGACACCCTAGAATTATTCAGCTCTCCTTCTTTAAGGAAGATGCGGGCGTTTTGATTCGCGCTGAATACTCTGCGAGTAAGCTATCCGTAAAAACGCAGACCAAAATGTTGGATACAAAGAGGGAGTTGAGATGCTTGATTGGTTTACAGAGCTAACTAAAACTGAAAAGCGTACGTTCTGGGCATGTTTCAGCGGTTGGGGCCTCGATGCCATGGACACCCAGATGTATGCACTCACGCTCCCGACACTCATCGTGTTATGGGGTATGACCAAGGGCCAGGCCGGACTGCTCGGTACAGCGGTTCTCATCATGGCGGCCTTTGGAGGCTGGATCGCAGGAATCTTGGCCGACCGCTATGGCCGGGTACGAATGCTGCAGGTCACCATCATCTGGTTCTCCCTGTTCACCTTTATGTCGGGGTTCACCCATTCGTTTTGGGAACTTCTATTCACGCGCAGTCTGCAAGGCCTCGGCTTCGGTGGTGAGTGGGCGGTAGGCTCAGTCCTGATCAGTGAAACCATTGGCCCCAAGGTGCGTGGCCGGGTTGTCGGCGCAATTCAAGCCGGATGGGCGTTTGGCTATGGCATCGCCGTTATCTTTTCTACGGTGCTATTCACCTATCTTCCACAGGACAGGGCCTGGCGCATGTTCTTCTGGCTTGGCATACTACCTGCCTTGCTGGTTCTCTGGATCCGGCGAAACATTCAAGAGGCTCCGGTCTTCTCCGAGTCGCGCGCGGATAAGACAAAAGCCAGCATTTGGGAGGTCTTCGCGGGGCCTTATCGTGCCACAACGTTTAAGGCTACCCTGCTGACGTTTGGAATCTATGGCGGCAATTACGTCATGATCACATGGCTGCCCGCCTATTTGAAATTAGTGCTGCATCTATCCATCGCAAAAGTGGGCGGATACCTTGCGCTCAACATCCTCGGAACCTTCACTGGCGCGTTCCTCAACGGCTGGATGGCAGACGCCCTTGGACGAAGAAAGACGTTCATCATCATCGCCATCTGCCAGGCAACCACGGTGGCAATCTACACCATGGCGCCGATCAATCTTACGGTAACACTCATACTAGGGTTTATGCTCGGCACCCTGCAGTCTGGCACCGCCGCCGGTACCGGAGCTTACCTGGCCGAGCTTTTCCCAACCCGCATTCGCGGTTCGGCTCAAGGATTGTGTGGCAATGCTGGACGCGCGCTGGGAGCAGTGATGCCAACTCTGGTTGGGGTTTTTGCTGCCAATATGAAGCTGGCCGTTGCCATGGGCCTGTGTGCCTGCAGCGCCTATATGATGATCGTCTTGGCAGCCCTCTTGTTGCCTGAGACCCGCGGACGCAATCTGCGCATGGTAGAAGAAGAAGCCTTAGCTGCCACTCGCTGAAAACTGTGAAGGGGCTTGAGTCGCACAGTAGCGGCTCAAGCCCACTGAAATCTGAGGGATTCAGAACTCGGCGGCGTGACACTCGTCTGGACACAATTTCAGAAACCAAGTGAATCGTGGGACCACGAGCACTGCGTGGGATGCTGGCAGACGTTCGCCGAGGTCGGAGACCCGCCAGAAATACTGCATGCGGGCTTTCTGAACATAGAAAGCGATAGCTGGGTCTGTCCAGGATGTTTTGAGACTTTCAAACTGGATTTACATTGGTCAGTTTGATCGGCTTAGCTGGGCAGTGGCAAGTTCAGGGCGTGCAGGCAGCGCATCTCAGTTATCCCCCGCGGTCGGAGCCTGCTGCAGCAGAACCAGTTGCTCGTCGCTATCCCGAACCAGCGCGTAGAACCGCCGCAGCGGCGTGTAGTTTTCCAGGGGCATGAGGACGAAGTCCACAACGAGCCTCCGGCTGATATGCAGTTTGCCGCCATCGCCATTCGCACTGCTCTGGTAGCTAACGACCGGGTAGTCCGCCTTCCTCGGTTCAGGGGCGCTCAGTACCTTCCAGCCCTCCGGCAGTTCAATCGTCAAATCGTCGCTTTTTTGCGAGGCAAAGCGGCGATAAATGGGGTGAACGCGCTCGGCATGGTCAAAGACATGCTTTTCGCCGGCGGTGAACAGCCCTACAGGAAACATCACCCGCTCGCGGGTAACGATGGCCCAGCCTGCCACCTTGAACTTGAACTCTGCCACCAGCGGCGCATCGGAGCTGCTCCAATCAGGCGCATTCGTCAGCTCCAGCTCTGCACCAACGGGCACATCCTCCTTCACTTCGTCTTCCAAGTACTTCTTGCGCGCCACGGCATCGGCGTGGTTCTCCTCGATGCGCCGATTCGCAGCCTCCAGCCCCGTAAAGGTCACGGTAAGCCTGCCCTCCAGATCGCCAGATTCAGAGAGTGAGAGTTTGGCACTGCGCTTTACCTGTGACTCGTAGGCCTCCGGCAGCGGAGTTTGAATCCAACTACCTCCCTCTTTGTCCAATCGCAGCCCGGGCGACAAGGTCTTAGACCAGTGGAGCAATCCGAAGGGCGTAAACGCATAGCCGGGATCGAAATAACGGTCCTTTCCGTTGAGTTTCACCAGCACGGCTCTAAGGTAAAGCTCGTCTTCCCTCATCGTGTTCGGGGTGAAGAAGCTCTGACCGCGGTCTGAGATGCGGCAACCATAGGCTTCAATACCTGCTGCACGGGCCAGCGCCAGGAAGAGCCAAGTCAGTTCTGTGTTGTTACCGTAGCCGTTCTTCCAGACGTCTTCAATATTGTTTGAAACCTTCTCCTTCGCCCGTTTCCTCTCGGCCTCCGTTCGCTCCTCCTCATACGAGGTATTGCGCATCTTCTGCACGCGCGCATAGATCTTCCGGAGCTTCAGCTCTTGAGAGTCGCCGGGCGCGGTGATCTCTGAAACCGCCCGTTCCATGGCCTTGCGCCTGTCGAGGTACGTCTCCAGTGAGCGGCCCCACTGTTCGCCCAGCTCTTTCCAGTACTTTGCTTTTTCTCTGGGCATCGTCCGCATCTGGTAGATGAAATCGACGTGAGCCTGAACCACGGTCGCGGGCGGCATGAAATCTTCGGTCTGGAAAGCCGGCACATTATCGACTTCCATTACCACCAGCCCATTCTTAGTCGTCGTGGGCTGTTGACCCGGCGGCAACCCGTAATGGATGAAGCGCAAATCGCGACCGCTATAGGGCCTGAGCGAGAACTTTGCGTGCTTGGTGAAGAGACCCTGGTTGACCACCCAACGCGAATTGAAGAGGCTGTACTCCGGGAAGTTCCATTTGTAGTAGTACTCGATGATGCTCCCCACCTGGACATCGGGGAAGGCGATGATCTTGGCCTCGTACTTGACCTCCTTGGCCTTTAGGATGGTCTGGTTGATCGGCTTCCCCTCGTAATTCGCTATCGTTCCGTCCGGACGAATGCTGCGCGCGTGCAGGTTGCGGATATCGCCAAACCCTTTCTCGAACGGAATTTCGACATTCGCATACTTGCGTCCTTCTTCCTTCAGTATCTTGATGCGAACGTAAATCTCTTCGTCGGAAGTAGTCCCCAAGTCGTCGCGGTCAACTTGGCGGAACAGAATCACCGCCGAAGCGCCCGGAGCGTGCGGCTCGCTGGTCATCTTCAACTCTTCAGGTGAAACCGGCTGGAAGCCGATCCCGGCGTAGCTCCTTACCGTCAACGCGAATACCAGGAGCAGAAGCAGACAAGTCCAACGGCTGGGCGACGCGACACGAGGCTGGAAAAAGATCAAGGAGTATCTCCTCATGAATTTCAAACTGCGCTGAGACGTCCTAATTGCAACGATGCCTGCTTGCCGTACCAGCGGTGTTGGCCCCTGTTTACGCAGCATTTTGAGTATTGCCGATGCGTGAGGACAGCCGACCGCCACATTACTAGCCCTGACGGCCCTCCACTCACTTCACTTCCAGCGGATACCCCACGGTCCCAATCTCTCCATTCAGGTTGTCTCGAATTGCAAACCTGATGTCGTACTTGCCCGGAGCCAGTTCCAGCGGCAGCTTCGCAGATAGATTGATCCGGTCGAGCTTTTCGAACATTTCCTGCTTCAGTTTGCCCGCTAAACGATCCTCGGCCTGCCCCTTGTTCTTTCCATCGGCGGTGAAAGCTACGGCGACAATCGTCAAGTCGACTGCATTCCCACCCTGCCTATCTACCGTGACCGAACTGCCCATGGCACCGACCGTAAACTCATATCGCGACTTCCCTGCCGGAGCCGGTCTTGCTTCGACACCCAGCGGCACTTCATGCACGTTCATCCGCACTCCCGTGAACTCAACCGGCGAGCGCAGAGCTTCCACAATCTGGCGCTCACGTGCCTTTTGCGAGTCGTCTGCCGGTGGCGGCACATAGAATCCCTCGCGTGCACGGGCATGCGTTCCCGGGGCATTGACCTTCACCTTCAGCTTGCGCCAGCCCGGTTGCTGATCATCGGACGGCAGATAGTAGCCGACCAGGTAGTACGATCTCGAATCATCCACCGCGTGGGCAAAGCATTTCTCAAGGTCGTTTGAGTTCACGCATGCAGTTCCACCTGTGGCATTGGAGAAGGCACGTAAAGTCGACTGCTTCTCTGCCGCTTTGTCGTATGTGATTTTCATAGGCCGGCCAGCGCTCGCACGGCTCGTAGGAGCCATTGCCGCTGAGCGCTTCGAGGCGTCAAAATTCGCCGTTGCCCCGGAGAACCCACGGAGACCGGTAATATCGACCGTGTAAACCGCAATGTCTGCCGAAACCAACGCCCGCCACGTTTCTTCGTATTGCTCCACCATGTCAATGCCCATGCGTGCAAACGCCTGCGGATCGTCAATCATGAAGGGAAATCCGCCGCTCGCCCAGATCAATGTCTTACGGCCCGGAATCGCAGCGTAGGCGTGCGCGATTTGCATCATCGCCGTCAGGGTCTTGCGAGTCGACTCGCGCTGCTGATAAGCGGCCATGGTCGCGGCCGCATCGCTCATGAAATCGGCAATTAACTGCGCCGATTGGCTGACCGAGTTTTGATTCAGCGAATCCGTCATGTCGGCACCCATGTCCGCTGCCTGGTCGTTGCTCTCCTCCAGACTTACCTGTCCCTGAAGTTTCTTCAGCGCAGCAATCAGCACGGCTGTGTCGGTGGTAAACGGATGCAGTTGTTTCAGCCCGCTTCTCTCCAATCCAAACAGCGCAGTCGGCTCCTCACGCTGCAAAGACTTCGCCATGTACCGCATCAACTGGCGCGTTCCTTCGGTCTGCGAGAGAACAGGCGTATTCAGCATGTCCATCACCACTATGGTCATGCGCCAGTTCTTCGCATTGCCAAAGTCGAAATTCGAGCGCCCTTCCGGCATAGGCCGCCGATTCGTTTCCGGGGCAACGGTCTTCACTTCTTCAAAAATCGTCGCCTCGCGTACCTTCCCACGTTCCTCAATTTTGAACGCCTCGCGCGTAAGCCCGGCAACATGCTCGCCGTTTTTGCCCGTGACCACCACTGGCACCAGGACAAGCTGCGAGCGGCTGGTAAATTTCGGTATCGCAGCCGCAGCGGCCTCTCTCTGCTTTGTCTCCGCCGTGGGCACCTGCGCGAGAACATGTGAGTCGGTGAACAGTGGAAACCAAAAGACAAGCGCAAACGCCAAGCTGAGCATCTTGCGAATCATGATCGAATTCTCCATTTTGACTTAGGAGGACGGCGCAGATATACGCATTCGCATACATGCTGGCCTTCCTTTTCGCTTCATCGCTCTCGCTCGCTACTTAACTTCCAGTGGGTACTCCACGGTGCCGATCTCCCCCGTCAGATTGTCTCGCACCGCGAACTTGATAATGTAATTTCCGCGCGCAAGGTCGAGCGACTGCCGGGTACTCAGCCCAGTCTTACGAAACCGTTGGAGCAACTCCGGTTGCACCTTGGACGTCATCTGATGATCGATGCGCCCATGCTCCTTGCCATCCCGAGCGAAGGCCACGGCGACCACGGACAAGTCCACGGCGTTTCCGTTCTGCTCATCCACCGTGACCGAGTCACCTACAACACCAATTGCAAACTCGTGCTGGGACGCTCCAGCCGAAGCCGATTTAATTCCGGGGCCCACAGGCACTTCACGAACATTCAGCCGCACTCCCGTCAATTCAACCGGAGATTGCAGCGCGTCCAGAAGCTTCCGCTGACGCTGCTCCGGTGTCTCCCGTTTTACGTTCGAAACATAAAAACCTTCGCGCGCCCGTACGTGGGCTTCATCGGACGAAACCTTGACCTTCAGCTTTCGCCAGCCAGGCTTCTGTTCGTCGTATGGAAGATAGTAGCCCAACAGATAATACGAGCCTGCATCGTCAAACGAGTGGACGAGGCATTTTTCAATATCCACCGCTGTTCCCGCGCACGATTTCCCGCCCGTCTCTTCGGCAAAGGTCCTGAGCGACCGCTCCCTCTCAGCCAGCGCGCCATAACGCGTGAGGGTGCCGTTGAAACTTGACAGGCCACTCACATCCACCGAATACACAGCGATGTCAGCGGCATTCAGTTCGCGCCAAATGTCCTCGATTTTATTCAGCAAGGTCGTATGCGACATCCCAAGTGACGGCCGTCCGCTCATGCCTGCACTCGCCCAAATCAGGGTCTTGCGTCCGGGAATCGTGGAGTAAGCGCTCGCGATCTGCGACAGTGCGGTCAGCGTAGTCCAACTGGTATCCTGCAGGTCTCCACCTAAGTGCAGACCGCCCCGGAGCCCGCCTGACTCCGCCGTTTGTATCGGATTATTGAACTCGGCGTTGGAGAGGGCTTCGTCTGCCGACGGCTGACCGTTCATCGCCATCACGGTCGCACCTTTCACTCCCTGCATCGCTGCCAGCAGCCCCGCTGTGTCGGCCGTCGGGGCGTACAACTGCTTCAGTCCATGCACGCCCAACCCAAACACAACCGTAGCCTCATTGGCTGGCAGAGTCTTGGCCAGCATCTCAATTACCCGCCGCTTGCCGTCGCCCATGTAGAGATAAGGCGTATTTAGCAAGTCCATCACCACAATCGTCATGTGCCCGCGCGGTGCATTTTCGAAATTAAAATTTGAGCGACCCACTAATTGCGGTCCGATGCTCGCTTTCACGCCCGCCGCAACCGGCTTCACCTCTTCAAAAGTTGCTACCGTACGCGGCTTGCCCTGTTCTTCCACCTTGAACGCATCGCGCCCCAGTCCGCTGATGTGCTCGCCTTTTTTTCCCTTCACCATTACGGGCACTAGCACCAGTTGCGTCCTGCTGGTAAATGTGGGAATATCGGCCGGTGTTGCCTGCCTTGCCGTAGACTCCGCCTTCGCTGCCTGTGCCCAAAGTTGTGCATTAGAGAAAAGTGAAACCAAAAAGACAAGTACGGACGCTGAACGCAGAATAGCGCGATTCATGAGAATCTCCGGTTACAACTTGGAATATGAAGACAGTGTACGCCGGGCGGGTCTGCTCTGGAACAAATCAATACCAGGAGATTGGCACCAACCGGGGCAAAAACACGAATAGTTATCCGAAATAACAAACCGCCCGAGTTTGTTCACCCCGGGCGGTCCAGTTCATGAAACGAATTGCAGCTTATTCTGCCCCAGCCATGCTTTCGGTAGCTTTATTCTGCCGCCCATTGACTAGCTCGTCGGCAAGAGAATCCGCATGATAAATCTTGCGAATCGATTCGAGGATGGCACGTGAATCCACGGAGACGGCGCGGCCGATGCGATCGTCGAACGCGAAGTCCCAAGGCAGCGACTCAATGTTGCCATCGAAGATGATGCCGACAACTTCGCCATTCTTGTCTACGGTCGGTGAGCCTGAATTACCGCCGATGATATCAGAGGTGTGGACCAGATTCAGCGGAGTATTGAGGTCGAGCTTGCTCTTGGCGGCATCCCAGGTCTTCGGCAATTCGAAATCGCCCTTGTTGCCGTTGGCGGTGGCATGTTTGAAAGCTCCGGCCATCTTTGTGTAGGGAGCGACTTTCTTGCCGTTTGCCTTGTAGCCCTTGATGGTGCCATAGCTGAGGCGGAGGGTAAATGTTGCGTCCGGATAGCTATTAGCGCCTTGCACGGCAAAGCGCGCTTTCGCGATCTTGGTCGAGTTCAGGCGAATGACTGCATCCACTTTGTCGTCCCACTGCTTGCGCAGTTCGCGGGCGCGGGGATCGATGTCGCGCATCAGCACGATGAGAGGATCAGTGCTTGCCGCAACGGCATCCACTCCACCCTCATAAAGCTTCTTACGCAGCGCAGGATCATCCAACTTAGTGCCGTCGATGTATGCTTTAGCGGCTTCGGCAGGAGTTTTGCCGTTAAGCGCGCGGGTCACCGTAGGGTCATTGGCGCCGAGTTTCTCCCGCATTAGTGTGAGCGACTCGGTAAGCAACGCTATGTCAAGCGAGCGATAGACAGGTGCTGTCGAGAACAAGCGCTGTTGGAGTGAAGGCAGACGCGCATCGCCGAATTCGCGGAGACGCTGGGGATTGGGCTTTTGCTTTTCGGCGGTGACACGCACCAGGGTGCGGGCATATCGCGCCAGAGAGGCATTAAAGCCAGCGGCATTCTCGACAAACGAGTACGGGTAGAAGAGTTGCTTGCGAACTTCCACGGCCTTGGCGACCTCATCCCAAGCGGTACCGAACTCGGCCTTGAGCTTAGGATCGGCATTGACTGCAGCATGCAACTTCTGTTCCTCGGCCATTTTCTGGCCCATCAACCCTTTGTCTTCAAGTCCGCCGCGACGGCCCTTGTAAGCCTTCAGGGAGTTCTCGACGCCGAAGATGTCGTCGCCAGCGACACGCGCATTTTCTGCCGATTTCGCGGCGAACTCATGCAGCACTTTATCGCGACGAGTCAGGAGCTCGATCGTGTACGAGGTTTGAACGTCTTTAAGGTAGTTCAGCTCAGCCATGGTGAGCAGGCGCTCGGTGCCGCCCGGGTGTCCTGAAACGAAGACCAGATCACCAGCCTTCGTACCGGTGGCCGACCATTTCAGGTAATTGGTGAGGTGAACCGGCTTACCGTTCTCATAGACACGGAAATATGTAATGTCGAGGTCGTAGCGCGGATACTCGAAGTTGTCGCGGTCGCCGCCAAAGAAAGCCATCTGCGCCTCAGGCGCAAAGACGACGCGCACATCGGTGTACTTCTTGTATTTGTAAAGGTTGTACATTCCGCCCGCATAGAGCGTGACGATGTCGCAGCGCAGACCACTCTTTTCGGAGCAGTCCTTCTCGATGGCGGACATCTTCTGGCGCTGGGCCTGTACGCCATCGGCATCGCTCATGCCGGGCTTGGCCGCAGACTGCACATCAGAGGTCACATCCTGAATATCAACAAGGACATTGAGTTCGAGATCGGGACATTTACCTTCTTCGGCCTGCGTCTTGGCGCGGAATCCGTTCTTGATGTAGTCCACTTTGTCGGTCGAGAGTTGCTGCAGGCAAACGCGGCCCACGTGATGGTTGGTAAAGGCAAGGCCATCTTCGGAGACAAACGAACCCGAGCCGCCGTTGTTGAATCGCACCGAACCTAGGCGAAGGTGGTCAAGCCAGGGGTCGGTAACCGTGAAGTTGTAATCCTTCTTGATCTGTTCTTTGGGCGCCTTGTTAAAAAGCCACATGCCTTCGTCGGCAGCGGAAAACGCGACAAAACAGCATAGCAACGCCATGATGGCGAGAATGCGACGATACATTAGAGACTCCTGTGATGAACCTGTCACATGATATCAGCAGCTCTGGAATAGGTCAGGTCAAATCGGAAGCCGGGCGAGGGCTATTTCGTAACCGCGCGAGCGTAAAAAGCTCCCTTGCCAGCCCGGAGGTCTCTGCCATAGCTGAGCACAAACTTGACCCCGAGCGCGCTTAGTTTAGCCTGAACGCCGGCATCCCACAGCCAGTGTTGCGTTCCGAGTGGATTGGATCCATCGGTGATTCGCCCGGTGTCAACGAATGGGCCGAGTTTCGCTGTGATTAGTCCATTGCCGTATAGGTTCTTGTCCATCTCCCAATTATTGAGGAGGTATTTCCGGCCGAGGGGTGCGCCGCCTTTTCGGCCATCGCGTGTTCCCACGTGAGCTCGCATCGTGAGTTCGTTATCTCGCTCCAGGCCGAGCATGAAGAGTTCGTCGAACGGAACCTGCCCAAAGGTGTCGCCGACACGGACCTGCTGTTGCATTTCGTAGTCGTCACCTTTCGGACGCGGAAACCAATGAGTTGCGAGAGAGGCTTGCGGCTTAAAGAACGCGTCTCCCTGGGTCCACAGTCGGCCCGTCTCGGTAGAGGCCCCCGCAGTGACCGTCAACCGCCTTTCAGGAAGACGCAGCAGATAGTACTTGAATTGAGCGATGTGCTTGAGTTGGAAACCCTGGTGGAGCAGTTCCGAAGGCAAGGTTGACCCCGGATTCACATCGCGAAGATCGCGATAGGATAGTTCTGCTCCAGTCGACCAACTCCACCGTGCGCTGTTGAACGACGTCACCGTTGCACTGATTCCTTCCCTCCTCAGATTGAGCGAGGCCAGCGGCGGCGCGGGACCGGTAAACGACTCGCGTATCGCCCAGTTCTCGTCACGAACATCGACGGCCACTCGATAACGCCAACGCGGATTCCTTTCAAGAGGTCCGGATAAAGAGACCAGAGCACGTCGCTTCTGGGCGTCCCAGCGAAGAAGCGACTGCACGTTTGTCGCAGAGTTCCCGATGTTGTAGTACTCCGGGGTGAGCGTCTGGTAGAAGACGCCGCGAAAGGTCGAGAGCAGCGCTTCAAGCCTGGAATCTCCCCAGCCATTTCGTTCGTGCGCATGGAACGCCAGATCGAACTTCTCGTCTCGACGAGCAGACAGTGTGAAGGTGTTGTTCGGAAATATCCCTAGACCCTGCAGGCGATCTTCGGTTACCCACAGTTCAGGCAGGCGCAAGGTGCTGGCCGGGGCAAAAGCAAAGGTGCGGTCAAGCAGCGACGGAGCCAGTCGAGGAACGGGTTCACTGCGTACGTTTTCGACGCGTGGCTTACCGACCCGATTCCAGTACTTCAGCGCCGCGTCTAGATTGCCTTGCAGAAAGTAAACGCTGCCGCAGAAGTTGTTCACATACGCGTCATTGGGAGAAACGCGCGACGCCTTACGGAGCCAGTCCGCGGCTTTGGAGTAGCGTTTATCGAGAAACTCGACCCCGCCAAGTTCGACAGCAAAGCGCGCGTCACGCGGTCGAAGACTGTGCCCAGCAAGAAATGCCTGGCGCGCCTCTTTCAGGCGTCCAAGTTTTGCAAGCGCGGTTCCATAGTAATAATCCTGGTCGGCCGTTCGTTCGGAAACAGCCTCGACAGCCTCGACAATTTCCGGCCAGCGATCTTCGACAAAGAGTTGCCGCGTTCGCGAATCCAGGGCGGCAGCCGGAGTTGTTTGTCCGCTGGCTGTCGAAGTCAGGATGCACGTAAGAACCAGAGGGAGTGCGGCGAGCACCCGGACTATTGAGGCAGAGCGAGTAGAGTCCAGCGCTGGGCTCCTCCCCATTGTTTTTCGAATGTAGCTCGATCCAACTTGCGCAGTTTGCGCTCCGCCGGATCGTTTACCATGATAGTCGCGCTTTGCGAGTCCATGCCCGCCACCACGAGGTAGTGGAGCGAGCGCTCGATAGCCGATGGTTTCAGTGCGACGATAAGCGGACGCCCTTTCTGAAGGTTGTGTTGAAGGATCTCCCAATCGCCGGTGAACGACAACGTGCGAAATCCCTGCTCCTGCAGATACCGCAACATCATCGACGAGTAGATGCCGTGTCCGCTGCGCGAATGCAGCGCTTGAAGTATGTACGCCGCATCCGCGTGGTCGTCCACCTGGTGGCCGCCCTGTGCGAACCAGTACTGCATGACCATGGCAATGCTTGCAGCACCACAACCCTCCGAACTCTGCTTAACGAATGGAACGTCAAGCCAAATTGCCGGGGCGTCGGCAGCAACCACGGAGCAGCATAGCACTCCCGCGAGAATCGCCTGCCGCACGAGCGAGGGCACGCTAGCGAACCGCGACAATGATGAGTATCAAGACCGCAATCGCCACCAAAATCAGCAGCAGATCGCGCTGCCCCATTGAGCCCGCCGCAAAGTCGGACTGGGCCTTTTCTGCGCGCGACGCGACCTGTGCCAACTCCTCGTCATTCAATGTGGGAACTGCAGACTTGACTCGGTCGGGATCCATGCCCGCAGCCTCGATCGCCTTAGCGGCTTCCGGTGCAGATAGGAACTGCGTGACCGTATCCTGGTTATGCTGACGTGTCTGGCTGGCATCCAGCACTTGCTGCTGAACCTCGGCTGGACTGACGACGTGGCTCTGTGCAACGAGCGAACCGGAAACCGCACACAGTGCAATCAATAATGTGGCAACCTGCATCTTGGTGGGACGCGGCAGAAACGAGAACATTCAAACACCTCTCCACTTCCTAAATGTCTACATGCCGACGCAAAGTTCGGCATCGACTGCAATTTGTTATTGGATGTAAGCAGCGAAGCCCACGTTGGCGCGCGCACCGCCGCTCCGCAAAATTCCTTACAGACTGTTGCCGGGCTCTGCTCAGCGAACGAATGCGAGGATAGGAATCTCTGTGCTTGGTAGAGGAATCCAATGGCGCGAACGGCAAGGAGTGTGCGATGAATCCCAGCATACCTTCCATTACATATATAGGCGGCCCAACAGCACTGATCGAAATCTGCGGACTTCGCCTTCTTACCGACCCAGGATTCGACCCGGCAGGCACAGAGTACAAGACCGAGGTCTATACCCTCCGCCGGACGGCGGGGCCTGCCGTGGGTATTGAGTCCCTCGGTCATATCGACGCCGTGCTGCTGAGCCACGACCATCATTTCGATAATCTGGATCACTCCGGACGCACATTCCTCCCGAACGCGGAGTGGGTACTTACGACGCACGACGGTGCGGAACGACTGGGCGGGAACGCTGTTGGGCTCGGCAATTGGCAGGATATTGAAATTCCCGCGCCCGATGGCCACGTACTCCATATCACGGGCACTCCTGCGAGGCATGGACCGTCAGGCGGAGATCGCGGACCTGTCACGGGATTTGTGCTCAGCTTGAGCGACCAACCGGCGAACACAATCTACATTTCCGGGGACACGGTGTGGTATGAAGGTGTCACCGAGGTAGCCCGGAGATTCGAGGTCGGTGCAGCCCTGCTTTTCATGGGTGCGGCAAAAGTGAAGGAAGTCGGACCACAGCATCTCACCATGACTGCCGAAGAAGGGGTGCTCGCGGCACGAGCGTTTCCAATGGCAAGCATCGTGCCTTTGCACTTTGAGGGATGGGCCCACTTCTCCGAATCGCGTCCGGAAATTGCAGCGGTCTTCCGCGAGCATGGGATGAGCCACCGGCTTTGCTGGCTCCAACCCGGAATTGCGACAGCACTGCAAATCCCACCGGCCAAGGCGGCCTGAAACTGAACGAAAGTTTCATTTCGAAATAGTTGCTTGAAGCATGAAAGCACCGGGTCCGCTAACTCCGGCAGATGCGGGCCGCCAATGCGATTCCAAGGATGGCAAAAAGCATTTCTTCGCCCTTCGCTTTGGCCGTGTCATACTGTGTTCCGGCTCACATTTAAGAATATAAAAGCCTCCAGGGACGAGTAGTCACGGACGCGGTCAGGAGCAGTACCAGAGCCTCTGCCCCAATGGAGCAACCAGCGTCCCTGCGGTGCCGAAACCTAGTTTGGGAGACACGAAATGAAACGCTTCATTCGCATCGGCCTGTGCGCCCTTGCGCTGCTGAGTCTGCAATCCGGTACCTTCGCCGCGAACCTTCCTGACATGATGAATCTGCGTCTTGTGGGACACTCAGATCTCAATGGTGCCGGTAAAGGTGGCGAGGGATTAGCCCTTAAGCAGTACGGATCGAAGACAGTTCTCTTTCTTGCCCACGAATCGGGCCCTCAATGCATCAGCGTGATTGATGTCACCAATCCGGCCAAGCCGGTAGTCCTGAAGCAGCTTCCGGTGGAAGCCGCGTTCGTTCGCTGCAATTCTCTGGCGCTGGCCGGCAATGGCCTGGTGGTGGCGAGGCAGAGCGAAAAGGTGGGACAGCCACACGGCGGCATCAAAGTCTACGATGTCAGCGACGCAAGCGATCCAAAGCTGCTTTCTTACATGGATTTGACTGGGCCGAGTTCCCGAGGGACCCACTACTTAACTATTTCCGACGGTAGATATGCATTTCTTGCGACCGGAGCCAAGGATTTTATTCCCAAGAATCCGAACGATGATCAGATGCTGATGATCGTTGATTTGCAGGACCCCAGGAACCCCAAAGAGG
>Ga0316231_1000505_pt1 | contig 54344 bp, 57 predicted proteins | sample TBH18027metaG_FD_206002 | JGI IMG/M metagenome (GOLD analysis project Ga0316231, IMG submission 206002) | Freshwater microbial communities from Trout Bog Lake, Wisconsin, USA - TBH18027 | ecosystem: Environmental > Aquatic > Freshwater > Lake > Hypolimnion/Profundal zone | place: USA: Wisconsin... | reverse complement strand
TATCGTTATTTGCGAGATGTTCTGGCAGGCATGCCGGGAGTGGAGTTGCGGGACGGGGTGCTGGCGGGGGGAAAATTGCCTCTGTCACCGGCCCAGATTTTGGACGAAGATTTGATCATCCTATGTGATGTCGCCGCCGCCGCGATGGATCCGGCCCAAGCCCAGGCGTTGCATGATGCCGTGGCGCAGCGCGGGGCGGGGATGATCCTGGCCGCCGGGCCGCGCCATCTTCCCGCCGAGTATCAGGGACCTCTGGAAATGCTCCTGCCTTTTGTCGCCGGCGACAGAGCCATCTGGCAGGTGTGGCCGGGGCAGGATCCGTATTATCGCTTTTCCCCGGCATCTTCCTTGGCGGCCCGGGAACTCTGCCGTTTGGACGATAAAGCAGCGATTTCGCGCCAGAGATGGGATGAATTGCCGGCGGTCTTCTGTAGTTTGGCGATGCCTCCGTTGAAGCCCGCAGCCCAGGCGTTGCTTTGGGATCGCCAGTCGCATGCGCCGGTGGTGACGGCGCTGGCGGTGGGGCGGGGCAAGTCGCTGCTGGTCGGGCTCAACGAGACCTGGCGCTGGCGCGACAAAAATGGCGGACGTGATGCGGACAGGCTATGGATGCAGTGGGTGCGCTGGGCTGTCGGCGAACCCTATCTTTCCGGCGGCGGAGCCCTGCGGTTGGATGTGTCGAGGGCTTCGGTTATGGAAGGAAGGGGAGCGCTGGTACGGGCACGATTGTTGACGGATTCTCATGAGCCGCCGCTCGCTGAATTGCCCGTGCGGGTTGAACGGGTTGGCGGCGCTCAATCTATGCTGATGCTCAAACGCATAGATGATGGCGGCGGATTCGAGGCCACGGCTATGCTGCCGGTGGGAGATTATATTCTTCATGCCGACGGCGGCGCGGCTACGGCGGCCATCGGACCGGCGGTGGAGTGTGGCCTGCACGTATTGCCGCTTGTTCCGGCGGACCTTGCCGATTCCGCCGCCGGCTACGACTCGTTAAAACGCCTGGCCCAGGCCAGCGGAGGGAATGTTTACTCGTTGGAAGATATTGATGCCATGACCGCCGACCTGGCCGCCGTGGTTCGGCAGAGTCACTATGCTCAGGAAACTCCTCTATGGCAGAGCCTGTACACTTTTGCGTTCATCGCCGCCTGTTTTACCGCCGAGTGGGCGTTGCGCAAGAGTGTGGGGTTGGGGTAGATGAAAATGCTCAATACACAAGTGCGACCGCAGGACCGGGAAACCTGATGAATAACAGTCAGCGGTTTGACCCGCCCCCCACCGACCACCGTTGTCTTATAACTGCCTCAACGCCTCCTCAACCGTCGCCGCTGTAACTTCGTAGGTTCGGCCATCAATGACTTTGACGCCTGTCCGCGTCGCGGGAATAACGCCGCGTGATACCAGTTCCAGACGCATGGTTACCGGCTTGCTGACGCGATAAGGCTGGATATTACGGTACGATTCCACGGCGTTCTTGGCCCGCTCGGTAATCAGTTCGTGGGCGCGGCCTTTGGCAAGCAACTGGCCGCTCTGACAGCCCAGTCCCTTCTTGACCTGGGCGGTCACCACCCCCTTAATGAACAGTGCGGCTTCGGCGCAGGCCTTGTCGTCGCCGCTGACCATGATGGTGGGCACGTTGTGGTCCCCGGCGATGCCGGCGTCGATGGCGATCTCGCCGCTGCGCACGCCGTTTATCCATAAATTCTGCCAGGCCTTTGAAGTCATGGTGTGTTCGAGGATGGCCTGGGGCGTGCCCGCCATAGCGTGATACCCCAGCAGAATCACCCCGTCGAAACTGTCGATCTCGGGCATACGCTGTAGAGGCGTGCCGCCCTGGATCAACTCGGCGCGCTGATCGAATTCTTCCCATACCATATTGGCCCCGGCACAGTGACTGTCCACAACCACCACGTGTTTGGCGCCGCCAAGGAAGCATCCTTCCACACAAGCGTTGGCGTCCCAGGTCATGTAGCGGCGCCCAGCGGAGTAATACATGCCGTCGGGCAGCACCTGCGGACTCTGGAATATGCCGCTGATGCCTTCCATATCGACCATGATGAGAATGCCGGGGGATGCTGTCATAGGGGACTCCTGTTGGTGACGGCGGGGATTAATTTACGGTAAAAAGTGACTCGGAGACAGTGTTCCGGTTCTTGCGAGCTTTTCTTGCCGTTCTCTTCGTGTATACTTTTATTCTTTCCGCGCCGACATGTGGCGGCGCCGCTTGCGGGCCAAGAGGCTCTTCGGGATCGAAATGATCCAAAAGGACTATAGCATGTTGAAGCATAAAATCGCCGCCGTGACCGCCATGTTTGTGGCCATGCTGGGCATGAAGGCCCAGGCGTCGCTGCCGGCACTGCCGGATACGGCCATCGGGGACAAGACCTTCCTGGTCATCCAACTCGATGGCGCCAAGATGGATCAGGCGTCGGTGCGGGCCACGGCGACGGCAGTCCTTGGCGAGCAGGCTGCCATGGCCGGAGAGGGCTTGGATAAGTACCAAAAAAAGCATGAGGCATTAACTGCGGCGGGGGTCGTATCGGGCACGATGGTCTTCGACGTGACCGATGAGGGAGTCAAGAATCCCAAACCTGTGGTATACATCCAGGTCAAGGCCGGCTCCGATCTGGCCGTGGTCAAGAAGTCGCTCCTTGAGGACATGACCCCGGAAGATCAAGCCAAGACGCAGTTTAGCGATGGCGGCAATGTTCTGGTCATGTACGAGAAGGACACGGTCCTGCCCAAGCAGGGTTCGCCGGCGCAGGCTAAGGCGTTTGCCGAGGCGATCAACTCCGCCGGCGAGAAGGCCGTGGCGGTCGCCTTCATTCCCAACGAGGCCATCCGCGCCCAGGTGACCAAGAATCTGGCCCATGCCCAGCCGGAAATCGCCAACATGGTTCCGCTGTTAGTCAACAGCAAGTCCATGACGCTCAGCGCCAAACTTGGCGAAGCCCCGACGCTGGATCTGGCGGTGGAGGCGGCGGATGCGAATGCGGCCAAGTCATTGTCCGACCAGGTGAATGGCTTTGTGGATCAATTGCGGGAAATGGCCGAGCAGTTCAAGCAGAACCCTATGCCGCAGATGCAGGCCCAGGCAGCGAACATCACTGCCCTGGCCGAGGCTCTTAAACCCGTGCAGAACGGCTCGCGCCTGACCATGAGCCTCCAGGGCAAGGGCGTGGCGCCCATGCTCATGCCCATGCTGATGATGCAGCGTCGCGTCGTCGGCCCGGCCGGTCGTCCCAGTCGGCCCGGCCAGACCGGTCAGCCTGCCCCGGCAGGTGACGCAGGCCAGCCGTAAGTAAATAGTTCTCGCTCAGCGCTTGAGACCAGAACGGTTGCTCTGAACATACCGGGCATTAACCCTGCCGGGCCCCATGCTATCAAGACGGATCATACGTCAGAATAGCTGACGTTCACCGCGCTGACCTTTGGCTGCTCGGCCAGGATGGATTTGAGTACTTCACCCAAGGAAATGTCTTTGCTGGGAGCGAGTTTCAGGTAGCACGATGGTGTTCTGTCCACGCTGAAGTCACCGACGAGGATGAAGCATTACTTCTGGCCCATTGTTATCACATCCTCACGCGTGCAATTCTTGGCCACGGGCATGCCAAAACCATCGTTCTTGTAGCTGGCCTTGGGCAATGCGTTCTCTTTTGACGCAAACGAGCCTGCGAAATTTCCAATTAAACATGCTATCTCGACCGCGTGCCGCTCAGGGTATAAACTAATCTTCATGAAGCCTGACCACCTGCTGCATTCCACCAGCCAGCGGCTGAAGTTCATCGGCTGCGAGATCATTTACCGCGAGGCCTGCAGGTTGGCGGCGATCAGCCCCACCCGCGTGGACATCGAGTTTCTGCGCAAGGGGCTTCACGATCTGGAAACAACCAACATGGCGGCCCGCATCCAGGCTGCCATCGACGCCGTCGATCCGGCCGGCGGATATGCCGCCATCCTTCTTGGCTACGCCCGTTGTAATGATGGCCTGGTGGGTATTACCGCGCGGTCCATTCCCCTGGTCATTCCCCGGGCCCACGATTGCATTAGTTTCTTCTTTGGTTCGGCCGCGGCTTACCAGCGCTATTTTGATCAGTTTCCCGGTACCTACTACATGACTACCGGCTGGGCCGAACGTAATGTAACGGGCGATTATGACAAACCCGCCTATGGCCAGCAGGGAGTCATGGGCAAGCTGGGGCTGGCCCAGTCCTACGAGGAAATGGTTGCCAAGTATGGTGCGGAGAACGCCGACTACATACGCGAAATGATGGGTGACTGGACGAAGAATTACTCCAGGTTCCATTTCCTGAAGATGGGCCTTGGCGGCGAGGAGGCCTTGATAGAGCAAGCCCGCCAGGAAGCCGCCAAACGAAACTGGCAATTCACCGAACAGGACGGCGACTGGTCGCTGCTGACCAAGCTCTTTAATGGCCCCTGGGACGAAAATTTTCTCATCGTCCCCCCCGGCCATAGCATTGTCGCCCGCAACGACGCGCGGATTCTGGATTGCCAGCCGGGACAGCCATGATTGAAGTTGTCGACTTCTGCAAACACTACCGCGCTACCGTCGCCGTCGAGGGGCTCAGTTTCAACGTGCAGAGCGGGCAGGTGCTGGGACTACTGGGCCCCAACGGCGCCGGCAAGACCACTACCCTGCGGGCCATCTGCGGCGTCATCCCGGCGACCGGCGGCGCGATCCGCGTCGGCGGCTGCGACGTGGCTACCGATGCCGTCGCCGCCAAACGCATGCTGGCCTATGTTCCGGATGACCCCAAACTTTTTGACGCTCTGACGGTATGGGAACATCTTCAGTTCATCGCTTCGGTCTATCGCGTCAGCGCTTTTGCCGACCGGGCAACCGCCCTGCTGGAGGAGTTCGAGTTGGCTCCCAAGCGCAATGTCCTGGCCCAGGAACTCTCGCGTGGTATGCGTCAGAAACTGGCTATCTGCTGCGCTTATCTCCACCAGCCACGGGCCATTCTTCTGGATGAGCCGCTCACCGGGCTCGATCCTCATGGCATTCGCGCCATGAAACAATCGGTGCGCCGCCATGCCGCCGAAGGCGCCGCGGTCATAGTCAGTTCGCACCTGCTGGCCCTGGTCGAGGATCTCTGCACCGACCTATTGATTCTCCACCACGGCCGGCGGATGTTTTTTGGCAAGGTCTCCGATGCTCGTGCCGCCTTCGCCGTCGCCGGCGGCGATGCTTCCCTGGAGGATCTCTTCTTTCATGTTACCGAGGGAGCCGGAACTCCATCGGACCAGACTTGAGTCCCATGCCCAACAGTCTTTGGATGCTTCTGAGCCTGAATTTCCGGGCGACGTTTCGTCGGGTCATCCTTGGCGCACGCACTCTGCGCGGCATCCTCTTTTTGGCCCTGGGAATGCTGGTCGTATGCCTGTGGCTGCTTCCGTCGCTGTACTATGCGGGCAGGGCGCCGCAAACCGATCCGCGGACCATGCAGGCGGTATTTCCCTTTGCCCTCTTGGCGTTTTGCCTGGGGAACCTGGTGACCTCTTTTGCCGAGACCGCCGTCGCCTTTACTCCAGCCGAGGTGGATTTCCTTTTTTCCGGGCCATTCTCGCGCCGTAATCTGCTGTTTTACAAGATCGCCAGGAGCGCCCTGGGCACCTTGCTCACGACAATTATTCTGGCCATCATCTTCATGCGCTTCAGCGTGTCGTTCCCTGCGGCCTGCGTCGGGGTATGGCTGACGGTCCAGTTCATGCAGCTTTTCGCCATGGCTATGGTGATGCTGGGCCAGTCCGTGGGCCAGCGGTTGTATGGCGCCGGGCGCCAGGCCATAGCCTTGGTGGTGGTGCTCCTGGGCGTGATCGCCCTGGTTTCCTCCCGAGGCGGCGCTTTGGCAGACGGCCCGGCCCGCCTCATGCAGGAGATGCAGTCTACGCTCGCCGGCAAGGTGCTCTTGGCGCCCTTTAGCGTGTTTGCTCGGACCATCGCCGCTGCCTCATTGGCGGCCCTTGTCAAATGGGGGGCATTGGCGCTGCTTATTGATCTTGTGATGCTCGTGCTGGTCATGGCTCTGGACGCCAATTACCTGGAGGCGTCGGCGGCGGCCAGCCAGCGACGCTATCGACGACTGTACCGTGGTCGCCGTGGAACGGTCGTGGCGATGGGCGCAACCGCCGCGAAGTTGCGTCTGCCTTCGCTGCCTTTCTGGTGCGGCATCGGTCCGGTTGCCTGGCGCCAACTTCTCGGGGCCATGCGCAGCGCCCGTGGCACTTTTGTTATGATGGCCATTATCATCGTCGGCTTCGCCGCCCTGATCGTGAAACATCAGCCCGGGCACGGCGGCGCCGTCGATGTGCGCATTGGGGCGGCGATCTGGATCAATTTATTCTTCGTGAGCTTGCTCAGGTTCGATTTTCGCGATGACCTGGACCGCCTGGACCTGTTGCGTTCCCTGCCGATCCATCCCTGGGCCGTCGTCGTGGGGGAACTGGTGGCTCCGGTATTGGTCCTTTTGGCGGTACAGACGGTGCTGGGCGTGGCGGCGCTGCTGGGACCCGGAGTACACTGGCGCTACCTGGTTGCCGCCGGAGCCTTCGCTGTTCCCTTCAATGTCTTTCTGGTAGGCGTCGAGAACCTGTTTTTCCTATGGTTTCCCCTGCGTTCAGCCGGACTTATCGCCGGGGATATGCAATTATTCGGGCGGCAGATGGTCCTGGGCCTGGTCAAATTTTTGATCTTTCTGGTTGGTCTGGGCCTGTCGGCGGCCATGGGTTTGATCGCTTATCTGCTGACCGGCCGCTCCGCCCTGGCCTTGGCCGTTGTGATGTTGGCGAGCCTGGTCCTGGCGGCTATTTCCCCACTGCCACTGCTGGCCAGGACCTATGCCAGTTTCGATCCAAGCATCGATACGCCGGCGTGAAGATGGGACTCTTCGACTGTTTGGCAAAGATTTTCCGGCGTGATTCCCTCTTCAACTTTTCCTACTGTGCATCCGATACCTTGTGCTTCAGTAGCCACAGGTATAACTCCAGATTGGCATAATGGGCCGTAAACAACGCGGTCTTGCCCTTTTCGAAGGTGACCAGCATCGAGTCGCGATTGGAAGCGGACATCAGGTCGGCGATGCCCTGGAGCGCGGCGGTGTCGCCGGAAGGCAGACAGGCGCATAAGGGCATCGTCTTCAGGAGTTCGGGCGGATCGAGGGTGAAGGAACGGTCGCTCATCATGATCACGGCGGCGGCAAACATCCCGGGGTTCTGCCGGGCCAGCATCCAGGCCGCCGAGCCGCCGGAGTTCACCCCGGTTATGTAAACCCGGTCGGGATCGGCTTTAAGCGTTGCGATGGTCTGAGTCAGCAAGGTCTTGACCGCCAGCAAGGTCACGGCTTTATCCCAAGCTTGCATCGGCGGCAGTTTTGGTGATATCACGATGAATGGGAAATGATCCTTGAGCGGCGATTGGGGCCGGGCGATCTCCAGTTCCGGCCCGCTGACGCATAAGGCGCTGGCCGCCGTTGGGGCGTTGGTCATAGTTGTGCCTGCCAGAGCCGCGGCGACGTTCAACGGCTCATGCAGATAGAGGATCACCGGCGGCTTGTCAGTAGCGTACCCCGGCGGCAGGTACAGCGAATAGCGTATGGCGACCAGGCCATCATTGATCTTGATTTTGGTCTGAAGAAGATAGTGGCCCGGCTCCTTGCCCGGGTTTTCGGCTGGCCATGCGGCGGGGGCCTTATGGTCTTCAAGAGCGTCTTTTTCCCAATCGTTAAGCCGGCGATGGGTTAGCAGCCATTCATAGAATTCGGCATTTTCGTAGAAGAAGGGCCAGCAGCCATGGTCCACGCCTGGCAGAATCGAGGTACGTAGCTCAGCTTTGGAGTCCTTGAATCTTCCCAGCAGAACCTTCTCATCCCCGGCCCCTTCATCACTCTGCCCGCGTGACCACCAGATAGGCGTGTATTTGAGCAACTCCGGGGCTTGGTCCGGATTGGGAACGTCCGCCGCCAGAGGGGCGATCGCGGCAAAGCGGTCGGGGGCCTCGCTGGCCACCAGCCACGTGCCTTTGCCGCCCATGCTCAGGCCCGTCAGGTACACGCGATCGCGATCGATGCGCGTCTTGGCGCACACCTCGTCCAGAAGGGCTACCGTGGCCTTAATCATTTCCGGCTGGTCCCAACGCTGGCCGTGCGGCGGGCACTGGGGGGCCAGAATCGCAAACGGGCAATTGTCGTGGAATGTCGGCTTGTCAAGCTCCATGGGCGGGCCGTGTACCTTGAGTCCGGCACAATCCGTGCCGCACTCACCGGCGCCGTGCAGAAATACCACCATCGGCACGCGATCTTTGGACGTATCATAAATCTTGGGAAGGAACAGCAGGTAGGCCATGTCAACCTTATGGCCGTCCAGCACCGTCTTGTAGCGAAGCTTGTATTCACCACTGCTTGCCGGGAGCGTCGCCGGTCGCGTGGCGGGGGCTGTTGCCGTCGTGGTTGTGCCGATGGATTGTGTCACGGGATCCGAGGCCGGGGCGGCGTTGCCATCCGGTTCCGTAGCCGACGACTGGGCGAAAACGACGCTGCCAGGCGGCAGAAGCAGCATCACTACGGCGCAATAAAACGCGATTGTCTTAATCACAAACTCTACCTCACGGATTGCTCATCATTGTTAAATGTTCATGGATCAGTGGCTATCCGGTGATCCGCCGGACGTAAGGGATTTTCATCAGGATTGCGGTGGAAAGCAGGGCAAGCACGTAAACTGATGCCACTTCCATCGGGATGGCGATCCACGGCGACCGGCCCTGGCCGGCGGCCAGATGCAGGCCCTGCCAAATGCGATGCATCCAATATCCGTGCTGGAAGTGGGGGGGAAACAGGATCATTTCGCGGAACATGGGGTGGATCAGGTACAGGCCCAGGGTCGCCGAAGCCAGCCAACGCACCGCGTCTTGGCCTTGGGGTGACCGAGGCCATGGATTGCGGAAGACGTGGGTCAGGAACAGCCATGCGGCAAACGCCATCACCACCCGCACTGGGCTGAGGAAGTCATACAGCAGCATGCTGGGGGATGGATACCACTGGAACTTGTATTGGCTCACCAGCCAACCGGTTCCCAAGGCCAGAGCCAGGATGCAACCGATCGTCGTCAGGCCCGCCGCAATCGCTTGACGGCTGGAGATCTGCACATCGCGCAGTAGATAGCCGCCGAGATAAAATCCCAGAAACGGATAAAAATTAATGAAAGCGCTTAAGTCCGTAGCGGTGAAAGCGTTTCGCACCGAATCGGCCATGCCCAGGGCCAGCAGAACCGCCACTGCGGCGATGACCATAGTCCTTGGGGCGTGCTTAAGAAAGACGCGAATCATCGGCGTCAAGGCGTATAGGGCGGTGATGCGAAAGATGAAGTGCATGTGCGTGTAGGGCCGGCCCGCCAGCAGGTTGAGCCACACTTTCCAGGGCGGATTGACCCAACCTGTGTAATACACGCTGAACCACATGAAAAACGCCGACCAGAACACCAGCGGGATGCCGATGCGCGCCAGACGCCGGCTATAGAAGCCTGCCGGCGACTGTTCCCGCTCGGGGTCCAGCAGCAGGGCCCCGCTGAGCATGATGTAGGCCGGCACGGCGAAGCGGCTGGCGGAATCGAGCAGATTGACAAACCACCACTTGCCCGAGAGCACGTTGTCGCCGAGTTTCATGTCACAGACGTGGCCGGTGACGACCGCAATGGTGCCGAGGATGCGCACCATGTCGCCGTAGGCACGGCGGCGGCGCAGGCCGTGGTCGGGGCCCGAGGCATAAGCAAACACCACCTTGGGCGGGGCGGTGGCGATCGCGGCGTTATCGGTCGGAGTTGCCACTGTCGATGGGGCCTTTCAGGGTGTATCGATTACCACGCGGAACCCGATGGTATTGTTGCGCAGCGTCTTGCCATCGGCGCAAGCGCGAACCGCAGAACGGCAGGAATTAGCGGCGTTATTCCAGGCGCCGCCACGGTAGACGTAGTTGGGACTTTTGCCGGCCATCCAGGCCGAGCCGTTGCCCGGCGCGCCTTTGTAGTCCTCATGGAAACGGTCCAGGCACCATTCGGCCACGTTGCCGTGCATATCGTACAGCCCGAAGGCATTGGGCGCAAACGACCCCACGGGCTTGGTTTTGCCGCAATTAGGGCCTTCGGCGGCCCCACCGGCCGGCTGGGTGCCGTCAAAATTAGCCTGGGTGGAGGAAATTCCAGCACCAGTGTTGAAGGCGGTCGATGTCCCGGCCCGGCAGGCATATTCCCATTCGGCTTCCGTCGGCAGTCTCACATGACGGCCGGTGCGCCGCGAGAGGATACGGCAGAATTCCTGGCAATCGTCCCAGCTTACGCCTTCCTCGGGTAGCGTGCCTTCATCGCGGAATTCGGATTGATTGCGGTCCATCACCGCCACGAACTGGTCCTGGGTCACTTCATATTTGCCCACGTACAGTGCCCGGGGAATCGTCACCTCGTGCAGTGGCCCTTCGCTGTCGTCGTGGCCGTCCTCGGTCGCCGGCGATCCCATGACGAACTTGCCGGGCTCAATGCGAATCATCTCCAGTTTTACGCCGGGGCTCAGATCCAATGACAGTTGGGCCCCGTCCTGTCCCAGTGGCCGCACCACTGCCACCGCGCGGGAGGCTATATCCTGAAGGAATTCCGCGTCCTTGTCCTTGAGATCCAACCGCCATCCCTCGGAAGAAAGTTTGTGGGCCAGTCCGTGGGCGCTTTGGCCATAGAACCAACTATAGAAAACGCATGCCGTCAGGTACGAGCCCGCTTCCGCGGGATGCCGCAAGTCGGAATAATAAGTGTCCACGGCGTTGGGCGTCTCCTGGGCCATCGCCCATGCCGAGCCCACCGGCACCACCTCTATGCCAAGTTCCCGGGAGATAGTCTTGTAGACGCCGGCGATGCGCTGGGTGTCCGCAGGGTAGTTTTTTAGCGTCCAAACCATGAACAGCAACGGTTTGGCCCCCACGGCGCGGATTTCCTTGTTGAACGTCCGTATGGCATCGAACATTACGCTCTTGTCATGCCACCAGCCGGTGCTGTGTTCCTGGAGCACGACGTAATCCCAGTTGCCTTCGCGGATGCGCGCCAGGGCGTTGGTTCTGTGGAGGTGTCCGTATAGCGTCTCCCCATCCGCCAGCACGCCGTCGCAGATGGGAGTCCTGGCCACTCCCGCATCGGCAGCAAGCTCCTCAAGGAGGTAGGGCTGGCCGCAGTTCCATTTACTGAGGCTGTTGCCTATGAAGAGGACGCGCAAGTGGTCCGCAGTGCGCTGGTCGGGGGCCGAGGAGACCCGCAGGGTCAGGGCGGTGGGCGGTATAAACCCGCGTGGCAGGGCATCGGCGTTCCGCCAGTGAGGCACAACGCATACCGCAGTCGTTGCCGCGACCAGCAGCGTCAGCAAAATTATTCGTCGCATCCCGCGCGTGATCATGTACTTACCTCAACTTCAGACGGCCTATCCTAACGGTGCCTTCGAGCACGCTCAAGGGACGCTTCGGACTGCTCCATTGGTTACAGGCCAGTGGCAGCGGCGTTTATGAGTCCGCCATGTTACAATCGGCGGCGTGACCGCACCGCGCGCTATTCTGCATGTTGACATGGACGCTTTTTTCGCCGCCGTCGAACAGCGCGAAAATCCGGCGTTGCGGGGCAAACCTCTGCTGATCGGCCACGATGGCCCCCGTGGCGTCGTCGCCACCGCCAGCTACGAGGCGCGGCCATTCGGGTGTCATTCGGCACAGCCCATGGCTGTCGCCAGGCGGCTTTGTCCCCAGGCACTGATTCTGCCGGTGCGGATGGATCTGTACCAGGAGGTTTCGCAGGAAATGTTCGGCATTCTCGACAGCTTCTCACCCCTGATCGAGCCGCTGAGCATAGACGAAGCTTTCCTCGACCTGGCCGGAACCCAACGCCTGTTGGGCGAACCGCGTCAAGTTGCCCAGCGCCTGAGGCAGCGGATCAGAACCGAGCTGCGTCTGACCGCCTCGGTTGGCATTGCCCATAACAAGTTCCTGGCCAAGCTGGCCAGCGACCTGCACAAGCCCGATGGCCTTACCATCATCTCCCCAGACGACATCAGCCGCATCCTGACTCCCTTGCCCGTTAGCCGTCTGTGGGGCATCGGCAAGGTGACTAGCGAGAAGCTCGCCGGCATGGGCGTCAAGACCATCGGCGACCTGACCATGCAGTCTGCCGACTGGATGCGGCGTTTCTTTGGTTCCGACGCCGAACATTACCAGCGTCTGGCCCACGGATTGGACGATCGCCAGGTTGTCGCCGATCAGGAGGCCAAGAGTATCGGCCATGAACAGACCTTTGAGGTTGATGTGGCCCAGGCCGACGAAGTCCGGCGCGTGCTCATGGATCAGGTGGAGCAGGTCGGCTGGCGTTTGCGCCGTCACTGTTTGCGGGCCAGAGGCGTGACTTTGAAGATACGCTATGGTCATTTCCAGACCATCAGTCGTTCGACCACCATGGATCATGCCACCGACGTCACGGCGGAGCTTTGGACCGCCGCCAAGAAAATCTTCGAGCAGTGGTCCTTCCAGCCCGTGCGTCTTATTGGCATGACCGCCGAGCGTTTGACCGCCGGCGCTGGCCAGTTGGAACTTTTCGTTGATGGGCAGCACCAACGCCAGCGGAATTTGGACGTCGTGGCCGACAAGATCAACCTGAAGTTCGGCCAGCGTTCTATCCATCGTGGTGGGGGCTGAGGCGGATGGACGAGCCCTTTTATTCGTTGTCTCGACCAAATGATGGAAGGTGTCTTTTCCTCTCGACGAATAGAGGTGCGCCTTCAACCTTGGGGAATACTGACCCAGCCTTGTCCCGGTCTTAAATGTCTTCCATCGTCCAATTGTGCTCTTCTGCATCCTGCGCTTGCCCTTGCCTTCCTCAGTTCACTGGATATACTTGCCCTTCCTCGGCCATTGGTGGTCGAGAATCGCCCCCGCATGCCTCAGAACCATGCACCGGCGAAATCGCGTGTAAGTCGGTGTATCGGCAATAGTTGCGTTCGCACCTACCGCATATCCGCCACGCCTGTTTTGAGCGGGCCTCTGAGCCCGTAGGAAGCGCATTTTCCCATGGGTCGTTACCTCGGACCTAAGGTCAAGCTATCCCGGCGCGTCGGCGTTCCTATTGCCGACATCCCCAAGCACACTGTCAAAGAACTCACTATTCCCGGCATGCACGGCTATCGTGGTCGCCGCAATACCGAGTACGGCGTGCGTCTCAACGAAAAGCAAAAGCTCCGTTTTCACTACGGCATCCAGGAGACTCAGTTCCGCCGTTACATGGATATGGCCAAGAAGTCCAAGGGCAACACGGCCAACTCCATGATGCAGATTCTGGAAACCCGTCTCGACAATGTCCTGCGCCGCCTCGGCGTGGGGCGCACTATCTGGGCCACCCGCCAGATCGTCAATCACGGGCACGTTCTAGTTGACGGCCGCAAGACTGACATCCCCAGCTACCTCATCAAGCCCGGCCAAGTCGTCACCTTCAAGGAGCGCATCCACAAGGTTCTCCGCGACAACATGGAACAGAACGCCGGCCACAATGTTCCCGGCTGGTTGGAGTGGAATCCCGCCCAACTCGTTGCCAAGGTCAACCAACTCCCGGTTCCCGAAGACGTTCCCTTCGAAGTGAACATGAACCTCATCATCGAATTTTATCGGTAACAGAATCGCCCTCCACCCCCGGGAATACCTGGGGAGGGAATTTGTGGAGCCTGCGGCGACACTTGCCGCCCTCAGTTTAACCCGCGGCGCACTTTGGCCGCGGGTTCTGTTTCTATCGCTCCATTGCCGCCCGCTTCCGCTGTGTCTCCCTTATCCTCGCCAGCTAAAACTGTCTCTTCCGGTCGAACGTGTATATCCCGTTCTGCTCCTGATACACATCGTTAAGCTGCGCGTGGTAGTATTCCAAGGTGAAGCGTCCCAACACCCGAGCGGAATTCGAACGCAACCTTCACCTATTTCACGGTGGCATACACCGGGCCTGGCGGGAATTCCCTGCATCGGATAGCGGAAGCATTCCTTATCGCACACCACCCTCTCTCCTGCTATCTTATGTCCCGACCAACAGAGGAATCGGCACGCGTGGCGTGCCGTTTACAACAAGTGAAACGCCTCCTCAATCTCATCCTCTTAATCTCCCTGATTGTGCCTGCGGCGGCTCTCTTGCTTATTGGTCCGCGCAACGCCGAAAACCTGCCTCCGGAACTAGCCAAAGACTGCGTCATCGTCGATTACTGGGAAAAATGGACCGGGCGCGAAGCCGAAATGATGAACATGATCGTGGATGACTTCAATCGCACGGTCGGCCGCGACAAAAACATCTATGTCCGCTACGTCTCCATCAGCGGCGTCGACCGCAAGACCATGGTGGCGACCGCCGCCGGCGTGCCGCCAGACCTCGCCGGCCTCTTTGACGGACAGCTAGTCCAATTCGCCGCCCAGAATGCTCTTGAACCCCTGGAGAACCTGGCGACCGCCCATGGCATCACCGCCGCCACCTATAAGCCCGTCTACTGGAAAGGCTGCACTTGGCACGGCCATCTCTGGGGCCTCATCAGCACCCCCATGGCGATGGCCCTCCATTACAACAAGCTGATTTTCCTCAAGAACGCCGCCGCCCTGCGCCAAGTCGGCCTCGATCCCACCCGCGCTCCAGCGACCATCGACCAGCTCGATCGCTATGCCCAGGTTCTCACCCAGTACGAGCCACCGCTAATTGCCGGTCCTCCACGCATTAAATGCTCGGGCTACATGCCCCTGGAACCCGGCTGGTATATCGACAGCGCCAGCTACTTTTTCGGCGGTTCCCTCGTCGATGTCGCCACCAGCCGCTTGACCTTCTGCACCCCGGCCAACATTGCCGCCTATGACTGGATTCGTTCCTATTCCGCGCGCTATACCCCCTTGTCCATAAGCAACTTCCGGTCCTCGGTGGGGGCCTTTGATTCCCCCCAGAATTCTTTTCTAACTGGCCGTCAGGTCATGGAACAGCAGGGGCCCTGGATGGCCAACACCATCTTCAACCAGAACTCCTCCATGTCGCAATTCCTGGTTCCTTTTGCCCTCGAACAGCACCTGCCCCGCGTTATCCGTCCGTTCAATTACCAATGGCACGTCGCCCCCTTCCCCTGTGCCGTCCCCGGTCTGGACAACGTGACTTTTGTCGGCTTCGACATTCTGGTCATCCCCCGCGGCGCCGCCCATCCTGCCCAAGCCTTCGAGTTTCTCGCCTACGTCAATCGTCAGGATGTCATGGAAAAACTCTGTTCCCTGCATTGCAAGAATTCGCCTCTGGCCAGTGTCTCCGCCAGCTTCTTCCGCACCCACCCCAACCCGTTCATTGAAGTCTTCGATACTCTGGCCGCCAGCCCTAACGCCCATGGAGTTCCCCAACTCCCCATCTGGCCCGAAATCCACGCCGAGCTATCGACTGCCACCGAAGCCATCTACCTGCTGGCCGAATCTCCCGCCGACGCCCTGCGCCACGCCGAGGCGGTATGCCGGCGGAAACTCGATCATTACCGGGAAATCGACGCCGCTCGCCAAGCCAAACAACCAAACAGTCAAATAAACAGACAGCCTTTTGCCCCATGACGCGCTCTGAACGCAAAAACCTCCTGAAGGGTCTGGCCTTCATCTCCCCATGGCTGATCGGCTTCGTCGCTTTCACCGCCATCCCCATCGGCCTTTCCGCCTGGTACAGCCTCTGCGACTATCCTCTTCTTCAGGCTCCTCTTTACCGCGGACTGGAAAACTATCGCGACCTCTGGCACGATGCGGTCTTCTGGCAAGTTCTCCGCAACACCTTCTACTATGCTTCCATGGCCCTTCCGGCGGCGATGCTCGTCTCTCTAGGTTTTGCCCTTCTTCTCAATACTCCTCTGCGCAGCCAGTTCGTTTTTCGCACTATCGTCTTCCTTCCCTCCCTGGTGCCGGCGGTGGCCTCGGCCATCCTCTGGCTCTGGCTCTACAATCCCCAGCACGGCCTGCTCAACCACCTGCTGGCCTGTCTGCACATCCCCGGCCCCCCCTGGCTGGCAAGCAAAGCCTGGGCCATGCCTTCCCTGGCGTTCATGAGTCTCTGGGGCGTAGGCAACACGGTTGTCATCTATCTCGCCGGTCTCCAGGACGTTCCCCGCGAGGTATACGAAGCCGCCGACCTGGATGGCGCCGGTCCCTGGTGTCGTCTTTGGAACGTCACCGTACCAATGATTTCTCCGGTTATCTTCTACAATCTGGTAATGGCCATCATCGGCAGCATGCAGGTCTTTACCGTGCCCTATAACATGACCCAGGGCGGCCCGCAGCGTTCCACCTATTTCTTTACCATGTACCTCTACGACAACAGTTTCATTTTCTCCAAAATGGGTTACGCCAGCGCCATGGCATGGATACAACTTCTCATCGTTCTGGGCCTGACGGCCCTGGCCTTCTGGTCCAGCCGCAAATGGGTCTACTACCAGGGGAAATAAGCGTCATGACCACCAGCCGCCCAAACATGCTTCCGTATACGCACTGGTCACTGGCCACGAACCTCCTTCACGCTCCCCGCTTCCCTTCTTCCTTCCGCTCCGGCCACAGCACGCTTCTCGCGCTCTTGGCTCTGGTGGTGATCAGTATTGGCCTTCTCCTACCCTTCGCCTGGATGGTTTCCACCAGTCTTAAGACCACTGCCCAGACCACCGAGGATCCGCCGCGCTGGCTTCCGGTTCCTGCCGTCCCCCAGAATTATCTGACCGTTCTTAATCATAAAAAATTTTGTTTTCTTCTCTACGCCCGCAACACCCTTATCGTCGCCTCGTTGACCGTTCTGGGTACGACTTTCTCCAGTGCCCTTGCCGCCTACGGTTTTTCACGCATCCGTTTCAGGGGTCGCAGCTCTCTCTTTGCCGTCATGCTCGCCACTATGATGATTCCCTTCCCCGTGACCATGGTCTCGCTTTTCAATATCTTTCATTTTCTCGGCGATCGCACCGGCATTCAATTTCTTGGCACTTTCCGTCCGCTGTGGATTCCCGCCTGGTTCGGTTCGGCCTTCAGTATCTTCCTGCTGCGTCAGTTCTTTATGACCATTCCCGACGAACTTTCCGAAGCCGCTCGCATCGACGGCTGTTCCGAGTTCATGATTTTCCGCCGCATCATCCTTCCCCTGGCCCGTCCCGCTCTGGCCGTCGTGGCTCTCTTCACTTTTATGGGCACGTGGAACGACTTCCTCGGCCCCCTCATTTATCTTCAACGTCCCGAGCAATACACCCTGGCCCTGGGTCTGCAAACCTTCCAATCCCAGCACGGCGGCACCGAATGGAACCTTCTCATGGCCGCCTCCGTCCTGGTTCTCATGCCCATTCTTATGCTTTTTTTCCTCACCCAGCGCACTTTCATCGAGGGCATAGCCACCACGGGCATAAAAGGATAGCGGCGTAAACCGTGGACCGTGAGATTTGCCGGTGGGGTCCATGGTTCCCTTTGCCCAGCGCCGGTTCCCCCAAGCCTGTACTTTGTTGTAAAATGACGCCATGCCTGAAACTACCCCAATGCGCATCGAACATCTCCGCAAAGAACTCGAACGGCACAACCATCTTTATTATGTCGCGGCCAAACCGGTCATAAGCGATCAGGAATACGACCGCCTCATGCGCGAACTGGCCATGCTGGAGGCGGCCCACCCGGATATGGTCACCCCAGATTCGCCCACCCATCGCGTCGGCGGACGGCCCATCGAGGGTTTCAAGACTGTTCCGCATGCTGTGCCGATGCTCAGTATCGACAACACCTACGACGAGCAGGAAGTGCGCGCCTTTGACGAGCGCGTGTGCAAATTGCTTGCCGACGAGCAACCCACGTACGTTCTGGAGCCTAAGGTGGATGGCAACTCCGCCAGCCTCCGCTACGAACGGGGCATCCTGGTCTTGGCCGCCACACGCGGCGACGGCCGCGAGGGCGATGACATCACCGCCCAGGCCAAAACCATTCAAACGATTCCCCTGCGCCTGCGTGGCAACGGCGCTTTCCCTGCGGTCATGGAAGTACGCGGTGAAGTCTACATGCCGAACAGCGTTTTTCAGGAGATCAATAAAAAGCGCCAGGCCGCCGGCGAAGATACGTTCATGAATCCCCGTAACCTCACCGCCGGGGCGCTTAAGCAACTCGATCCCAAGGTCACCGCTTCACGCCGTCTGGCCTTCGTGGTCCATGGTTCGGGCCAGGTCCAGCCGCCGCCCAACGACAGCTATTGGCAATGGCTTGAGCTTCTCAAAGGCTGGGGCCTGCCCATCAGCGGCTACGCCGTTCGTGTCGAGGGCATCGACAGGGTGCTTGAGGAAATTGCGGCCTGTGGCGAAGTGCGCGGCAAGCTCCCGTTCCAGACGGATGGAATGGTTGTTAAAGTAGACTCATTCGCCCAGCGCCAGCGGCTTGGCGCCACCAGCAAGGCCCCGCGGTGGGTCATAGCCTTCAAGTACCAGGCCGAGCAGATGCCGACCATTTTGCGCCAGGTGGATTGGCAGGTGGGCAAGGGGGGCACCCTGACGCCCGTAGCCAGGTTGGAGCCGGTCTATTTGGGCGGGGTCACGGTTTCCAACGCCACCCTCCACAACATCGATCAGATCCGCAAGTTGGATTTGCACATCGGCGACACCGTTGTCGTCGAGCGGGCCGGCGAGGTAATTCCCTACATCCGTCAGGCGATCGTCGAAAAGCGTCCCCGCGGCGCCAAGCCCGTGGCCGAGCCGCAAATTTGCCCAAGCTGCTCCGCCACGGCCCAAAAGGAACCAGGCCAGCCCTACATCATTTGTGTCAATCCCACTTGCCCAGCTCAGTTTCGCGAGCGTGTCAAGTGGTTCTGCGCCCGCGGCCAGATGGACATCGAAAACGTCGGCGAAGCCTTGGTTGACCAACTTGTGGACAAGGGCTTGGTCAAGACCTATGCCGATCTATACCGTTTGAAGAAGGAGCAACTTCTGGAATTGGAGCGGATGGGCGGCAAGAGTGCTCGGAATGTGGTCGACGCCATAGCTGAAAGCAAGTCGCGCGGTTTGGACAAGTTGCTGGCGGGCTTGGGGATTCGCCACGTCGGTTCCCGCGTGGCTTTGGTGCTGGCCGGCCATTTTGGGTGCCTCGACGCTCTGGCCGCTGCCAGCACCGAGCAGCTTTCATCGGTGAATGAGATTGGCGCTGCCATCGCTGCCAGTGTGCATGAATTTTTCCATAATAAGTTCGGAATGCACACTGTTTCCGATCTCCAGTCCGTAGGCGTGGATCCCAAGGCGGATGCGCCCGCACCAACCGCCGGAGCTTTGCCGCTGGCCGGGCAGACCATTGTTGTCACCGGCACCCTGGAAAAATTTTCCCGTCAGGAAATCGAAGAATTGATTACCAAACTCGGCGGCCGCGCCTCCGGCAGCATGAGCAAGAAGACCAGTTTCCTGGTCGCCGGCGCCGAAGGCGGCAGCAAACTGGACAAGGCCAGGCAACTGGGAGTCCGCATAGTGTCTGAGGAACAGTTCCTGAAGATGATCAATGGATAATCAAATTAGTATTGGCCGCCAGAACCTTGTCTACAATCGCTCTCACCTGGGCAATCTTTTCCTCGGCGGTCCGCAAGTCCGGGGCTTCGGCGATGATGCGCATGATCGGTTCCGTGTTGCTTGGCCGGGCGTGTACCCAGGCCTTGTCCCAGTCGATGCGGATGCCATCCTGCAAATCCACCTTCTCCGACTTGAACTGGTCCTGCAGCGCCGCGACGGCCCTGTCGGCATCCTCCCGTCGGCAGGGGAATTTGGTCTTGATGATCTCGTAACGCGGAATTTCCGAGACAAGCTGGCTGATCGTCTTGCCGGTCTGGGCCATGAGCTGGAGGATGTAGGCCATTCCCACCAGGCTGTCGCGGCCTGGCACGATGCGCGTGTCGATGACGCCGCCGTTGCCTTCGCCGCCGATGATCGCAGTGCTCTTGAGCATGGCCTGAACGACATTGGCCTCGCCTACTGCCGTGCGCACCACTGTGCCGCCGTGCTGGGCGGCTATGTCGTCCAACATGCGGCTGGAGGACAGGTTGGTGACCACCGCCCCGTGCCGCTTGCTCATGATCAGCCGCGCCGCCAAGGCCTGGGAGTATTCCTCGCCGATGTAAGTCCCTTGTTCATCGACGATGGCCAGGCGGTCGGCATCCGGGTCCTGGGCGAACCCCACCGCCGCCCGCTGCCGCCGCACCTCGGCGCACAGGCTGGCGAGATTGGCGGCGGTGGGCTCGGGCTCATGGGCAAACCGGCCATCGGGCGTGTTGTTCATGTGTACCAGGCCGCAGCCCAGCTTGCTCAGCAGCGTCGCACCGGAAACGCACCCGGCCCCATTGATGCTGTCCAGCACTACCTTAAAGCGCTTGCAGGAAATCCCCAGCACATCCACGTATTCCAACACGCGCTTTATATGCAGGGCGTGCGTTTGACTGTTCTTCTGCGGCGTGATCAGGCTGTCCACGGCGACCCATGCCGACTTTTCCCGCATGTATCTCTGTTTTATCTGTTCGGCGACGTCCGGCGGGGGGGCTATGCCCTGGGAAGTGAGGAACTTCATCCCATTCCACTGGATGGGGTTGTGGCTGGCGGTGATGATGACCCCGCCATCGGCGCCGAGGTGGCTGACCATCATTGCCGTCCCCGGCGTGGAGACCACGTCCAGATCGATTACTTCCACGCCACTGGCCACCAAGCCCGCCGTGGCCGCAGCGCCGACCCACCACCCGCTGGGGCGGGAGTCGCGGCCCATCACAATGCGGAAATGCTTTCCGTTGATCGGCTTGTTCAAATCCCCCAGGGTCGCCGCAAACGCTGCCGCCATGCGCATCACCACCGGAGGCGTCAGGGTGCCGCCGATTGTCCCGCGCATGCCCGAGACGCTGATCATTAATGCTTCCATGTGTTCACCTCGCTCCTACCATATCGACACTATAGGTATTATGATTCTCGACTAAACCGCCGCAAGAGTTATGCTGGAGCAATAAAATATGGATCGTAATAAACTCAATGAAGAGCTGCCGGCCATCGTCAAAGCCCTGGTCGATAACCAGATGAGCCTGCCGCGGATGCAGCACCTCAATCGCGTCTTTCTGCCCAGCCGCGATCAGATCGTCGATTGCATCGATAAATTGCGACAACTTCTTTTCGCTGGTTATTTCGGCAAGCAGGGGCTCACCACTCAGAACCTGCCATTCCGTATTGGCGAACTGGTCATCGAACTGTCCGACCAGCTCTTCGAGCAAGTTCGCTGCTGCCTGCGCTATCGCGATCGCATCCCCGGCGCTGCTGGCGACGATGAAAAATGCGACCACTGCGATGAGGAGGCGGCGCGGATCGTCAAGGCCTTTCTGGCCAGAATTCCCGATGTGCGCAACATACTGGCCACCGATGTTCAGGCTGCTTTCGACGGCGATCCCGCCGCCCAGAGCACTGATGAGACCATCTTCTGCTATCCCGGCCTAATGGCTATCTCCACCCAGCGCCTGGCCCATGAGCTTTACGAGCTGCGCGTGCCCATGCTGCCGCGGATCATGACCGAATACGCCCACAGCCTCACCGGCATCGACATACATCCCGGCGCCAGGTTGGGGCACCATTTCTTCATTGATCACGGCACTGGCGTGGTCATCGGCGAGACCAGCGAAATCGGCAACCACGTCAAGATCTACCAGGGCGTTACCCTCGGGGCCCTGGCCCCGGCCTATGGGCAGGCCCTGCGCGGACAAAAACGCCACCCCACGATTCAGGACGAGGTCACCATCTATGCCGGGGCCACCATCCTCGGCGGGGAAACGGTTATCGGCCGTTCTTCCGTGATTGGCGGCAACGTCTTCATCACTTCCAGTGTGCCGGCGTTGAACCAGGTCACCGCCGAGCCGCCGCAACTCAAGTACCGTTCACGCGGCACCCGTTCGACCCGTCCCACCGCGGCGATCGATTTCGAGATATGATCCCGATTTATGGTTAGATTGGCAATCTCTTGATTTGACAGCACTCGGCTGGAACACTTGATGGGATTCATTGCTGTTCCGGTCCTGCGGCTGGTATTTGGCTATTAGGCTGCCTCAAATCGGGATCGGGGGCGCAATAATTTTGCTATTTCATGCTGTTTTTGCCCATGAAATGCCAGTAAACGCCTTTTCGCATCGCGACTTGGGAAAAATCCGCTTGACGGACGGAACATTCTTGTCCATACTTATTACTTAAGTCTGTTGCCCGTCGAAGTTTAATCGCGTGACACGATGAGGTGGAAGCCCAGGAGAATAAATGGCAACGATTACCAAAAAAGAACTTATTGACCGGATCGCCGAAAGCACCGCTCAAAAGCGCATCCATGTCAAGAAGATCATTCAGCAATTCCTTGACGAGATCGTCGCCGAATTAGGTCGCGGCAATCGCTTGGAATTTCGCGATTTCGGCGTCTTTGCCACCAAGGTGCGCAAGGCCCGCAAAGCACAGAATCCAAAGACATTGCAACCCGTTGACGTTCCCCAGAAGTTTACCGTGAAGTTCAAGGTCGGCCGCTTGATGAAGCAGAAACTCATCGCCATGACCGGGGCGGCCATTGATGATGAAGCCACCGAAGTCGCCGACATAGCCGATCATCACGATGACAATGGCGATGTCGTCCAGCAACCCCAGGCGCAAAACAACCCGCAACCGTGATTGCCATTTGCAGACGCGGCATCTTGCCGCGTTTCCTTGGGTTGATTCAGCCGTCGATTTGTGCCGGTCGTTGGGGTTGGTTAATCTCCACCACGCCAGTGGCCGCATGGACCAGTTCACAGTATTGCACGGTACGCGCCCCAAGTGTCGGGTCCGGTTCCACCGCTGGCAGCGCTGACAGAATTCCCAAAAGACCCTTGAGCGATCGCATCCGGCGCGCTACCGCCATGTCGCTGGTATTCCCGTAACCACCGTTGCCCCATCCATTCATCGATGGGTCACGCTGGTCCAGCAGCAGGTCAATTGCACAACGGTCATCGTTGTTCATTTGTGTTTTCATAAAAGGTACTACGTTAATGGGAGGTGGTGTTGTTCTCATTGATTTGACGCCATTTTTCCGCAAAGCATGCGACCGCCGCATGAAGCCTCGACTTCACCGTACCTAGAGGAATAACCAGAATCTCGCTGATCTGTCGATAGGGAAACTGGTGAAAATAAGAAAGCAGCAGGATTTCCCGCAGGTGATCAGGCATGCCCATTACCGTCGAGTGAACCAGGCCCTGCAGTTCCCGTTTCTCCAGTGGTGCCGAGGGCATCTCCTGTGCTGATTCCATGAGATCGAGGAATTGACCGCTTCCCTCGTCTCCGGGATTAATCGATGCCTGCAGCGGGTTGGTCGGTCGGCGCGCCTGCGACCGCATCAGATCGCGGGCCTTGTTGGCGGCAATCGTGAACAGCCAAGGGCGGAACCTTCTCTGCGTGTCGAACTGGGCCGCCGATTGGTGGACTTGGAGGAACGTCTCTTGGAACACATCCTCGGCCGCCGCCCGATCGCCGAGGAACCGCACCAGAAAATGGAACAATTCCCGCTGATACCGCTCCACGAGCTGTCCGAATGGCTTTCTGTCTCCCAAACGGTAGGCTTCAAGGAGTTCCTCATCGCTAAGAGTGCGCACGGCGGGCTGGGCCGCCGGAGAGCTATTGGGCTGCGTCATATTGCTCCGGCCCGGCAAGCTGTTGTCGCTGCCGTGTCCGGTGCAATCCGGGTCTGTTTCCTTGACAGCCGCTTCCAGTGCGTGTCGCTGTCGATTGGAGGATGAAGTGTTCATTGCACCTCCGTCGCAAACCGGCTATTGTCGCCATCGTTCCACACGGCTGCCCGGCAGTTATTTTTTCTCCTGGCCAGTCCCAGGTCATGTCTGCTTTGGCGCCGCGTCGAAAATTATATGCCCGCACTTTCGCCTATCGCACTTAAATCGTCATTTTTCTCCTCTTCCAGCGACGAGTTCGATAAAACTGTCGTCGCCTGGGGCTGGCCGACGTTCCGCGCCAAGCAGGTGCGGCAGTGGGTCTACGGCCAGTTGGTAGCTGTCCCCGAAGCCATGACCAACCTATCCAGGGTCGATCGCCTCCTCCTTCAGGAGCACGTCAATTTCCAGGAAGGTGCGGTTTTACGCCGACAAAACAGCACTGACGGGACCTTGAAACTGCTTTTGGGTTGGAGCGATCCTTCAGGCACGCCAGCCACGGCGGAGACGGTCATGATTCCCGATGGTTCCCGCCATACCGCCTGCGTCAGCTCCCAGGTCGGCTGTCCTGTGGGCTGCGCTTTTTGCGCAAGCGGACTCAACGGCGTGAAAGAAAATCTTTCCCCCGGCCAGATTGTCGAGCAGATTTATCACTTGAATCAGCTTCTCGTGCCCCTCGGCCAGCGCATTGGCAACGTCGTTTTCATGGGCATGGGCGAACCGCTTGCCAATTATGCCAACGTCATGTCTGCCGTGCGGATATTGCACGACCCGGAATGTTTCAATCTGGGCGCCCGCCGTATTACGATTTCCACCGTCGGCGTGCCGTCGAAGATTCGCCAGCTTGCCAGCGAGGATCTGCCCATCAATCTGGCGATATCCCTGCACGCTCCCAATGAGCCTCTTCGCAAGCAACTGATTCCCTGGGCTCGCCATTTCACCCTGTCGGAAATACTCGCCGCCGCCGGCGAATACTTTGAGCGTACCGGCCGCGAGATTACTCTCGAGTACATTATGCTAGCAGGCATCAACGATCGTCCCGAGCACGCCCGCCAGCTCGCCGACATCTGTGGCACGCTGCGTGCGAACGTCAATCTGATTCACTACAACGAAGTCCCCGGTCTCCCCTTCAAGCGTCCTCTGGCCCGCGACGTACTGCTTTTTCAGGAATCCCTCCGCTCCTCCGGCGTCAACGTCCATGTCCGCAAATCCCGCGGTCGCGACATAGACGCCGCCTGCGGACAGCTAAGGCGACGGGAAGAACAACCCGGGACGTAGGATGGAGAATGCTGGACACAGGGTACGGAGATGTGGTCGCGGCGTACACCATCTTTTTCCACCACCGGTGCGCTGGACGAAGAGCCTTTTCATAGATTACGTTTCTTCCCACTTCTTCTTCATCACTGGCCACGAACCACTAATTTCTGTATGATTCGCCCTGTGCTTTGTGCCCGCGCCGCCATGATCGCCCGCCGCCGTTGTGCTTTCACCGCCGTCGAGTGTCTCGTCGTTGTGGGGGTTTTGGTTCTGGTATTGAGCATCCTCGTGCCTTACCTGATTCGCTCGCGCGAATCTGCCCGCCGGCTCACTTGCAGCAACAACCTCTACGTCATCTTCAAGGCCATGGAGTATTACGCCGATCGCAATGGTTTTCAGTTCCCCTCGGTTCGTTACGATCCGGCGACGCGGCCATCGGGCTACACCGCTTTTACAGGAGCCGACGACTCCGATCCCTTTGCCGATTCCAGCGCCGTCCAGCCCAATGACGTCACTGCGTCCTTGTGGCTGTTGGTGCGCGGCGAGTACGTTTCCCCTTCGGCTTTCATCTGTCCCGGTACCGATGATTACCCAGACCACTTGCGCAACAGCCGTGGTTTCCCGGTCAAGCCCTCGCTGCGCGGTAATTTCCGCAGTGCCCGCAACTTGAGTTATTCCTACGCCAGTCCGTTCAGCAATGCCGCAGGATATCGCAATATTCTGAAAACCGATAATCTTACCTGGGGGTTTGCCCTTCTGGCCGACAAGAATCCCGGCGTTGATCCTGACGGCGCCGATGTGACTGGCCCCTCTTTCACCGCTGTGCCCATGGAGATGGCCAAGGCCAACAGCCGCAACCATGGCCGTGGTGGTCAGAACGTGGTCTACTATGGCCAGGTGAGTTTCGAGCGCACTCCCTATTGCGGTCTGGATCACGACAACATCTACACGGTTAGCGCCCCGGCCACCCAGCCGGTCCCCTTGCTCACGGTTCCTGTCGCCGGCCCTTCCCTTCACGCTCCCGTCGCCCCTCCCAACGGATTTTTTGGCTCATCCTTCTCCCCGGCCACAGATCGCGACAGCTATCTGGTTCCCGCCGATTCCGATTGAAGACCACCGTGTTTCCACCCGCCTCCGATCTTTAGTCATCCAATTTCTTCCGTCCCGCAGTTCCCGTGAGTTATTCTTCCGGACAGCAGTTCGCATACTGCCAAGCCCGGTTTCATTCGGAGCCGGGCTTCTTTCTTTGGATGCTTATGCCATAGACTGTCAGATTGGTTCTTCCAAGATTCCTTCTCTTCATTTATCACAACCACAAAACACTTCCTCTTGACCTTCTGCCTCCATTCGCTAAAGTTCCCCATTCTGTGCTCCCAGCCTTGGTGTCAGAGGCATGGAGTGGGGCACAAGGAGCAGACGTGAAAATTGAGCCAGTCTAACGGCTCATGCTGACTTGACCGGCAGATTTATCTGCCCGCCAGCATGGGCTGACGAGCTTGATGATCTGACGGTCACCGCCTTTTCGGCCTTCGCCGAAATGTTTCCGGTTGCCTTCGGTTGTGACCGATCCCTTCTCTCAAGCCCGTCCCCGCTGGTTTTTCATAGCTCGTTAATCCAATCTGCATCGTGTGCAGGGATAGTACCCGTAATCCGCCGCCCTCTATTTCCGCGGCGGCAACTTGAGGAATCCATGGACCGCGACCTGACCAAAATTCGTAATATCGGCATTGCCGCCCACATCGACGCCGGCAAAACCACCGTCTCCGAACGTGTTCTCTATTACACCGGTAAAATCCATAAGATGGGCGAGGTGCATGAAGGCACCGCGGTTATGGATTCCCTGGAAGAAGAGCAGAAGCGCGGCATCACCATCCAATCCGCCGCCACTACCTGCCCCTGGGATCGCTGGGGCGAACGCTACACCATCAATCTCATCGATACCCCCGGACACGTCGATTTTACCGCCGAGGTCGAACGCAGCCTTCGCGTTCTCGATGGCGCCGTCGCCGTCTTTGACGGCAAGGAAGGCGTCGAGGCTCAGTCCGAAACCGTCTGGCGCCAGGCCACCAAGTACAAGGTTCCCCGCCTGTGCTTCATCAACAAGATGGACAAAGTCGGCGCCGACTTCGATTTCAGTTTCAAGAGCATTCGCGAGCGTCTCGGGGCTCCGGCGGTAGCGGTCCAGATACCCATCGGCCAGGCCGATACCTTCAAGGGCATGATCGACCTCATTCGCCAGGTTGCCCTCTACTACATTGACGATGAACAGGATAAGGGCCGCACTATCATTGAAAAGCCCATTCCCGAGGAGGAAAAAGAACGCGCTAACAAGTGGCGCGCCGATTTAATCGAAAAAGTCGCTGAGACTGACGACCTCCTTATGGAAAAATACCTCCACAGCCAGGAACCCACCGAGGAGGAACTGCGCCGGGGAATCCGCGCCGCCACCATCGCCTTTAAGATGCATCCGGTCCTGTGCGGATCGGCCCTGAAATTCGTCGGTGTGCAGAAGCTCATCGACGCCGTCATCGACTATCTGCCCGCTCCCACCGACATCGACCACATCATTGGCCACGATGTAAAGGATCCGGAAAAGGAAATCGAGCGTAAGCTCGTTCCCAGCGCCCCCTTCTGCGGTCTGGTTTTCAAGATAGTCAACGATCAGCACGGCGACCTGACCTACGTCCGCGTCTACAGCGGCCGCGTCGAGAAGGGCACCCGCGTGCTCAACAGCAACCGCAACCGTAAGGAAAACATCAGCCGCATGTTTCAGATGCACGCCTCTGACCGCATCCCCATCGACGTCGCCGAGGCCGGCGACATCATCGCTTGTATCGGCATCAAGGAAGCCCTGACCGGCGATACCCTCTGCGATCAGGATAACCTCATAATTCTTGAACGGCCCACTTTCCCCGAGCCGGTCATCAGCATGTCCATCGAGCCCAAGACCGCCGCCGACAAACAGCGGCTGGGCGAGGCACTCACAGTGCTCAAGCGCGAGGATCCAACTTTCCGCGCCGCCTACGATGACGAAACCGGCCAGACTATCATCGCCGGCATGGGTGAACTCCATCTGGAAATCCTCCGCAATAAGCTCACCCGCGATATGCACGTCGAGGTGCTGGTGGGCAAGCCCAAAGTCGCCTACAAGGAAACCATTATGGCTTCCGTGCAGAACGTGCGCGGCAAGCACGTCAAACAATCCGGCGGCCGCGGGCAGTTCGGCGACTGCACCATCAACATCGAACCCTTCGACGGTCGCGACCCCCTCACCCACAAGATGCTCGATGCCGAAACCCTCAAGGAAATGAAATGGCATGACGGCATCGCCTTCGTCAACGACGTCTACGGAGGCACTATTCCCAAAGAGTACATCCCCTCTGTCGAATACGGCGTGCGTATGGCCGCCCGTACCGGTATTCTGGTGAACTACCCGCTCATCAACGCCAAGATCACCTTGGTGGATGGTTCCTCGCACCCCGTGGATAGCTCGCAGATCGCCTTCGAACTGGCCGGCCAGCTCGCCTTCCGCGAGGCCGCTCTGAGGGCCAAGCCGACGATTCTTGAACCTATCATGAAAATCGTGGTTACCACCCCTGAGGAGTTTGTGGGCAACGTTTCCGGCGACCTCAATCGTCGTCGCGGCGTCATCGTCGCCAGCGAGCAGCGCGGCAACACCCGCATCGTCGAGGCCGAGGTGCCGCTGAGCGAGATGTTCGGCTATACCACCGATTTGCGTTCCATGTCCACCGGTCGCGCCAGTTCCGCAATGGAGCCCCTCAAATACTCTCCCGTTCCCGCCAACGTAAAGGCGGCGATCATTGAAGAAATGTCATAGAGCTAAACGCCAAACGAGTATGAATTTTTAGGGCGATACCCCCGCCCTGAAAACTCATACTCGTTTTCTTCCAAATATTATTGACAAACAGGTAGCATACTCTACAATCCTGTAATCATATCGTACCAAATTGATACGATATTGAGAGTTGGGTCGAATTTCCAAACAGAAAACTTTGTAGCGAGGTTACGTCATGAGAAATTTATTAATGAAAAAACTGGCCATATCTGCCATGGTTTTACTTTTGTTTACGCTGGTGACTTCCGTGAAGGCGGATACGCTTGCCGCCAACATTGGTGATACTATTTCATTGGTGAGCACGACGGGGGTGGATGGCTCGACCAATAGCGGCTCCTGGCCCGTGATTTACGGGTATATGCCTAATTCCGGCGGCGGTGGCGCCAGCAGTATTTATGCCGGTGGTATCGACTGGTCGGGCACGGATTCGAGTAATTCGGTGGGGGCCCAGAATTTCATAGGGTACTGCACGCAACTGACGACGGATGTTTACGTACCGTCAGCGGCGCCCAATTACACGGTGACCCAGTTACAGAACAGCGACGACATCGCATTGGCCCCCAATGCAGCGGCCCGCGCGTATTACATACAGGCGCTGGTAGGCGCTCTGCCCCAAGGCGCGTTCGATGGCCTCTACAACCCAGCCGATGCCGCGTCGATTGATCCGGTGGTATCAGCGGCGGTTCAGGTGTCGGTATGGGAACTGGTGTACAACGGCCTGAATGACGTCGTGGCTGGAACTGGTTTCGATCTCACTAACAATACCGTCGGCAAGTTCTCTCTCGCCACCTCGGCCAATGGCGGCAACGCCTTTACCGATTCCGTAATCACTCTGGCTACCAGTTACCTGGACGGAATCCTGACGGATGGGTCCAACGGTTATGGCGGCGTGAACTACGCCTTGACTAACGCGCCGGTGGCGGGGTTTACCAACTCAACTTCGCCTGGTTCCGGTTCGCAGAACCAAATCATCATATTGTCCGGGGCTGACCAGGGGATCATCCCCGCAGCGGACACCGGTGCCGCTGCTCCGTTGCCGACGATTCCGTCCGCCGTGCCGGTGCTGCTGGTTGTTTGCGGCGGTTTCGCCAAATTGCGCGGAGCCAGACGTAAACTGGCCTGATCACTTCTTTTGTCCGCCTGTCAATCCGACTGCTAAAACAGTCAGGTATAATTAATGCTGCATTGATCGTATATAAATTATTGTCAATGATAGTTTTATAAAATATTAGACCCGTCATTATTTTGTAGGTATTGTAATCTTTTTTGTGATCCATCACGGTGGGGATATTGGTGGTATTCACTATTTTTGTTCCACGAAATTGTATTGATTTATCTTGACAGAAGACTAAACAGTCGTATAATGCTTCAACACTTTTCAGGCAGGTGCGTCTTAGTGTTAAACTACGCCAATTTGTCAGGGAAAGTGAAATTTGCGGAAACAGGATGGGAAGGAACTGCGATCGGATTCGCATCAGGATGGATGTCTGCGGGCACGGGTGTTTGGCTGTCTGGCGAACGTAAATAGATCGCCGGTCAAGTCAAGTGGACGCGGGCTTGGGTTTGATTGCCTGTCCGGATGCCAATAATACAAGCTCAGCGATCATGTCGCAGCTTTTGTATTGTTATGAATTCGTTCGAAATACTCGAATGCCCACGCTTAGACGTGATCCACATTCGATGGCGCTGCTGTTTTCCTCGAATACTCTTTTTTTGATGCGTCCCCCTTTGTTCCCGAGGGACGCTTGGTGTTCGCAGTCGACGGCGTTATGCGCCGTTGTTTTGGATATCCTGCACGCCCGCTATCAAGCGGGCGATGTATTATAATTTGAGTACTTGTCCGATTTCTCCTGGTTCCGTGTGGGTGCCAGTGGATCGGACGTTACGCTGCCGGGTCGCCGTATGACCCCAGCGAAGCTCGCGATGTCTGCGAGCGATGACATGCCGGTTTGCTCGCAATGTCGTGCGAGCGATGATTTTCCGGCGTGCTCGCCTCTTAGTGCGAGCGATGAAACGAGGTCCGCTATGATTCGCGTACTATTTGGAAGGCTGGTTATTCCAGCCATTGTCGTCGGTGTGTGCGCGCTGACGACCACCGTCAAGGCCGATACCCTCCAAGCCAATATTGGGGACGTCATTTCCTCGGTGAGTACCACCGGGGTCAATGGCTCTGCCAATTCTGGCACATGGCCCGTGATTTATGGCTATTTGCCCAATTCCGGCTCTGTCGGTGTCGGCGGAATTTATGCCGGCCAGATCGACTGGGCCGGCACCGACGCCAGTAATTCTGTGGGGGCGCAGCAGTTCTTTGGGTACTGCACGCAGATCACCACAGACGTGTACGTACCCTCGTCCACGGGCAACTACACCGTCACCTTGTTGCAAAACAGCGCCGACACCAATCTGGCCGGCGATGCCCTGCAACGAGCCATCTGTCTTGAGGCCATGGTCGGCAATTTGCCCGCCGGAGCTTTTGACGGGCTGGCCACCCCCGGCAACCCCGCATCCTTCAGCCCGGCTATTGCGGCTGCGGTTCAAGTCGCGACATGGGAACTGGTTTACAATGGTTTGAATGACGCCGTCACGGGAACCGGCTTCAATCTCACCAACGCGGCTTCGGGCAAGTTCTCTTTGGCCACCGGCGATGCCTTCACCAATTCCGTCATCACCTTGGCCACCGGCTACCTCGATGCTATCCTCACTGGCGGTCCGGGAACCTACGGTGGTTTCAACGACGCCTCTAACTACGCGCCGGTGGCAGGTCTGACCAATTCCCCAGCACCAGGCTCCGGCTCACAGAACCAGGTTGTCATGTTGTTCTCCGCCGATGATGTCAACCCAGGTGACAACGGTGGTTCAGCCGCTCCGCTGCCGGCGGTGGCCACGGTCGTACCCATGCTTCTGGCCGCCTGCGGCTTGCCCAGGGCCATGGGACGCCGTCGCAAGATGGCCTGATTATCCTTGATGATTGCCCGGTCTTCCCGCCAATGGCGATATCCGCAGCGAAGACTGAAAAATAAATTCGGCGGCGCAGTTGGTTTGCCCCACGCAGCTAATTGCGCCGCCAGTTTGTTAGGCCTCGTCTAAGCTTTCCGGCAGGCATTTGTGTCCCGGCGGCAGCATATCCCGGTTCTGGTCGGGTAAGGAAAACTATTTTTTCTCTAATCTAGTATTGACAAACGTGCAAGGAAAGCTAGATTCTCCCCCTCACCTTTCGGGCATGGACGTGTTATCATTATCGTCCGCGCCGCGGGAGTGAATGGCAACAGGTTTGCAGGAACAGGATTGACATGAACGGCGATCGGATTCGAATTCGGATGGAAGCCTACGACCACCGGGCCCTTGACGCTTCGGCGAAGGAAATCGTCGACCACGCCAAGCGCACTAACGCCCGCGTTTGCGGGCCCATCCCGATGCCCACGCGGATTGAGCGCTATACCGTGCTGCGCAGTCCGCACATCGACAAAAAGTCCCGCGAGCAGTTCGAAATGCGCACACACAAGCGAGTGATCGACATCTTCGAACCAACCTCCAGGACCATCGAGGCTCTCAATCGTCTTGTTGTCCCCGCCGGAGTCTTTGTCAAGATCAAGGCGTAGTTTTAACGACATATATACCCCTGCAATAAGGGGTATTTTTGTGGACCGTGGGGTTCAGCCAAGAACCCGCCGCCTCTCAAAGGCCACGGACCATGGGATTTTATCGTCTGTGAAATGCTTCCAGCCCGGCGGCTTTTCACTTTTGACTGGAGAGGCATGAGACGCACTGTCGCCTCCTCTGCCTGAAATATATGACGCCAGCTTTGCTTGGGCGCAAAATCGGCATGACCCGCATCTACGACGACAAGGGAACCGTTGTTCCCGTCACCGTCGTACAGGCCGGTCCTTGCAGCGTGACGCAGGTCAAGACCGCCCAGAGCGACGGCTATAACGCCGTGCAACTGGGTTTTGGAGACATCAAACCCCGCTTCAGCACCCAGCCACTTATCGCTCATTGTGCCAAGGCTGGGCTCGAACCCAAGAAATATTTTCGCGAAGTGCGCCTCTCCGCTCCCACCGATCTTCTGGCCGGTGCTAGCGTCAATGTCGATATGTTCAAAGAAGTCCAATACGTCGATGTTATCGGCACCAGTAAGGGCAAAGGCTTCGCCGGCGGCATGAAGAGATATCATTTCGGAGGCCAGTGCGCCTCGCACGGCACTGAACGCAAGCATCGTTCCCCTGGCTCCATTGCTTCCCGCGCCACCTGGCGCGGCCAGTGCGGCAAGCCCAAAAAGGGCGTGCGCATGGCCGGCCACATGGGCATGGACCAGGTCACCACCCGCTGCCATCCCCTGGTCAAGATCGATGCCGCCAACAATCTGTTGCTCATCAAAGGAGCCCTGCCCGGACCCAACGGAGGGCTTCTTTTGGTTCGCAAATCAGTCACTGCCCGCATCAAGGTGAAGCCGGTGGTCGAAGAAGTCGCACCCAAGGGTTCTAAGAAGGCGGCCCATTAGAGCGAGTGATGCCATGATTGAAGTTCCGGTTTACAATCAGATTGGCCAGGAGATCGAGAAGATCCAGGTCGATGAACAAAAGCTCGGAGGCGAGGTTCGCAAGAATCTCCTCAAACAGGCCGTGGTCATGTACCACGCCAACCAGCGTCAGGGCACCGTCCGCACGCTGGCCCGCGGTGAGGTCGAAGGCTCTACGCGGAAGATTTTTCGCCAGAAGGGTACCGGCAATGCCCGCATGGGCACCATCCGCCAGCCCGTACGACGCGGCGGCGGCCATGCCAAGCAGAAACGCCCTAAGGATTGGCGCCAGGCCCTGCCCAAGAAGGCCCGCCGTCTTGCCCGCAACAGCGCTATTCTCATGAAAATTCAGGGCAACGACATCCGCGTCGTTGATGCCATCAAGCTTGAAGGGCCCAAGACCAAGTTCGTCGCCCAAGTCTACAAGGCACTGGGCATCGACCGCAGTTGCCTGCTGGCCATCGATGGTGTCGACGCGCAGCTTGAACGCTCCGCCCGCAACCTCGACCGCACCACCCTGACCACCGTGGCTCAGCTCAACGCCCGTGACATTCTTCGTCATCGCACCTTGCTCATGACCAAGAGCGGCCTGCAGAGTATCCTGGCCTGAAAAAGAGGAAGACCATGGACAACATCAACGTCATCATCAAGCCGCTGGTCACTGAAAAGAGCACCCACCAGCAGACCACGCGCAACGCCTATACCTTCCAGGTGCATCCGGATGCCAATAAGCACGAAATCAAGAAGGCCGTCGAGGCCATTTATTCGGTGCATGTCAAGGAAGTGCGCACCCTCAACCGCAAAGGCAAACCGCGCCGCACCCGCGCCAAATTGACCCATACGTCCGACTGGAAACGCGCCATCGTCGTTCTGGACGAAAATTCACGCATCGATTTGTTCTAGGAGCTTTGGATGTCCCGGAACCCGGCCAGCCGCCGGAGGTAGCCAAGAGTATGCCGATTAAATTTTACAATCCGACTTCTCCCGGCCGTCGCGCCGGTAGCGTGCTGGATTACAAGTCCGCCATCACCAAGTCCACTCCTGAGCCGTCGTTGTGCTTCGGTCAACGCCGCGCCAATGGTCGCAACCACCACGGCGTTATCACCGCCAAGCATCGCGGCGGGGGCAATAAACGCCTCTATCGCATGATCGATTTCAAGCGGCAGAAAGACGATGTCGCCGCGAAGGTCGAGGCCATCGAATATGACCCCAACCGCAGTTGCCACATCGCCCTGATTCGCTATGACGATGGTGTCAAGTCCTACATCCTGGCCCCCAACGGCATGGCCGTCGGGGCCACCGTGCAGAGCGGTATGAATGTGCCGCCGGAACCGGGCAATTGCATGCCCCTGGCCAATATCCCCACCGGCCTGGAAATCCACAACATCGAAATGAATCCCGGGCAGGGCGGCAAACTGGTGCGCAGCGCCGGCGGTGTTGGCCGTCTGGGCGCCCGCGAAGGCGAGTGGGCCGTCATTATCCTGCCCTCCGGCGAAATGCGCCGCGTCAAGAGCAAGTGCCGGGCCACCATCGGGCAGATCGGCAACTTGGACTGGATCAACGTCAGCATCGGCAAGGCCGGGCGTATGCGTCACAAGGGCCATCGCCCCCACACCCGTGCCAAGGCCATGAACCCCATCGACCATCCCATGGGCGGCGGTGAAGGCCGGTCCAATGGCGGTCGCCATCCGTGCAGCAAGACGGGCGTACTGGCCAAGGGCGGCATTACCCGCAGCCCCAGGGCCCGCAGCGAGAAACTTATCCTCCGCCGGCGTAAGTTCGGGACGCACCAGCAGCGCCCGCAGACGGTCAACGCATAGGAGTGCAGCCGCCCAACCGCGGCAGGTGAACTATGAGCAGAAGCGCAAAAAAAGGCCCCTTCGTGGATGAAAAACTCTACCGCAGGGTAGCCAAATTGAACGAAAACCGCGCCAAACAGCCCCTGAAGACCTGGGCGCGGGCCTGCACCATTATCCCCGAGTTTGTGGGCCATACTTTTGAGGTCCACAACGGAAACAAGTTCCTCCGCGTTTTCGTGCAGGAGGACATGGTAGGCCACAAACTTGGCGAGTTTTCGCCGACCAGAATTTTCCGCGGCCATAGCGGCAAGAAGGCCGTTGCCCCCGGTGCCGGCGGTACGGCCACTCCGTCGCCGGCGTCCGCCTGATGTAAGCCCGCGGGATTTTTGCCCGCCGTTGCCTTGAGGTGATTGACATGCCCTTTAAATCCATACACAGGTTCGCCCGCATTTCCCCGCGGAAGGCTCGGCTGGTCATGGACCTGATCCGTGGCCGTGACGTCGACGATGCCATCAACCTGCTCCGTTTCAATAAGCAGCGTTCGGCCGTTCTCATCGAAAAAGTCGTGCGTTCTGCCGTCGCCAACGCCGGCGAACAGGAAGCCGCCACCGACTCCCTGTACGTCTCCAAGGCCTGGGCCGACCCCGGGCCCGTCATCAAGCGTTTCCAACCCAAGGACCGTGGCAAGGCCTATTCCATTCACAAACGCACCAGCCACCTCCTCGTTGAACTGGACGCACGCAAGCAGAAGGAAAGGTAAAACTACATGGGCCAGAAGGTAAATCCCATCGGTTTCCGCACCGGCATCACTGAAGACTGGAAGTCCAAGTGGTATGCCCCCAAGGCGTCCTTCGGCGACTGTCTGGGCGAGGATTTCAAAATCCGTCGCTGCATTGACACCAAACTCAATCGCAAGCCGCCGTTTGCAGCCGTCGCCGATGTCCTCATCGAACGCACCCGCGAGGAAGTGACCATCACCCTTAAAACCGCGCGGCCGGGCTTGGTCATCGGACCCAAGGGCGCTGAAGTTGACAAGTTGCGCGAGGAACTGGAAGACCTGATCAAGCGCAAAGTCGCTCCCATCAAGGTCATCGAGATCAAAAATCCGGCTCTAAATGCCCAGCTTGTCGCCGAGTCAGTGGCCGAGCAGCTCAAGAAGCGGGCCAGTTTCCGACGCGTGCTCAAGCAGCGCACCGAGGAAACCATGGGTTCCGGCGCCAAGGGGATCAAAATTGTGGTCAGCGGTCGCCTCGGCGGCGCGGAAATCGCCCGCAGCGAGGTCACCACCGTCGGTTCCGTGCCCCTGACCACGCTTCAGGCCAACGTCGATTACGGATTCGCCACTGCGTTTACCACCTTCGGCGCTATCGGCGTCAAGTGCTGGATTTACCGCGGCATGTATGGCGAGGAAGTCCACGAGACCGACGTTCGCCCCGGCGGCGGCGGTCCGCGCCGCGGACGAAGATAATGTTTCGTGATTTGTGGCTTGTGGATTGTGTTTAGTATGAGAAGTTCAGGTGTTTTATGCCAATGATGCCCAAGCGGGTGAAATTCCGCAAAAGTCAGCGCGGCAAAATCAAAGGAAACGCCACGCGCGGCAATACCGTGGCCTTCGGCGAGTACGGCCTTCAGGTGCTCAAGGCCGGATGGATCACTGCCCGGCAGATCGAGGCTGGTCGCGTCGCCTGCAGTCATTTCCTGCACCGCGAAGGCCGCGTGTTCATCCGCATTTTCCCGCACAAGCCCGTTTCCGCCAAGCCTTTGGAAACCCGCATGGGCAAGGGCAAGGGCGAGCCTGAGTTCTGGGTGGCCATCGTCAAACCGGGAACCATGATGTTCGAGATTACCGGCGTTGATCTGCCCACCGCCAAACGGGCCTTGGCCCGCGTGGCCTTCAAGATGCCTTTGCCTTGCCGCTTCGTCCATCGCCGCCGCGCTATTGCCTGATGGACGATCGAATAAGATTGGAAGACGTTATGAAGATCAAAGAGATTCGTGAGATGGAAACCAGTCACCTTGAGCACGCCCTGCTGGATTTGCAGAAGAAGCTCTTCGAATTGCGCAGCCAGGCGGTGACTGAAAAGCTGGAGAATCCCAGTTTGCTGGGCAAGGCCCGGCGGGATATCGCCCAGTTCAAGACCATCCTGCGGCAGCGCCAGATGCAGAAGTCCGCGGAAGCCGCCGCCCACACGGCCGCCGCCGCCCCAACCCTGGCCGCAGCGGCGCAGGAGCCCCCGGCGTCAGCATGAGTTCGGCAATAGATTCGCGACATGAGATTAACCATGGCAGAAACCGTACATTCCAAAACCGGAACCCCCAGATCCTCCGAGCCACGCCCGCTGCTGCGCACGCTGGAGGGCGTCGTCGCCTCCGACAAGGGGAATAAGACCATCAAGGTAGTCGTCAACTATCAGATGCGCCACCCCAAGTACGGCAAGTTTTTGCGCCGTCGCACCGTTCTGGCCGTTCACGATGAGACCAACCAGGCCAGGGAAGGCGATACCGTCGAAATCGGCGAGTGCCGCCCCCTGAGCAGGAGCAAGCATCACCGTCTGTTGCGCGTCGTTCAGAAGGCCGGCGAACGCGCCGTGCAGGTCTCCGCCGAGGAGATCATGACCGGCAAGGCCCCCGAAAAGGCCTGAACGCCCGAGAAGAGACCTTAACCATGATTCAACAACAAACCAACGTCGACATTTGCGACAACACCGGCGCCAAGGAGGCCATGTGCATTAAGGTGCTGCGTGGTTCTAGCAGTCGCGGCAAATTCAAGCGCCGCATCGCCCATGTCGGCGACGTCATCATCTGCGCCGTCAAGAAGTCGATCCCTGCCGGCGAGATTAAGCAGGGCGAGATCATCCGCTGCGTCGTGGTCCGCACCAAGCACCCCACCCGCAGGCCCGACGGCAGTTACGTCCGTTTTGACAAGAATGCCGCCGTCGTCATCGACAAGGAAAACAACCCCAAGGGAACCCGCATTTTTGGTGCGGTGGCCCGCGAACTCCGCGAAAAGAATTTCATGAAGATCGTCTCCCTGGCCGCGGAAGTTGTATAGAGAGCCGGGCATTAGCAAACAGGTACGAACATGGCACGACATATTAAGACAGGCGACATCGTGGTGATTATGGCTGGCGCCGATCGCGGCAAGACCGGCAAGGTCATGCGCGTGCTGACCAGCAGGAACCGCGTTGTCATCGAAGGCATCAACCGCGTCTGGAAGCACGTGCGTCCCTCGCAGCGCAATCCCCAGGGGGGTCGTATCCAGAAGGATGCCCCCATCCAGATCAGTAATGTAATGCCGATGGATCCGGCCTCCAGTAAGCCGACGCGTGTGCGTTTCGAGGAGCGCGACGGTCACAAACATCGTATCGCCGTCCGCGGCGGCGCCGATCTAGGCAAGGTCGGCAAGCGTTGATGATCGGCCTGGGTGTTCGATTGCCAACCACCGGTAAAGGCAAAACAGACCAAGCGTTATAGAGGCAGTTATGTCGGAAAAAGAAAAAAGCGAAAAGGCCCACGATAAAAAAGGCGCGCCCAAGGGCGGCGAAAAAGCCGAAAAGCCCCAGAAAAAAGGCAAGGGCTCTAAGCCCGCCGCCGAAGCGGCCGCTCAGGCCGAGCCCCAGTCGCTTGAGCCGGCGCCGCCGCCGCGTCTCATCGCCAAGTACCAGCAGCAGGTCGTGCCGGCCCTCAAGGAAAAATTCGGGTACACCAATGTTATGGCCGTCCCGCGCCTCGAGAAGGTCGTGATCTCCATGGGTGTTGGCAAGTACGCCACGCTAGGTGGCGAAGGCCGCTCCAAGGTCGAGCAGGCCGAAAAGGAACTTACGGTCATCGCTGGACAGAAACCCGTCCGCTGCAAGGCCCGCAAGAGCGTTGCTAATTTCAAGGTCCGCGAAGGAATGGAAACCGGGCTCAAGGTCACTCTGCGTGGCAAACGCATGTATGAATTTGTGGATCGTCTGATCACCTTGGCCATCCCGCGTGTCAAGGACTTTCGTGGCCTGGACCCCAAGGGCTTCGATCAGGCCGGCAATTTTAATTTCGGATTTAACGAACAGACGGTATTCCCCGAAGTCGATGTGGAAACCCTGCAATTCCAGCAGGGGATGAACATCACTGTGGTGACCACCGCCAGTAATGCCGTGGAAGGACGCGAGTTGTTGCGTCAGTTTGGCATGCCGTTCCGCGAGGACGGCAAGCAGGAGAAGTAGGCCCTCTGGAAAATTCGTACCGCGCCGGTTTGGCCGGCCAAGAGCAGGAAGACAAAAGATGGCTACAAAAGCCTGGATAGCGAAACAAAAGCGCCGCGAAGCACTCGTCAAAAAGTACGCCGAGCTGCGGCGCAAGCTCAAGAAAGACAAAAACTACGCGGCCTTGGCGAAGTTGCCGCGCGATGCCAGCCCCACCCGGTCCCACAACCGCTGCCAGATCACTGGTCGGTCCAAGGCCGTGTACCGGAAGTTCAAGATCTCCCGCATTATGTTGCGCGAATTGGCGCTGGCGGGGCAGATCCCGGGGCTCAAGAAGGCCAGTTGGTAGGCGATCCTCGCCCCGCGGCGCCGGTAGTTAAGGCCGCGGCAGAAGAAGATAGGCAGACCGGGCTTATTCAGCCCACTATGCCAAGTCGCGAACGCCCAGAAAGTGTTCGTGCCAGCAGGAGACAAACGGAGCGATGAACAATCAAGACCCCATCGCGGACATGTTGACCCGCATCCGGAACGCCAACCGGGTCGGACGGCGCCTAGTGCTTGTGCCCAACAGCAAAATCTGTAACGGCATTGCCCAGGTGCTCAAGGACGAGGGCTACATCGAAGAAGTCGACAAGGTCGACGATGGCCACCAGGGCCAGCTTCGTATCAAGCTCAAGTACAGCATCAATGGCGAAAAAGTCATCCACCTGCTCGACCGCAAGAGCAAGCCGGGCTGCCGCCTTTATCGCAAGGTCGATGACCTGCCCCAGGTCCTCAATGGCATGGGTATCGCCGTCGTCAGCACCAGCAAGGGCGTAATGAGTGACCGCAGGGCCCGCGAGGCCAACGTCGGCGGAGAACTGCTCTGCATCGTGAGCTAGTCCAGGAGTGCCCCATGAGTCGCATAGGCAAAAAACCCGTTCCCGTCGTCGCCGGTATCAAGGTTTCCGTCGCCGGTCAACTCGTTAAATTCGAAGGCCCCAAGGGCAAGCTCGAACTCAACGTGCATCCGGCCATCACCGTCAAGCTTGACGCCGACAAAAAAGAGCTTGTAGCCACCCGATCTGATGATCAGAAGCAGAGCAAGGCTCTGCATGGATTGACCCGCTCCCTGCTGGCCAATTACGTCCAGGGTGTGGCCGAAGGATACAAGCGGACATTGGAAATTCAGGGTGTCGGCTATAAGGCCGAGCAGAAGGGCAACAGCATCGTGCTGTCGGTGGGCTTTGCCCACACTGTCTCGATGGATATCCCAGCCGGTCTCCAGGTGACGCTTGAAGGCAATACCAAGATTCACGTGGCCGGACCCAGCAAGCAGTTGGTCGGTCAGTTCGCCAGCGAGTTGCGCCGCGTGCGCAAGCCGGAACCCTACAAGGGCAAAGGTATCCGCTACGAAGGCGAACAGGTCAAGATCAAGCCCGGCAAGGCCTTCGCGGGAACCGCGACCTAAGGAGATTCCCACCGGACTTACCCGGGTATTCACCGGCAACTTTGAAAGAAGCGCACTATGGCAGATAAAAACAAGGAAAAAGCTAAGCGGCTGTTGCGGCGAAAGTACAGTGTGCGGAAAAGGGTGTTCGGCACCGCCGAACGTCCAAGGCTCTGCGTTTATCGCAGCTCCAAACACATCTACGCCCAAGTCATCGACGATTATTCGGGCAAGACCCTGGTTCAGGCCGGCACTACCCAGGAAGGGCTTCTCGGCACGCTCAAGCACGGCGCCAACATCGCCGCTGCTAAGCTCGTCGGCAAGGCCATCGCCGAGAAGGCCAAAGCCGCCGGCGTCATACAGGTTGCGTTCGATCGTGGCGGCAGGATGTATCACGGCCGCATCAAGGCGCTGGCCGAGGCCGCGCGCCAGAACGGGTTGAAGTTTTGAGGTTAGAACATGGCTGAAGAACAGCAAGCAGCGGAACAATCCAGTCAACCCCTGGCCCAGGCGCCCACGCCCGCGCCGGTGGCTCCAGATGCTCCCGTGGCCGTCCAGGCCACTAGCGACCAGCCGGCTCCTGCCGCGGAAAAACGTGCCCCCGGTGGGCGCGGCGAACGTGGCGGGCGCCCTGAGCGCGGTGGACGCGGCGGGGGGCCGGGCGGACAGGGCTCGCGCGGAGGCCCCCGCGGCCGCCGTGAGGAACGTGGCGATGACAGCGGCATCGAGTCGGCTGTCATCCGCATCTATCGTTGCTCCAAGGTCGTCAAGGGCGGTCGCACCTTCAGCTTCGGCGCCTTGGTGAGCGTCGGTGATCGCAAGGGTTCCATGGGCATCGGCTACGGCAAGGCCAACGAAGTGCCTCAGGCCGTTGAAAAGGCCACCAAGGATGCCCGCAAACAGATGTTTAAGGTAAACCTCAAGGGCGCAACTATCCCGCATATTGTCACCGGCCGCAGCGGCGCCAGCACCGTTGTTCTGGTTCCAGCGCGTCCGGGAACCGGCGTCACCGCCGGCAAGAGCGTCCGCCCGGTCGTAGAACTTGTCGGCATCACTGACATTCTGACCAAGGCCTACGGATCGACCAGCCCCAAGAATCTGGTCAAGGCCACTGTCGACGCTCTGCGCCAACTGCGGAACCGCGAACAGGTTGAGGCCATCCGCGGTGTACAGTTGTCCAAACCTGCCGGCGACTTGGTTTCGGCTTGATATACTTAGCGACCACTGGCCGCCGGGCCTTTAACTCACGTAATGGAATAATGTTAAGCACGGCCGGCGATCACGGAGTCTTCTCATGAGCATGTTACACGACATTACCTCTTCAACCCCGCGAAATAAGCGATCTCAGCGCAAAGGCCGCGGCGAATCCAGCGGACGCGGCAAGACCTGCGGCCGGGGAACCAAAGGTTCCAAGGCCCGCACGGGTACCTATATTAAACGCGGCTACGAAGGCGGTCAGACCACCATCTTCCGTCGTTTTCCCAAGCGCGGCTTCAGCAACGACAACTTCGAACGTCGCTTTCATGTCGTCAATCTAGAAGATCTCGAACGCTTCCCGGAAGGCGCTACTGTTGACGCCGCCGTCCTCCATGAGGCCGGATTGATTCCCGATTGCGGCCTGCCGGTCAAGATCCTCGGCGAAGGCGCATTCTCTCGTAAGCTTATCATCGTCGCCGGCAAATTCAGCAAGTCAGCCTTCGACAAGATCGCTCAGGTCGGCGCTACTGCCCAGAATCTCAAGGGCGAGCCTTTCGCATTCGCCAAACCCAAGAAGAAATTCATACCCCGCGAGGTGGTTAAGAAACCCAGGAAAGACGCCGAGGGCGAATCGGTCGCGGCCGGGCCAGTCGATGAAGCCAAGCCTGCCAAGGTCCCCAAGCCTCCCAAGGCCCCCAAGGGTCCAGCCCCGGCCAATGAGAGTCTCACGCCGCCCAAGCAGGCTTCCGATGCCACTCCGCCGGCGCCCGAAAAGAATCCCGCGGCTGGATGATCCGGATACCTCGGCGACCATTATCCTTCATGGCGCCGAGTCTGACTTTAGGCGCTGTCCGCGAGCGAATGTATTCATTGGAGCGCAGACAGAACCTGAACGGAAATCATGCTCAAGACTTTCATCAATATCTTCCGTATTCCGGAACTTCGCAACAAGGTTTTGTTCACCTTGTTCATGCTCATGATCTATCGCCTCGGTTACCACGTACCCATTCCCGGCGTCGATCAGCAGCACATGAAGGAAATGTCTGAGAAAATGGCCAAGAGCGACAAAGATTCCGAAAACAGTGCCTCCGCACGCTTGGCCAGCTATGTCTCCCTTTTCTCCGGAGGCAACCTCTCCCAGAGCACCATCTTCGGTCTGGGGATCATGCCCTACATCTCCGCCTCCATCATCTTCCAGTTGCTGGGAACCGTTATGCCCTCCTTGGAAAAAATGACCAAGGAAGGCGAGACCGGCCGCAGAAAAATCCAGGAGTGGACCAGGTATGCCACCGTCCCTCTCTGCATAGTCCAGGCCGGCATGTGGCTCTCCTTCATGCAGGGCCAGGGCTTGGTTACCTCCTACTACCGACAACAGGCACAGCTCAGTTTTTGGATAATGGGCATTTTCTCGCTAACCGCCGGGTGCATATTCCTCATGTGGCTCGGCGAACAAATTGACGAATATGGCCTCAGCAACGGCATCAGTCTCATCATCATGGCCGGCATTATCGCCCGCATGCCCAATGCCATCATCCTCGTAAAGGAAGGCCTCAAAGCCGCCGCCGGCACCACCGGCGCCATGAACACCGGAAAAGTGCTTTTCCTTATCCTTTCCTTCCTCTTCATCGTCGCCAGTTCCATCCTTATCACCCAGGCCCAGAGACGCATACCTATCCAGCAGGCCAAGCACACCCGCGGGCGGCGCATTTACGGCGGCGCTCGCCAATACCTTCCTCTGCGCGTGAACCACGGCGGCGTCATGCCCATCATCTTCGCCCAGTCACTCATGCTCTTCCCCAGTGTTCTCTTCAGTTGGATTGCCCGCCAGTTCCCGGGAAACAACACCTTGGCTTTCATCGCCGGCGAATTCAACCGCGGATCGTTCATCTACATCGCCATCGAAGTGTTGATGATCTATTTCTTCTCCTATTTCTGGACCACTGTCCAGTTTCAGCCCAAGGAGATGGCCAACCAGTTGCGCGACTACGGTACCTTCATCCCAGGCCTGCGGCCCGGCAAGCGCACCAGCGATTATCTGGAAAAGGTGATGATGCGCATCACTTACGTCGGCGGCGGATTCCTTTGCGTCATCGCCGTCGTGCCCACGGCTGTCAGCAGTTTCATGCAGATTAATCCCCAAATAACCCAGTTTCTCGGCGGGACCGGCCTTTTGATCGTTGTCAGCGTAGCCTTGGACATGGTGCAACGCATCGAAGCCAACTTACTCATGCGTAATTACGGCGGCTTCCTCAGCGCTCCCGGCCAGAAAGGCAAACGCATTAAAGGTAGACAATATTAGGTTAGTTGACGCTTTGGCTGTTGAACTGTTTGGTTCGGCCAAACAATAAAACAGGCAAACCGCCGCGTTGAGTGTTCATCGTTTATCGGTCAGCGTTTTCTCGATGCCCATCATCATAAAAACCCGTCGCGAGATTGAATTGATGCGGCGGGCGGGACAGGTCGGGTGCGAAATTCTAGCGAAGATGCGGCAAGCCGTGGCCGTCGGCGTGACCACGCAGGATCTGGAGAATCTGGCCCGATCGGAACTGCAACGCCACGGGGCCATCGGATTGTCGAAGAACTATCCGACCTACAAGCCCGGCGAAGGTTTTCCGGCCAACACCTGCATCAGCGTCAACGAACAGGTGGTGCATGGCATCCCTGGCCCCAGGGCTTTGCAAGAAGGCGACATCGTTACTTTGGATCTGGCCCTGTCGCTCAATGATTATTGCGCCGACACGGCGACGACGGTAGCGGTAGGGCAGGTCAGCCCGCAGATACAGAAACTTTTGGATGTGACCAAAGAAACCCTCTTCCTGGCCCTGCAGAATATACGGCCTGGCAAGAAATGGTCGGAAGTTGCCAGGCTCATGCAGTGGCATGTGGAGCAGAACGGTTTTTCCGTCGTGCGCGAATTTGTGGGTCACGGCATCGGCCGGACCATGCACGAAGACCCTAAGGTGCCCAATTTCGTCACCATGGAACAACTTCGCGGCGACTTTAAACTCCGAGCTGGCATGACTTTCGCCGTCGAACCCATGGTGGTTATGGGACGCCAGGATGTCGTGCTCCTGGAAGATGGATGGACCGTGGTTACCGAGGATCGGCAGCCGGCGGCCCATTTCGAGCATACTATAGCCGTCACCGACGACGGCATTGATTGTCTAACCGATGGACGCGCCGCGTTTGTACTTTAGGACGACTTCGGTTATACTGATAAATTCGGCTTGTGGATGAGGCTCTTCCTTTGCGCCTTGTCTGCCGCCCACAGAAGCGAGTTTGCTATGAAAGTCCGAACCAGCGTCAAAAGAATCTGTGAAAATTGCAAGATCGTCCGCCGTAAAGGCGTCGTGCGCGTGATCTGCACCAACACCAAGCACAAGCAAAGGCAAGGCTGAGTCGGCCTCTGGCCCGCTTGTAGCGCGGGCCGAGTGTGCCGGCAAGCAACCAAAGTGGAGCCATCATGCCCCGTATCGCAGGCGTAGACATCCCCAACGAAAAGCCGATTTTTGTGAGCCTCGGCTACATTTACGGCATCGGTCCTTCCAACAGCCGCATTATCCTCAAAGAGGCCGGGATCGATCCCCAGCGGCGCGCCAAGGAATTGACTGAGGACGAACTGGCCAAAATTATCGGCATCATCGACAAGGACTACCTTGTCGAAGGCGCCCTGCGGCGGCAGTTGCAGCAGAACATCACTCGCCTGCGCGACATTCAAAGTTACCGAGGTGCTCGCCATCGCCGGGGGTTGCCGGTTCGCGGTCAGCGCACCCGCTCCAATGCCCGCACCCGCAAGGGGCCGCGCAAGACCGTCGCCGGCAAGAAGGGCGTGAAGGAACTGGCCAAGTAGAGTTGCATTGCCGCGCCCGGGTTGGCCCCGGCGCGGTCGCTTGCCGGCTCAGCGCCGGCTCATTGAGGAATGATTCATGGCAGAACAGGAAAAAAAAGCCGGCCCGAAGGCTGGTGGTCCCAAGAAGCGCATCCGCAAGGGCGTGACCAAGGGCGTGGCCCACATCAAGGCCACCTTCAACAACACTATGGTCACCATCACCGATACCAATGGTGAAACCATCTCCTGGGCCTCGGCTGGGACCGTCGGATTCAAGGGTGCCCGCAAAAGTACCCCATTTGCCGCCGGACGCGCCGCCGAAAAGGCCGCCACTGAAGCCCGCAAGCACGGCATGGTTGAACTGGAAGTGAAGGTCAAGGGCCCCGGCGCTGGTCGCGAACAGGCCATACTCCAGCTTCAAAATGCCGGCATGAAAATCATGGGCATCGAGGATGTCACCCCTCTGCCTCACAACGGCTGCCGGCCGCCCAAAAAGCGCCGCGTATAGAAATTAAACAGTGTGGGCCGTCCGGTCGTCGAACGCACCGTATTCGACCCCGGCCCCTTCACCGAACGATTTGACAATCAACCCGGCGTCCGCCGGACAGGCTGAAGCGAAGATGGCCCCTTACGGTAGGGGCGGTAACCTTCACCTTTTCCGGCCCACGCGAAGGAGAAACCCATGAAGATTCGTTGGCGCGGTCTAGAATTACCCTCGCGCGTCGTGCGCGATACCCAGGTTTCCAGCGACAGCTATGGACGCTTTTCCGCCGAACCTTTCGAACGCGGCTTTGGAACCACGGTCGGCAACAGCCTCCGGCGCATCCTTCTCAGCAGCCTTGAAGGCGCGGCCGTCACCCACGTCCGCATCAAGGGTGCCGAACACGAGTTCAGCAGTGTTCCCGGTGTTCTCGAGGATGTCACCGACATCATCCTCAATGTCAAGAGCCTCATCGTCAAACTCGACGCCGATGAGCCCAAGGAAATGAAGGTCGTCTGCCGCAAGGCCGGTGCCATTACCGCCGCCATGATTGAAGCCGATCCGGCCATCACCATCGTCAACAAGGACCTGGTTCTGGCCAATCTGACCGAGGATGTGTCTTTTGAGCTGTCCATGACTGTCAGCAAAGGCCGCGGCTACGTCGCCGCCTCCGAGAACATCGAGGACACCGAAGAGCAGGAAGTCGGCCGCATCGCGGTCGACAGCCTCTATTCCCCGGTCGCCCGCGTCCGCTATGCCACCGAGGATGCCCGTGTCGGCCAGAAGACCGACTACGATCGCCTCATCCTGGAAATCTGGACCAACGGCACGATCTCCTCCGAGATGGCCCTCGTTGAAGCCAGCAAGATTTTACGCAAGCACCTCAACCCCTTTGTCCAATATTTCGAGCTTGGCTCCGAAACCGCCAATGACGATGCCTTGGCCGGCCTCCGCGACGCCAACAAGGCCACCATCGATCCGGAATTGGAACAGAAACTAGGCATGACCGTCCAGGAACTGGATCTTTCCGTCCGCGCTAACAACTGCCTGGAATCCGCCAAGATCGCTAATGTTCGCGACTTGGTCAAGAAGAACGACTCCGATCTGCTTAAAGTCCGCAGTTTCGGCAAGACCAGCCTCCGCGAAGTAAAACGCAAGCTCGCGGATATGGGATTAAGTCTGGGCATGGACCTCGATGCCGCTGCTGCCGCCGCTGCCGTCATGCCTGACGACGACGACGAAGCCGCCGAGGGCGAAGCTCAGTCTGCATGATTAGTGTTAGTTTCTGTTAGGGCCGCAGTGCCCGTGCAAGATAATCAATAGGAGTTTCCATGTCCCGCCATTTGATTCGCGGTCGGCAGCTCAGCCGCGATACTGAGCACCGCAAGGCCCTACGCCGAAACCTCGTGCAGAGTCTGTTCGAGCACGGCAAGGTTCGCACCACCCTCCCCAAGGCCAAGGAAGTGCGTGCCTTTGCCGAAAAACTCATTACGCTGGCCAGGAGGAACACCCTTATCACCCGCCGCCGCGTCATTGCTCTTTTGCAAGACCGTCGTCTAGTGGACAAGGACCAGGAGTTCATCAACCAGACCGTCGTCCAGAAGCTGTTTTCCGAGATCGCCCCCAAGTTTGTCGGTAGGCAAGGTGGGTATACCCGGATCATCAAGCTTGCTGAGCACCGTATCGGCGATGGCGGCAGCCTGGCTCTGCTCCAACTGTTGACCGAGGAGTCCGCCCCGGCTGGTGCCCCACGCCACAGCGCTGGCCTGCGCCGCAAGCGCAACGAGAAGAAGCACCAGTTTGCAGCCGGGCTTCGTCGAGGCAGGACCGAAGCCGCCAAAGTATCTTCGGAAACTCCTGCGGCTAGCGCCAAAACTGCTCCCGATGCTGAAACCAAGGAATAGATGCTATTATATTGACACATTGGCGATGAATTTCGTACAATCGCTGTCTGTTAAGCTTCCTGCGCTAGAGCTTTAGTGTCTTATGCTGGAACTTGGAGACCTGTTAGTCATCGGCTACGTGGCGATCCTGCTGCTTATCGCCAGCTACGGTTTCCACCGCTACGTTCTTCTCTACCTCTACCTCAAGCACAAACATCGGGGCTATCAGCTCAAGGGCCGCTACATCGAATTGCCTCGGATCACCGTCCAACTCCCCATGTTCAATGAGGAATTTGTCGCCGAGCGCATCATCCGCGCTACCTGCCTTCTCGATTATCCTCGCGAAAAACTCGAAATACAGGTTCTCGACGACAGCACCGATCATTCGGCGGATATTGCCCGCCGGGCTTGCGAGCAGTGGGCCGCCAAGGGTCTGCCCATCCGCTACATTCACCGCTCCAATCGCGTAGGCTACAAAGCCGGCGCCTTGGCCGAGGGCCTCACGACAGCCAGCGGCGAACTCATCGCCATTTTCGACGCCGATTTCGTCCCGCCCCGGGAAATTCTTTACAACGTCGTGGATTATTTCACTGATGACAAAGTCGGCATGGTTCAAGTTCGCTGGGACCACATCAACCGCAACGCCTCCCTCCTTACCAGGAGCCAGGCCATATTCCTTGACGGTCATTTCGTCATCGAACACACCGCCCGCAACCGCAGCGGCCGTTTTATGCACTTCAACGGCACAGCCGGCGTCTGGCGCCGTACTACCATCGACGATGCCGGCGGATGGCAACACGATACCCTCACCGAGGATCTGGACCTCAGCTATCGCGCCCAGATGAAGGGCTGGCAGTTCATCTACCTGCCGCAGTTCTGCGCTCCGGCCGAGCTACCGCCGGAGATGATCGCTTTCAAGCAGCAGGCCCATCGCTGGACTAAGGGAAGTTTCCAGACCTGTATCAAACTCCTCCCCAAGGTTATGCGGGCCAAACTGCCTCTTCGTATCAAGACCGAGGCTTTCTTCCATCTGACCAACACCTTGGTCTATCCCTTGATGGTCCTGCTGACCATTCTCATGTTCCCGACTTTTTTTGCCTACATCAGCCCGCTTAAGGGAGATTACAGCGAGTACAGCCGCCTGATATTCAGTGCCACTTTGTTCGTGTTGGCGACATGTTCCACCAGCACGTTCTTCGTGTTTGGACAGAGCGAGTTGTTCGGTCGTCGCGCCGGCTGGAAGTCAGCGCTTTATCTTCCGGTGTTGATGGGGCTGGGCGTCGGGATCAGCATCAACAATGCTAAGGCCGTTTTCGAAGCCATCTGGGGCGCCATCCGCCGCAAGCCCAGTGAATTCGTTCGTACCCAGAAATACGGCGTCAGCGGCAGCGAGCGCCGTGAACGTCGCTTGGCGCCGGTCACCGATGCCACCAGTGCCGATGATATCATCCCCGTCACAGCTCCTGTACGTCGTCTTTTTTTGACTTTCGACCGCCTCATGATGCCGATTCTCGAGATCGCATTCGGCTGCTATATGGTCTGCTGCATCTGGATCAGTCTTTTCTACGGCTATGCCATCGGCAGCGTTCCTTTTCTCTGCATCTTCGCCGGCGGCTACTTCTACGTAGGTTTCGGCTCTCTTCTGGCTCTATGGCGTCTTCAGCAGGAAGCAGATATAGCCATGATTCCTCCCGCGCCCGTGTCGACGTAAGATGGCTGAACGGTTAGGGGTTAGGGCTGGCAAATCAAACAAAAATAAATGTGCGGCCGAAACATTGCTTTTAAGCATGGAGGTCTGGTTTAGGCTACGTTATTTCCCTCATTTTACATTGACCGTCCGGTTATCAGGCACTTCACTCGCTATCACACGTTGCTGACTTTTGCAGCCCTTCTTTTTTTCACCCATATTACTGCCCACGCCGTTCCCACCAGCCCACCCACGTATCCGCCCAGGTGAATTCCGAACACGCCCATGAACCGATAAGGGCGCATTTCGTTCTTCTGCACCATCTGTCCAAAATCTTCAAGTGTCCACGCCAGCCATCCCTGCGTTCCCACCAGCCCTAGCACTACCGCTCCGACCACACAAATGCCCGGTACAATTGCCAACCCTCGCCACAACTCTCTGTAAGTCAATTGCCGCAACCCAGGCTTCCGTTGGCTTAAATTGTTTGCTATCAACACTACCGCTCCCACTAGCAATCCTGCCGTCCAAGTGGCCTTCATTCCAATCTTCACCGCCTCCCATTGCAGCCGACCACCCACAGGCGTCATTCCATCGCCAATTTTCTCCCACAGTCCTTTTCCGTAATAGAAATATTCCCAGGAAATTGTCGAAGTTACCAAGTCATTGACGATGCCGTAGACGAGCGCAACCACCACCGTTCCCACCAAAAACGCATATTCGCGCCAACGCGTCGCCGCCCGTCCATGTCTTGCGTAATCCACCCACGCCAGTACCGCAAATATCCCCACTCCGATGGCAATGCGCGCCACCATGCCACCGTCGTTGGTCATCAGCCAAGGCCATTTTCCGCCGTCGACAAGAGTGTTTTGAAGTGTTGCCGTTGTCATGGGCTGGACAACAAGTATAGCAGGATAGGAGTTGGTTAGGCATAGACGTATCTTTTCGGAATTCGTCACCGAGCGCACAGCATGCCCGCTGCTCCTCCTACAATATCTATCATGAACCATAATTTAATCGCCTTTATTCTGGCCCTCCTGCTTCCCATGGCCGCCGTAGCCGTTCCTCCCCAGCATGTGCAACCCCAACTTCTATCCAATGTCCAGGCTATTCGTCCCGGCGATACCTTTACCATCGGCGTCCTTCTTCGTCTTGACGAGGGGTGGCACGTCTACTGGACCAACCCCGGTGACTCTGGCACGCCCACGCGCCTGACCTACGAAGATACCAAGGGCTTGCGCATCTCTCCCAATCTATTGCCTCTGCCAGAGCATTTCGATCAACCCGGCGGCCTCATCGGCTTCGGCTACAAAAACGAAGTCCTACTGACTGCCAGCGTGACAGCCTCCGCCTATCTTTCCCCCGGTGAAACCAAAATCACCGTCACCGTCTCCTGGCTCTGTTGCAATGACATCTGTATTCCCGGCCAGGCCCATCTTGACCTTACGCTTACGGTCCTGCCTGCCGGAGCTGTCAAGCCCGAGCCCGACCATCGCGAACTCTTCGCCGCTTGGAAGCAGCGCCAGCCACAGTGGCTTGGTTCCGACGCCCAACTCCTCCAGCGTATTGTCCGTGACGATAATGAGCAGCCCGGTTCCGGCACATTTCGCTGGACTGGGTATTTCCAGCCAGCAGTTCACGATGTCGAATGGTTCATGGTTCCCGACCACGCCCTGATGTTGGAAAACCAGAAACAATCCATCATTGCCGATCCAACTCCCACCTCCACCATTTCTTTCACCGCGCGCGTGCTGGCCGGTCAGCGTCTTTCTTCCCCATGGATGCTCGTGGTGATCGGCTACACCGATGCCGGTGGCCATCGCCACGCCGCCGCTACCTGGCAGCGTATCGTCTTGGCCCAATCCTTCCCCCCGGCGGCCGATGCCCCCCCTTCAACGCAACCATGAGTTATTCCAGACTATCATTCTGGTGGTTCCTGCCGACACGCCACAAGCCTGACGATTCCACCAGCTGCGGGACAAGAATTATGCCTCTTTGCAGACAATTTGTCCGTATGCAGTTGGCGAATGCAGCGATACACTGGTAACAGATTAAAGGAGTATTAATCACATGCGTTACCCCCAAATCATTATTCTTTCCGTGGTGGCAGTCGTGTCGGCGATGTTCCTGTCAATACTGATGGCCCAGGACAAGCCTGGTAGTTGCGCCGTCCTGGCTCAGCTCGGTCAACCCGCCCCGGACTTCAAGCTTCAGGATCAGGACGGCAAACAGGTCTCCCTGGCCGAGTTTGCCAACAAGTTCGTGGTTTTGGAGTGGGTGAACCCCAAGTGTCCTTTCGTTCAGCGGCACTATCAGGCCAAAACTTTCGTGACCCTCGATACCAAGTATAAGGATCAGGGCGTCGTCTGGCTGGCCATCAATTCCACAAATGATGCCACGCCGGCCACCAACAAGGCTTGGACGCAGAAATATGCCCTGCCCTATCCGATTCTCGACGACTCTGCCGGCGTAATCGGTCACGCTTACAACGCCAAGACCACTCCCGATATGTTTGTTCTGGACAAGGACCATCGCCTGGTTTACATGGGCGCCATCGACGATGATCCCGACGGCAACAAAGGCGATGTCCGCCTCAACTATGTTCAGCGTGCCCTGGACGAACTTCTGGCCGGTAAGTCCGTTTCCATCTCCGAAACCAAATCCTACGGATGCGGCGTAAAGTTCGCCAAATAGAGCAGCGTTTTAATGCGTACTTTTACGCTATTCTATTGAGCACTTCGCACCCTGCGATCAACTTCTCATCTGTCGTCGCGTAGCTTATCCGGAAATGCGTATCCCTCTCGCTGAACACATTTCCCGGTATGATCAGCACGTTATTCTCGATCGCTTTGGTCACAAATTCGCTGGCCGTGTATCCTTGGGGCGCTTTGGGGAACAGGTAGAACGCTCCCTGCGGTGTGACGAACGCGAACTTCCCGGCCAGCATTCCGCACACCAAGTCGCGTTTACGGCGGTATTCTTCCACCACCGCATCGATAGGGATATCCAATGCCCGTAACGCCGCATATTGCAGCGGGGCGGGGGCGCAAACGTAGGTGTACTGCTGCAGTTTGGTCATTTGTGCCAGGATCGCTTCGGGCCCCGCCACATATCCCAGCCGCCACCCGGTCATCGCATGGCTCTTGGAGAAACCACGCAGCACCACGGTATTCTCGTAAAACGACGCCGGCGATACCAGCCGCGCCAGGCCACCTGTCCCCGTCTTTCCAGCCTTTTCGTACAGGAACGGTTCGTAAACCTCATCGCAGATGATCACCAGATTGTGCCGGCACGCGACTTTCACTGCCGTCCGCACATCGCTTTCGCTCAGGACCACCCCCGTCGGATTCGCCGGGGTATTCAGCACCATAACCCGCGTTTTGGGCGTGATCGCCGCCTCGATGCGGTCGGCGGGGAAGCGGAAATCATCGTAGGTATTGACGATCACTCCTTTGGCCCCGGCCATCGTCAGCATGTGCTTGTACATTACGAAGTAAGGATCGAGCACTATCGCTTCGTCCCCCGCGTCCAGCGTTGCCAGTATGGCCAGAAATAGTCCCCCGGCGGCGCCGCTGGTGATCAGCACCTCCCCCACATCACGTCCCATTTCCGTCGACAGGCTCTGCCGCAGTCGTTCCCGCAGCGGCGTGATTCCTTGGGTTTGCGTATACCGGTTTTGTCCGCTTTCGATGGCCGCTATAGCTGCCGCTTTAGCCTCCTGGGGCACATCGAAGTGTGGCAGTCCGATCGACAGGTTGATCGGGTCCTTCATCTTCGCCGCCAGATCGAATACCTTACGGATTCCCGAGGCATCCACGGCCATCGCACGTTTCGAAATATGCGGTACGGAAGGCATGTTAGACGGTTAGCCGGCAGTTATTGTGAATGTTGCGAAGGCTTCGCTGGCGGTAGGGTGGCCACATCGCTTTTCCACCTCTCCCCGGGCACGCCGCAAGAGTGGGGGGACTGTAGATGGCTGGCCGCTTCCCTTACTTCTTTTTCCCCGATGGTGCTGCCGGAGCCTTGCCGGCGGCAGCGGGGGCGGCGGCCTTGTTGGCACCGCCAGCGCCCTTGGCGCCTGGCGCCGCAGGGGCCGGGGCCGTGCCGGCAGCCGGCGTGGCGCCTGCCACTGCCGCGCCTTCGGCCGCCTCTTCCTTGGCCGGGCCCTTGATCGCTTCCTGCTTGCGGTGTTCCACCTTCGGCAGTCCGAACACGCTCTTATCCTCGCTCCACTTCTCTTCTTCCTTCAGCTTATCCAGGCGTTCCGCCCGCGTCAGCACGTTGCGGTGACGAACCAGTGAATTGGCGCTCTTGAGACTTCTATCCAGCGACATAGTTAACCTCTAATTTCCGTAACGTCCCGGCGGCCTCTCCGCCAGCTTCCGATCTCCCCGCGGGCACTTATCCATGGGCGACCGGAAAGACCAAATAGTCTACCACTCCAATGGTCCCTTGTAAACGTCTCCGAATCCTTCCCCAGCCCT
>Ga0316231_1000503_pt1 | contig 54527 bp, 51 predicted proteins | sample TBH18027metaG_FD_206002 | JGI IMG/M metagenome (GOLD analysis project Ga0316231, IMG submission 206002) | Freshwater microbial communities from Trout Bog Lake, Wisconsin, USA - TBH18027 | ecosystem: Environmental > Aquatic > Freshwater > Lake > Hypolimnion/Profundal zone | place: USA: Wisconsin... | reverse complement strand
GAGAAAGGTATATATACCGGGGGTATACGGCATATGGGGGGGTGGTATACGAGATGGATTGATCCGAGGCAGGTTTAAGTCCTTCCTTTCTAGTTCCGTCCTATTTAAATTGTACGGGTTGGCGGGTAACTAGTATGCCAAGTATTTTTAGGTTTTAAGTGATGTAGATGGAGGAGTTTAGGGGGATTTTGGAGTGTCGAGCCCCTTGACAAGGGTCAGGGAACAGGGGTCAGGGAACAGGGAACGACAAAGGAAAGGGCAACGACGGTGGCAAATACGGGGATTCTGACTCTTCGAGTTAGAAGGACGGGCTAAACAGACAAGGGCAACGACGGAGACAAATACGGAGATTATGGCTGCGCCAGAATGACGACTTGTAGGTGGTGCTCCGGAATAGGGCAACGGTTAGCGGAGGTTGAGGTGGAGTTCTTCTCCGGTGTAGTGCGCGGTCTTAGTTGCGGTTGGCGTGGGTGAGAAGGCTGCGGGATGCGCGGCGGAGACGAGGACGATCTGGAAGGTGCGCTGGCTGAGCATGCCGTCGAAGCTGCCGGTACGTTTGCCGAGGGTGAGGGTCGCGGTTTTGTCGTCCCAGCGGATGGGTATCTGGGAGAAGGCACCGTGCTCATAGTCGAAGGTGGTGCCCTGATCCTCGTAGAGGATGAAGCTGCCGCCTGCTCCTGCATAGACGTAGACGGTGGTGGGGTCGGAGGGTTTTTCGCCGATGTACTGCATGGGCGGTGCGTAGGGGATGATGGAACCTGCGCGAACGAAGACGGGGATGCGATCGAGCGGCGCGGCGGTGGTGATGCGGCCAGAGGCGGCGGGATGGCCGGTCCAATAGTCGTACCACTGAGCTGAGGCAGGCAGGTAGACGGAGCGGGAGCGCTGCTTATATTCGGTGATGGGAGCGATGAGCAGGGCGGGGCCGAACATATACTCGTCGGGCAGTTCGCGGGCGATGCGGTCTGCGGGGAAGTCCATGACGAGGGGACGCATCATGGTGTAGTTGGACTGTGTGGTCCAACCGGCTTGGGAGTAGATGTAAGGGAAGAGGGCGTAGCGGAGGCGGTCGAAGTTGAGCTCTGCGTTGAAGGCTGGGGTGTCATCGCCGAGTGTCCACATCTCGCGTGGGCGGAGCTCGCCATGGACGCGGAGGAGCGGGGTGAAGGTGGAGTACTGGAACCAGCGGGCATTGAGCTCTCGCCACTCGTCCTGATTTTCGGGCGTCATGGGCTGTTTGGAGAACTTGTTCTGCATGGTGTAACCGCCGGTGTCCATGGTCCAGTAGGGCAGACCGGAGATGCTGGCACCGAGGCCAGCGGCGATCTGCTTGGACATGGCGGTCCATGTGGAGGTGATGTCTCCTGACCAGGGGACGGCGGAGGTTCGCTGCAGGCCGGAGAAGCCAGAGCGAGTGAGGATGAAGACGCGCTGATTGGGCGCGGCCTGGCGCTGGCCGGTGTAGACGCCTTCACTGTTCATGAGGGCGTATCCGTTCAACATGCGCGAGCCGGTGCCGAGGAAGGTTGGGTTCATGTGGGTCTGCTGGCCTTCGAGGGAGGGCGGCGAGGGAGTGACGTCGGGTTCGGTGGCGTCCATCCACCAGGCATCGACACCTTTGGAGAAGAGGCCGGTGTTGACCTGCGACCAGAAGAGCTTGCGCGCGTCTGGATTGAAGGCGTCGTAGAAGGTGTAGGGCTGGCCGATCCAATCTTTCATGTGCTCGGTGAGGTTGGGTTGATAGAGGTAGCCCTTAGCGTCCATCTCTTTTGCGTTATCGGTGTTGGGATTGAACTTGCCCCAGACGGAGATCATGAGATGGGAGTGCAGGTCGTGGATGGACTGAATCCATCCGACAGGATCGGGAAAGCGTGTGGGATCGAACTGGTGCGAGCCCCAGGCATCGGTGCGCCAGTATTGCCAGTCCTGCACGATGTTGTCGAAGGGAATCTGTCGCTGACGGAACTGCTTGACGACATCGAGCAACTGGTCTGCCGTCTCGTAGCGCTGGCGCGACTGCCACAGGCCGAAGACCCAGTTAGGCAGCATAGTGGCTTTACCGGTAAGGAAGCGATAGCCAGCGATGACCTGATCGGGGGAGGGGCCGTAGACGAAGGTGTAGTCGATGCCGTCACCGACCTGCGACCAGAGCGAAGTATCCGCACTGGGCGGCGGAGTCTTCCACTGGAAGGTGAGAGTGGACTGCTGCTCGGGATCGTTCTCCATCTTGATGGCAACCTTGCGGCCGGCGAGGAGATGGAGGAGGACCTGATCGTTAGTGGGGTTCCAGTTTTGTCGCCAGTGGTTCATGACCAGCTTGCCGTCGATCCAGACCTTGATGCCGCCGTTGGAGTAAGCCTGGAACTGGTAGTCGCCTGTGACTGGCGCGAGGATGGAACCCTGCCAGCGCTGCGCCTTGAGCGGCGCGGGACGGCCACCGCCGGCAGGACGATTGCGACGCATGTCGATGCCGATGTCTGCGGACTGTGTGGGTGGTTGGGAGCCATCGATGGGTGCGAGGGTGAGGCCGCCGGGTTTGCCATCGGCGTCGAAGAGGTTGGCGGGCGGGATGGCCACGAAGGGGCGGAGATCGCCGAAGCGGGTGAAGGAGGTGTTGTCCCACAGGATGCCGTAGCCACGCGAGGAGACGAGGAAAGGAACGACGATGTTGGTGTTGTGCTGCCATAGGTCGAGATCGTATCCCTTGATGTCTGTAATGCCGAGCTGCATCTGGCCGAGACCGTAGAGTGATTCGCCGGTCTGAGCCTTCCAGTGTTGCTGGATGTGGGATGTGGTTTCTCCCTGGACGGTGGCGGGATCGATGGTTCGGCTGTCGGCGGCTTCAGCGAGGATGGGGCGGCCTGCGAGGTCGGCGAAGGAGACTGCGCCGGAGCTGCGATTGACGATGACTTGCAGTTTGGCGGTGGAGAGAACGAAGGAGGCGGGCCGCTGGGCGAGCTTCCAGCCGGAGGTCATGGGGTCGTGGGGAACGACGTCGATGGATTCTCGACTGAAGAAGCTGGAGGACCTGGCGAAGGCGACGCGGACGACGGTGTCGGAGAGGAGCTGGATGCGGAGGTCGCCGGAGCGGAGATGGAGGATGAGTCCATCGGGCTGGCGATCCATGGTGGCGGGATCCGGCTGGGCGGCATGAAGAGTGAGAGCGAAAAGACTGAGTGCGGCAGCGAACAGGAAAGCTTTGGAAAATTGCATGGGAAAAGTGTACTCGTTGGGGTTGAATAAGCAACGGCAAGGGTAGAGACAACGACAGAGATACTGGCTGCGCCAGAATGACGAGCAAGATCAAGGCAAGGTCAAGGGCGCACAGGTATGATGGAAGTCCGGTGATATGCCGCGGAACGATGGTGTTTGCAGCAAAATTTGGTACGGGAACAGGGACCGATGCAGAAGACCCGAAGTGGAAGAGTGGAGATATTCGACACCAGCCTGCGCGATGGATTGCAGCAGCCGAACCTGGACATCTCCGTACCCAATGCGGTGGGATTGCTGCAGCGTATGGGGGAGTTTGGCGTTGCGTATGCGGAGATTGGCTTTGCGGGGGCGAACCAGTTTGTGGGCGATCTGGCCAGCGCGCTGCGCACGGTGGATACGGGAGCGATGAAGCTGGCGCTGTTCGGCAGAACGCGGGGCCGGGGCAGCAAGGTGGAGGATTGGGCGGACGCGCAGATTATGGTGCGTCACAAAGAGCGCGTTCCGGTGGCAGTAGTGGTGGTGAAGTCGCGGCTGCTGGATGTGGCGAAGTCCCTGGAGACGACTCCGGAAGAGAACCTGCTGATGGCGCGCGAGACGGTCGCCTTTCTGCAGGCCAATGGCCTGGAAGTGCTGGTGGACCTGGAGCATGCGCTGGATGCCTTTTGCGGGCGGCGGGAGAATGGCGAGGCATGCGATGCGGAGTTCGCCAAGCGCAGCCTGGAGTACTTCCACCAGATGGTGGCGCAGTGTGTGGAGCAGAAGGTGAGCCGGGTGATTGCGTGCGACACGACGGGTGGCGCCAGTCCAGAAGAGGTTGGGCGGCTGTTTACGGAGTTGCGCAGCACACACCCGAACGCGAGCTTTGGATTCCATGGGCACACGGACCGTGGGTTGGGGATCGCCAACACGCGGGCTGCGATTCTTGCGGGAGCCGTGCAGGTGCAGGGCACGATTCTGGGTACGGGCGAGCGCTGCGGCAATGTGAATCTGACGACAGTGATTGGCGGAATGCAGCTACGCGGCGAGGCGGAGTTTGTGGATGCTGCATCGCTGACAGGACTGACTGCGCTGGCGAATGCGGCGTATGCGGCGTTCTCACTGGATGCTCCACATGGCACACCGATTGTGGGCGCGGGGGCCTTTGGGACATGGGCGGGGATGCATGGCAGCAGCGAAGGAAAAAATCCTGGCGCGTATCTATGGTGCGATCCGGCGAAGGTGGGTGCGAGTCCGCGGATTGGGGTGAACGCGCAGTCGGGACGGGCGAATATTATTCTGCTGTCGAAGACTCTGGGCGTTGCGCTGAATGCTGCGCAGGCGCAGACTCTGCTGGATACGAACCAGGCGATGATCGACGGCGGTGGATATACGGCCAGCGAGATTTCGTTCACGCTGGCATGCATGAAGGTGCTGAAGACACTGCACCATAGCTTCAGCGTCAAAGGCTGGCGGGTGTTGGACGAATCGGACGAGACGGGCAACCGCTATGTGCAGGCGTCGATGTCGCTGGCGGTTGGCGAGGGGCAGGTGATGACGACGCGCGCTGAGGGATCGGGCCCGGTGGATGCGCTGACCAAAGCGATGCGGCAGGAGCTGGAGAAGTGGTACCCAGCAGTGGCGCAGTTGCGGCTGGACACGTTCAGCGTGACCGCGATTGACGTGAATGCGCACGATACGGCGGCGCATGTGCGGGTGACAGTGAGCTTCCACGCGGAAGGGCATCCGGCGTGGACCACCGCGGGGGTAAGCAGCGACCTGAACCAGGCGGCATTGATGGCGATTGTGGATGGATTCCACTATTGGTTGCTGAAGAATCCTGCTTGAGGATGAAGGCAAGGCAAATACGGGGGATTCTTCCCCTGCGCTGCGCGCAGTGTCAGAATGACAAGCAAAAAGTGCAAATGCAGATTCCTGCGCTGCGCTGCGGAATGACAAATCAAAAACATAACGACAGAGATTCTGGCTGCGCCAGAATGACGAACATAACGCTGTTGGACGACAGACAAAAAGGAAACCCCACCCAAGCGGACTTGGATGGGGTGCCCGTTGAATCAGTGGTAAGTTATTTTGCTGTGAACTGGGCCTCGATGGGTGGCATGGCGTCCCAATCGTCGGTGCGGAAGGGGGCGGCCTGGAGGCCTGCTCCGTTATAGAGATTGGCGGTGCTGGGGAAGTTGTCCCAAGCGTAGCGCACGGCTACCGGCGTACTGACCTGCGGGCTGCTGACGACCACAGTATCCCCTACGATTTTGGCGTCGGCATCGATAAACTTCTGGTCCGCTCCGGCGATCTGGAACCACTTGAGCGGGCCACCATCCTTGGATTTGAGGCCAGCGGCGTGGGTAAATTTGACGCTGATGGCGTTGCCCTGGACCTTGCTTGACTCATATCTGGGCCCGGAGAACTCAATCTTCTTACCGTAGACATTGGCGAGGGCGATACGGTTGAGGGCATCGCCCAGCGGCTCTTTATTTTTGGGGTGCACATTATGAATTTCGCCGGTGTCGAGGACGACTGCCATACCGCTGTTCTTCAGGGAAAGGATCTTGGCCTGCTGTTCGCGGACGAGGGGGTTATTGCTGACGTTGGCCTGGCCAGGAAGCTGGACGACGTAGAAGGGGAAGTCTCCCTGGTGCCATCGAGCGCGCCATGTTGTAACCATCGTATCCATGACGTGGCCGTAAAGCAGGACACCGTGCGCTCCGCCGGTGATGGACTCGCCCTGATACCAGATGGCTCCACGAATGGCGAAGGGAATGATGGGGTTGATCATGCCATTGAACAGGACGGTGGGCTGGTGCTGGTCTCGCGACGGATCGCGCATTGGTCCTGGGACTGATGCACGCGCATTGATGGTGAGGGGCGCGGGCGGAGCGCCAGCATCCGTTGCTCCGGGATACGCCTTGAAGTAATTTTCACGCGCATCAAACTTGTCGAGCATGGGCTTGAGCTGCGGGTCGGCGGCCATGGCATCGCGGGGAATCCAGGCCTCGGCGGTGCTGGCTCCAAAAGCCGAGACGAGGATGCCGACAGGAACCTTGAGGGACTGGTTGAGGTCGCGACCGAATAGATATCCGACGGCGGACCAGTCGGGCACGTTCTGCGGGGTGCAGACCGTCCATGAGCCGGTGACATCGGACTGGGGATCGAGCGCGGATACGCTGCGCGCCTGGAACATGCGCAACTGCGGATAGTTTGCTGCGGCGATTTCCTTGTCTTCGTTGAGCAGGCCGTAGGGTGCATGGCCCTTGGCGGAGACATTGAACTGCATGTTGGATTGGCCGGAGCCTAGCCACACCTCGCCGACCAGAACATCCTTGACGGTGATAGGAGCGTCGCCCGGGGCATCGCCTGCGATGGTCATCTCAAAGGGGCCGCCGGCCTTAAGGCCGTAGAGGCTGACCGTCCACTTACCCTGCACGTCGGTGGTGGCGGAGCGCATCTGTCCGTTGAGGGTGACGGCTACCTTCTCGCCCGGCGTGGCCGTGCCCCAGATGGGTACAAGCGTGCCACTCTGCAATACCATGTGATCGCTGAAGAGTGCAGAGGGTTTTACGGCGGCGTGTGCCGCAACGGCAAAACACAGGGCGATGCATAGAGAGGCCGCAGCGCTCAAGGATGCGAAGCGAGAACGTGAATGGATGGAGTTCATAGATTCCTCGGTGGGTCTGATGGAGTAGCAGAAAGCCTGGTGTAAAGCCCTATCATTTTACGAAGCTGTTTCGGGGAGTGAAGCCCCCTGCTGATCCGCTAAGCACAGCTTGTTTTGAGCAGACTTATAGTACAGGCTTTGCAGGGAACAAGACTATAGGCAAGCGAATATAGTAAGGATTCCTATAGGAAAGATGGCAGGAATGGCAGCGAGAAGGCCTGGGAGAGGGGCAGAATTGGATACACGGATGGCCAGCATACGTTCCCCGACGAGGAAGACGGCGATGCCTGCCAACTTCAATGTGCTGGTGAAGCCGACGGGCGCGGTGTGCAATCTGGACTGCAAGTACTGCTTTTTTCTATCGAAGCAGACGCTTTATCCAGGCAGCGATTTCCGGATGGCGGACGATGTGTTGGAGGAGTACATACGCCAACTATTGGATTCGCAGCAGGGGCCGTCGGTGGCGCTGGCATGGCAGGGCGGCGAACCGACGTTGATGGGGCTGGATTTTTTCCTCCGCACCATGGAGCTGGTTGCGAAGTACCGGAGGCCCGGGCAACAGGTGGAACACTCCATCCAGACCAACGGCACAAGGCTGGACGATGCATGGTGCGAGTTCTTCCGGCAGCATAAATTTCTGGTGGGGTTAAGCGTGGACGGCCCACGCGAGTTGCACGACACCTACCGCGTGGATAAAGGCGGCAAGGGAACCTTCGACCAGGTGATGGGTGGTTGGGAGATGCTGCGCAAGCACGGGGTGGAGTTCAATATTCTGTGCACGATGCATGCCGCCAACGTGCAGTATCCGCTGAAGGTTTACCGGTTCTTTCGCGATGAACTTGAGGCCAGGTTTGTGCAGTTCATCCCGATTGTGGAGCGCGGAAGCGCCGATCTTGTGTCGATTGCCAATGTGGGCTGGGGAGAGCGTGGGAGCGATCCACGGCCACTCTATACACAGTCCGGCGACCAGGTAACGGGCCGGTCGGTCGGCGCTGCGGCGATGGGACAGTTTCTGGTAGAGATCTTTGAGGAGTGGGTGCGGCACGATGTGGGCCGGGTATATGTGCAACTGTTCGATACAACGCTGGGGGCGCATCTGGGCCAGTATGGGCTCTGCATCTTTTCGCCCACCTGCGGCAATGCACTGGCGGTGGAACATACGGGCGATCTATACAGTTGCGATCATTTTGTGGAGCCGGATTACAAGCTGGGGAATATCCGCGAAGACCACCTGGCCGATCTGGTTGTATCCGAGAGGCAGCGCAGGTTCGGCATGGACAAGCAAACCACTTTGCCGGAGTACTGCCGTCAGTGCGATGTGCTGTATGCGTGCAATGGCGGATGCCCGAAAGACCGCTTCATCGCCACTCCTGATGGCGAGCCGGGGCTGAACTACCTGTGCGCCGGATACAAACGATTCTTTCAGCATGTGGATCCAGCGATGCGCAGGATGGCGGAGCTGCTGCGGCAGGGACGCGCACCGGCTGAGATTATGCAGTGGACTGCTGCGGACGACGACAGGTGGAAGGCTGAGGCCCGGAAGATGGGCCGGAATGAGGCTTGTCCGTGCGGCAGCGGAAAGAAGGCGAAGCATTGCCACGGTTCGTGATGGAGTGGCAGGAATAAGAAATGGTGGGCAGTGAGGGACTCGAACCCCCGACATCCTGCTTGTAAGGCAGGCGCTCTAACCAGCTGAGCTAACCGCCCGTGGCGCGCTGGACTGAGTGCGCACTGGACTGACCCCAGTGTAGGTGAGAGCTGCGAGGGATGCAACGCGCTGTCAGAGCATGACAATGCGTCTGTGTATTCCGGCTAGAATAGCGTCATGTCCTATGTTGCCGCGGTGGAACATCTGCAAAGTCTGGGCCAGGAACTAGCGAGCACGGCTGGGCGGCGGAAGTTCGATCTGGCACATATGCGGGTTCTGGCGGCAGCCCTGGGCGATCCGCAGAAACAGTTCCCCGCCGTGCTGATTGCAGGGACCAACGGCAAAGGGAGCACTGCGGCGACGCTGGCCAGCATCTGCGCTGCATCGGGGTTGCGCACAGGGCTATATACCTCGCCCCATCTGACGCGGGTGACGGAGCGCATCCGCATGGCCGAAGCGGTGCAGGATTTTGGCGATGCAGCGGGGAGCCGCGCCTTGCTGGAGATTCCCGAGGAGGAGTTTGCCCGGCTCTACTTCCGCGTAGACGAGACAGCACAACGGCTGGTTGCGCGGGGCGACCTTCCCTACTCTGCCAGCTTCTTCGAGACGCTGACTGCGCTGGCCTTTCTGTACTTCGCCGAACACAAGGTGGAGATCGCGATTCTGGAAGTGGGCCTGGGAGGTCGGCTGGATGCGACCAACATCGTGGAGCCAATGCTGTCGATCGTGACCGATATTGCGCTGGACCATCAGGAGTATCTGGGAAACACGATTGCGGAGATTGCGCGGGAGAAGGCGGGCATCCTGCGGGCGCATGGCACGGTGGTGACGCTGCCGCAAGATCCCGCGGCGAACCAGTCGATTGCGGCGGTTGCGGCCGAACTGGATACGCGTATGGTATTCGCGTCACCGTATCTTCCGGGAAACGGCCCTGCGGTAGACCTTGACCAGATGAGATCGGCTGCGCCTTTGCGAGCGAACCATTATGAGATCGATATGCAGGGCGAGCGGCTGCGGGTACACTCCCCTTTGGCCGGCAATCATCAGCAGCGCAATCTTGCGCTAGCCATAGCGGCGGCGCAGGAATTACGCACGATGCGACATATTGGTAGCAATTCTAGTTACAATATGACAAATACGGGGCTATTATGTAACGATAATAGTTACAACATTACTAATGCCGCGATTGAAGAGGGAGTTGCGGGTACCGCTTGGCCTGGTCGGCTGGAGTTTCTGACCCCGAACCTGTTGCTGGATGTGGCGCACAATCCGGCGGGTGCCTTGGCGTTGCGCGCTGCCCTTGACTGCTTGCCAGAGAAGCAGCCACGCACTCTGATCTTCAGTTGCCTGCGCGACAAGGACATCGGGGCGATGGCGCGGATTCTGTTTCCGCTGTTCGATACGGATGCAGGACGGAGACACGACCACATTATGTTTACGCAGATCGACAACCCACGCGCAGCGGCCATCGATGCCTTGATGCAGGCGGCGCGGGATATGAATCTACGGACCTATGCGGCGCACAACGCGGCCGAGGCACTGAGTTTGGCACGACGGTTGACCCCCGCCGGTGGCTTGATGGTGGCGACCGGGTCTATCTATCTGGTAGGCGCGGTACGTGAGGCGGTGTTGCAACCATGATCGAGAGCCTGAGCCAGCCGAGGAGTGTCGACGGCAAGCCCCAGCCGCCCGTGCATCGGATTCCCGCGCATCTGCGCACCCTGACGATGTTTGTATGTATTCCACTGATGGCGCTGGCGACCGCGGGATTTGGCTGCATCTCGCTGCTCTGTGGACTGTGGGACCGAAGTGGCCGGCAGCAACACCTAGTGGCTCGGGCATGGGCTGCTGTGATGCTGCGCGTGGCACTCTCTCCGGTGCGGATTGTGGGCGCGGAGAAGCTGAAGCATTACCCGGTAGCCGTATACGCCTCCAACCACTTGAGCTATATGGATACTCCGGTGCTGTTTGCCAAGCTACCCTTTCAGTTCCGCATCCTGGCGAAACAAGGGTTGTGGAAGGTACCGTTTGTGGGCTGGTATCTACGGCGCTCGGGTCAGGTGCCGATTGATTCTGGAAGCTCGCGATCGGCGGTTGCTGGCTTGCTGCGCGGGGTTGCGGCGCTGAAGGCTGGGATGCCACTGGTGCTATTTCCGGAGGGATCGCGCAGTGTGGATGGACATATGCAGTCCGCCCACTCCGGATGCGCGTTTATGGCGTTGCGGGCGGGTGTACCGCTGGTTCCGCTGGCGCTGATTGGGACGTATGAGTTGCTGCCGATCCATGTCTACAGCCTTCGTCCACGACCGTTGAAGATCATTGTGGGCGACGCGATTCCGACCGATGGGCTCACTACCAAAGACGCCGATGCACTGACCGCGCGGCTCTACGCGGAGATCAGTAAAATGTACTATCAGTACTCGGACCTCTCGCCGGTGGAAATTTCCCAGGACGCGGACGAGACGAACAGCGCGACGCACGGAGCCTAGAAAAAGATGACGCGACCCCGCATCGCAGTTCCCATCCCGAGCATGGACCCGGAGTACAGCAGCCAGGCCTGGATCCAGTACGCCAGCGCGATTGAGCGCAGCGGAGGCGAGGCCGTGGAGGTACCGCTGGGCGATCCACCCGCAGCAACCGCGAAGCTAATTGCGGGATGCCAGGGAATCCTTCTGCCGGGCAGTGGCGCGGATGTGAATCCGCAGAAGTATGGGCAGCAGCCTGTCGCGGAGTGCGCGCCTGCCGATCTTGCCCGCGAAAACGTGGACGAACTGCTGTTGCAGGACGCACACAACATGGGCAAGCCGATCTTCGCCATATGCTTTGGCACGCAGATGCTGAATGTGTGGCGTGGCGGAACGCTGGTACAGCATTTGACTCCGGGGACAGTAAACCACCGGGCTGGGCGCAAGATTCCGATTGCGCATATCGCTGCGGTCGAATCGGATTCGCTGCTTGGGAGAGTGGTATCAGCGGACGGAATCACACGGCAGGATGGGGCCTTGCTCCTGCCCGTCAACTCCAGCCATCATCAGGCGGTGGAGACGGCGGGGGATGGACTGCGCGTAACCGCACGCACACCCGAAGATGGCGTGGTGGAGGCGATTGAGAATACTCCGGAAGGCCTGGGCGGCAACTTTGTTCTCGGGGTGCAGTGGCATCCTGAACGGACGTATGACGAAAGTGCCGCGTCGCGGGCGTTATTTGCGCGATTCATCACCGAGGCGGCGGCCTGGGTTCCCCGACCAACCACTGTACCCGCGGTTTAGAGGGTTACCCATGACTCCGCAGACGATCGGCAGACTGCTGGAACCGTATGTTGGGGGATTGGTTGCGCGGGGCGAGAGCCCGTCCACAGGGGACGCAGACTGGTCTGCAATTCACGATAAGCTACTTATTTATCTTGAACTTATACTAAAGTGGAATGCGCGGATGAACCTGACAGCGATACGCGATCCGGAGGAGATTGTGCGGCGCCACTTTGGTGAAAGCCTTTTTGTGGGCGGTTATGTTGGCGATTGCTCGACGCTACTGGATTACGGGTCGGGGGCTGGGTTTCCCGGGGTTCCGATCCAACTACTGAGACCGGATGTGCAAGTTACATTGGCCGAATCTCAGGGCAGGAAGGCGGCGTTTCTGAACGAGGTGGTAAGGAGTCTTGGTTTGAGGACGGAGGTATGGGCTGGGCGGGTGGAAGGGATGGAGGTTGGGCGGCGATTTGATGTGGTGACACTACGCGCGGTGGATCATATGGAGCAGGCAGTGGCTGAGGCTGGAGAGCGGGCTGGGGAGCGAGTTTTGATTGTGGGGACGAGGGCTGGCAGTTATGCAGGCTACTTGAAGGGTTTTCGTATGGAAGAAGGTGTGAGGTTGCCTGAGTCGAACGAGGGAGTGGTATGGGTTGGGCGGCGGAGCTAAAGTTCCACGTGGAACAATTGGGTGGCAGGGACCAGGGCGAGGTGGCACGGCGAGGGCATCTTGTTCCACGTGGAACATGCCTCATTTACAACTCTCGCGATAAAAGATTTCCACATGCCGCAACTGCAATCTCCGCTGTGGCAAGCGTGATACGGCTCCGTCCACAGCTTCTCCACAGGGATGCACAATTCTTGCGGCATTGCCATCCATGTGATCGATCGATAGTCTTCCATCAACCGTGGAAGCCCAATCATCAGACTTGAATCCGACACCTAACTCCAAAGACGCGACCTGCTGCAAGGTGATTGCTGTTGTCAACCAGAAGGGTGGAGTGGGCAAGACCACCACCGCCATCAATCTGGCAGCTGCACTGGCCCTGGAAGAACTGCCCACACTGCTGATTGACTGCGATCCGCAGTCCAATGCCAGCGGCGGACTGGGTGTTGGCCGCAACGAATCCCGCCTGAGTATCTATGATGTATTGATGGGCACCGTCTCCCTGGAGGAGGCTGTGCTGCCAACCGAGATTGCGATGCTCTCTTTACTGCCTGGCAGCAAAGACATGATTGGCGCGAATCTGGAGCTTGTGTCGCAGGAGCAGCGGGAGTTTCGCCTTCGCCAAGCCATTGAGCCCATTAGGGACAACTATCCGTTCATCGTGCTTGACTGCCCACCGGCGCTGGATCTATTGACCTTGAATGCCTTAGTGGCCTCGGATGGCCTGCTGGTGCCGATGCAGGCCGAGTATTTTGCATTGGAAGGGATTACGGAGCTGATGCAGACGCTGGATCGCGTCGCCCAGAGCTTCAATCCAACGCTGGCTCTGGAAGGCGTACTACTGACCATGTACGACGATCGCACGAATCTGTCGCAGCAGGTAACGGAGAATCTAAAGGGTTTCTTCGGAGAAAAGCTGTTGACTACGACCATTCCACGCAACATCCGGCTGGCGGAAGCACCCAGCCACGGCAAGCCTGTGCAGCTCTACGACCCGAGATCGAAGGGCGCGGAGGCTTATACGGCACTGGCGGCAGAGTTACTTCACCGGAACGGTGTTGTCAGCCCGAAAGCATTGAAGAATCAGAAGGCTGGAGAGACTGAGGGAAGAGTGGTTCCGCGATTTTGGCCGTACAACAAGTAGTTGCAGCACTTACGGCGAACAGAGTGAACTCGGGTATTGATCGAAACCGAAATGAGGACGTCTACGATGGAAGTACACGCAACCCAACCAGATCCTAAGCGGCGTACGGCGTTAGGCAAAGGGATTGAATCCCTGCTTGGACCGCGAATGCAGACAGTGGCAACTCCGGAAGCGAGCGGCAAGCCGCTGGAGATCGCACTGGAGCTGATCGAGCGCAATCCCAACCAGACGCGCACGCGCTTTGACGAGGCACAGCTTGCCGAGTTGGCACAGTCCATTGCAGCCACGGGTGTGGTGCAGCCGGTGGTGGTGCGGGAGCTGCCCGGCGGACGTTATCAGTTGATTATGGGCGAGCGTCGGTGGCGCGCATCGCAGACGGCGGGCAAGACGACGATCCCGGCGATTGTGCGCCAGGTATCCGACGAACAGGCACTGGAGATGACGATTGTCGAGAACCTGCAGCGCGCGGACCTGAACCCGATGGAGCAGGCTCGGGCCTTTGAGCGGTTGAGCCGCGAGTTCAAGCTGACCCAGGAGCAGATGGCCACGCGCACCGGCAAGGATCGCGCAAGTGTAGGTAACTTTATTCGTTTGTTGAAGTTACCTGTTTCAATCCAGGAACTTGTGGAGGGTGGGGCACTGAGTTTCGGACATGCACGGGCGTTGCTGGCGTTGGAATCGGCAGAGCGGATTGAGGCGGCTTCGGCCAAGGTAAATGCGTTGTCCATGTCTGTTCGGCAGACCGAGAGCTATGTACAGGGGCTTCTGAATCCAGAGTCGAAGAAGAAGAAATCGTCAGAAGCTAGTGCGGCCGCAACGCAGGACCCGAATGTGCGCGAGGCGCAGGACCGCCTGCAACGTCGGCTTGGGCTGAAGGTTCGGATTGAGGATAAGAAGGGCAGAGGGCGGGTGATCATCGAGTATGCGGGAGTGGAGGACTTCGACGCAATCCTGACGGCGTTGGGCGAAGAAGTTGGTTGAGCATGGCCAGGATCAAACCAACCCTTTCTATTGGTAACTATATTTGATACAAATACAACTTTGCGCCGCAAACCTATTCTTCTGCTGTACATATGACGCCTTATGAAAGCTACTGCGTTCGAATTCCATTACCGTTTCTGGATCCTGGTCGCGATCTATACTCTCGGCTTTATTGCACCGTGGAATGCGGTAATGCCGCTGGATGGCACGGGAGCGAATGCGCATCTGTGGGGTGTGCTGGCGGTGTTGCTGGCGAAGACCGGGATGATGAGCATCCAGTCAGCCTTTAATTTGTTGCTGGTGGCGGGGATACTGTGCGCTGGCGCTGGCGCATGGCTGCGGACCTGGGGATCGGCTTACCTGGGCGCGGATGTGATGCAAGACTCTGCGATGCGCGCTGACGGCGTGGTGGCGGATGGGCCGTATCGTCATGTGCGTAACCCACTGTATGTGGGGGACTGGATCCACACGCTGGCGCTGGCGCTGCTGATGCCGCTGAGCGGAGCGATCTTTGCGTTTGCGCTGGTGGTGCTGCTGGAAGTGCGGTTGATCCTGGGCGAAGAGCCGTATCTGGCGGAGAAGCAGGGCGCGAGATATGAGGCATACTGTGCGCAGGTTCCGCGCTTGTGGCCTGCGCTGCGACCACGGATTGCAGCTTCAGGGGCGCGGCCAAGGTGGATGCAGGCTGCGTTGGCAGAGACCTTTATGTGGGGCATGACCGCATCGTTCGCGGTGCTTGGCTGGCAGTACAACGCCTTGCTGCTGACGAAGTGCGTACTGGTGTGGTTGGGGGTGTCGCTGATAATTTGGGCGCTACAGATGCAGAACCGGCCCGCCGCCTGAGCGGTTACACGGATCCAGTGGCTTTGCACGGATGATTCCATCAGCCTCTGGTCGAGAGACCATGGCTCATCCAGTGTTTTGCCTCCACAGGAGCTGTGAAACCGCTCTTATCCGCTGATCAACCGCGGTGCGGCGGGCCGGAGTGTATCTACGTGATCGACAGTCGAGCCCGGTAAGCGACTACTTCTTTGGTGGCGCGATGGAATCCTTGGCGGCCTTGGCGACGCGGAACTTCACCACGGTCTTGGCCTTGATTTTGATGGTTTCGCCGGTCTGCGGATTGCGTCCGAGGCGGGCCTTGCGATCTGCCTTGACCAGCTTGCCGATGCCGGGGATGGTGAACTCGCCGTTCTTCTTGGTTTCCTTGATAGCGGTATCCGCGAGCAGCTCGAGGCCGGCTGCGGCTTCCTTATTGGTGATGCCCAGCTTCTCTGCCATGTGGCGAACGAGCGCGGTCTTGGTCATTCCTTTTGCCATAATTATTGCTCCTTAATTCCAAATTGATAGTGCAAGGTCCTGCTAGGTTGCATGTGGTGCCAGTGCGTTGGCCGTAGAGCCTGCGTTGTACCAGTTGCTGGATTCACATTGCTTGTGAAACGCCACTGTTTATGCGGGGTTCAGGAAACGTACCGCAATTCACCATCGACCATTCGGGGTGCTTTGTCAATGGGTTTTATATGGTTTCCACAGATATTTTGCGGTTTTTTTAGGGTTTTGTCCGATTTATGGAACAAATGCGGGATTTTTTGGGCGGATTGCAGGTTTGGCCTCTGAAATCGCGCGGTTCAGCAGGTGCACGATGGGGGCAGCCATCGCGAAACGTGTGGTGATTTCGCGCAGCAGCGTGGGGCTGGTTGCGGCCTCGGCGGGAAGGCTGGCCGAGACGCCCCACTGCCGACAGAGGATGAGGTCGAGCGCGGGCGAATCGGCGGAGAAGCCACGCGGCGGACGCGTGAGCGGGTTGCCTTCGAACTCGTCCATAGCTGCGCGCAGCTTGTGGCTGGCCAGCAGGGTGCGGAGTTCGGCGTGATGGTCGGCAAGGTAGCGGCGGATGGCGAGTAGCTGCTCGGGGCCGGGCATGTAGGCACCGGCTGCGATCACTGTCTCGGTAGAGCTGAGGTGGAAGTAGAAGCCGGCTCCGGATGTCTTCTCCATTCCGGCGCAGGCCCACCAGGCGGCAATGTGGGACTTGTAGGGGCGCTTGTCGGCGGCAAATCGCGTGTCGCGATAGATACGGAAGAGGGACTTGTGGGGCGGGCGGACGTGATCGGGCGCGAAGTCGACGAGGGCGTGGTTCACCTCCTCGATGAGAGCTAGCATGGGGGCTTTGAGCTCACGCTCGTAGATAGGCTTGCGCGGCGCGAACCATGCACGATCGTTGTGCCGCTTAAGCCCGCGCAGGAACTTGAGCGCCTCGGGAGTGAAGCGAGTCGGCATGCATATTGAATATATGCCGGATGAGGCAGTGGAAGGCGAGAGGGTTAACACCGATTTACTCCGACGGGCACCGATCAGGAACGAGGAGGGTCGCGGTGACTTTTTGCGGCAGGCAGTGTTTCCGGTGACGAAGTTTGCTGTGGCTGATAAGCTGGTTGGCACTATGCGCCTCTCACAACAGATCGCTCGCCAATTCGTATGGATTGCATTACTGCCACTTGCCTGCCTTGCGCAAGCACCCACCTCTGTTCCATCTACAGCGCAGACTGCGCCGATGCAGGCTGTACCGAATGCAGGCGCTGCGTCAACAGCACCGCGGACGACGATTGCCAGCAACTCCAATTCACTCTCGCATCCGGTGGGCTACAAGAACTGCAACGACCGTATTGCCGCGGCGAAGGGAAAGCCTGTGGACATTTTGTTTGTGGGCGACTCGATTACGGAGAGCTGGACATCGGCACCCTGGGGCGGAGTGAATCGTGGCTCGGCGATATGGGACAAGGTGTATGCGCCACGTAATGCGCTGAACTTTGGCGCGGGCGCGGACCGCACGCAGCATGTACTGTACCGGCTGGACACCATGGATGTGAAGGACCTGAAGCCGAAGGTGACGGTGGTGATGATTGGCACGAATAACAATATTGATACGGCTCCGGATATTGCGGCGGGGGTGAAGGCTGTCCTCACCAAGCTGGAGACGATGTATCCGATGACGAAGATCATCCTGGTGAGCATTCTGCCCAGCGCGCGGTCGGCAGAGCTGATGGCGCAGGCCAATGACCTCATAAAACAGTTTGCCGACAACCAGACCGTCTACTATCTGGACCTGGCCGCGAAGATGCCTCCGGTAGGCGATAGCTGGCTAGGTTTGGGGCCGGACAAGCTGCATCCCACGGACGTTGGCTATCAGATATGGGCGGACACAATGGAGCCGCTGCTGACCAAGTTGCTGGCGGCGCAGTAAATCCAGAGGCGTGACGCGTACCGCTACGAACCGTGTTGAAAGGCGAACCATGGATTGGCGGGTTGGCAACAGAAGTTCGAGAAGGGCGTTTCTAGCACAGAGTGCAGCCACTTTTGCGGTTGGATTTACGCCTGCGGCGGTGACAAATTTGATGGCACAGCGCGGAGGTGGCGCGATGCCCACATCTCAAAAGCGAGATGTGGGGCAGCCAAGTTCCTTGGTGCTGCAGCCGTCGCGGATTGGGGATATTAAGGCGGGCGGCGACCTGGCCCATCGCGCAGCGCAGAACTTTACACGGCTACAGAACTCAATCTACCGGCCACCGCAGCTCTTCAATGGACAGAATGTTCGCGCATGGCCTGGAGACTTTGAGGGCCGCGCTCTGCTGGCCATCACGCTGATGTCGCGGGCTACAGGACAGGAGCCTGACTACTTTCCTGCGATGGTGGCGGAGTATTCGAATCACTTGAATTCGCAGGGTCTGTTTGGTGCTGCGCTGGATCCGCACGCCATCAACGAGCAACAACTCTCTGGCCATGGCTGGTTTCTGCGTGGTTTGTGCGAGTACTACGAATGGAAGCACGACCCGCAGACGCTGGCGCAGATTCGTGCGGTGGTGCGCAATCTGGCTCTGCCGCTGCGTGGAAGCTATGCAACGTATCCCATTGATCCCGCACTACGCACACGCGCCGCTGCACCGGCGAATCCGGGTGCGATGGATGGACAACTGAACGGGCAACATGGCGATTGGGCGGTCTCTAGCGACACGGGCTGCGCGTTTATTTTTATGGATGGGTTGGCTCATGCGTGGCTGGTGCTGAAGGCTGCGGGCGCGCCGGAAGCGGCTCCTCTGAAGGCGCTGATCGATGAGGCAGTGGAGCGATATCTACAGGTCGATCTGGTGGCGATCAAGGCGCAGACCCATGCATCGCTGACCGGGATGCGCGCTCTGCTGCGTGTGGTTGGCGAGACAGGCGATGCAAAGCTGTTGCAGGCGGTGGAGCAGCGATACACGCTGTACCGGACTACCGCCATGACTGCGAATTATGCCAATACCAACTGGTTTGGTCGTCAGGATAGCTGGACAGAGCCGTGCGCCATTATCGACTCGTATATGGTGGCGACACAACTTTGGCAACACACCGGGGATGCGGCGTATCTGGAAGACGCGCATTTGATCTGGTTCAATGGCGTGGGTCGCGGACTGCGGGGGAATGGCGGATTCGGCACAGACACCTGTGCGGGATATGGGTCGGCGTGGATGAAGGTGCGCAGCTATGAGGCGAACTTCTGCTGCACTCTGCGTGGCGGCGAAGGCCATGCGCGCGCGGCACAATACCTCTACTTCACGCGCGAGGGCGAACTGACGGTGCCGTTCTATTCAGATTCGCAGGCAACGATGAATGTGGGTTCAGCTACGAAACCAATGCCGATTACCTTGAAGCAGACCTCCTCCTATCCCTACTCTGGGTCTGTGCGGATGGAGGTACTGACAAGTTCCGCGCGCGCGCCGATTGCACTGCGTCTGTTTGCGCCGAGCTGGACGTTGCACCATCAGCTAACGCTGAACGGAAAACAGGTGCGGATGGCGGTGGAGAAGGGATTCGTTACGGCACACGTCACACCAAAGGCGGGCGATGTCTACCAGTTGGACTTCGAGCTGCAGGTGGGCGCGCGCGAGCCTGTGAATCCTACTGCAATGCCGGAGTATTATGCGTTCCACGCTGGCCCGCTGCTGCTGGGGTATAAACCGGCGGCCGATCCGGCGGCGACTCTGCGCTCGCCCGATCCCGCAGCAGTGCATATTCCGCGCACGGCGACACTGACCGCAACGAAGACATCGGGAGTGTATGCCGTTGCGGGCACAGATGTGAGCCTGTCACCGATTAACGACCTGAACGATAGCTCGGCGACGCAGCGCGATCCGTGTCCACGACAGATTTTGTTCCGGGCGTAGACCCACCTCGTTTTACGCGAGCACCTTGGCGGCGTCCTTGGCGAAGTAGGTGACGATGAAGTCGGCACCGGCGCGGCGAATGGACATGAGCGACTCCAGCATGGCGCGCTCGGGTTCCAGCCAGCCGCGTTGGAAGGCGGCGTGCAGCATGGAGTACTCGCCGGAGACCTGGTAGGCGCCCAAGGGAACGTCGAAGCGCTCACGCGCAGCGCGGATCACATCGAGGTAAGGCAGGGCGGGCTTCATCAGGACCATGTCCGCTCCCTCGGCGATGTCGAGATCGATCTCGCGCATGGCTTCCCGGAGGTTGGCCCCATCCATCTGATAGCTGCGACGATCGCCGAACTGGGGTGCCGAGTCTGCGGCCTCGCGGAATGGGCCGTAGAAGGCGGAGGCAAACTTGGAGGCGTAGCTCAGAATGGGCGTGTTGTCGCAGGATGCGGCGTTGAGCGCGGCGCGGATGGATTCCACGCGGCCATCCATCATGTCGCTGGGTGCGACGATGTCCGCGCCGGCCTGGGCGAGGGAGACGGCGGTTTTGCTGAGGAGGGCAACGCTGGAATCGTTCTCGATTTCGTAGGAGTCGCCGTCTTTGTTGACGATGCCGCAGTGGCCATGCGAGGTGTACTCGCAGAGGCAGACGTCGGCGATGAGGACCAGGGAATCGAGGGCGCGGTTGGATTTGAGGGCGCGAAGACCCTGTTGGACGATTCCGTTGGATGTGTAGGCGCCGGTGGCCTGCACGTCCTTTTCCGCGGGCAGACCGAACAGAAGCAGTCCGCCGAGGCCAAGCGTGGCGCAAGATTCGGCTTCCCTGAGGGCCTCGTCGATGGAGAGGTTGAAGACGCCGGGCATGGAGCCGATCTCTTTACGCACACCCTGGCCAGGACAGAGAAAGAGCGGATAGATAAGAGCGCCGGGATGAAGATGCGTCTCGCGGACGAGCGAGCGCAGAGCGGGCGTGCGGCGCAGACGGCGCATGCGTGTAGCAGGAAAGTTCATGGGGATAGTGTACGAGGTTCTAGGTATGAGGGACAGGGACAGAATGTCGAGATGGACGCTAGGAGTGGTCCGCGATGGCGTCGTACTCCGCGCCGGAGGTCGCGGGTGCCAGAACCCATAGGGTGTAGATGCCCAGCGCGGTGCCGAGGGGAATCTTGATGAGCGATAGGATTGCCAGCACGATGGCAAGAATCCTGCCCCAGGGTTTGCGTTGCAGCAGTCCAACTCCGCAGATGATAGACAGCAGCGCGATGACACCGCTGCCCACCACAATCACGACCGCCAAACCGCTCATCCAGGGAAAGTAAGACATTAAGGGAAAACCTGCCGGTGAACCGAGTCCGCCATAGAATCCGGGAGTTGAGATTCCAAGAAGAATGAGAGCGGCGACGATTCCCATCATGGCGCGATAGGCCCCGTAGACACACCATAGAGCACCGAGAATGTTGATGTTTTGTTGTACCCGCGGGACGAGCAGGACCGGTTGCGGGTTGGCGTATACCGGTGGTGGTGGCGTTGGCAGCGCAGCTCCGCACTTCGAACAGAAGGCTCCCTCAACAGGACTACCGCACGACGGACAGACCATGGTTCTCCTCCCAGCAACTTCCCCAGTAACCTCTGATACGGGGCGTAGGCTGCAATGGTTCCCTACGAAGTACCTCGGTAAAACACATTGCCAGATACCATAGCAGATGTGACCATGCTGCCTACACTTTCGTCTTCCCTTGCTGAGTCCAGCTCCGCCACGTTGGAGTGGCCACGAATACGCGAGTTGATTGCCGGCCATGCCTCGTCGCCGTTGGGACGGGGCTGGGTGCAGGCTCTGGAACCGTGCGCGGACCACACCTGGATCGAGGAGCAACAACAGCGGACAGGTGAGATTCGCGATCTGCTGACAGGCGGCGGAAGCTTTGATTTCCATGGATTGTTCGATCCGACAGAGCTGCTGGAGCAGTCAAGAATTGAAGGCACTGCGCTGGAGGCGCTGCAGATCAACGCTCTGTTGACGGTAGTGGAACGGCTTGCGGCATGGCGGAATCAGTTGCAGGTTGCAGGTTGCAGGTTGTCCGCTGGTGCGATTGCAAAGCTGAGTGCTCCCGTGCTGGAGTGGAATGCGGTGCCGCTGCTACAGGCTCTACGAGGAAAGATCGAGCCGGATGGCAGCCTGTCTGACGACGCCAGCCATGAGCTGCGGCGCATTCGGCGCGCTATGGAGAGACAGCATCGGGCGATTGAAGAGAGCCTGCGGAAGAGTTTACGCGCGCTGGCGAGCGATGGATCAACGCAAGAGGAACTGATTACGGTGCGCGGCGATCGCTTCGTGATTCCCGTGAAGGCGGAGTTCCGACGACGCGTGCCGGGGGTGATTCATGGGGCATCCTCTAGCGGACAAACAGTTTTTGTGGAGCCGCTGGAGACCATCGAGCATAACAACGAGCTACAGCGGCTGCTGGACGAAGAACAGCGCGAGATTCATCGGATTCTGGTGGCGATGACGCGAGCCATCGGGGAACAGGCAGACGCAATCCTGCTGGGGACGACAGTGCTGGCCGAGGTGGAGAGCCACTTTGCGCGGGCGCGGTTTGCCAATGAGCTGGGCTGCGTGCGGCCTACTTTCGGAGATCGACTTTCGTTCGAAGGAGCGCGGCATCCGTTGCTGGAACTGCGGTTGCGTCGAGCAGGAGCGACAGCGGTGCCGATTACGCTGGCGCTGGAACCGGATGCGCGGCAGCTTATCATCAGCGGACCGAATACCGGCGGTAAGACGGTGGCGCTGAAGACCACGGGGTTACTGGCGCTGATGGCGCAGGCAGGACTGCCCGTGCCGGCAGAGGCTGCTACGTTGCCGATCTTCCAGGCAATCTATGCGGACATTGGCGACGCGCAGTCGATTGAGTCCAACCTATCCAGCTTTTCGGCGCATATCGTGCACGTGGATCACATCGCGCGTGAGGCGAATGAAGACTCGCTGGTGCTACTCGACGAACTGGGCTCAGCGACCGACCCGGAGGAGGGTGCTGCGCTGGCTGTGGCGATTGCTGGCCACTTTCTCGAACGACGGGCTTGGTGCTGCATCACGACTCACCTGACATCTCTGAAGGTGTACGCGGCCAATCGCGCGGGCGTGCTGAATGCGGCCGTAGGATTCGATCAGGCGACAATGTCGCCGACCTATGAACTGCGGCTGGGAGTTCCTGGGGCATCGGCGGGACTCAATATTGCAGAGCGGCTGGGGCTGATGGCAGAGATCGTGGCTGTGGCACGAACGCAGCTCACGACGCAGGCCGCTGATATCGGGGTTCTGCTGGACCAACTACATTCGCAACTGACCGCGGCCAGCGTTGAGCGCGAGACGATGCGCATACGCGAACGGGAGATTGCTCGCGAAAGGCTTCGTCTGGAGACGGAGGGTCGCGTGGAGCAGAAGGCGCGGACGAAGGAGTTGGAGGGCAAATTGAACGCGCTGATCGCGGAGTTTGAATCGCAACTGCGCGAGGTGGTAAAAGCGATTGACGACAAAACCGTGGCGAAGAAGATTGCGCGCGAGGCCGGTTCGGCGGTGGCGCGGGTAAAACGCGAGTTCTCTGAGCAGTTCAACTCGACCGTGGTGGCGCATACGACGGGCGCGGACAAGAACGATGCGGTGGCTCGCGGTGGAGTGCGAGAGGCGGTGGTGCGCGTGGTGAGGGTTGGCGACCTGGTGAAGTTGAGGAGCCTGGGGCGAGAGGCGCGGGTGGAGCGCGTGATCGACAACAAACACTTCGAGGTGTCGGTGGGAACTATGAAGATGCGCGTGGCCGAGGGCGATATTGCTGAGGTGACTCCGGTTGCCGTGGTCACTCCGGCAGAGGCGGCGCGCCGGCGCGGTGGAATTACAGTGCAAACAAATTCCGATTCAGATTCCGTGCCAATGGAGATCAATGTGATTGGGCGAACGGCGGACGAGGCGCAGGACGAGGTCTCGCGCTACCTGGACCGCGCGTTTATGGCTGGGCTGCCGCACATCCGCATCGTGCATGGGACAGGGATGGGCGTTCTGCGGCGAACGCTGCGCGAGTTTCTAAAAAACCATCCGCAGGTGACCAGCGTGACCGAGCCACCGCACGACCAGGGCGGACAAGGCGCAACCGAGGTGGAGCTGCGGCAGTGACGACAGGTTGCTGGTTGTCAGTTGTTGGTTGTTGGTTGTTGGTTGTTAGATCGTCCTATGGCTCTTCACTGGAGTCGTTCACAGCTTGCCATTCTTCGGTCAACTCGTTCAACGAGGATCATCATTCACCGCGTCGCAAGCCGCAACCAGCTCCGCATCTCGTTCATTCATCGCTGAGCTCTTGCCTTTGCGCCGAAGGCGCGATTCGCCGTGCGCGCAGCACTCAGATGCGCATGGGCATGAGGATGTAGCGGTACTTGACGTCTTCGGAGGCGTCTTCGGGGCGCATCTGGCCGGCGGACTGGGCGTCTTTGAACTCCAGGCGCACCTCTCCGGAGTTGCCGATGGCCTTGAGGAAGTCGATGAGGTACTGGCTGTTGAAGCCGACCACGAGTGGGTCGTAGTTGTAGGGCGTCTCGATGGTGTCTTCCGACTCTCCAGAATCCGTGGAGGAGGACGATAGTTTGAGCTCGTTCTGTTCCAGGCGGATCTTGATGGCTCCGGAGCGCTCGTCGGCGAACTGGGCGACGCGCTGGATGGCGGCCATGAGGTCCTCAGAGCGGACGATGACGAACTTGTTGTTATCGCGCGGCAGGACAGCCTCGTAGTTGGGGAATTGTCCGGTGAGTTTGCGGCTGGTGAGTACGCGGCCGCCGACACGGAAGAAGAGGGTCTGCTCGTCATCGGCAAAGTCGAGCGACTCGGCCTCGGTGGAGTTGAGCAGCGAGAGCAGCTCACTGAGCGCCTTGCGTGGGATGAGTGTCTTCTTTTCGCCACTGACGCCTTCCAGCGATTCGCCGAGTTTTTCAATGTGGGCCAAGCGGTGTCCATCCGTCGCGACCATTGCCATCGATTCTGCCTTGAGCACAAGAAGTGCGCCATTCAGCGTATAGCGGGACTCTTCGTTAGAGATGGCAAAGATGGTCTTGGAGATCATGTTCTGTAGCGAGGCGACGGAGAGCTTGAATGCTCCGGTAGTGGGGAACTCGGGAACCTGGGGGAAGTTGGCGCGCGCCATGCCCACCATCTTGGTGTTGGAGCGGCCGGCGCGGATCTGCACCCAGTGGTTGTCCATCAGTTTGATGGAGATGTCGCCCTCGGGCAGCAGCTTGATGTAGTCGTAGAGTTTGCGCGCGGGAATGGTGCATGCGCCGGGCTTCTTGACCTTGGCGGGGCAACTGGTGCGCAGGCCCTGGTCCAAGTCGGTGGCTGTGATGGTGAGCGTGTCGTCCGCCGCCTCGAAGAGGAAGTTGGAGAGGATGGGTATGGTTGTTTTGCGCTCTACCACGGACTGCGCCGCTGTCAGTTCGCGCAGTAATTCGGCGCGAGACACGCTGATTTCAAGGTTTCCGGTGGGCGCTGCAGCTGTCGTCATCTCGGGCTCCTGGTTACGTACAGGGGTTGCTACTGAGCTTGCATCCTGGATTTCTTTCGGCAAGGTGGTGTCTCCGGAAATGGATTCGATGAAATGGATGCTGGCCAAACTGTACACCGAAATTGGTGCAGTGTGTACTGCCCAGCCTTAGCCTTCTTGATTTTAGATTGGTTGGGTTTGGATGCGGCTGAATTCTTTGTGGAAAGCGCGTGCAGTTGTGTGTGACGAGTGGTGGGTACTTCTTTGCCAAGCTAGCGAGTACTGCTTCTATTAAAAACAAGGATTAATAAAGATAAAAACTAGTAGCAGTAACCGTTGTCGCTGGAAATGTGGAAAGCAGGACGATGTACCACGGGTATGGATAGTTGCGGTGCGGCCTCGATTTAGAAAACGGCGTAGTGGTTATCGAAGAAGGAGCAAGACTGGAGGACAAGGTTATAGAGAGTACCCAGTTTTCGCACTTCTTCACAGGGTATGGAACGGGGCAACGGTGGGGAGTCGTCCAATTCGTGGAAATATAGAATAAGTATTTACCTATCAATTGGATATGAGGTCCTGTTTTCTCACAATCGAAGATAGTGCAGCGAGGATAATGCGTCTCTTGGATGTAGGGGGGTAGCCTACCGGTGATTGCTGTTTTGGTTGCTTTGCGGCTGTCGACAGGCAACCTGACTATGTTGGGTAGCCATCTTATTCGCTGGTTTCCCTTGTGCCACAGTCTTTTCCTACACCCTCGCCGATTCTGATCGAGCTGCTGCGGTCTACATTGCAGCGGCTGGAAGAAGAATTGGGCCTTGAACCGAACGATCCAAAGCTGCTGGAGTTTAAGAACACCATTCTGCGGTCAATCGCGGAGATGGAAGTGCGCAAGCAGGATGCGGTGTGAATCAGCTTCAGCATACCTACCTCGCAAGCACCCTACCCGACATTCTGGTACACACTATATGGAACGGCTACCGGGCACTCCGATGACCCACGTCTGGTTGACTACCAGCGTAAAATCGAAGGGTTGCGATTAATTTTGAATTGGATAGGAGCCACCGGTGGCAGAGACGATCTTTGATGCGGTAGTAGTGGGCGGTGGACCGGCAGGATATACGTTTGCAATTCGCGCGTCGCAGTACGGGTTGAAGGTGGCGCTGGTGGATGCCAACGACCGGCTGGGTGGGACGTGCCTATTGTGGGGATGCATTCCGACGAAGGCGATGCTGTTTACGGCTGAGATATGGGACCACCTGAAGCATGCCAAGACCTTTGGCATCGCGGGCGTGGAAGGGGCGTCCATCGATTGGAAGGGCGTGCTGGCGCGCAAGGACGACGTGATTATGCGTCATACCAAAGGCCTCGACTTCCTGATGAAGAAGAACAAGATCACGACCTTCAAGGGATTCGGAAAGTTGACCGGACCGGCAAAGGACGGCGTTCACACCATCGATGTGAAGCTGGCCGACGGGAAGACGGAGCAGGTGAAGGCGAAGAAGGTAGTGCTGGCAACAGGATCGGACGCGCGCATGCTGCCGGGGTTGAAGGCGGACGAGACGATCCTGACCAACTACGAGATATTGAAGATCGCCGAGATGCCAAAGTCGCTGGTGGTCATCGGTTCGGGCGCTGTGGGTGTGGAGTTTGCGTCGATCTTCAAGAGCTTTGGCGCTGAAGTGACGGTGCTGGAGATGCTGCCGCGCATGGTCCCAGTGGAGGACGAAGAGATCAGCAAAGAGCTGCTGCGTCTGTTCAAGAAGCGCGGCATCGATATAAATCTTGGGATCAAGGACACGAAGATTGAGAAGAATAAAGATGGCGTGCAGGTGAGCTGGACGGACGCCAACGGCAAGCCGCAGCAGAAACAGGCAGAGAAGGTGTTGGTGGCGGTGGGGCGATCGCCGCGGACTGCCGGAATAGACCTGGAGAAGACCAACATCAAGCCGGACCGCGGCTTCATTATGACCAACGAATGGATGGAGACGACCGAGCAAGGCATCTATGCCATCGGCGATATCGTGGGCGGAATGCCGCAGTTGGCGCATGTGGGCAGCATGGCTGGGCTGGTAGTGGCGGCGCGGATGGCGGGTAAGTTTGCCAAGCCGATCAATAAGACGCGAATCCCGGGATGCACCTACACCGATCCGCAGATTGCCAGCGTTGGCCTGACAGAGGCGAAGGCCAAGGAGTTGGGACACATGGTGAAGGTGGGCAAGTTCCCCTTTGTAGGCAACTCCAAGGCAACGATTCTGGACGCGCACGATGGCTTTGTGAAGGTGGTGGCAGACGCGAAGTACGGCGAGGTGCTGGGCGTCCACATCATCGGGCCGTACGCGACGGAGATCATCGCAGAGGCTGTCACCGCGCTGGAACTGGAAGCTACCGTCGAAGAGATGATGTTCACCATCCACGCCCATCCCACCGTCGCCGAAGCGCTGCTGGACGGCTTCAGTAGCGTCGAAGGCATGGCCATCAACGTGTAGTCTTCGCGAACTGGAATCTATGGCTGCGCGTATCCTACTTGCATGAAAGCGCATATTCGTCTCGCCGGGCTCGTCTTCGTTTTTGTCGTTTTGTTATCTCCAGCCGCACACTCGCAGGCTCCTCTCGCCGCTCCGCCTGTCGTTTCAACGGTGCAAACCACTGCGCTATACGAATACGCCGTTGCCACCGTAAAACCCAACAAGTCCGAGGGAGTGCTGTCCTACTGGAAGAACACGCTGGACGGCTTCTCGGCCATCGCACCGCCCATCGGTTTCATCATGACCGCCTACGATGTACACACACCCGACCAGATCGTTGGCCTGCCCGCGTGGGCCGGCAGTGAAGCGTTCGCGATGGAGGCGAAGATGGATGGGGATACCGTCGCGGCGCTGGCCAAGCTCCCACCGAAACAGCAGGGGCAGCAGAGACAGAAGATGCTGCAGGCGCTGCTGGCGGACCGCTTTGCACTGAAAGTCCACCGCACCACCAAGGAGCTGCCGATCTACGTGCTCACGGTGGCCGATTCGGGCAAGCTGAAGAAGTCGGTGAGTGAGACTGGCGGAAGCTCATCCTATAGTGGAAAGTTTACAGCGCGTGGGATTTCGATCGACAGCCTGGCGATGAACCTGTCGAACACAGTGGGGCGAACCGTGGTGAACCAGACAGGCCTCGCGGGCGCATACGACATCACGCTGGAGTGGGCGCCCGAGGGCGCGGACGCCTCCGACCCGCGGCCCTCGATTTTTACCGCGCTGGAAGAGCAGACGGGGCTGAAGCTGAAGCCGGCGAAGGGATCGGTGGATGCAGTTGTGGTGGATGCGATCGAGCGGCCCTCGCAGAACTAGCAATTAAATGGCGCACCCCGACACCCGCAATCCAGCCATGCGTCGCCGCCGCAGTTCTAACTCTTTAGTGTTGCCATGTCGATGACGAAGCGGTATTTCACGTCGCTCTTCACAACGCGGTCGTAGGCTTGGCCGAGCTTGTCGATGGACACGAGCTCAATGTCGGAGACGATGCCATGGTCGGCACAGTAGTCCAGCATCTCCTGCGTCTCTTTCATGCCACCGATGTTGGAGCCGGCCAGCGCGACGCGGAATCCTGTGAGCGAAAATGGCGCGACAGGGAGCTGCTCTTCCGACAGTCCGACAAGACATAGCGTTCCATCCAGCTTCAGCAGCTTCAAGTACGCATTCAGGTCATGGGGTGCGGAGACACAGTCCAGAATTAAATCGAAGCTGGCCGCGTGCCTGGCCATGGCGTCGGTGTCCTTGGAGATGACTACCTCATCCGCGCCAAGGCGCTTGGCGTCGGCGATCTTGCTGGCGGATGTAGTGAACTGCACGACGTGCGCACCGAAGCTGTGGGCAAACTTGAGCCCCATATGACCCAGTCCGCCGAGACCAACTACGCCAACCTTCTTGCCTGGACCCGCGCCCCAATGACGCAGCGGCGAGTAAGTAGTAATGCCGGCACAGAGCAGCGGCGCGACGCCAGCCAACTTGTCGCCGAACTTCGGCGAGATGGTGTGTACGTAGCGCATGTCGCAGACGATGTTGTTGGAGTAACCTCCGTAGGTGATGGCGCCGTCGTAGGCCTTGGCGTTGTAGGTGCCGACGAAACCTTTCACGCAATAGTTCTCGAGGTCGGCCTTGCAGTTGGCACAGACGCGGCAGGAGTCCACCAGCACACCTATGCCGGCGAGGTCGCCGGTCTTGAAGCGCGTGACCTCCGCACCCACCGCCGTGACGCGGCCTACAATCTCGTGACCGGGGACCATGGGATACATGGATCCGCCCCATTCGTTGCGCACCTGATGGATGTCGGAATGGCAGATGCCGCAGTAGGCAATCTCGACGACGACATCGCGCGGACCGGGATCGCGGCGCTCGAAGCTATAGGGGACCAAGGGAGATTTGTTATTGTGCGCGGCGTATCCATGCGACTTCATGGGAGCGACTTCCTTTCATTCCTTAAACCGAATTGTTGCAGGCGAGATGATGATTCACACCAAAGTGAAGGATCGTGTCCCCGCGAAGCTATAAACAGAGTCAGTTAAAGAATAGCAGCCGCGCTTTGGAGTCGACGGTTGCTGCATCGATGCCGGGAATAGTTTTCAGGTCAGGCAGGCCGGTAAATTTTTTGGTCTCCCGCCTGGCAATAATCGCCTGCGCCGTTGTCGCCGATGTCTCCAGCACAATCTCCAGTTCTTCTGCATCGGCGGAGTTCACATCGATGGTAGTGATGGTGCGGTGCAGAAAATCCATGATGTCGTCGTACTGCTGATCGGTGCCTTTCGCGCCCAGGTCCACCATCTTTTGCATGGTCTCTTGCCATGCGTCGTAACTCTTGGGTGTATCCATCACAATCTGCATATCGTGGCACCGGCCGCATACCGCGATCACCGAACGCGCCTCGCGGGACTGGTTGGACATTTGCGGCGCGCCCGCGGCCCATGCAGCGGCAAACAGGGCAGGCACCAGCAGCCCAGCGCAGAATGGAATCGCCCAACTCTTCATTTTTTGTTAACGACGGTTACGCCAGTCAGTGTAATCGGCGCACTGCCCGGCATGGGCGTTACATGCGGGCCGACGCCCAGTTGCTCCGCCGTCAGGTAGTCGCCGAAGCTATTGGCGAACTGGTTGGAGACACGTTGCGCGTGGCCATTGTCGAAGGTGATGTCCAACAGCTTTTCGCTGAACATGGTATGGCCGTATTCATCCTTCATCTGGCCAACGATCTTATGCGTCTTCACATCGATGACGTCGCCCGAGGACGAGTAGGCCAGCTTGCCGTCCAGGCCGAAAGTAAGCCAGTACGTGCCCTCCGGCGTGTCGATGGTGTCGATCTCTTTCGGGTCGTCCGTATTGGAGAAGATATGGATCTTTTTGAAGATGCCGTCGGCGAGCCATATCTCCTTTTCATCCGGAGTCAACGCGATGCCGTGGCTTGGGCAGCCATGGGGAATGCGTGGAGTGGGGGTCACATTCCACTTTGACTTCCAATCGACACTGGTTACCTCTACCTTCTTGGTGACCTGCCCGGTGGTGACATCGGCAATCAAAAAGCCATCGAAGTTATTGTTATTGGCGTAGATTTTGCTGGAGTCTTTATTGAGCACGAACACGCGAATGTTGTCCGGGAAGCGGATGGTCTTGATGACCTTGCGCGTGGCCACATCGGAGATGGTCATCACCTTGTTGTTGGGCGACATGAAGGCCGTTTTGCCGTCGGCGCTCAGGTTCAGGTTGTGTGAGTTCGGGCTCTCCGGAGCATCCAGCTTGCCAATCAGCTTGCCGGTTTTGGCGTCCACCTCGTACCAATAGTCCTGCAGGTCGCCGCCCACTACTACGATCTTGCCGTCCGGCGTCACCTGGGGCCGCTCGCAGCATTTTCCGTCCAGCGTCACCGACCACACCATCTTGTCGGTGCCCATATCGATGGCGCCCAGGCGTCCACGCGCCGCGACGTAGATAAGGTTTGTGACCGGGCTGGCAGCCATTCCGGAGACCTGCTCCGGGCTCATGCTGCCGGCATACTCCCAGGTGGGAATGCGCTTGACGAAGCGATAATTGTCATCGGCATCGAGCACCACCAGGCCAACGCCATTCAGCCAGCCAGCCCGCTCCAGCGAACCGGGCAGCGCAACATAGATGAGATGACGACCGCGTGGACGGAAGCTGTTATTCACTCTGGGCGCGGGTTTGGCGGGAGTGGCAGCGGCGGCTGGCCTCGCAGAAGATGCAGCGGCAGGCCGGGCGGGTGCAGCAGGCCGGGGCGTTTGGGCAATACCAGCAGCGGCGGCGAAGAGAAATAAAGTGGCGGCGGACAGTATTCCAGTGTCCGAAAGTTTCGCGGTTGACTTGAATTTCATTTCTTGCTCCCAGGCAGACGATTGGACGCAGTGCTGGTGCAGGGGCCTACGTGCGCCGGTCATGTTTAGAGCATTTTCGCAATAGCTATAGACCGACAATGAATTGTCATTCTGACCCTGAGCGCAGTCGAAGGGGAAGAATCCCCGCATTTCGTTCGCTACGCGACGGTCTATATATTTACCAAAAATGCCTTATTGCCGGTTGAATCACCAGGGTATTTTCTAAAACGGGGGGCCGGTTGGGCATTGAAACTCTCAAATTGTACCCATCCTGATCGGAATTGCATACCAGGGAATGAGGGTCGAGCGCGGGGCGCGGATACAGGAAACTCTCGGCCTACTCGTCGTAGTGCAGCAGGCTGAAGACGTCGTACTCGGGAAACTTGGCGCGGCCCTTGAGGAAGTCGAGTTCGACGGCGAAGGCGAGGCCGGCGATCTCTCCGCCGAGTTGCTTGACGAGCTGGACGGTGGCCTGCATGGTGCCTCCGGTGGCGAGCAGGTCGTCGACCAGGACGACGCGCTGGCCGGGCTGGATGGCGTCGAGGTGGATCTCCAGCGAGTCCGTCCCGTACTCCAGGTCGTAGCTGACGCGGGCGGTGGGCGCGGGCAGCTTTTTGGGCTTGCGCACGGGAACGAAGCCGGCGTTCAGCCGGTAGGCCAGCGCGGGGCCGAAGATGAAGCCGCGCGCCTCGATGCCCAGCACCAGGTCGATCTTGCCGCCGATGTAGTGCTGGGCCAGCGCGTCGATGAGCTGCGCGAAGCCGGCCTTGTCCTTCAGCAGCGTGGTGATGTCGTAGAAGAGGATGCCGGGCTTGGGGAAGTCGGGCACGGTGCGGATGAGTTGCTTCAGCGGCTCGCAATCGATGGGTTTAGTAGGGGACATTACCACGCTCCTTCAATCTGGAATGACTGCAGCTCTTCGCCCTCGCTCTCGGCCAGGGGATGGCTTTCGATGTTGTCGACGCGGCTTCCGCGGGTGCCTCGGCCCAGCGCCAGTACGAGGTCCTCCAACTGGTCGGGCGTGCCAGCGGCAAGGACTTCGACATGGCCGTCGTCGGTGTTGCGCACCCATCCGCGCAGGCCAATGCGGGCCGCTTCGCTCTGCACGAACCAGCGAAAGCCCACTCCCTGCACCCGCCCTTTGACTAGAAAATGCTGAACCATAGTAATTGCCTGCTGCCGCGTGTCTACGCCCTGCTCATGTACGCACCTTCGGCGGTGTCTACGCGCACCTTCTCGCCCTCGTTGATGAAGGGCGGCACCTGCACAACGAGGCCGGTCTCCATCTCCGCCGGCTTGGTGACCGACGACGCGGTGGCGGACTTGATGCCAGGCTCCGTCTTGACGACGGTCATCTCGACGAAGGTGGGCAGCTCGATGCCGACGGCCTTGCCATCGTGGAAGCTGACGTTGATGGAGAGATTGGGCGTGAGGTACTCGACGGCGTCGCCCAGGGTGTCGCGCTTCAGCACGGTCTGCTCGAAGCTCTCGTCCATGAAGTAGAAGTCGTCTCCGTCGTTGTAGAGGTACTCCATCTTGATCTCGTCCACCTTGACGCGGTCGATGGGGTCGGGGGATCGGAAGCGCTCCACGAACATGGCACCGGTGCGGATGTTCTTCAGCTTGGCCTGAATAAAGGCGCGCAGGTTGCCGGGGGTGCGGTGCTCCACCGAGAAGACGAGGTGAAGCTGATCGTTGTGCTTGATGAGCATGCCCGGGCGCATCTGCGTGGCGGGAATTGACATAGGTTAAACCCCTGATTCTTATAATTCGGATGACTTCGCAGCGGAGTACGGCAGCTTCGATTGTAGCGCAGCGTCGCGCCAGGCCCCATGCATCACATCAACCGATCCCGTGTCTCCTGCCGCACCAGGTACAGAAAGAAGACCATCATGAACAGCCCTCGCATCAGGAAGGATGCCAGGTGGGTCTTGGAAAAAACATAGAAATCACCCGCAGCAAACAGCACGCACCCCGCCGTCACCAGCGCCCATCCCCACTTGCGCAACCGCATCAGCCCCAGGATTCCCGCCGCCAGCAGCGTACACAGCAGAAGCGCGCCAGCTTTTGCAGTTCCCTCTCCGAACATGCCATGCAGCGACGCAACCACATTCGCAATGGTCAGCAATAGCAGTAAAAGGCAGATGCCGGCGATCCCGGGCAACATCTGACCCTTCATTCCAGCGCGAGCTTCATCCTCACTATCGCTCTCACTCACAACTCACCACTCATTACTGCCTCTACAACGTGTGCAGATACGCCAGCAGGTCGTCGCGCTCCTGCGGAGTCATGCTGCCTCCCAGTGCTGGCATCATCGGTCGCCCATACAACACAGCGTCCATTACGCGATCGTCGTTGGCGGGCGCGCCGCTGGCCAGATACTGCTTCTTGAAGATGCCGCGCAGCGACTGCCCATTCAGCGGGTCGTTACTGCGGTCGTTATGGCACTGCGCACAGCGCACCTGGTACACGTTGTATCCGTGTGTCTGCTGTGGGTTCAGTTCTGAGATCGGAGTGGGTGGAGGCAGCTTCGTGCAACCTACAGCTGCTGCAATCACCATGGCCACACCCAAACAAAACACGCCCACTGTAATCCGTCTCATCGCTTCCGTACGCCTCATACTCCTCATTGTGCATTCCTGGGACTGGCTGGGGCAACTCTGTCATTCTGAGCGCAGCCAACATCAAGGCTCGGGAGCAATCTCCACCACCTCGTCGCTGCGCGCGGACTCATTGCCCGCCGTATCAACCGCCGTCACCTGGTAGCCGTACTTGATCCCTGCCAAAACGGTCTGGTCGCGATACGCAGCCACAGGCACAAGCTCCGAGTCGAGCTGCTTCCATGCGCTGTTTGCCTGGCCGTCCAGTATGTGCCGATAGATTTTGTATCCAGCAATGCGCGGCTCCAGGTTCGGCTGCCACGATAGATCGATCGCAGGTTTCTGTGTCGCATCGTTTGCAAAACCCGGAATTGAAACCAGTCCTGTAGGTGCTTCCGGTGGAAACACATCCTTGATCTCAACCGTTACAACCTCTGACACCGCGCTACGCAACTCCAGTGTTTGCCCGCTGAGTACCACAGTGCGGACCCGCTGCGCCGTATAGCGGTAAACGTGTCCGATCTGCGCCGTGCGGTCCAGTGTCCCACCAGCGTCCAACGTATTGGAAGCTGCATCGCCAACCCGGAGCCGCATCTCGATCGGCTCGTTCGCCGCGCCTGGCAACAGGCTTTTATGGGTTGCACTCGTATCCACGGTAGTTGCCGATGTGGTTGCGTTAGGCGGCTGCACAAGGGTGCGATCAAGCTCAACGGATTCGGTTGTACCAGCCGCGGGGTTCCACTGCACAAGGGTGCCCATCTTCGTTGCCCGCGCGCGCAGTCCCTCAATTACCATCGGAGCCGGTCCGGAGGCCGCGAAGACAGCCGCCGAAGCGCCCGCCGTTCGGCCCGCGGTGTTACGCAACTGAACGCGATAGGCAAGCAGCCGAGCGGGAGCTAAGGTCAACTCCGTCGGCAGCGTATCCACAACTTCCGATGCGCCCGGTTTCACGTTCATACGCAGCAGGACTGGGGAACACGGAAGATGCGCCGCATTCGGATTAATTCTTACAGAAGTACTGCTGGCGCCGCTCGTCTCGCGGCAGATCTCGGCCACAACTGGCCCATCGATCAGCATCTTATCGGTGGTTCTGGTGGGTGTGGTCCAAACCAGCCGCACCACGTTACCCACGCGGCTTGCCGTAAGCCCGGAGACAACCTCTGGCAGCTTCAACGACGGCGCTTGCGGCGGACCAGGGCTGGCGCAGCCAGTTAACAGAACCAGTGCAAGTGCACAACCAAGCCCTCTCATGTGCCAAATAGCCATCACACCAGAGGCTATCGCATTTTGCGAGCGGATGGAGCAGTAACCCGGCAAATCGAGACATACGTGCACCCGCCTTCGTCTCGCGGTATTGTGGATGCAACCAGTTTCCAGCAACGCGGACGCGCGCGTACGAACGTGAGGGCAGTATGAAAATCCTGGGTGCATCTCTTCTTCTAATCTCGGTATTCGCCAATCCTTTGGCTCGTGCGCAATCCCCATCGACCACCGCGCAAACGGCGTCCACGGCGAAAGTGGCACTTACGCCGCCGATGGGATGGAACAGCTGGGATGCATTCGGCCTCACCATCACCGAAGAGCAGTTCCGCGCCAACGTTACGGTGGAAGCCAACCAGCTCAAATCTTTCGGATGGAACTATGCAGTGATCGACGAGGGTTGGTTCCTAAAGAACCCTGAAGACCGCCCCAAGCCTGAGTTGCTGAAGTACCAGATTGACGCCAACGGTCGCTACATCCCTGTTCCGGCGCGCTTTCCATCTGCCATTGCTCCGGGCGCAGCGGAAGATTCCTCCAGCTTCAAAGCTCTCGGCGATTGGGTTCACTCCCAGGGGCTCAAGTTCGGCATTCACATTGTTCGTGGAATCCCACGTGTATCGGTGGACGCCAATCTCCCCGTCGCGGGTAGTACTTTTCACGCCAAAGACGTTGCCGACACAACGGATGCATGTCCCTGGGATCCCACCAACTGGGGTGTGCAGAATAACGCTGCGGGGCAGGCCTGGTACGACTCGCTGTTAAGCCAGTACGCCGCTTGGGGCGTGGACCTGATCAAGGTGGACTGCATCTCATCGCATCCCTACAAGATCGACGAGATCCGCATGATCCGCCGCGCCATCGACAAGACAGGCCGCCCCATGGTCCTCAGCCTATCCCCCGGGCCGACGTCGCTGGACAACGCCGCCGAAGTAGCAGATGTCGCACAGATGTGGCGCATCTCCGATGATTTCTGGGATGTGTGGAGCAAAAGTAACAACAATAGCGATGCATTCCCACAGAGCGTGGTAGGTCAGTTTGTCAAAGCGGCCGCTTGGGCGCAGTATGTGAAGCCAGGCAACTGGCCCGACGCAGATATGCTCCCCATCGGAGAGCTACGTCCCGTTCCCGGTTACGGTCAGCCACGCACCACACGACTGACTCATACCGAGCAGCAGACCATGCTCGGACTGTGGGCGATGGCGCGCTCGCCCCTCATTCTGGGAGCCAACCTCACCCTGCTCGACGAGGCTACACTCAGGCTTCTGACTAACCCAGACCTCATCCGCATCGACCAGACCGCGATCCGTAGCGGCCAGGTGATGCACAACGGAGACATCATCGCATGGACTGCCGACCTGCCTGCAGACTCTCCCGACGGCTCCATCGTTCTCGCCCTCTTCAACACGGGTGAGTCGCAAGTTGTGCTGGACAGCAGCTTTGAGGCCTACAACCTGGAGGCTGCCACCTACCGCGTCAAAGACGTCTGGACCGGCAAGACCCTCAGCAAGGTGAAGTCCGTGCAAAGCCTCACCCTCGAGCCGCACGCATGCGTCCTGTGGATGCTGAAAAAATAGCTTTGGCCAATCCAGCGCGCTGCTATTGAGTTTTGAGGTGTTGGGTGACGAGGTCGAAGGCTTGCTTCGCAATCTCCAGATCGTTGCCGAAACCTGTGAGCCATTGCAGTGTGGGGTCTTTGCGGAACCAGGTGAGCTGTCGTTTGGCGTAGTTGCGATGGCCCTGCTGGGCCTCTGCGATGGCCTGGTCGCGGGTGATCTCCCCGCGCAGTAGGGCAACACACTGTGCGTATCCCAGCGAGGTGAGTGGCCGACAATCACCTCCATAGCGGGCGAGGAGTTGTGCGGTCTCTTCGACCAAACCTCCGCCCTGATGAGGCGACTCGAACATCCGGGATGCGCGGCGGTTGATGCGGTCGTAGAGTTCGGCGCGCGGCGGGTTCAGGCCGAGTTGCAGAACGCGGAAGCCGGTGAGCGGATCGCGAGGCTGCTGCCACTGCTGTGTGATGGGCTCGCGGGCAGCGAGGGTAACCTCGATGGCGCGGATGATCTTAGGCGTATCGTTAGCGTGGATCAGCCGAGCGGCTGTGGGATCGAGGCGAGCGAGGATGCGGTGCAGGCGCTCGGAGCCGTAGAGGTGGGCACGCTGGCGGAGTTTCTCCCGCAGCGCTTCGCGGCGTGGCGGCGCAGGAAAGAGGCCCTCGAGCAAAGCACGCAGATACAGACCGGTTCCGCCGCAGACGATGGGCAGGCGATTGCGCCGGGCAATTTCTCGGATAGAATCGCGTGCGGCACGGCTGTAATCTCCAGCGGTGACGGGCTCATTTGGCCACGCGATGTCGAGCATGTGATGTGGCACGCGGGTACGTTCGGTCAGCGTAGGCTTGGCGGTGCCGATCTCCATACCGCGATAGACGGCGACCGAGTCACAACTGACGATCTCACCGGAGAACTGCTCTGCGAGCTCGAGGGCAAGCGAGGTTTTGCCGCTGGCAGTAGGGCCAACAAGAACGATAAGAGGCGTCAGCGGTTCCGCGATATCTACCACAGTCGCCACCAGCCTGTGGTGAAGACGCGATGCACTCCAGCGCGGAGGATTGCGAAGACGATTGCGACGAGGGCAATCAGGAGCAGGCCGCGCACCTGGCGACGACGCCCCTGTGCGACGGCGGACGTTACGGTCTGGGTATCTTCTGTGCGCCGCGCCATCGAGGTCTACTCCGGCAGAGGGATGTTGTAGAAGAATCCTACTCGCAGCTCGAGTTGTGGGCCGTGGAACTGCTTGGGTAGTGGGGGAAACTGTCCTTCGCTGGTAATACCGTTCCATGCAGCGTGATCGAGCGCGACGTCGCCCGAACGGGTTTCCAGCGTCATGGAACCGATCTTGCCGTCAGGCAGAATGGTGAAGCGGATGCCAGTGATGCCTCTCTTCGAGATGGGAGGCTGAACCTCTTCCGGAATCAATGGATCCCAGTTACGCTGGATGTCATCGTGCAGGCGACGCATGTACTCGCTGAAATCGACGCCCATAGTGTCTGAGAGGATGGTCGCGCCTGCCTGCAAGGGGCCATGCGAACCGGAGGAAGAACCATAGTCACCTCCTCCGCGGTTTGTGAGCGCACCTCGCACCGCGTCCTGCACTGCGCTGTGGGCGCTCTGATTGTTTTGGGCGAAGTTGGGCTTAGGCGCAGCCGGCAACGGCGATTCGACCGCTGGCTGCGCAGGCTTTGGCTCACTGGGCAACGGCGGCTGGGGAACCGGTGGAGTTGTGACGCGCGCTTGCTCCTGGGGTGGCTCCTGCACTGGAGGTTGCGGCGTTGGCGCACTCTGGCGAGCCTGCTGCTGAAGCTGATCCATGGTCTTGCGGTCTATCTTGGGTGCGATTTTGGGCACTGGCCGTGCGCGAGGAACATTCAAAGATAGCTGCTGCAGGTCATGCTGCTTCATCAGGGCGATTGGATCCTGGTAGCGCGGCTGATGCCACAGGACACGCGGGCCGTAAAAGAGGAACCACGCGATGGCGAGCCAGATGATGATGGAGATGTAGATGGATTCGCGAAAGCGCGCCCTCGAACGCTCGTCGTCCAGCGAATCGATCAGATGCAGAATCTCGTGCTCTTCCAATTCGCCATAGCGCCTGGTGCGAACCTTGAGAGGCTGTGTACTCTGACCGGATGCCTGATCCGAGGCCAGCTCTCCCTTCCTCTCGGGGGCGTTGTCTGGGGGTCGAGACGGTTTTGGAAACAGCTCTACGATGGGCATTGGATAGGATTGGTGAGACGTTGCAACGCATTCAGTTAGACGGCCCGCAAAGGGTTCTGGGCGTCCTATAACTAGACCCCAAAAAACGCCGGGAGCTTCTCCCTATCCCCTATTTTCTCACCTTTGCCCGCCGCCTTGGAGCAACGCACTCAATCCAGAGCATGTTACCGAGTTGGAGAACCGCTGACGATGCCCGATTCAGACTGGACGTAAACTAACTAAGGATGAAGAACAGCCAAGCCTTATCAAAGACAGAGCAGGACGCGTTGACCCGTGCCCAGACTGTGCCCGCGCAGTTGCCGAAGAATGCTCGGGTGGTCGTGCTGACCATCAGTGACAGCTGCTCGCAGGGCTTGCAACAGGACCGTTCGGGGCCTGCGGTGACAACTCTGTTGGAGTCGGCAGGAGCGACGGCGGTGGTGCGGGAGACGCTGCCGGATGAGCTGGATCAGATTGTAGCTGCGCTGCGACGACATGCGGCGGCAGGTGCTTGCCTTATTGTGACCACCGGCGGAACAGGTCTGGCTGCGCGGGATGTGACACCCGAGGCGACGCGGCTGGTGTGTGAGCGGCTGGTGGACGGTATGGCCGAACGGATGCGCGCCGAAGGCTTGCGGCAGACTCCGCTGGCCGCGCTGAGCAGGGGTGTTTGCGGTACTCTATCGACCGCGGGCGGAGCTGCAATGGTCGTGAATCTGCCAGGTTCGCCAACCGGTGCCGCAACCTCGTTGCAGGCGGTGCTGCCATTGCTTGCACACGCTCTGGATCTGCTGGCGGGACGGACAGCACATCGATGAATTGCCGCGTAGAATCGAGTTGGCCGTGAAGATTGGACCTATCGCACTTCTGCATAAGATCGGCGCCATCCTGCTGGCGACTTTGAAGCCGTGGGGTATTTGGGGGCTCGGAGGACTTGCCTTCATCGACGCCGGCCTGTTTCCATTGCCTATGCCGCTGGATGGAGTCGTGATTGGCTACGTCCACAGCGACCCCAGCAAATTCCTGCTTTACTGCCTGATGGCGTCACTGGCCTCGGTCGCAGGCTGCATGATTCCCTACTATGTAGGCCGCGCGGGAGGTGAACTCTTTCTGCTCAAGCGCATTAATCGGGAGCGTTACGAGCGGATACGCGACCGCTTCGAGGAGCAGGAGTTCCTGGCCATCATGATCCCGGCAATGTGTCCGCCGCCCATGCCGATCAAGCTGTTTGAGTTTGCCGCGGGCGTCTTCGAGATGAAGCCCCTGCGCTTTGCGATGGCGATCTTTACCGGAAAAATGATCCAGTTCCTTTTCTTTTCGCTGATTACGGTCTTTTACGGGCCGGAGATCGCGCACGCAGCCCGCATGGCGGTCCACGAACACCTGGGAGTAGTGCTCGTGTTGGTGGGCGCGATTGTGCTGGCGCTGTTGGTGTATGTGTTGCGCAAGTTGTTCGACCGGCGACGCGGCACGCAGTTCCCAATGGAAGAGATTGTAGTGCCGGACGAAGTGGCCTGCGAAGACGATTCGACCCTGATCACATAAGGTGAAGGTAACAGGCAAATACTTAGCCCCAATCCACCCCGATAAGTCCGTTGGAGGCTGCATGAGGGCGTCATTCTAACCGTGCGTAGGAGGCTGAGCCGCGATGGCTGGGCACCCGGTTGTGTTGTAATGTTGACGCGACCGGGGCGTGGATTTCTCCGTTCCCAAAGGCATCGCAGAATGGGGCCAGGAATGAACGTGAAAAGCAAAGCAGGTTTCTTCGCACTAGTGTTATCGATGGCTACGATTGGGTTGGCGCAGGCGCCAGCGCCGACACCCAGCACGCCGCGTCCGCCGGCCAAACAGGGATTGACACTGACGACGACAGCGTTTGAAGACGGCGGGATCATTCCCAACAAATACACCGGCGCGGCCAGTCCAGCGGTGCCCGTTTCACCGGAGCTGACGTGGACGCATGTGCCGGATGGGACGGTGAGCTTTGCCATCATTCTGCACGATCCGGACACGTCGCTGGCCCATACCACAGACGAGGTGATCCACTGGCTGATCTTCAACATTCCGGGGACGGCGACGGGTCTGCCGGAGGGTGTGCCGAATGTGGCGCAGTTGCCCGATGGGTCGGTGCAGGCGATGAACCGCGGACGGAAGCCCGGCTACATGGGCATGGGGATGGGGGCGGCCGGGCCGTACCACCACTACACTTGGGAGCTGTTTGCGCTGGACACCAAACTGACGCTGGGGTCGGATGCGACGCGCGCCGACCTGATGTCCGCGATGAATGGCCACATTCTGGACAAGGGCGTGCTGGTGGGGCGGTACCACCATCCGTAGCGGGTAGCGGTTCGCGCGGTGCGCGGAAATCAGGTCGTTCCGGCTGCGAATGAAGACGATATTGGGTCGTTCCGCCCTTCGACTGCGCTCAGGGCTACACTCCGGCCTTCGGCAGAGCGGAAGCGTCCTGCGGACGCGGCGTTTGTGGCACCCGTGAACGGGTGCCCTTCCGGTTGGGGATGGCGGGGAGATGCGGCAGGTGGAACGGTTACACTCCCACCCTTTGCGGTGAGACTGCAAAGGATGGGCACCCGGCACCACTCATCCTCACCCCGGCGGAGTGATTGCACACTCCTGCCTTCTGTGCCTCACGGGACTTTTGTTGCGACTCCCACCTCTCTGGAACCCCCGCGGAATTAACTTTATTAAAGGTATACTAAATTTAATTGACTTAAATAAAGTTTAGGTTCATATTCACTTTATGAATAACCGTTTGCCGCCCTGGTTGGACGCGCTCGACGAAGAAGACCACCAATTCCTAAAGCGATTTGTGCTGAGTTCGGGATCGCTGAAGGCACTGTGCGATGAATACGAAGTCTCGTATCCGACCCTGCGAGCGAGGCTCGACCGACTGATTGCGAAGGTGAAGGCGGCGGAAGATTCGAAGGTTGTGGACTCGTTCCAGCGCAAACTGCATGTGCTGGTTGCCGATGGAAAGGTGTCCGCTGGGCTGGCGCGCGAGCTGTGGAAGGCCCATCGCACAGCAGCGGAGGAAGGGATGGACAAACAATGATGGAACCATGGTTCGATCCGAATCGGTATGCGTGGATTCCGGGCACGGTGTATGGAGTGGTTGCGGGCTTGATGGGAGGGTTGGTGGGCTGGCTGCTGCCGCGTGGCCGCGCGAGAAACTTCTTGCTTCGTGCCTGGTTTACGATATGGGGCGTAGCTTTGGCGCTGCTGATCTTAGGCTTTGTTGCCCTGGCGAAAGGACAGCCGTGGGGCGTTTGGTACGGACTGCTGCTGCCTGGCGCGTTGGGGACTCTGGTCCTGGGTGCGAACTCGCCGGTAATCCTGAAGAGGTACAGGGAGGTCGAGGAGCGCCGACTGGCGGCAAAGGACCTTTTGTAGTTACTCGAGGAGTTGCACGTTGTCATTCGTGAAGTTGCAACAGTTATGTGCTCTCTATCACGGATAAATTCTGTTCAAGGTGCGGGCGAAGGGGATGGTTTCGCGGACGTGGTCGAGGCCGCAGATCCAGGCGACGGCGCGTTCGATGCCCATGCCGAAGCCGGAGTGGGGGACGGAGCCATAGCGACGCAGGTCGAGGTACCACTCGAACGCCGACAGGGGTAAGCCGTGTTCGAGGATGCGCGACTTCAGCAACTCATAGGAATTTACGCGTTCAGACCCGCCGATGATTTCGCCGTATCCTTCGGGCGCGAGGACATCGACGCAGAGAGCCTTGGTGGGGTCGGCCGGATCGGGTTGCATGTAGAAAGCCTTGGAGGCGGCGGGGTAGCGGTGGATCATGACGGGGCGGTCGAACTGCGAGCTGAGGTAGGTTTCGTCGGGTGAGCCAAGATCGTCGCCATAGATGTGGGGCGCTTCGAGCTTGCCAGCGGCGAAGGCGGCTTCGAGCAGGTCGTGAGCCTCGTCGTAACTTAATCGTGGGAATAACCCACCCTTTGCAGAAGACGCAAAAGATGGGGCACCCGGTTCGGTGGCTGGCGCTGGTGCGATGACGGCTTCGAGTTTGGCGATGTCGCGGCCAATGACTTTGAGGTCGGCTCGGTGGAGTTCCAGAACACGCGTGACGATGTGGGTGAGGAAGGCTTCGGCGAGTTGCATGTCGCCTTCGAGGTCCATGAAGGCAACCTCCGGTTCGATCATCCAGAACTCGGTGAGGTGGCGGCGCGTCTTGGATTTTTCGGCGCGGAATGTCGGCCCGAAGCTGTAGACCTTGCCCAGCGCGAGCGCGGTGGCTTCCATATAGAGCTGGCCGGACTGGGTCAGGAATGCTGGGTCGCCGAAGTAGTCGAGTTCGAAGAGGGTGCTGGTTCCTTCGCAGGCTGCCGGAGTCAGGATGGGCGGGTCGGTGCGGATGAATCCGTTGGTATCGAAGTACTCCTGTGCCGCGCGCATGATGGTGGCGCGGATGCGCAGGATGGAGGACTGGCGTGGGGTACGCACCCACAGGTGGCGATGCTCCATGAGGAAGTCGGTGCCGTGCTCCTTGGGTGTGATGGGGTAGGGCGCGTCGGTGGGGACGAGGTGGATGATCTCGACATCTTCGACGTCAAGCTCGAAGCCGGAGGGTGCGCGGGAGTCGGCGCGAACCTTGCCGGTGACGACGACAGACGACTCCTGGGTGAGGGACTTGACGCGCTCAAATACATCTTCGGATACGGCGGCCTTGGGTACGATACCCTGGATGGTTCCGGTGCCGTCGCGGAAGGAGGGGAAGAGGAGCTTGCCGGAGGAGCGAATGTTGTAGAGCCATCCGCGCAGGGTAACGCGCTCTCCCTCGTGAATGGCGAGCGAGGCGATAGTGGCAACGGATGAATTTGTAACTGATTTTGTACCTGCATCAGACAGATTGCTCATGGGGGCGCTTCTTTCGATCAAATAAAGTTACATATTTAGGAAGAGTGAATAGATGGCTGACATTGGAAGATGCGGAAGGCCTCTTTTGCCTTACTGGTGATGGAGTCAATGGGCTCGTCGCGGTCACAGGTGACCTCCAGAATTCCGGGTGTGTTGGCGGGCAGGGTGGCGAGTGAGGCGTAGACGGCCGGCCAGTCGATGCTTCCAGTGCCGGGCCAGAAGTGCTCATCCTTCATGTCGGTATTATGCGCAAAGGCACCGTGGTTGTCGTTGAGATGCACCTGTGCGATGCGTGAACCGAGCAGATGGATGGCAGAGCCTGCGCCAGAGTCGGGAGATGGCTCAGGCGGTGGAGCGGCTTTGGAATGCGGGATACCAGGTGCGGCGGAGGATGTGGGGACAGAGGCATTCTGCGCGAGATGGAGATGGCCCATGTCAAGGCAGACGCCCACCGAATCGAAGTGGCCGGTCTTGAGGATGTAGAGCAGGTTCTCCGGGGTGGCGACATCGTTCTGCAGGTTCTCCAGCAGTAGACGCAGCCCGAGCGGAGCGGCGAATGCCTTGAGGTGTTCGATTGCGGTGAGCGAGTTCTCCAGGGCTGGCTCATCCCAGGCAGCGTCCCTGCGTCCAAGATGGAGCACCATGGCGGTAAAGGGGATAAGTTCGGCTGCTTCCAGAGCTCGCTTAACTTCATCCATGGCGGCGATGCGGCGCGACTTCTCGGGAGCGAGCAGGTCCAGGTTGGGGGCGACGTGGCGCGACCACTGAGCGTCTGCACGGTCTGGTATATAGACAGGCTGATGCATGACGGCGCGCACATCGTTGGAGCGGAACCATGCGGCGACCTCGCGCAGCGCTTGAGGTTCGGTGTAATCGAAGTGATGACGTGCGGCAATGACTTCGATAGTGCGCGCACCGGCAGCAGCAAGGGCGTCCAGCATACCGGGGTGCAGGCGATGCTGAAAGAAGACGTGGGTGGAGATTCCAGGTTGCATTGCTATTAAGCGTACAGCCATTGGCGATGGATGCAACCATGCAGGATGGATTTAGGGATGCGAGTTATAGATCGTGCGTATCCATCTGAGGAGACTGAGGCGGTTTGTGTCTTGCGATGCTGATCTCCAGCACGCCGGATCGTCCGGCCTCCTCGGCCTTTTCAAGGTCGCCGATGAGTTCGAGTAGCTCGGCTTCTCCGCGGCGAGTGAGTTTCACGAAGGAGATGCCGATTCTCCAGTGGTTCAGATTAATATGGCGCACAGAGCCCAGCGCGCGGAAACTGACCCAGGCTGTGTTTACGGACATATCGACGAGGGTATCCACCGCGTAGTCGGAGAGGCTAGGCATCTGGAGCAGGCAGCCACGCTGGCTGAGGTCGATGATGCGGCCCGTGAGCGCGAGTTCTGTTTCGAGCTGCCGCACCTTTGCATCGCCCCGGAAACGATAGCGCTTGGCTTCACGTTTTTCCGGCGTTCTCTGCTTTGCGGTGATCGGAATTTCAATACCCATGCTTGTACGCCTGAACTTACTGGTGGTAAGTATATCTGGCGGCAGAGGATGATTCCCTGGGGAACGACCTTCTAACCGCGGTGGTTCGAAGCAGCCTGGCCCCGAGCGCAAAACAGATTGGGGGACGTTGAAGTGCCCACACGCCGACCCGCAGCTTTGCAAGGTACACTATCGGCCAGTTCGAGTCCGGTGTTTAGTCCCGGCATTAGTGGTACCCACCTTCCCAGAGAGTGGAAGGAGGCAGCGTCGGACAAATTTTGGGCTGGAACGACGTAGCAGGCGGAGACGCGGGCACCGAGACGCATCAACGGGAACTCCAGAACGCGATGGAAAGCTGCTGACAGGATAGCGTGAGGGCATGTGACCGGACGACCATGCACAATCTCTGCCCAGGCTGCATATCGTTTGCGGATCAGCGATGGAAGGGTAGTTCTTGTATCTTCCTGTAAGTAGCGATCTTGCCCAGAAGAGTACCTGCGTCCTGGCTCCACTCGTTAACCTTCAATGTTCTACCATCGATCATCCGAAGGTAATAGACGTCAGAGACCCCTAAGCCCATGATTCCCCATTCGCCCTTGCAGATTTCATAATGGTCGAGATCATCCCAAGGTATAAATACGTCCCGGCGCAGATTGCGGTGCCGCGACAGGCCCTCTGAAGTAACTACAACCGGTCCGGGGATAAAGAATGCAAACGTTGCGGCAATGACTGCGATCAGCCAAATGGTTCCCAAATGTGGCCTGTTGTGGGTTTTGCTATGAACATCGATAAAGACTAAAACGAGCCCTTCAATAGTAAAGAGTGAAATAAAGAAGACCCGCTTGAATTTATTATGCAGTCGGTGCGAATGATCGCTGCTGGCGTAGATAACCTCTTCAAAATTCAATGTGCCAATCACTGCGGCTGCAAAGTAGGCAGCAGTCATGACTCCAATGCACTCTAGTATCCAGGTGACCATCGGCGGCTTCTAGCTCGGCATAAACTGCGAATACACTATTAGTTATATGCCTACGAGAGTTCGCTCGTACTCGAAGATCAACCTGGGACTGGCAATTGGGCCGGTGCGCGCGGATGGATTCCATGGGCTGGCGACGCTGTACCAGACACTGGCGCTGCACGATGTGGTCACGGTGGAGGTTCGTGAACCCAGGTCTCAGAAGATAGATCAGGGGCACCCGGATTGTGAGCAGTCGAAGATTACGTTGACGACGAATCATGCTCAGGTTCCGACGGATGCGCGCAATACGGCGTGGAAGATGGTGGAGCGTGCGCTGTCGCGGATGGGCGTGGTTGCAGAGGTTGCAATCCATATTGAGAAGAATCTGCCTGTGCAGGGTGGGCTGGGGGCTGGATCGGCGAATGCTGCGGCGGCGCTGATCGGGTTGGAACGGGAGTTGGGTCTTGCATTGCCTGAACCACTACGGCTGGAGATTGCCGCCGAGGTTGGCTCGGATGTGCCGTTGTTTCTGCTGGGTGGAGCGGTGCTGGGCGTGGGGCGCGGAGAAATTGTGTCGGCGATGAACGATCTGCCAGCGATGTGGTGCATTGTAGCCGTGCCAGAGGTGGGGGTTTCGACTCCGCAGGCGTTTCGGGATTGGGATGAGAGGCAGGGAACAGCACAGGAAGACGGTTTGACTTCCCCTGCGCGACCCGATAGGCTAGATGAGTTGAGTCACGTTTACGCTTCTGTACTTGGGGTTATCCCCGCAACAGAACAAACGCCTGACCCATCCGGTATCGTTCGTGGCTCTGCAGAGAGCGACACACGGAACGATCTGGCCGAGAAGACCCTTCTCGCGCTTGTCCGCACCGGGATCGAAAACGACTTTGAATCGGTCGTATTTCCTCAGTATCCCCACCTGCGAGAAATCAAGCGTTTATTGATGGGAACTCCGGCTGGCGTGTCTTCGGGAGGTTTTTCCGAAACTCGTCCGGGGGATTCGAGCAGCAACGCGTTGGTTGCGGCGCTCTCGGGATCAGGCTCAGCTTTGTTTGGACTGTATCAGTCCGAGGCAGACGCAAGGGCGGCTCAACAACGCGTACAGGCTACCGGCTGCAAGGCGATTGTAACGAAGACCTTGCCCCGACAAGAGTACTGGCGCAGAATGTTCGCAGAGTGATGATTGCCGGGTGGGAACACCGGCGACCGTACTGGGCGATCGACTAACGGTAGGTCAAGTGCCTTTGACGCACTCAGTCCAGGTTCGAATCCTGGTCGCCCAGCCAATCAGTCGACGCACAGAACGAGGAGAGCGAACCAGGTCCGCGTAAGCCATTGGCTATCGCAGACGATCGGCTGACTTCGGTCAGACGAGCAACTTAGGGTTCTTTGGCGGCAACAACATGCCGCGGAAGTTGGACGGTTTTTGAAGTTTGCACAGCGCGCCGAACTGGGCGCGAATGGTAAAGGTTCAGAAGCAGAAGTTTGAAGGGCCGAGTCTGATATTTCGCAGGGCGAAGTAGCGACGCAGAAAAAATGGCGCCGTAAGACGTAAAGCAGCAGGAGCTACCAAGGTCAACCAGCCTGGAGGGTTTCGACGTGAACAACCAAAACACGACTGCGGTCCTTTCCCCTATTTCAGGTCAGACTGAGGAGACATCAACAAACTCCCAGTCTGCACCAACCCCTTCCCCGGACGCGTCAAAGTCCGCAACGGATGGAGCAAAGACAGCTACGGAGCGGAAGCGCTCTCCCCGGCTGAGTGAAGACAAGCGCTTCAAAATTTTTTGCGGATCGGCCAATCGCCCACTGAGCGAAGAGATCTGCAAGTTCGTCGGCGTGCCGCTTGGCGAATCCAGGTTGCAGCGATTCGCCGACGGCGAGGTTTACTTTCAGTTGCTGGAGAATGTTCGCGGCGTGGATGTGTTTCTGGTACAGCCCACATGCCACCCCGTGGATGAGCACCTGATGGAACTGCTGATCATGATGGACGCGCTGAAGCGCGCCTCAGCCGGCAGGATTACCGTTGTCATGCCGTACTACGGCTACGCAAGGCAGGACCGCAAGGACCAGCCGAGGGTAGCGATTACGGCCAAGCTGGTGGCAGACCTGCTCAGTACGGCCGGTGCAAACCGCGCCCTGCTGGTCGATCTGCACGCAGCGCAGATTCAGGGCTTCTTCAATATCCCGGTGGACCACCTCTTCGCCAGCCCGGTGCTGGTGAGCTACTTCCGGGAACTTGGCCTGCCTGATCTGACCGTGGTTTCGCCGGATGCGGGAGGCGTGGAGCGCGCGCGTTTCTTCGCCAAGAAACTGGAAGTTCCGTTGGCCATCGTCGATAAGCGGCGGACCGACATGAATGTGACCGAGGTGATGAACGTGATCGGGGATGTGCGCGACCGTACGTGCCTCATCCTCGACGACATCATCGACACCGCCGGAACGCTGGTGGGAACGGTGGAGGCGCTGCTGGCCCAGGGCGCGAAAAAAGTTTATGCGTGCGCTTCGCATCCGGTGCTCTCGGGCCCGGCGGTGGAACGCATCGCGGCATCGAGGCTGGAGCAGTTGGTCGTGACCAACACCATTCCTCTGCGCGAAGAAGCGCTGCGAGTGCCGAAGATCAAAGTACTCTCGGTTGCCGGGCTGCTTGGCCGCGCCATCGAGAACATCCACATGGAGACCAGCGTCAGCACGCTGTTCAATTGAGGGGGTTGTTCGTTACAGGTTGTCAGTTGGAAATACGAAAGTGCAGTTAGATTCAGCGGCCAAGCCGCAAAGGGAGCGACGAAAGAAGGCGATTGGGGCTTTTGCCGACCACTGGCAACTGACCACTGTACCCTGTCTTCTCGTGCCCGAAAGGAAAAGATCATGGCAGCACCCGTCACTTCAGCCGTCGTCGCCACGCCCCGCGAGGGCCGCTTCAACAAGAACGCCGCACGCCGCGTGCGCGCCGAGGGCAAGATTCCCGCCGTCGTCTATGGAGCCGGTCAGGATTCCATCGCCGTCACCGTGGACCCGCGCATCATTACCAGAATTCTTCACTCCGACTCCGGCCACAACACCATCTTCGACTTGGACGTGACCGGGTCGAACGTGGTCAAGGCGATGATCGTCGACTGGCAGAATGAGCCGATCAAGGGCGCGTTGCTGCACATCGACCTGAAGCGCATCGCGATGGACAAGGCGATTCAGGTGTCGGTGCCCATCCATTTGATTGGCGTGCCGGTCGGTGTCAAGACCCAGGGCGGCATCCTGGAGCACGTGCTGCGCGAGGTGGAGATCGAGTGCCTGCCCAGCGATATTCCCAGCCACCTGGACGCCGATGTCTCCTTGCTCGAGATCAACCAGGCCGTTCACGTATCCGACCTGCCGCACCCAGGTTCGATCAAGTTCCTCGACGACGAGGGCTTGACCGTCGCGCACGTCGCCATGATCAAGGAAGAGGTAGTGGCGGTGGAAGAGGTCGTCGAAGTGCCAACCGAGCCGGAAGTTGCGAAGAAGGGCAAGGGCGAGACGGAAGCCGCTCCGGATGCCAAGGCGGACGCCAAGCCGGACGCCAAGGCGGATGCCAAGGCAGACGCCAAGAAGAAGTAAAGCAAGACAGCTGTTACCAGTTGGTTGTTGGTTGTTCGTTGTTCGTAGTTGGCTGAAGGCAGAGGAACGTGCGTCGTGAAGCTGATCGTTGGTCTCGGCAACCCCGGTATCGAGTATCAGTTCACCCCGCACAATGCCGGCTTTCTCGCGTTGGACCGCATCGCGGAGTATTGCGGTGCGACCCTCGCGAATCGCCGGGGCAGGGCGCTTACGGCGAGGGCACGGCTTGCAGGACACGAGGTCCTGCTGGCCAAGCCGGAGACGTTTATGAACCTGAGCGGGCTCTCGGTGGCCGCGCTGGTTCAGGAGTTGGAGATCACGGTCCCGTCGCATGACCTGATTGTGATCTATGACGAACTGGACCTTCCGCTGGGCACGCTTCGCATTCGCGAGCGCGGCTCAACGAGCGGGCACAATGGAGCGGCGTCAGTCTCCGGCGCGCTTGGCACGGAAGAGTGGTTGCGCATTCGCATTGGGGTGGGCAAGCCTCCCCTGGCGGATGGCAGAGAGGTGAAGGCAGGCGGCACGGAGTACCTGCTGTCGCCGATGCGCAAGCAGGAGCTTGCGGTGCTGGACGAAGTGCTGGACCGGGTTCGAAGCGCGGTCGAGGCGATTCTCACCCAGGGGGTGAGCGCCGCGATGAATGAGTTCAATAGAACGGTTGAAGGTTGTTAGTGGATGGTTGTTAGTTGAAACGAAGCAGATGAGTTTCCAGACCGGGTTGGCAGAGCACACGCCGGCACGGTGCGAAGCAGAACTTCGCAGAAAGAAGTAAACGAATGAATCGCACCTACGAAATCATGTTTATCGTCCGTCCCGACGTGGAAGAGGCCGACCTCGACAAGTTGATCGAGGGCTTCTCGGCCAACATCACCTCTGGCGGCGGCGAGGTCAAGAGCGTGGAGAAGATGGGTCGCCGCCGGCTCGCTTACACGGTCCGCAAGTTCAACGATGGCTTTTACGTGCTGTTCAACGTCGGCGCGCCGGGCAGCCTGATCGGCGAGATCGAGCGCCGTCTGCGCGTCTCCGAGCCGGTGATCAAGTTCATCACCGTGCGCATGGACGAAGAAGAGAAGCGTCTGGCGAAGGTAAAGGCCCTGCGCGACTCCAAGGTGAAGCGCAGCGCACAGCCAGTGGCGCCGCAGCACGCGCCGGCAGCCATCTCTGCCGCCGTCGAAGCGCCCGAGCCGGCCGCGGTTGCAGCCGAGCCCGAAGCGCCCGCCGCCGCTGCTGTCGCAGAGCCCGCCGCCGCGGTCTAACCGCACGGCACCAGATTCGCCCTGCGGCAACTGCCGCATCGCATGGAACGAGATCAATCGCCGCACCCGCTTCAATCCCCGGCCTGCAGGCCGGAATTTCAAAGGCTCCACCGCGAACCTGGAGCTGGTTCGGCACAACACGAAGAGATGAGAGGAACCACCATGGCTGACGAAACAAGCGCACCGCAATCCGCACCGGAAGCAAAGCCCTACACACCGCGTCCCGCATACGCCGGGCCCGGCGGTCCACGCCCGCCGCGTCCCGCGGGTGGCCCAGGAGGCCCTGGCGGCCCAGGCGGCGGTCCAGGCGGCGGTCCAGGCGGACGGAAGTTCTTCCGCCGCAAAAAGGTCTGCAAGTTCTGCACTGAGAAGATCGACGCCATTAGCTACCGCGATGTGCGCCTGCTGCAGGGCTTTGTCGCCGAGCGTGGCAAGATTGTTCCGCGCAGGCTCACGGGCGTCTGCACCCGTCACCAGCGGAAGGTCTCGCTCGCCATCAAGCAGTCGCGCAACATTGCCCTGCTCGCCTTCGCCGCGCGCTTCTAACCTACACGCCGCCGGGTATGCCGGACGGCGACAGATATCTCGGAGAATAGCTATGGAAGTGATACTGAAGGAAGACGTCAACAAACTCGGTCATCGCGGCGATGTGGTCAAGATCGCCGATGGCTACGGGCGCAACTACCTCCTCCCCGGCAAGCTCGCCATCGAGGCGACCCCCGCCAACAAAGCCGTCATCGAGCAGATGAAGGGCTCGGCCATCCGCAAGCTGGCCAAGGAGAAGGTCATCGCCGAGGACCTCTCAAAGAAGCTGGAGTCAGTCGAACTGATCTTCGAGCGCAAGGTGGGCGAGAACGACCACCTCTTCGGCTCCGTCACCTCGGGCGACATCGCGCACCAGTTGGAGGAGCAGGGCTACACCATCGACCGGCGCAAGATCTCGCTCGAAGAGCCGCTCAAGTCGCTTGGCGAGTTCCATGTCCCCATCAAACTGCACCGCGAGGTCACCAGCCACCTCAAGGTAACCATCAAGGGCGAAGACCAGCCGGAAGACTCAGTCGCTCCCACTGTCCCCGCTGCCTAGCAGGGTCACCACAGGCTTAACGCCGATCTGCACCGACGGGCACCGATTCACTCATCAGTGGATCGGTGCTTCTCTGTTTTTACGCGAATGTGTGCAGCACCCCACGCAGCGGCGCTACTCGTACTTGAGCGTATCGACCGGATTCAGCCGCGCGGCGCGATTAGCCGGGACGGTGCCGAAGATCACGCCGACGATCACCGAAGTGCCCAGTGCGATCGGTGCCGCCAGCCAGCCGACGGGGATCTTGTACGGCGTCAGCAGTCCCACCGTGATCGGGACACCGAGGCCGATGATGGTGCCCAGGATGCCGCCGGTGAGCGAGAGGAAGACCGCCTCGGTGAGGAACTGCAGCCGAATCTCGCGGCGGGTCGCCCCCAGCGCCTTGCGGATGCCGATCTCGTGAGTGCGCGCCTGCACATTGGCCAACATGCTGTTCATGATGCCGACGCCGCCTACAATCAGGGTGATGGCGGCAGCCAGAGTCAGAACCCAGGTGAGGTCGTCGGCAATACTGGCTCCGGTTTTGAGGATCTCGGTAAAAGTCTGCGCGCGATAGACGCTGTTGGGCCGGTGGCGTCTCTGGATCAGCGCCGTGATCTGACTTGCCGCAGTTTCCACCATGGTGGAGTCGGCCACCTTGAAGAATATCTCCTTCAGGTTGTCAGTGCCGGTGAAGTAGCGGGCTACCTCGTAGGGGATGAGGATGGTCTGGTCGTTGATCTCGGACTGACCATAGGTGGGGATGCTCTCCTTGAAGACGCCGATGATGGTGAGCGGAATGCCGCGGATGGAGATGTTCTTGTCGACGGCGGCCTGTTCGCTGCCGAAGAGCATAATCGCCAAAGGTTGGTTGAGCTCCGCTACCTTGGTGTGTGAGCCTGCGTCCTGGTCGTCGAAGAAGCGGCCCGCCAGAACGATGAGCCCGCGCACCTGCTTATACTGCGGCGAGACGCCCAGCAGCATGGTGTCCTTGGTGATGCCGCCGCCCAGGCTGATGCGGTCGTGGTCCTCCAGCATTGGTGAGTATGCGACGATGCCGGGCACCGTGTCCACCACCGCCTGCATATCTTCGCGGGTCATATAGTCGGGTGTGCTGGTATTGTCGGGGCCGATGATGCTGCCGCCGCTGTACTGCATCTCGATCTTGTTGGGGCCGAGGCTGGAGATGGCGTTCAGCGCGTACTGCTTGCCGGTGAGCCCCACCGTCACCACCAGGATGATCGACGCCGAGCCGATGACCATGCCCAGCATGGTGAGCAGAAAACGAGCCTTGCTGGCGCGGAAGCTGTCCCCGGCCAGCGAGAACACCTCGCTGAAAATCATCGTGGTGTGCGCGCTGGCCAGCGTGCGGTCGAACGAACTCTCTTCGAGCTTAGGCTTGGGAACGATAGTGCTCGCCATCCGTTGATCCATCCCGTCGGGCGCCGCGGAATCTGTTCCTCCACAGGCGGTCACGCCAGCAAAGGTTGGTCCGGAGATTCATGCCCGGTTCAGCTATTAGACACCCTTCAGTATCGCAGCAGTTCGGGGTTTCCTGCTAACCATACCGTGGATGATCGCGCGGAGGATGCGCTGGCGAAGGTCATTCGCTCCGGGTATCGCTACGATGCAGCCGCTCTAGCGCTCGATCTTCCGGATGTACAGCCAGAGTCCAGCCAGCATCATCGCAATGGCAAGGAAACATATCCCGAGTCCGATACGACGCTGGTTACGCTCAACCATTGCGTCCTTGCCGGCCTGCTCATCCTTGGCGGCGATCTTGAGGCCAGCCTGGACATCCTCATCCACCAGGGCCTTCTGATAGGTATGGATGGTAACGCGCGCCTTGATCAGCTCGTCCTTGGCTTGGCCCTGTGCCAGCCGGGCCTCGCTCACATCCATGCCGGAAGCCTCGGCGACGGCAAGCGCTTGGTCGGCCTGCGTGATGGCCCCGTCCAACTTCATCAAGCCGCTTTGAATTTCAACCCTTGCTCGATCGCACTTGTCGCCGGGTTGATGACACCGCATGCAGACGCCTTGCGGG